>Ga0207657_10006003_pt1 | contig 12639 bp, 10 predicted proteins | sample KBSC33metaG_FD_184316 | JGI IMG/M metagenome (GOLD analysis project Ga0207657, IMG submission 184316) | Corn rhizosphere microbial communities from Kellogg Biological Station, Michigan, USA - KBS C3-3 metaG (SPAdes) (version 2) | ecosystem: Host-associated > Plants > Roots > Rhizosphere > Soil ...
GGGGTGGATGCCGCCCTGCATGCAGATCTCGGTTGCGCCGACGGCCCAGGCCACCTCGGCGCGGCGGCCGACCTCGTCCAGGGACAGCGTGTAGGCGTCCGCGTCCGTCGCGCGCTGCGCGAATGCACAGAAGCGGCAGCCGGTGTAGCAGACGTTGGTGAAGTTGATGTTGCGGTTGACCACGTAGGTGATGTCGTCGCCCACCGCCTGACGGCGCAGGTCGTCGGCCAGCGCGCTGAGCGCCTCCAGGGCGGACCCGTCTGCGTGGAAGAGCGTGAGCGCGTGTCGGTCGCTGAGACCGGCGGGGTCGGCTTCGGCAGCACGGAGCGCCGCCCTGGTGTCGGCGTCCACTCGGGCGCTCGCGGTCCGCTCGACCCGATCGGGAAGCGCGTCCCAGTCGCCGTAGACGTCGTCGAAGTCGGCCCGGCGGTCGTGGGTGCGTCCGGTGGTGTCGATGGTCCGGTGCAGGTCCGTGCGTCCCGACGATGCCCAGTCGAGGTCCGGCTCCTGCCAGGGACGGCCGACCGCGCGCACGGTCCGGGCTGTCAGCCCACCAGGGTCGGCGAGGGCGGCGACGTGGCCGTGCAGGCGGGGGTCGAGCCAGGGCTCTCCCTTGGCGAGGTACTCGGGGTAGACCGTGAGTCGTTCGCGCAGCTCGTACCCCGCAGCAGCAGTACGACGGGCAAGGTCCGCCAGGTGCGGCCAGGGTCGCTCCGGGTTGACGTGGTCGGCGGTGACCGGTGAGACGCCACCCCAGTCGTCGATGCCGGCACGCAGCAGCAGGTCGAACTCGCCGTCGATGAGGTTCGGTGGCGCCTGGATCCGCATCCCCGGACCGAGGAGCAGGCGGGCAACCGCGACCATGGCGGCCAGCTCGACCGGGGACACGTCGTCGGACCGCGCCATCGCGGTGTCGGGCTTCGCCCGGAAGTTCTGGACGATGACCTCCTGGACGTTGCCGTACTGGCGGGCGACCTTCCGGATGGCGAGGATCGACTCGACGCGCTCCTCCGGGGTTTCCCCGATGCCGATGAGCACGCCGGTGGTGAACGGGATCGAGGAGCGCCCCGCGTCCTCCAGCGAGCGCAGGCGGACGGCCGGCTCCTTGTCCGGGGAGCCGAAGTGGCAGCCGCCGGGCTCCGACCAGAGTCGGGTGGCCGTCGTCTCGAGCATCATGCCCAGGGAGGGTGAGACCGGCTTGAGACGCTGCATCTCCTCCCACGTGAGCACGCCGGCGTTGACGTGGGGCAGCAGCCCGGTCTCCTCCAGGATGCGGATCGAGACCGCCCGGACGTACGCGATGGTGGAGTCGTAACCCTGGGCGTCGAGCCACTGGGCGGCGGCCGGCCAGCGCGCCTCCGGCCGGTCCCCGAGGGTGATCAGCGCCTCCTTGCAGCCGAGCTCGGCGCCGGCACGGGCGATGCCGAGCACGTCGTCCATCGAGAGGAAGGGCGCCGCCAGCCGGTTCGGTGTGGTCGCGAAGGTGCAGTAGTGGCAGCGGTCGCGGCACAGCCGGGTGAGGGGGATGAACACCTTCGGCGAGTAGGTGATGACCCCGGGTCGTCCGGCCGCTTCGAGGCCGCGGTCGCGCACGCGTCCTGCGACGTCGCACAGCGCGACGAGGTCGTCGCCGCGTGCGTGCAGCAGGGTGGCCGCTTCGTCGACGTTGAGGGAGACGCCCTGGCGGGCGCGGTGCAGCGCCCTGCGCACGTTCACCCCGGGTCCCCGAAACGCGCCCGCCCGGCCTTGAGCACCGTGGTCTGGCCGACCCTCGCCTCGAAGTGCACCACCCCGTCGCGGACGCCGGAGAGCACCTCCACCGCGTCGCCGGGAAGCACCGGTGCGGCCAGGCGGGCGTCGAGCTCCAGGAGCCGGGCCGGGTGCACCCCTGCCTGGGCAGCGACGGTCCGGGCAGCGATGCCCAGGGTGCACAGGCCGTGCAGGATCGGTCGTGCGAAGCCGTTCGCCTGCGCGACGACCGGGTCGATGTGCACCGGGTGGCGGTCGCCGGTGAGGCGGTACAGCGCGGCGAGGTTCTCGTCGGTGCGGACGACGGTGCTGCTCTCCAACGGCGGCGGCTGCGTCGCCGGGGACGACGGGCCTCGATCGCCGCCCCAGCCACCCAGCCCCGGCAGGAAGATGTCGTACGTCGCCGAGAACGTCGGCGAGTCCACCTCCACCTGCACCAACGCCGCCTTTCCCTTGTCGAGCACCGACGCCACCCGCCCGGTCATCGCGATGTCCGCCGAGCTCGGCAGCGGCCGGTGCACGACCAGCCGCTGGGAGGCGTGCAGGGACTGCTTCGGGTCGTAGGCGCCGAGCCGGCCGGCCGCCTCGACGGCCCAGAGGCCGAGCGCGCAGGCGTAGGTCGGCAAGGTGCGCAGGTCGCGTTCGTAGACCAGGTCCAGCTCGGTGGCCGAAGCACCGACGGCCAGGGCGTAGAGGATCGCGGCCGTGTCGTCGTACGACGCGGTGCTGGCGCCGAGGTCGGTGCCGGCCAGGGCGGCCAGGGAGGTGGTCGTGCTGGCGCTCATCGGAACGCCGCCAGACCCGTGATCGCCTGCCCCAGGGTGAGGGTGTGGATCTCGTTGGTGCCCTCGTAGGTGTAGACCGACTCCAGGTTGTTCATGTGACGGATGACGGGGTACTCCAGGGTGATCCCGTTCGCCCCGAGGCTGTTGCGGGCTTCCCGGGCGACCTCGAGCGCCTGCCGGACGTTGTCCATCTTGCCGAAGCTCACCTGTGCCGGACTCAGCTGCCCGCGGTCCTTGAGCCGGCCCAGGTGCAAGGCGACGAGCGTGCTGCGGTTGACGCTGATCATCATCTCGACGAGCTTGCGCTGCACCAGCTGGAACCCCGCGATCGGGCGGCCGAACTGCTCGCGCGACAGGCTGTAGTCGAGTGCGGCCTCGTAGCAGGCACGCCCGGCACCGACGGCGCCGAACAGGATGCCGAACCGCGCCTCGTTGAGGCACGAGAGCGGGCCGCGCAGCCCCGTGACACCGGGCAGCACCGCCGAGTCGGGCAGGCGAACGTCCTCGAGGACGAGCTCGCCGGTGACCGAGGCGCGCAGCGATGCCTTCTTGTGCACCGTGTTGGTGGTGAAACCGGGGGTGTCGGTGGGCACGACGAACCCGCGGACACCCTCGTCGGTGCGCGCCCAGACGATCGCCACGTCGGCGATGGGACCGTTGGTGATCCACATCTTGGTGCCGTTCAGCACCCAGTCCGTGCCGTCCTTGCGGGCCCAGGTGCGCATGCTGCCGGGATCGGAGCCGGAGTCGGGTTCGGTGAGCCCGAAGCAACCGATCGCCTCCCCGGCGGCCATCCGCGGCAGCCACTCCTGCTTCTGCTCCTCGGACCCGAAGGCGTGGATCGGGAACATCGCCAACGAGCCCTGGACGGAGACGAAGCTGCGGAACCCGGAGTCCCCCGCCTCGAGCTCGAGGCACGCCAGGCCGTAGCTGACGGCGTTCGTCCCGGCGCAGCCGTACCCGTCCAGGTGCATCCCCAACAGGCCGAGGCTCCCCATCTCCTTGGCCAGGTCACGCGGGAAGACGCCCTCGTCGTACCAGTCCGCGATGTCGGGGAGGACGCGATCCTGCACGTAGCGGCGGACGGTCTGCTGGATGGCGCGTTCGTCGTCGTCGATCAGCGAGTCGAGGGCGAGGAAGTCGCGTGGGTCGGTCTGCTGTCGCGGGTCCAGGGGGTTGCTCATGGTGGGTCCTTCGCTCGGTGGGGTCAGCTCTGGGGTCGGGGGTCGCCGTGGGGGTGTCGCGCATGCGCCAGGTCGACGGCGGCACGTCGTACCGGCGAGTCCAGCAGCTCCCGGCGACGGTCCTGCCAGGTGGAAGCAGCGTCGTCTCCGGTGGCGATCGCCCGGAGGAAGCCCTTCGTCGCGGCGATCGCATCCAGCTCGGCGCTGGTGACGGACTCGAGCAGCTCGGCAGCACGCGTGGCGGCATCGCCGCGCGGGACGAGGTGGGTGACGAGGCCGCACGTGAGCGCCTCGCGAGCCTCGAAGCGCTCGCCGAGGAGGACGAGCCGCCGTACGACGGTCGCCGGCAGCGTGCGCGCCAGGCCGGCCAGCGCCTCGGGGTTGTAGAGCAGGCCGAGGCGTACGGCGGGGATCTCGACGAAGCTGTCCTCGCCGGCCACCTGGAAGTCGCAGGCGAGCGCGAGATCGGCAGCTGCGCCCATGCAGGGGCCCTCGATCGCGGCCACGACCAGCCGTGGGCAGGACGAGATCGCCTCGCGGACGGCAGTCACTGCGTCGTCGTACTCCAGGTCGGCACTGGTGCCGGTCAGCTCGGCGAAGTCGGCGCCCGCACTGAAGACGCCTCCGTTCCCGCTGATCACGACACCGGTGACGTCCTCGTCGAGATCAACGAGGTGACCGGCGAGCGCCGCCAGCATCGGCCGCGAGAGCGCGTTCCTGCGCTGCGGAGCATCCAGGACGAGCTGGAGGACCCCACCGATCCTGTGGGCGGACACCGGTGCCGTCACGAGACGCCGGTCCGGCTGGTCCACCGCTCGTTGACCGCGGTGCGGTCGAACTCCAGGGCGTCCTCGAGCTGCTCGCAGACATCGAGGAGGAACTGCTCGGTGCCGGCGCGGGTGATCAGCTGCGCACCCACCGGAAGACCGCCGGAGAACCCGCACGGGAGCGAGGCCGCCGCGACTCCCGCGACGTTGAACGGGACTGCGAAGGGGAAGGCACCCCACAACGGGTCGACCTCCTCGCCGGCGATCGACGTGGGCCGCTCGCCGAGCGGGAACGCCGGGACGGCGGTGACCGGGGTGAGGAGGACGTCGTAGCCGTCGAAGAGTGCGTCGATGCGCCGTCGGTAGGTCGGCAGCAGGTCCAGCGCACGCTGCACGTCGGCCGGGTCCAGGGCGAGCGCGGCCCGCAGGGAGGACCGCTCGTAACGGGTCAGCTTGTCGGCGGAGTCCAGCAGCAGGTGTCCGCGTTCGCGGTGCTCGTCGTCCAGGACGAGAGGACCGAAGACGTCGTTCCATCCGCCGACGGGGAGGTCCACGGAGCTGACCTGGTGACCCAGACCGCTGAATGCCTCGGCCGCCCGCTCGACAGCCAGCGCGACGCCGGACTCGACCGGGCGTCCCTCGGGGCGAGGGCAGTAGGCGATCCGCAGGCCCCGCGGGACCTCCGCGCGCTGACCGGGCCGGCCGCTGAGCACGCTGAGCAGCTCGCGGGAGTCGGCGACCGTCGTGGTCATCGGGCCGGCGCTGACGAAGTCCGTCATCGCCCGGAATCCCTTCTCGTCCGCCACCACTCCGGGGGACGGCTTGAGTCCGAAGGTCCCGGTGAAGGCGGCCGGAATGCGGATCGAGCCGCCCCCGTCCGAGCCGACCGCGATGGTGGCCAGTCCCCCGGCCACCGAGGCAGCTGCCCCGCCGCTCGACCCACCCGGAGTGCGCGTGGGGTCCCACGGGTTGCCGGTGTCGGGTCCGAGCAGGTTGTCCGTCGTCGCGGACTGTCCGAACTCGGCGGTGTTGGTCTTGCCGAGGAAGACCGCGCCAGCGACGCGGAGCCTGCGCACCACGCCTGAGTCGTTCTTCGCCACCTGGTCGCGGTGCACGAGCGACCCGAGGGTGGTGACGACGCCCTCGATGTGGAACGCATCCTTGATGCTCACCGGGACACCGGTGAGCGCCCCGACTCCGGCACCGTCCGCGTAGGCTCGCTCTGCGGTGGCAGCCTGCTGGAGCGCCAGGTCGGCGGTGACCTCGAGGTAGGCGTTCAGCTCGCTGTCGAACTCCTCGATCCTGTCCAGGAAGGTCTGGGTGACCTCGACCGGGCTGAGGCTCCGGTCGCGGTAGGCACCGACGAGCTCCGCGACGCTCAACCGGGCGACGTCGACGTCACCCATGGGGGTACACGCCTCCGCTGACTCCGTAGACCTCACCGGTGACGTACCCGGCCTGGTCGGAGACCAGGAACGCGACCAGGTTGGCGACGTCCTCGGGCTGACCGATGCGACCGACCAGGGACCGGGACTCGGCGTACCCGTCGAAGAACTCCTCGGGGTAGATCTTGCGCAGGAAGTCGTTGTAGATCAGGCCGGGGGTGATGGCGTTCACCCGCACCCCGTGGGGGCCGTTCTCGGCGGCGGCGACCCGGGTGAGTGCCAGGACGCCCGCCTTGGCTGCGGAGTAGGCGGCGCCGTGCTCGGTCGACGTCTCGTACGCCGCGATCGAGCTGATGTTCACGACGGCGCCCGAGCCCGCCGCGATCATGTGCGGCAACGCGTACCGCATCCCCAGGAACGTCCCGGTCAGGTCCACGTCGAGGCAGCGCTGCCAGGTCTCCAGGGACATCTCCGCGACGGGCTCGATCTTCGACCAGCCTGCGTTGTTGACCAGGACGTCGAGCCGACCGCGTTCGGCGGCGACCCGGTTCAGCGCGGCCTCGACCCCGGCCGCGTCGGTGACGTCGAGCGGAAGGGACAAGAAGTCGCGGCCGTGCTGCTCGGCGAGGGAGTCGGCGAGCTCCTTGCTGCGTCGTTCGTGGGCGTCGGTCACCACGACGTCGAACCCGTCCGCGGCCAGCCGCCTGGTGATGGCGGCGCCGATCCCGGCACCTGCTGCGGCGGTGACGACGGCCACCTTGCGCTCGGTCATGGTGTTTCTCCTCGTTCCAGGCTCGGCTCAGGCGTTGACGGCGGGGATGATCTCGGTGGCCAGTTGCTCCATGTGCTTGAGCCGACCACCCGAGAGCAGGGCGAAGGTGATGCGATCGATGTCGAGCTCGCACAGCTCCTTGAGGCGCGCGACGCACTGCTCCGCGGTGCCGGCCAGGGCGACCGACTTCACGAACTCGTCGCTGACCACCTGCTTGTGGCCCGCGTGCCGGGAGAGGTGCTCGACCAGGTGGTATCCGGAGTTGGCCGCGGCGAACTCGGGACGGAACCGCTCCCAGGCCGGTGGCATCGTCTTCCACACGTCGAAGGTCGCCGCCTGGCTCGTCGCCCACGCCCGGACGCTGGAGAGTGCCTTCTCCTCGTCGTCGTCGACGCCCATGGTGACGATCAGGTCGATGGTCAGCTCGGAGCGATCGCGTCCGGCCTTCTCGAGACCCTCGTAGATGTACTTCAGCTGCCACTCGATGAACTCGGGGTCTGCGGCACCCATGAGCACCGCGCCGTCGCACTTCTCGCCGGAGAGGCGCAGCATCCCGGGCTGGGACACGGCGAGGTAGATCGGGATCTGTCGGGTGGCGGTGGCCAGCTTGACCTTCGTGCCGTAGAGGTCCTGCTCCTCACCGGTGAAGAGCTTGCGGAACTCGTCGATGCCGGCGGAGAGGTCACCGAGCTTGGAGGGCTCTCCCCCTGCCCCGTAGACGGCGGACCAGCCGGCGCCGAGCCCGAGCATGGCGTGTCCGTCGGTCAGCTCGTCGAGGGCGATGGTCGCGTTGGCGGTCACCGTGGGGTGCCGGGTGAGCAGGTTCGTCACCGCCGATCCGATGTGCATGTCGTCGGTGGCGAGCGCGGCGATGTTCATCGCGGCGTACACGTCCTTCATCCCGAGCTGGAAGTCGATGAACCACATCGCCTCGAAGCCCTTCGCCTCCGCGGCGGCAGCGAGCTCGGTGACGTTGGCGAGCGGTTCGCGCGGGCTGACGCCCATCGAGAGTCCCCAGCGATCCATGATCAGTTCCTTTCGTTCAGCGTGGCGCGCAGTACGTCGGTCACGCCGTGCGGGTTGTCGATGTTCATCAGGTGTCCTGCGTCGGTGATCTCGTGGTACTCGGCGTCCGGCAACGCCTCGAGGATGATGCGGGCCGCCTTGGGCGGGCAGAAGGTGTCCCCGGTCGCCCCGACCACGTCGACGTGCACGCGCACGTCGGCAAGGCGCGGGGTGAGCGGTGCCGCGTGGAGGCCTGCCATAGCGCCGGCCGCGTTCGTGTAGCCGCGGCCGTCGCCGACCGCCGTGAGCCGTGCGTCGACGACGTCGTCGAGGCGGTCGCGGGCGACACTGAGCGCCGCGGCGGTGTCGTCGCGCAGGGCCGCGCGAAACTCGACCGAGCCGGTGTCCGCGGCGGTGGCGATCCGCGCATGGTAGAACTCGGCAGCTGCGCGGCCCACCACCGAGGAGGTGCCCAGCACCACGGCACGTTCCACCAGGTCGGGTCGTTCGGCCGCAGCCCACAGGGCCACCGTCCCCCCGAGCGAGAAGCCGACCACGACCGCAGGGCCCGTGACCTCTGCCAGGAAGCCGATCAGGTCGCGCCCCAGCTGCTCGAGGGTGGCGTCGGGCTCCCCGAGGGTGGTCTCCCCGTGACCGCGGAGGTCGTAGGCGTAGGTGTGCACGCCGGTGAGCTCGGACTGCTGGAGCTCCCACGTCGTGCGGTCCTCGGCGAGCCCGTGGACCAGCACCACGGGACGTCCGGACCCGGTTTCCGTGTAGGCGACCTCCAGGTCGGCGATCGTGACCCTGGTCATCGAGCCTCCAGCCCGCGTCGGAGCTCGACCTTGCGGATCTTGCCCGCCGCGGTCACCGGCATGTCGTCGACCATGACCAGCGACTCCGGCAGCTTGCGCTCCGAGACACCCTGCTCGAGGAGCCATGCGTTGAGCTCCTCCAGGGACAGCGGCGCCTCCACGGGCACGACCACGGCGCAGATGCGCTCACCGAGGCGGTCGTCGGGTTGGCCGATGACGGCGACCCGTCGTACGCCGGGATGGGCAGCGATCGCGTGCTCGATCGGCACCGGCGAGATGTTCACGCCTCCGCGGATGATGATGTCCTTCAGCCGACCGGTCAGGTGCAGGTAGCCGTCCGCGTCGAGCGTGGCGAGGTCGCCGGTGCGGAAGAACCCGTCGGCTGTCACCAGGTCGCGGTACAGCGACTCCTGGCCGAGGTAGCCGACGAACACCTGCGGTCCGCGCATGGCGAGCTCACCGGACCCGTCAGGCCCGGGGTCCAGGATCGTGAGCTCCAGGTCCGGCAGCGGCTTCCCCGCGGAGTGGGCGAGCTGCTCGTAGGTGCTGTCGGCCACGCAGGTCGTGCCGGCTCCCTCGGTCATGCCCCACAGGACCGTTGCGAACGTGTTGGGCGCCTGCACGCTCGCCTGCTCCAGCAGGCTGGGCGGCACCGGGGCGCCGCCGCACAGGAAGGTCTTCAGCGAGCCGAGCTTCGGCCGTCCCTCGGGCCACTGCGCGTCGACGAGGTCCTTGAGGAACGGGGTCGCGGCTGCGGTGAAGGCACACTGGTGGCGGTCGACGAGCTCGAGGCCGAGGACCGGGTCCCAGGTCTCCTGGAGCACGAGCGTGGCGCCGGTCCACAGGGCAAGGCGGCCACCGTGCCAGGCTCCGACGCTGTGCCCCAGGGGCGAGGGCATGTACAGCGGTGTGTCCTCGTCGAGGTCGAAGCGCTCGGCAAAGGCGCGGTTGACCGTGGCGAGCGTGTCGGCGGTGTGCATGACCGCCTTCGGCATGCCGGTGGTGCTCGAGGTGAACATCAGGTGGTCGACCCCCGCCGGCACGACCGGCGCCAGCGACTCACCCTCGATCCAGGACCAGTGCTGCCTGCCGTCGTCCTCGACGGTCACCACGACCGCCTCCCCACCCCTGGCCGCAGCAGCCGAGCGGGCCCACTCCCCGGTGGGCCGGCGGCGCGACGTCCGTGGGGCGATGACGGCTCGCGCACCGACGAGGTCGTAGACGTAGGTCAGCGTCGCCAGGTCGGTCGTCAGGGGCAGCGTGGCGGGCACGGCACCGAGGTGGAGCACGGCCAGCAGACTGACCTGCCACTGCGCGGTGTTGGGCAGGTAGATCAGCACGACGTCGCCCGCGGAGACCCCTGAGCGCTCCAGCTGGCCGGCGAGCTCCGTGGCGCGGTCGCGGAGCTGAGCCCGGGTGAGGGTGGTCCCCCGGTCGTCGATCAGCGCCACGCGGTCCGGTTGTGCTTCGGCCAGACGACTGAATCGCGCGGCGAGGGACTCCCCGGTCCACCAGCCCGCAGCGCGGTACGCCTGCGCGCGCTCGCTGTCGAACAGGCTCGCGGTGAACTCGGCTGTGGTGGTCACAGGACGATCGTCGGCGTTCACCTGTGCTCCTGTCAAGAGAGTGACGTCGCTTTTTTTCAATTGCGGCATCGCTTTACAGTATGATCCAGGTCACCATCACCCATACTCGACAAGGACCAGTGACGTGTCAGCACAGCCGACCACCCCCAAGGGTCTCCGCACCCGCGCCCACCTGGTCGCGTCGGGGCGGACGGTGTTCGCCCGAAGTGGCTACGTCAACGCCCGGATGAGCGACGTCGCCGACGAGGCCGACATCTCGATGGGGGGGCTGTACCGGTACTTCGCCAACAAGGAGGACCTGTTCGCCCAGGTCATCGCAGACCTGCACGAGGAGCTGTACCAGGCCAGCACTGCGAAGGAGCACGACTTCGCCACCCATCCCTACGAGAGCCTGGTCGAGGCCAACCGCGGGTATCTCGAGCTCTACCGCAGTCAGCGTGACGTGATGCGGGCGTTCATCCAGGCTGCCCACGTCGAGGACCGCTTCCGGGACTTCTGGTGGAAGATGCGCAATCGACACGTCGAGCGGTTCGTGGGCGCCCTCGCCAAGATCCACGGCATCACCGAGGTCAACGGCGTCGACGCCGCCCTCGCGGCCGAGTCGGTGGCCTGCATGGTCGAGCAGTCGGCCTACGTCTGGTACGCCCAGCAGGCCCTGCATGGTTCGGAGGTCGACCTGGACGAGGCTGCCCGCACGGTCGCGCACTCCTGGTACGCCACGTTCTTCGTGCCTGCCGAGCACGCCCTCACCGTCTAGTCCAGACGCAGGGGCTCGGGAAGCCCCGGCGGCAGCAGACCCTGCAGCCCGGCGCCCAGGGCGATCAGCTCGAGGTCAGCGCCGTGCCGACCCACCAGCTGGACACCGACCGGCAGCACGCCGTCCAGTCCGGCGGGAACAGCCAGCGCGGGATGCCCGGTGAGGTTCGCGAAGCCGGTGTTACGACACAGGCCGGTGTCACGGTCCTCCAGGGTGCCGTCGATGAGCACCTGCTCGTCGTAGGCGGGACAGGCGGGGAAGGGCACGCCGGGCACCAGCAGCACGTCGTACTCCTCGAAGAGCCGGTCGATCCGGGCGCGGAGCCGGGTACCGGCCTCCAGTGCTGCGTCGTACTGCGCCCTGGTGACGGCGGCGGCTTCGGCGAGCCGGTCCCGAACGTACGGCGTGTAGAGGTCGCGCTTGTCGGCCCATGCCTGGTGGATGCGGTGGGCCTCGTACCCCATCAGGGTGAAATTGTCGAACACCGAGTCCTCGAAGCCTTCGAGGACCGTGGGCTCCGCCTTCGCGCCGAGCTTCTCCAACGCCACGATCGCGGCGTCGACTGCCTGGGCGACAGCGGGGTCGATCGAGCCGCTCGGCGGCAGCACCCCGACGCGCGCGAGCGGTGGAGCCGCGACCGGCCGGTGATCCAGACGCGCCATCGCTCGGAGGAGCGGGTCGAGATCGGCGACGTTCCGCGCCATCGGACCGACCGTGTCGAGGGTCTGCGAGAGCGGCACCACGCCGGTGGCGTCCACCATGCCGCGGCTGGGCTTCAGCGCCGCGATCCCGCAGAGGTTCGCGGGAATCCGGACGGACCCGGCGGTGTCCGTCCCGAGCGCGCCCAGGCAGTAGCCGGCAGCCAGGGCGGCGGCCGGGCCACCGGAGGAGCCACCGACGATGCGGCTGGGGTCGCTCGGGTTCCGGGTGGGTTCGGTGGTCCCCCCGTAGGCGAACTCGTGGGTGTTGGCCTTGCCGACCAGGACCGCGCCGGCCTCCTCCAGGCGTGCCCACACCGCGGCGTGCTCGTGTGCGATGTTGCCCGCCAGGACCTTGCTTCCCGCCGTCGTCGGCAGGCCGGCGACGTCGATGAGGTCCTTGACCACGACCGGGATTCCGAGCAGCGGACCGGTCGCCCCCGCCGCTCTGCGCCGATCCGCCTGCTCGGCTTGTCGCCGGGCGAGGTCGAGGGTGGGGGTCACCAGCGCGTGGATCTCCGGCTCGAGGATGCGCACACGCTCCAGGGATGCGTCCAGCAGCTCGACGGCGGACAGACGTCCGGTCGCCAGCTGGGCCGCGGCGTCGAGCAGGCCGTAACCGACGGTCACGCCGCGCCGAGACCGATCAGGCTCTGCTGGATGTCGCGTCGCGACCCCAGCTCCTCGGCGCTGCTGGTGAACGCGACCTCCCCATGGACCAGCACGACGGCGTGGTCGGCGACGCTGAGGGCGAACCGGAGGTTCTGCTCGACCACGAGGATCGCCGGCGCGTCCGGCTCCTGACTGATACGACGAAGCAGCGCACCGATCTCGGAGACGATCGAGGGTGCCAGGCCCTCGGTCGGCTCGTCGAGCAGCAACAGGCGCGGGTTCGTGCTCAGCGCCCGGGCGATCACCAGCAGCTGCTGCTCGCCGCCGCTCAGGTTCGCTCCGGACGAGCCGGCCCGCTTGCCCAGCACGGGGAAAAGGTCCATCAGGCGTTGCGTCGTCCAGCCCGTCGCCGCGGAATCCGCTCGCCTCGCGGCAACCTCGAGGTGCTCGCGCACGGACAGGCTGCGGAAGACCTGGCGGGCCTCGGGCACCAGGCCGATGCCGAGCTGCGCACGACGGTACGA
>Ga0207657_10006005_pt1 | contig 12638 bp, 13 predicted proteins | sample KBSC33metaG_FD_184316 | JGI IMG/M metagenome (GOLD analysis project Ga0207657, IMG submission 184316) | Corn rhizosphere microbial communities from Kellogg Biological Station, Michigan, USA - KBS C3-3 metaG (SPAdes) (version 2) | ecosystem: Host-associated > Plants > Roots > Rhizosphere > Soil ...
GCGCGCCCTTCCGGACAAAGTGCTGCCGTAGCTCAGTGGTAGAGCGCATCCTTGGTAAGGCTGAGGTCGTGAGTTCAATCCTCACCGGCAGCACCATTTTTCAATAGCGCCGGGTCGAACACGCCGTCAGGCGTCGCGGTCGCGCATCTTCTTTTCCCCCAGCGCGCTGTCGATCCCGCCGGCGATCGCGTCGCCGATCCAGATGACGGCGCCGAGCAGGATCAGGGCGAGGACGAACTGAAGGCCGTTGATCACGCGTCGATTCTCCGTGAAATCCCCTTTACCCACAATGAATTAAACAGGCAATTAATGGCGGGTGACCGGTCTGTCACATTCCGGGACGCGGGCACGGCCTAGCGGGGCCGGTTGTCAGTCCCCTTCCCCGCCGTAATGAACAAGGCGACCACGGGCTCGTCCGCATCGGCGGTGTGCCACGTGCCGCGCGGGTTGATCGCATAATCCCCGGGCCCCAGTTCGTGTGACTGCCTGCTTCCATCGGGCAGCTCCTGGTGCAACGTCATGTGCCCTTGGACTACGCAGACCACCTCCTCGCCGCAGGGGTGGACTTCCCAGCTCGTCCACGGTTCCTCGAAGCGGAACAGGCTGACCAGACGGCCTTCATCGAGATCATCAGCGTGCCGCTCGCCATAGGCTTCGTACCAGTCGAAGCCGGTGAACTTCGGCTCGGCGACGGCACGCGCGCCGAGCCCGAGGTGAATGGGATAGTCGAACAGCGACTTGCCCTGCATGGCGGTTCTCCCGCGTTATTCGCCCTTCATCAAAAAGGCATTGAGCTTGTTTCCGTCCGGGTCGCGGAAATAAGCGGCGTAGAAGCCGCCGCCGCGCTCGCCCGGCGCACCTTCATCCGAACCGCCATTGGCCAGCGCCAGATCGTAAAGCCGCTGGACTTGCGCTTCGTCCCTGGCTTCGAGCGCGACCATCACGCCATTGCCGACGGTCGCCGCATTGCCGTCGAACGGCTTGGTGAGCCCGATGCCGGCGCCGCCGCCGGGCTTGCCCCACGCGATGAACTGATCGTTCTCCATCATTCGGCCGACACCCAATTCCCCGCAAACGGCGTCGTAGAATTTGGTAGATTTATCGCGGTCGTTCGTGCCGAGCGTCACATAGCCAATCATCATGTCCTCCTGAGTCGGGTAGAGAACATTACGGGAACAGACGAGGGCGTTCAATCACCAATCGGAGCGCAGGCGTGCCGCAGCCAGTCGAGATCGTCGCCGTTCAGCGTCGGTCCGATTTTCGCCAGCACGTGCGCATGGTAGCAGTTGAGCCACACGAGCTCTTCCGGAGTCAGCATCTCGACGTCGACCAGACGGCGGTCGATGGGCGCGAAGGTCAGGGTCTCGAAGCCGAGCATCTCCTTCTCCGCGCCATCAATTTCGCGAGGCACGACCAGCACCAGATTTTCGATGCGGATGCCGTATTCGCCGGTCTTGTAATAGCCCGGTTCGTTGGAAATGATCATTCCGGCCTGAAGCGGTTCGTCTCCGCCGCTTTGCGAGCTGCCGACCGGCGAAATCCGCTGCGGGCCTTCGTGGACCGCAAGGAAGCTGCCGACGCCGTGGCCGGTGCCATGGGCGTAATCCAGCCCGGCCTCCCACAACGGCCGCCGCGCGAAGCTGTCGAGCTGGCTGCCGCGCGTGCCCTTGGGGAACACCGCGGTCGCAATCGCGATATGACCCTTGAGCACACGGGTGAACCGGTCGCGCATCTCGGCGGTCGGCTCGCCGATCGGCACGGTGCGTGTGATATCGGTCGTGCCGTCGATATATTGGCCACCGGAATCGACGAGATAGAGCGTGCCCTTCTCGATCTTGCGGTTGGTTTTTTCGCTCGACCGGTAATGGACGATCGCTCCGTTCGGCCCAGCCCCCGAAATCGTGTCGAACGACAGGTCGCGGATTTCGGGGTTCTCCCGGCGCAGCGATTCCAGGCGATCCGACGCGGTCAATTCGTCGATGTCTCCCTTAGGCGCTTCCGCGTCGATCCAGTGGAGGAACTTCGCGATCGCCGCGCCGTCCCGGGTCTGCGCCGCTTTCTGGCCGGCGATCTCGGCCGGGTTCTTGATCGCCTTGGGCAGAATGGTCGGGTCGCGCAGCGGGACGATCTTGGCGCCGGCCTGTTCGAGCGCCTCGAAAATTGCCGCGACCGCGCGCTCGGGGTCGACCACGACCGTCTTGCCGTGAAGCTTGGACAACGCGCCTTCGAACTCGGCGCGTTCGTGCAGGCGGACCCCGTTGCCGAGATGCTGGCGGACTTCAGGGCCGATCTTCTCCGAGGCGACGAACAAATCGGCGGTGCCATCTGCGTGCACCACCGCATACGCCAGCGCGACCGGCGTATGGGTGACGTCCGCGCCGCGGATGTTGAACGCCCAGGCGAGCGAGTCGAGCGCCGACAGCACCGCCGCATCGGCGTGGTGCGTGGCGAGCCAGTCGCCGATCTCGGTGCGCTTCTCGGCCGCGCTCTTGCCGGCATATTCGTCGGGCTGGACGACCAGATGCGCCTTGGAAGCTTCGGGCCGGTCCTTCCAGATTTCGTCGATCGGGTTCTTCGCGACCGGCACCAGCTCGGCGCCGCGGCTGGCAAGCGCCTCTTTCGCCTTCTTTACCCAGTCGCGGGTGTGAAGCCACGGATCATAGCCGATCCGCGCGCCTTCGGGCGCATGCTCCTCGAGCCATTGAGTCGTGCTGGTCTCAGGCACCGACTGGTAGCTCCACTCGGTCGGGGAGACCTGCTGGCGCACCTGAAGCGTGTAGCGGCCGTCGACGAAGATCGCCGCCTGCTCCGGAAGCACGACTGCCGAGCCGGCGGAGCCCTCGAAGCCGGTCAGCCAGGCCAGCCGCTGCGCGTAGCTTCCGACATATTCGCTCATATGCTCGTCGGTCAGCGGAACCACAAAGCCATCCAGGCGGTCGGCCTTCAGTTGTTCGCGAAGGGCGGCGAGGCGATCGGCGTAACTCGACATGGGCTAACTCCCTTGGCCTTCAGCTAGTCCCAAGAGCCGCATTGTTAAAGGGCCGTGCGGAGCCGGAAGTTGTAGACCCGACATCTGGTCGAGCGCGCCGGCTCCATTCCCGCCGGTCACGAGCGTTGTCCGAAGCTCCGGTCGAGGGCGCGGAACTGCCCTTCCAGGCCGTCGACGTTCGTCAGGTAGTTGGCGACCGCGGCCAGGTGCCAGTTCAATTCGTCGACCAGCTCGCGGTGCGCTCGAAGGAGCCGGGCCGCCTGCGCTGCCTGCACCGGATCGAGCTGCAGCGCGCACGACGGGGGAAGGGAGACGAAGAACTGCGCTCCCTGGCGCCAGACGTTGCGGTCTCCGCAACGGCTGCGGATTGCGGACTGGACCGCATCCGGGATCACTTCCCGGACGTGCTGGCGATAGGGCGTTGCCATGGCATTGAAGCCGACCGGCTCATAATCGGCCGTCATCACCACCGCGAGGTTCCGGCGGAGATTGGGATCGTCGATGTCGCGCATCTGGCCGCCGCCGAAGGTCAGGGTCCAGTTCTGGGCGTTGATCCCGATCCCGTAAATCTGGCTGGCCTGGTAGGCGGCGATCACGAATTGATTGTCGCTGATGTTGCGGTCGCCGTTCCATCCGGCGAGCGCCTGGTCGGAATAGCGCCGGGTAATCGCATAATAGTTCCGCGCGGTATCGAAGAAGGCGAGCTGGTTCTGGAGCTCGGGACGTAGCTGGTCGAGCATCCTGTTGGTGGACTGCTTCTCCAGTCGCGCCTGGTTCCAGTTGGCGACCTGCGTTCCAATGAACACGCCGAGGATGACGATCAGGAACTCGATCGCGATAGCGGTCCAGTTCTGGGCGCGAAGGTTCGCGGTTAGCCTGCGCAGGATCATCATGTCCCCCCGCGCGCACTGTAGCGAGAGATTGGCCGACGGAAAGGTGGCGAATGGCGGCGGCAGGCCTCTGCAATTGCATGCGAACGCCCGCGGCGCACGCCACTCGGCAAACGGCGCGGTGAAGCGCGGCCCGCCAAGCCTCACTGCGGCTCCAGGCCCATGCCCGCGAAATGGTCGATGCTGCGCGGCGCGACGATCAGGCCGTCGACTCCCGGCGTCTCGAGCACGAAGCGAAGGGCCGCCTCGGCCATGGTCTGCTGCCGCCCGCCGGCCGATCGCCTCAGCCGCTCGATCGCAGCGAAGCAGGCCTCGTTCGAATAGCCGGCGCAGGCCTCCGGCGCATAAGCGAGGCGGCTGCCTGGCGGGGGCCGTTGGCCGAGCCGGTACTTGCCGGTGAGGAACCCGCCGGCGAGCGGGCTGAACGCGGTGTAACGCAGGCCATGGGCGGCACAGTACGGGATCGTCGCCGCACCATCCGCGGTGGCGAGCAGATTATATTCGTTCTGCACGTATTCGAACCGAGCGCCGAGGCGATCGCCCGCAAGTCTCCTCACGGCTTCCACGTCCGCGAGCGCGGCGTTGGAGACGCCGAAGCGGTCGATCTTGCCGGCTTCGACCGCTTGGCCGATCGCTTCGATGGTTTCTTCGAGCGGCGTCACGCGATCGAATTCGTGGATGTAGTACAGGTTGATCCGTTCGACGCCCAAGCGGCGCAGCGACCGATCGAGATGCGAGGCGATTTGCGACCGGCTGAGCGGAGTCTGGCCCGGCGGACAGCCATGCGGGTTGCCGACCTTGGTCGCAATCTGCCCTTGCTGGACGAACGCAGGGCCCTGCGCGCGGAGCCATTTGCCGAGGATGACTTCGCTTGCGCCGCCGCCGTAGGTGTTGGCGGTGTCGAAGCGGCGGAGGCCGACCCGCCGCGCATGGTCGAGCAGCTCGATCGCCTGGTCTTCGCCGTCGCCCGCGCTGCGCAAGCTAGGCGCTGAGCCGATCCCGCCGAAGTTGCCGCAGCCGAACCAAATGCGCTCGATCTCGCGCTCGCCTAGCATCTCTTCACCTTTTGCACTTCCGGTAGGAACCGGGCGCGTTAAGAGCACGCCATGAACACGCCCGTCGACCTCCCCGCCCCGCCGACTGCCGAGCAGCGGCCCTACAGCTACGAGCGCCACGGCGTCACCATCGACGATCCGTGGCACTGGCTCCGCGATCCCAAATATCCCGAGGTCGATGACCCGGAAGTGCTCGCCTATCTGAAGGCGGAAAACGCTTATTTCGATGGCTGGAAGGCGGAGCACCAGGGGCTGCTCGACCAATTGTTCGAAGAGATGAAGGGGCGGATCAAGGAGGACGAGAGCTCGGTCCCGATACGCGACGGCGACTGGCTCTACTGGTGGGCGTTCCGGCCGGGTGCGCAATACCGAAGCTGGTATCGCAAGCCGGTCGGCGGAGGCGGCCACGAAGTGCTGTTCGACGAGCCGGCCGAGGCCGAAGGACGCGATTATTTTCGGTTAGGTGCGCTCGAGGTCAGCCCGAACGGCAAGCTGCTCGCAACGCTGGCCGATTACGACGGATCGGAGCGGTTCGAGCTGCGCATCCGCGATCTTGCGACCGGCAAGGACATCGAGACCGTCACCAAGGTCGGCATTGGCCAACCGGTGTGGGCAAGCGACAGTGCCGGCATCGTCTTCACGGAGGTCAACGACAATTGGCGCAGCTATCGCGCGCGCTATCATCGTCTCGGCAAGCCCCTCGACGACGACGTCACGCTCTACGAAGAGACCGAGGAGCTCGGATTCAGTGTCGGTGTCGGCAAGTCGCACGACCGCAGCACGATCTTCGTCTCGACCGGCGACAATGCGACGAGCGAAGTGCGGTTCGTTGGGGCCGGTGATCCCTCGCGGCCGCTGACGCTGATTTCGCGCCGCAAGCCGAACCGCGAATATCATGTCGACGCTGCACACGGCAAACTGTGGATCCACACCAACGACGACCATTTGAATTTTCGCCTGGCGGTGGCCGATCCCGCAGAGCCGGAAAGGTGGGAGACGGTGATCGCCGGATCGGACCGCGTCTATCTGACCGGCGCGACCGCCTACCGCGACCATCTGGCGATCAGCAGCCGGGTGGATGGCCTCGATCAGCTCATCCTGCGCACCTACGCCGGCGAGGAGACCCGCATTCCGTTCGCGGAGGCGAGCTACAGCGCGTTCTTCCTCGGCAATCCCGAGTTCGCGCCCGACGCCTATCGCGTCGGCTACACGTCGATGGTCACGCCGACGACCGTCTATGATTATCACCCGGAGAGCCACGCGCTCGAGGTACTGAAGGTCCAGGAGATCCCTTCGGGTTACGATCGCTCGCAATATGCGACCGAGCGGTTGATGATCGAGGCGCGCGACGGCGCGAAGGTGCCGGTGTCGATCGTCTATCGGAAGGGCTTCGAGAAGGACGGCGAGGGCAAGCTCTTCCTCTACGCTTATGGCGCGTACGGCCACGCGATCCCGCCGGCGTTCAACACCAACCGAATCAGCCTGCTCGACCGCGGCTGGGCGTGCGCCATCGCCCACATCCGCGGCGGCGACGACATGGGCTACAAGTGGTTCCTCGACGGCAAGCTCGCCCAGCGGACCAACACGTTCAACGATTTCGTCGATGTGGCGAAGGGGCTCGCCGCCGCCAGGTTCACGAGGCCCGGGCGGATCGCGATCAACGGCGGCTCGGCCGGCGGCGAGCTGATGGGCGCGGTGGTCAATTCGAACCCCGAACTGTGGGGCGCGGTGGTCGCCGACGTGCCGTTCGTCGACGTGCTCAACACCATGCTCGACGACACGCTGCCGCTGACCCCCGGCGAGTGGCCGGAATGGGGCAATCCGATTACCGACAAGGCCGCGTTCGACACCATCCGCGGCTATTCGCCCTACGACAATGTGAAAGCGCAGGACTATCCGCCGATGCTGATCACCGGCGGCCTCACCGACCCGCGCGTGACTTATTGGGAACCGGCCAAATGGGCGGCAAAGCTGCGCGCCACCAAGACCGATTCCAATCCCTTGTTCCTCAAGATCAACATGGGCGCGGGACACGGCGGCAAGTCGGGCCGGTGGGAAAAGCTGCACGAAGTGGCGGAAACGTACGCGTTCATTCTGACGCAGGTGGAATAGTGGCTGACGAAAATACCCTCACCCGCTCGCTGCGCGAGTCGACCTCTCCCGCAGGCGGGAGAGGTGAGCGGCGGCGCAACTCTTAGCCCTCTCCCGCGCGCGGGAGAGGGTTGGGTGAGGGTTTTCCTTCTTCTAGAAAGCAGCCGTGGCGACGATCGGACGAACGAACCCTCACGCGCGACCGCTTCGACGGGAAGCGACGGATGCCGAGCGCCGGCTGTGGTCCCGACTGCGCAATCGCCAGCTTGGCGGGTTCAAATTCCGGCGACAGGAGACGATCGGGCGCTACATCGCCGACTTCGCATGCTCCGAATGCCGGCTCGTCGTTGAAGCAGATGGCGGCCAGCACGGCGGCGAGGCTGATTGTGAGCGGACGGCGTATCTGAACGATCTCGGCTGGAAGGTTCTCCGCTGCTGGAATGGCGACATCCTTCAGAACACGGACGGCGTGCTATCTGTTATTCTCGACGCATGTGAGCAGCGCCGCGAAGGCAAACCCTCACCCTGCCCTCTCCCGCTCGCGGGAGAGGGGAAGTGATGCGACCCACCTTCGAACTGACCCTCGTCGCCGAGCCCGAACACATCGACGAGCTCGGGCACGTCAATAATGCGGTGTGGGTGCAGTGGATCCAGCAGGTGGCGGTCGCGCATTGGGATTCGGTCGCGGATGCGGCGCACAAGGACGCGTACTTCTGGGTCGTGGTGCGGCACGAGATCGATTATCTGCGGGCGGCACACGACGGCGACCGGATCACCGCCCGCACCTGGGTCGGCGAGGCGCCGCGGGGCGCGCGGTTCGATCGCCTGATGGAGTTCACCGGCGCGGACGGCAAAGTCTGCGTTCGCGCGAAGACTCAATGGGCGATTATCGACAAGGCGCTGGGGCGGCCGATCCGCGTGCCCCCGGAAGTCATGGCGCCGTTTTTGTCGCAAGTGTAAGCGACCCGACATGACCCGACCGATCCTCTACGATTATTGGCGCTCTTCCGCCGCATACCGAGTCCGAATCGCGCTCAACCTGAAGGGCGTCGATTACGAGAGCCGCCAAATCGACTTGCGGGAGGACGAGCAGAAATCGGGCGAGTATCGCGCGCTCAATCCGCAGGGTCTGGTGCCGATGCTGGAAATCGACGGGCACCGGCTGACACAGAGCCTGGCGATCATCAACTATCTCGACCTTCGCTTCGCCAACCAGCCGTTGATCCCCGCCTCGGCCGCGGAGCGCGCCCACGTCGTCGCCATGGCAATGACGGTTGCTTGCGACATCCACCCGCTCAACAATCTGCGCGTGCTCAAATATCTCAAGAACGAGCTCGGCCACTCGCAGGGCGAGGTCGATGCCTGGTACGTGCACTGGATCGCCGAAGGGCTGCCGGCATTGGAGGCGATGGCCGCGCCGCGCGCGGGCAAGTTCATGTTCGGCGATGCGCCGACCGGGGCCGATGTCTGCCTGATCCCGCAGCTCTATAATGCGCGGCGGTTCGACGTACCGCTGGAAGCGTATCCGACGTTGCTGCGCGCGGACGGGAATGCCAACCAGCTCGAAGCGTTTGCCGCAGCCCATCCCGATCGACAGCAGGTGCCAGCATGAACCGTGTGGACAGCATCAACCGCGGCATGGACGCGATAAAGCCGCTCGACAGCGTCGAGATCCCGTCGCTCGAGGGCAAGGTCAGCGACGAGGAATGGGCGATCCGCATCGACCTTGCCGCCGCCTACCGGATGGTCGCCCATTACGGCTGGGACGACCTCATTTTCACCCATTTGTCGGCACGCATCCCCGGGCCCGAGCACCACTTCCTGCTCAACCCGTACAATCTCATGTTCGAGGAAGTGACCGCGTCGTCGCTGGTCAAGGTCGACGCGAGCGGCAATCCCGTGGACCCGACGCCGTTCATCACCAACCCCGCGGGCTTCACCATCCATAGCGCGATCCACATGGCGCGCGAGGATGCGCATGCAGTGATGCACCTGCACACGCCCGCTGGACAGGCGGTCGCGGCGCACCAGGACGGGCTGCTCCCGCTGACCCAGACCGCGATGCTGATCCGCGGCGACGTCGCATTCCACGACTACGAGGGTGTCGCGGTCGACCTTGGAGAGCGCGAGCGACTGGTCGCCGACCTCGGCGAAAAGAACGCCATGATCCTGCGCAACCACGGCACGCTGGCCGTCGGCAAAAACGTCGGCGAATGCTTCATCCGCCTCTATTATCTCGAGCGCGCGTGCCACGCGCAGATCATGGCACTGTCGGCCGGCGACAATCTCAATAACCCGCCGCAGGGCTCGCCCGAGACCACCGCTCAGCAGGGAGCGATCGGCCTGCCGATGGCCGCGAATTTCCTCGCCTGGCCGGCGCTCAAGCGCAAGGCCTACCGGCTCGATCCGAGCTTCGCGACCTGATCGCTTTCCAAGTCGGAAAGTTTTCACTTGCCAATCTGGAAAGTCTGGTTATGACTTTCCTTATTGGAAAGTGAATGGAGTCGCACATGGAAACTGCAGAAGTCTTGTCGGCGCTCGACGCCAAACGCCACGCCGAACTGCAAATGGCGAAGGCGGCAACCTGTCCGCCGTGGCGTCATGCGCTGTTCGGGTTGATGATGGGCGGCCTCGTCGCAAGCCCCGCCTTCGAGATCACGATCCGCTTTGCGATCCTGATCGCGCTGTTGTGCCTCATCCCGATCATCATCCACTCCGATCGCAAGCGGATGGGGATGTTCATCAACGGCTATCGGCGCGGCAAGACTCGCATTGTCGCGCTCGGGATCCTGGCCGTGGAATTGTCGCTCTACTTCTTCAGCGTGGTGCGCGGGCTCGATCACCAGGATCACCTGACGCCATTGCTGCTTGGCGCGCTCGGCGTCGTCGTCGGCATCATCGGCAGCATGCTGTGGCAGCGGGTGTTCGTGCGCGAAATGGGCGCGTGACGATGGACGTGCCGACCGGGTTCGACGCGGTGCTGCATCCGCCGGCGCGGCTGCAGATCGCGGCGGTCCTCGCGCAGGCGCAGGATGCCGAATTCGCGCTGCTCAAGGATGTCACCGGCGCAAGCGATTCGGTGATGTCGAAGCATCTCTCGGCCATGGCGGAGGCGGGGTACGTCCACTTGCGCAAGGCCACGACGGGCGGCCGTCAGCGGACATGGGCGAGCCTTACCGGCAGCGGGCGAACTGCGTTCCGGCATCACGTCAAAGCGCTGGAAACACTCGCCGCGAGTGTCGTAAGCCGCGACACCGGCGAACAACCGTCGGACGGCGACCGGGAGGCTAAGCGGCGCGCTTGAGGGGCAAGGCAGCAAGCATTTCCGACTATCGCGCGCTGGCCAGGGCGCGGCTGCCGCATTTCCTTTTCGAATATCTCGACGGCGGGTCGTATGACGAAGTGACGCTGCGCCGGAACATCGACGACCTGCGGTCGGTGGCGCTCAAGCAGCGCGTGCTGCGCGACGTGTCGTCGATCGACCTCTCGGCCGAGCTGTTCGGCACGCGATGGAAACTGCCCGTGGGCCTTGGGCCGGTCGGACTGTCGGGCCTGTACGCACGTCGCGGCGAAGTCCAGGCGGCGAAAGCGGCGGCCGCGGCCGGCGTGCCCTTCGCCCTGTCGACGCTGAGCGCCTGCTCGATCGGTGAAGTCGCCCGCGCCGCCCCCCTCTGGTTCCAGCTCTACATCGTCAAGGACCGCGGCTTCGTCAGCGACATGATCGCGCGCGCCAAGGATGCGGGCTGCGGCGCCCTGCTGCTGACGGTCGACCTCGCTGTGCCAGGCACGCGCTATCGCGACTATCGGGCAGGCCTCTCCGGGTCGCTGCGGGGGCCGACGAGCCGGATGCGCCAGGTGCTGCAACGCCCCGGCTGGGCCTGGGACGTGGCGGTGCGCGGCCGGCCGATGACCTTTGGCAACCTCGAACCGCTGCTCGGCTCGGGCGCGGTGCTCGCGGACCTGATGGGCTGGGTCGGCCGCAATTTCGACGCCAGCGTGACCTGGAAGGACGTCGAATGGGTCCGTTCGCAATGGGACGGCCCGCTGGTCATCAAGGGCATCCTCGATCCCGATGACGCGCGGCAGGCGGCGGAAAGCGGCGCGGATGGGATCGTCGTCTCGAACCATGGCGGTCGGCAACTCGATGGCGCGCTGTCGAGCGCGCGCGCCTTGCCGGTGATCGCCGATGCCATCGCCGGACGCATGCCGATCCTCGCCGATGGCGGCGTCCGCTCGGGGCTCGACGTGGTGCGGATGCTCGCGCTCGGCGCCGACTTCGTGTTGCTGGGCCGCGCCTGGGCCTATGCGCTCGCGACTTGCGGTGGGGCAGGCGTCGCGCATGTGCTCAAGCTTATCGACGCCGAAATGCGCGTGGCGATGGCGCTCACTGCCTGCACGAACGTGGATCAGATCACCAAAGACATACTCGTGAAAACCGGCAATCAGGCGACGTTCTGAAGCGCTCCGCCGCCCTCGCGGAATAATATCTCGACATCCTTCGCAGTCATCGGCTCCGCGAACAGGAACCCCTGGACCGATGAGCAGCCGTGGGTGCGGAGCTCCATCAGCTGCGCAGTTTCCTCCACCCCTTCGGCGGTGGTTTCGATGCCCAAGGCATTGGCAAGTTCGGTGATCGCATGGACGATCGCGGTCGCGCCGTCGCGGGTCAGCAGGTTCTGGATGAAGCTGCGGTCGATCTTCAATTTGTCGAACGGGAAGCTGTGCAAATAGCTGAGCGAGGAATAGCCGGTACCGAAATCGTCCAGCGCGATGCGCACGCCTAGACTGCGCAAAGCGTAAAGCAGGCGAAGCGTCGCCTCGCTGCCCTCAAGGAAAATCGATTCGGTAATCTCCACCTCGAGCCGGTCGGGCGCGAGGCCGCTGTCGGCAAGCGCGCGGAGCACGGTTTCGTGGACGGCGCCGCGGTGAAACTGCACTGCCGAAACGTTGACCGCGACGCGGACATGATTGGGCCAGCACGCCGCGCGGCTGCACGCTTCGCGCACCACCCAGGCGCCGATCGGCACGATCAGGCCAGTATCCTCGGCAATGGCGACGAACTCGGCGGGCGAGACGAGTCCGCGCTCGGGATGCCGCCAGCGCAGCAAGGCTTCGAACGAGCAGATGCGGTTCTGCTCGAGGTCGAACAAGGGCTGGTAGAAAAGCTCGAACTCGCTGCGCTCGAGCGCCAGGCGAAGATCGGATTCGAGCTGCCGCCGCTGCTGCGCGCGCTCGTTCAGGCTTTCCTCGAAGAAGGCATAGGTTCCGCGGCCCGCGTCCTTGGCGCGATAGAGCGCCAGGTCGGCATTGCGCAGCAAGGTGCCGCCGTCCTCGCCGTCCTGTGGCGCGATGGCGATGCCAATGCTGGTCGATGGGACGAACTCATTGCCCTCGATGCTGAACGGTTGCGCCATGGTCTCGAGGATTGAACGGCCGAGCCGGTCGATCGCGTTGCGATCGTCGCGGACGCTCTGCAGCACGACGAACTCGTCGCCGCCGAGCCGCGCGACGAAATGGCCGCGCGCGGCTTCCTGGACGCGCCGCCCCGCTTCGACCAGCAGCGCATCGCCGGCCGGATGGCCGAGCGTGTCGTTGATCACCTTGAACTGGTCG
>Ga0207657_10006007_pt1 | contig 12637 bp, 11 predicted proteins | sample KBSC33metaG_FD_184316 | JGI IMG/M metagenome (GOLD analysis project Ga0207657, IMG submission 184316) | Corn rhizosphere microbial communities from Kellogg Biological Station, Michigan, USA - KBS C3-3 metaG (SPAdes) (version 2) | ecosystem: Host-associated > Plants > Roots > Rhizosphere > Soil ...
TTCGTCCGGATCGCTCGCCAAGGACCGGGCGCTGACGGCGCAGATCGGCCAGGCGCTGCTGTTCTTCCTCACCCTGCTGCTGTCGGGCATGCTGCTGTCCCAGCTGATCGAAGAGAAATCGAACAAGATCATCGAGGTCATTGCTGCGGCGATCCCGATCGACGCCATGTTCGTCGGCAAGCTTTTCGCCATGCTCGCGGCCTCGGTGGTCGGGATCATCGTCTGGATCAGCGCCGGCGCGCTGTTGATCCAGCTGGTCAAGCACGGCGGAGTCCAGACGCTGCCGCAGCCGGCCGTCGGCTGGCCTACCTTCCTCGCGCTGGTGATCCTCTATTTCGCGATGAACTATCTGCTGCTCGGCGCTGCCTTCCTGACCATCGGCGCGCAGGCCACCACCGTCCGCGAGGTGCAGACCATGTCGATGCCGGTCACCTTCGCGCAGGTGATCATCTTCGGCTTTGCCTCGACCGTGATCGGCCATCCAAACTCGACCCAGGCGCTCGCAGCGGCGCTGTTCCCGTTGTCATCTCCCCTGGCGATGCTCGCGCGGGCGGCGGAGGAGCCGGCGCTGTGGCCGCATCTCCTTGCCCTCCTGTGGCAGGCCCTCTGGGTGGCGCTGATCCTTCGCCTCGGCGCGCAGCTGTTCCGCAAGACCGTGCTCAAGTCAGGTCCGCGCCGGCCGTGGTGGAAGCTGAGCCGGACTTAGCCGATCGCGGCCTTGGCCATCTCGGTCAGCTTCGCCATCAGCGCGCGGTGCGGAAAGGGACCATGGCTAATCCGAGCGACCCCTGCGTCCGCCCAAATCTTCTTGTCCGGCGCGCCCGGGAACGCGATCACGTTCAGCGGCAGGGCCACCTCGCGCACCACCCGCTCGATCTGCTTGGGATCGCCAAGCCGAGGGACGAAGAAGCCGCTCGCGCCGGCGTCGGCGAAGGCCTTGCCGCGCTCGACCACCTGGTCGATCAGCGCATCGTCATAGGTCTGCGTCTTCAGGAACAAATCGGTCCGCGCGTTGATGTAGAAATCGTCGCCGACCGCGCGGCGGATCGCGGCGATGCGATTCACTTGCTGTTCCAGCGGGTGTAGCCCCTCGCCGCCGATGACCTGGTCCTCGAAGTTGCAGCCGACCGCGCCGGTCGCCTTCAGCCGCGCGACGTTGGCGGCGCCTTTCTCGGCATCGTCCGAATAAGCGCTCTCGAAATCGACCGTGACCGGCAGTTCGACCGCCTCGATGATCCGCTTGGCATTGGCCAGCGCGAAGTCGATCGGCACCTTTTGCCCGTCCGGCCAGCCATTGGCGTCCGCGACCGGATGACTCCCCGTCGCCAGCGCCTTTGCTCCGGCCGCGACCACGGCATGGGCGCTGCCGACGTCCCAGATGTTGTAGAGGATGACAGGGTCGCCGGGCACATGCAGCGCGGCGAAGGTCTCATATTTGCTGGCCATTTACCGCGCCTAGCTCCGCGGCGCCGTCGGACGCAATCGGCATCGTTGGAATGGCCTCATAAAGCAGGCTTATGACGCGGGCGCCCGGGCGCCGGTCAAACTTCTGCAACAATGGAGTCACGGCTTCGACCAATGGCCGTCACCGGCCTGTCGCCTGAGGTTTCTAGACCTGTCCTCGCCGGCCCGACCGAGGTCCGGGGGAAAGGGTAGATTCTGATGACTCTCGCTTCGCCGCAGGCAATTCTCGCGGCCACTCGCTCCGGCAATCGTTCCGTCCGCATATTGCTCGGCGTTCTGTTGAGCTCGGCGTCAGCGCCGGTAATTGCCGAGCCTGCGCCGCCACCGGCCCCGAAGCTCGATGCGATCATCGTCACCGCCACCAAGGTCGCGACCAACCTCCAGCGCACCCCGATCGCGATCAGCGTCGCCAACACGCAGGCCCTGACCGACCGTCACGCCGGCAGCCTCCTGGCGCTCGGCGACGGCTCAATTCCGAGCCTTCGCGTGACCACGTTCGAGGCACGCCAGTCGGCGCTCACCGTCGGCATTCGCGGGATCGTCCCGTTCGACCAGAACCAGACGGCGCGCGAGCCAGGCGTCGGCGTCTATCTCGACGGCGTCTATCTCGGCCGTTCGCAGGGCCTCAATTCGTCGCTGCTCGACATCGACCGGATCGAGGTGCTGCGCGGGCCGCAAGGGACCCTGTTCGGCCGCAACACCGAAGGCGGTGCGGTCAGCATCATCACCAAGGCTCCGACCGGCGTGTTCGGCGTGCGCGGCACCGTCGGCGTCGGCAATTACGGGCAGTACCAGGGAATTCTTCACCTCGACCTCCCCGCGGTCGCCAACCTCGCGGTCAAGCTCGACGGCCTCGCCGACCACCAGGGCGCGACGGTGAAGAACCCGCTGGCCGGTCAAACCGGCTGGAACTTCCGGAACGCGGTTGGCGGCCGCGTTTCGGCGCGCTGGACTCCGGTTCGCGGCCTGACGGTCGATCTTGCCTATGACCGCACCAAGGACGAAAGCACGCCGAACTACAGCCAGCTGATCAACTACAACCCCAGGGGCCTCCCGGTCGGCACCTACGGCGGCGCCAACGGGCGAACGCTGCAGCTCAATGGCGCCAATTGCGCGGCCGGCGTGACCTGCATCGCACCCTTGTCACCCCTGGTCGTCGTTAGCGGCGACAACCGCCAGGACGTGGCTGAGATCGGCGTTCCGCAACAGCCGAGCGTGGATCGCACCCAGGGCTTCACCGGCACAGTCAAATATAAGGTCAGCCGCAACTTCGAATTGCGTTCGATCACCGCGTGGCGTTCGGTCAGCACCCACCAGTGGGACAATAGCGGCGGCGCGCACCGCACGGTCTTCCAGCCGAACACGCCCTTCAGCCGCTACAGCCTGTCAGAGCTGTTCCAGCACCAGTTCAGCCAGGAATTCCAGCTCGTCGGCAAAGCCGCCGGGCAGTTCGATTACGTGCTCGGCGCCTACTACTTCAACGAACATGCGAGCGAGGCCGCCGCCACGCCGAGCACCAATTTCTGGAACGCGACGGGCACCGGCTACGTCATCCTCCCCGAGAACGGCAGCGGGGTTCCGCAGCCTCCGTACAATTGCGGCACGTCCGGAAGCCCGACGACGATCAACGGAGTCGCGACTCCGGTCCAGGGATGGGATCGCCCCTTCTGGTGCGTGCAGCGCCACAGCTCGGCGCGCGCGAGGAGCTTCGGCCTCTTCGGCCAGGGGACCTGGACGCCGCCCGGGCTGGACATTGTCCATCTGACGCTCGGCGCCCGCTACACCCGCGACAAACGCACCGGCATCCTCAATGTGGTCAACGGCAATGCGATCAATGTCGGCGGCACGCCGGGAGCCGCGGTCCTCGCCCAGCCGTTCCCCTTCGCCTACGACAAGGGCCGGATCGACCCGATGGTCATCGCGGCCGTCGATGCCAGCGACGACGTCCACCTCTACGCCAAATATGCGACCGGCTATCGCTCAGGCGGCGCCAACAGCCGTTCGGCGACCTTCACCGCCTTCGGTCCGGAAACGGTTCGATCATATGAAGTCGGTGCGAAGATGGACCTCCTCCAGCATCTCGCGCGGCTCAACCTCGCCGCCTACGTGATGAAACGGAAGGGGACCCAGACCGACTTCGACAATGTCGACACCAATCCCAACAGCCCCACCTTCAATCTGCACACGGAGGAGACCCGAAACGCGCCGGGCGTGTCGACGATCAAGGGCATCGAAGCCGACCTGACTGTCCGTCCGATCGAGCCGCTGACCCTCGGCGCGTCCTATGCCTACACCGACGTCAAGGTTCCGCCGACGCCGAACCCGTTCCTTCCGGGCCACCCCCTGTTCCAGGTGTTCACGGTCTTTACGCCCAAGCACGCCGTTTCGGGCTATGCGGACGTCGAGGTCCCCTCGGGCTTCTCGAGCGGCAGGTGGCGGTTCCACATCGACGCCAATTATGCGAGCCGCCAATACAGCTTCCAGGCCGAGAATGTGCTCACCGACCCCAGTTTCTCGGTCAACGCGCGGATTGCGCTTGCCGATATCGAGATGAACCGGGGGAGCACGTTGCTGACCTTCGCCCTGTGGTCGCGCAATCTCACCAATAACACCTACATCTATCGCCGGTCGGCGGCGAACGCGGCCATCCTCGGCGACTACGGCAACTTGAATCCGCCGCGAACCTGGGGCGCGGAGATCTCGTTCAAGTTCAAGGATCCGGGGCATCGCTGACACTGTCATAAATTTGACGCCGAACTGCCTTATTCCCTTCACCCGAAGGGAAGGGCATGCGACATTTCATCTTGACTGCGGCAGCATTGCTGTCCGCTTTCGTTTCTGCACCGGCGCAGGCAAGGCAGGACAGCCAGCTCTGGACCACCCAGACGGTGAACGTGAAGCTTGGCGACAAGTGGCGGCTCCAGGAGGAGCTGGTCGAGCGCTTCAGCGACAACCGGCACGGCCTGTACGAGGTCGAGTCGAACACGCTCCTGGGCTACAAGCTCAGCAAGGCCGTGACCTTGTGGGGCGGCTACACCCACGATCCTTTATATTCAGGCGGGCACTTCACCGTGATGGAGCATCGCCTCCGCGAACAGGTCAGCTTCGACAATGTGACGAAGTTCGGCCCCGGCAAGCTCAGTTTCCGGATGCGCATGGAACAACGCTGGCGCAGCAACGGGGGCGACACCGGCTGGCGGCTGCGCCCCTACGTCAAATATTCCCTGCCGCTGGCCAAGGGATCGAAGACCTCGCTGGTCCTCAGCAGCGAGCCCTTCATCAACCTCAACACCACGGCGTTTCAGAAGCAGGCCGGCCTCGACCGGGTGCGCAACCTCGTCGCCATCAACACGCCGCTGGGCAAGAAGCTCACCGCGGAGTTCGGCTACATGAACCAGCACATGTTCGTGCGCGGAGGCGAGGACGAGAGCGACGACATCGCCTGGCTGTCGCTCGCGCTGAATCTCTAGGTCCGGTCCGGTGCTGGCGCCTCGGCCAGCGCTGATCTAATCGCCGCCCCCGCCATGGACATGCTGCTCGACTCGCCCGCCCTCATCGAAGGCCTGAGCGAAGCCGCGATCATCCTCGACGATGGCCGCGTGATCGCCGCCAATGCGGCCGCGCGCGAGCTTCTTGGCGAATCGATTCGCGGCGCGGCCCTTCGCGAGGTCATCAGCCATCCCGCCGCGCTCGCGGCGCTCGAGGGCGGCGCGCACCCTGCGGAGGATGTCGAGCTCACCGGCCTAGGTGGATCGCGCCGGCACTGGCTGATGCGCTCTGCGGCGCTCCGCGGAGGTGCGTCGCTGGTCCGCTTCGTCGATCGCAGCGAAGCTCGCGCTGCCGAGCAGATGCGCGTCGATTTCGTCGCCAATGCCAGCCATGAGCTGCGCACCCCGCTATCGACCTTGATCGGCTATACCGAGACCCTGCGCGAGCAGGGTGCCGACATCGACGGCGCCACCCGCGAGCGCTTCCTCGCCGTAGTCCACGATGAGGCCCGCCGCATGCAGCGCATCGTCGAGGACCTCATCTCTTTGTCGCGGATCGAGGCTGAGAAGTTCACCGCTCCAACCGAGGCGGTCGACCTTGAACCGCTGATCGACCAGGCGGCGTCCAGCGCCGGCCGGATGGCCGACGAGCGCGGTTCTCAAATCCTTTGCAAGGTCGAATCGGCGCTTCCCCCGATCGCTGCCGACCGCAGCCAGATCCTCCAGCTGCTCGACAACCTCATCGCGAACGCGCTGCGTTACGGCGAGGCCGGAACCCCGGTGGTCGTGGCGGCAAGGTCCGAAGGCCCGATGGTGCACCTGTCGGTGGCCGATCAGGGCGAGGGCATCGCGCCCGAGCATGTCGCGCGCGTGACCGAGCGCTTTTACCGCGTCGACACCAGCCGCAGCCGCTCGCTTGGTGGGACCGGTCTCGGCCTGTCGATCGTCAAGCATATCGTCGAGCGTCACCGCGGCCGCATGAGCATCGACAGCAAGCTCGGCGTCGGGACCACGATCCACGTGCTCCTGCCCGTCGCGGTTTCATAAAAGTGTCACCGTCCGGTCGTAGCAGGGCGAAGTGACCAAGCCGGCCCTCCTGTTGGTGGAAGATGACCGTGCGCTTGCGGATCTCCTGATGTGGCACTTCGACCGCGAAGGCTATGAGATCGTCCGCACTGCCGACGGCGACGAAGCTTTGTTGCTCGCCGAGGAACGGGTCCCCGACCTCGTCATCCTCGACTGGATGATCGAGGGTGTCAGCGGGATCGAGGTTTGCCGGCGGCTGCGTCGGCGTCCGGCGACGGCGCATGTCCCGATCATCATGCTCACCGCACGCGGTGAGGAGACGGACCGCATCCGCGGGCTCGAGACCGGGGCCGACGACTATGTCACCAAGCCCTTCAGTCCGCGCGAGCTGCTCGCCCGGGTAGGCGCGGTGCTCAGGCGTGTCCGCCCGGCGCTTGCCGGCGAGCAACTGACCTATGCCGATATCGAGATGGAGACCGAAGCCCATCGCGTCCGACGCGGTGGTCGACCGGTGCAGCTCGGCCCGACGGAATTCCGCCTGCTCCGGCACCTGATGGAAAATCCCGGGCGCGTCTTCTCTCGCGAGCGCCTGCTCGACGCCATCTGGCCGCGCGACCGCGACATCGACGTACGCACGGTCGACGTTCACGTGCGCCGCCTGCGCAAGGCCTTGAACGACGGCGGGCAGAAGGATGTGGTTCGAACCGTCCGTTCGGCCGGTTATTCGCTCGACACCGATGATTGAGGCTTGTCTTATTTCTGTAACATGACCGTCGCGGAGGAGTAACAGAAGCGACGCAATAGCTGCTGGAGGTCGGCGTGACCCGACAGCGTTGCCCATGGTCACGGTGTCGGCTAACGGCGCGGCGCCAATTCAGGGGGTTGTTCGATGTTTGCCTGGTTCCAGAATCTGCTCCCGCGCAAGGGCGACTTCTTCGGCATGTTCGAAGCTCATGCGGCCACGCTCGTGGAGGCCGCGCGGGCACTGAAGCAGCTTGCCGATGACGGCGGTCCTACCGGCGACATCCTGAAGGTTATTCGCGACCGCGAGCACGACGCCGACGAAGTCATCCGCCAGGTGCTGCTCGAGGTGCGGATGACCTTCCTCACGCCGTTCGACCGCGGTGCGATCACATCGCTTATCGTCGCGATGGACGACACCATCGATGAGATGCTCGCCAGCGCCCGGGCGATCGACCTTTACGACCTGCGCGAGCTCCGCCCGGAGATGAAGCAGATTGTCGGCCTTATTTGCGATGCAGCGACCCTTATCGAAGAAGCCATGCCGCTGCTGCGCAAGGTCAGTGCCAATGGCGCCAGGCTTCACCAGCTCACCGGCAAGGTCGTCGCTCTCGAAGGGCAGGCCGATGAGGTTCACGCCCTCGGCCTCAAGCGCGCGTTCGAGACGGCGCGGCAGGACCCCCTCCAGTTCGCCGTCGCCCGCGAGGTGTTCAAGAATCTCGAGAAGGTCATGGACGCATTCGAGGACGTCGCCAACGAGATCGACGGCCTCGTGATCGATCACGCCTGATGCACGAGCTTGCGTTTCCGTTGCTGGTGGGGCTGATCGTCGTCGCGCTGGCGTTCGACTTCCTCAACGGGTTGCACGACGCCGCCAACTCGATCGCCACGGTCGTTGCGACGCGGTTGCTGAGCCCGGCAACGGCGGTCGCCTTCGCCGCCTTCTTCAACTTCGCTGCCTATTTCCTCGCGCTGCAATGGCCGCAGCTGCACAAGGTCGCGGATACGATCGGCAAGGGCCTGATCGACAAGGACCTGGTGACGCCCGCGGTCGTGTTCGGAGCCCTGGTCGGTGCGATGTTCTGGAACGTCGTCACCTGGGCGAAGGGCATTCCGTCCTCGTCGAGCCACGCGCTGGTCGGCGGCCTTGTCGGCGCGGGCGTCGCGCATGCCGGTCTCACCGGAATCCAGTGGACCGGACTCAACAAGACGCTGATCGCGATCGTCCTCTCGCCGACGATCGGCCTGGTCCTGACCATGATGCTCATGCTGGTGACGAGTTGGTTGGGCGTGCGCGCCAGCGCCCGCGGCGCGGAAAAGACATTTCGCGGCCTCCATCTCGTTTCGGCCGGCTTTTACTCGCTCGGCCACGGCCTCAACGACGCCCAGAAGACCATGGGTATCATCTCCGTGCTGCTTTATTCGACCGGCTACCTGCACGGCGGCTTCCACGTGCCCAACTGGGTGGCGCTCAGCTGCTATGTCGCCATCGGCCTCGGCACCTTGACGGGCGGCTGGCGGATCATCGAAACGATGGGCACGCGCATCACCAAGCTGTCGCAGCACCAGGGCTTCTCGGCGTCCGCCGGCGGATCGGTGATGCTCTTCGCTGCTTCTTACTACGGCATCCCGGTATCGACGACGCACACCATCACCGGCTGCGTGGTTGGCGCCGGCGCCGCGCGCCGCGCCTCGGCGGTGCGCTGGGGAGTCGCCGGCAACGTGATGATCGCCTGGATCATCACCATCCCCGCCTCGGCCACCGTCGGCGCCCTCTTCTACTGGCTGACGACCTTTTTCTAGCTGCTACCGGAAGGCCCGCGGCGTCACGGAAACCAATCCTGCTCCTCCCGCGTTAGCCAGCGCGGCACAGAGGGACATTAGGTATGCGTAAGCTAGTCGCGTTTCCCGCGCTCATTCTCGTTCTCGCGGCCTCGGGCTGCAAATCTACCTCAGCGGGAAGCGCTCTCCGAAGCGCCGGCAGCACGGTCGCTTCCGGCGCCTCTAGCCTCGGGACCGTCGCGACCTCGCTGGTCAACGTCAATCTCTCCAACGTCCTCAACAACCTCGCGCTCGACCTCCACGTCGACAAGGCGAATATCCCGGTCAACGCGCAGATCCCGATTACCGTCGCAGCCAACGTCTGCGGCGTGTCGATCAACATCCTCTCGATCGGCGCCGGCGGCGGGAATAGCGGCGGCTGCACCGCGAAGACCACCTCGCCCGAGCTAACTCAGGCCGTGCAGCAGCAGCTCGCCGCCGGCGGCTCGGTGGGGGGCGGGGCTCAGACCAGCACGCAGCCACCGCCGCAAACCGCGATCGACACGCCTCAGAAGACCACGACCACGACAACGACGGGAACCACCCCGCCCAAGTAAGACCAGCCAAGGAGACAATCATGACCCGACGCGCATTCAAGCTCGCCGCGGCCGTCACCGGCCTCACGCTGGCAGTCGCCGCCTGCAAGACCAACCCGGGCGCCGCGCCGGCATCAGCCGGTGAGGTCAGTGCCGGTGCCAGCGGCGGCGCTGCGGCCGGCAGCGGCACGGGCGGCATCCCAGCCCTCGTCAACGTCAACCTGCAGAACGTGCTCAATGACCTGTCGGTGGCGATCAAGGTCGACCGCGCCAACATTCCCGTGAACGCCCAGGTGCCGATCGACGTCGCCGCCAACGTCTGCGGCGTGTCGGTCAGCGCCCTCGCCGCGTCGGTCGCTAGCGGCATGGCCAGCTGCACGGCGAAGACAACGAGCCCGGCGCTCAATCAGGCCGTACAGCAGCAGGTGGCCGCGGGCGGGAATGTCGGCGGCGGCGCCCAGACGATGGGCGGCACGACCACCAATAACATGTTCTGACGCGCGCCGCGCCGTTCTAGTGGACGAACCTCGCGACGACGTCGCGGTATGACCGCGACACCTTCACCTGCGCGCCTGAATCGAGGACCAGGAAACATTCGCCGTTGGTATGCGGCTTCACCTGCCGCACGAGGTCGAGGTTGACGATGGTCGAGCGGTGGACCCGCTGGAACCGCCGCGGGTCGAGCCGCTTCTCGAGGTCCTTCATCGTCTCGCGCAGGATGAGCGTGTTCTCGCCCGTCTGGATGCACATGTAATCGCCGGCGGCATCGATCCGCTCGATCGTGTCGACATCGACCCGGAAGATCTGTCCCTGGTCCTTGATGTTGATCATCTTCTCGTAGCGGCTGGCGGCATGGGCGTCCGGCGTCGCGTCGGCGAGCTCCTCGGCCGCCTCGGGCGCATGCTGCTCCAGCGCTTCCTTCAGCCGCTCCGATTCCTCGGCGCTTCGCTTCTCGTTCAGCCGCTGGCGCACCCGGTCCATCGTTGCCGCGAGCCGGTCCTCGTCGACCGGCTTCATCAGATAGTCGACCGCCTGCGCGTCGAACGCGCGAAGCGCATGCTCGCCAAAGGCGGTGACGAACACGAACAGGGGCGGCTCGACGTCCATCAGGCCCTGGATGACCGAGAATCCGTCGAAGCCCGGCATCTGGATGTCGAGGAAGACGAGGTCGGGCTTGTGGGTCTTGATCTGGCGGATCGCCTCGCGCCCGTTGGCCGCGGTGCCGACGATTTCGACGTCGTCGAAGGCCTGGAGCCGCAGCTGCAGGCCCTGGGTGGCCAGGGGTTCGTCGTCGACCAGAACGGTCCGGATGCTCATGAAACAGTTTCTCCGGTTTCGAAGGGAATTTCCAGGATAACGCTAAAGCCCCCGTGCTCGTTCTGTCTGGTCTCGAAACGATGGGCGCCGCCATAGGCCTGCGACAGTCTGTCGCGAATGTTCGCCAGTCCGACGCCGGTCGACTGCGTCGCCGAGATTTCGGCCCCCTCGCCATTGCCGTTGTCGGCCACTTCGATCCGCACCGCCTGCCCTTCGGGCTTCGCGGTTATCCAGATGTCCGCGCCATTTTCGGCAGGCGTCACCGCATATTTGATCGCATTCTCGATCATCGGCTGCAACAGCAGCGAGGGCAGGCGGGCGCCGATCGTCTCCGGTTCGATCCGGAAGTGTGGGCGCAGCCGGTCCTCGAAGCGCATCTTCTCGATCTCGAGATAGAGTTTCAGCGTCTCGACCTCCTGAGCCAGCGTCACCTTGGCGGTCGGCTCGTTGGCGAGCGTATAGCGGAGGAAGGAAGACAAGCGCGCGAGCATGGCATTGGCGCGCTCGGTCTGCTTCAGCAGCACCAAAGTCGAGATCGAATTCAGCGTGTTGAACAGGAAGTGCGGGTTCAGCTGGTAGCGCAGCATCGCCAGCTGCGCGGTCGAGGCCTGGCCCTCGAGCATCTCGCGCTGCCGGATCTCGTCCTCCAGCAGCAGGAAGTAATTGATCCCGTAATAAAGCGCGGTCCAAGCCGTCAGCAGCGCGAAATCGAGCAGGATGGCGCTCAGGTAACCAATCCCTTCGGGCTTGAAGCCCGGTTTGATGAAGGTCGCGACGCTCCACGTCTCGATGATCGAGAAGGTGCCCGAGGCAAGCACCACCGCCGCGAGCGACAGCACCAGCGTCCAGATCGGCTGCATCCTGATCAATCGCCGGAACAGCGACGCCATCAGCAGCGTCAGCGAATATCCGGTCGCGGTTAGCAGCAGCGTGTGAACCAGCAGCATCCAGCCGAGGTTGTTGGCGATGCCCGACAGCGTCCTCAGGCAGAAGTAGCCGCCCCAGCCGATCGACTGGAGGATCCAGAAGGCGCGGTTCTTGTCGTCGAAGAAGGGCTGGTCGAGCCCCATGCCGCGCGCGATCGGCTCGGCCGGCGACTGGATTTTGGGCGTATCGGCCGCACGCCGGGGCGTGGCCGCTCGCCGATCGAGGGTCGCGCTGTCAGTCGCCATCGCCTGACGATATAGAGGCGCCCCGCCGCCAATGCGAGCGCCGCCCATTCAGGCTGTCGGATTTAACGCATGTTGCTAACTTCGCGGCAAATTCATCGGTTGCGGCAACCTCTCTTAACCGGGCCTCAACTCTCTTTGCTTAAGCCTGCTGCCTCCACGTGGGACAGCGGCTGGATGTACGAAGCTCCTGACAGGTATAAGCGTTTGATTTCGGCCCGGCTTCCCGGCGGGGAATCGGCCGGTGTCGCAGCGCGCGAGGCGGAGCCGGAAACCTCGCCACTGCGCGACGTGCAGCTCATCTCCCGCGCCCAGCTCGCTCCGTTTTTCGCGGCGGCCAACGTCGTCGCCTCCCTGATCCTCGTCGCCAACCTTTGGGGCGCGATCTCTGCCGAATGGCTGCTCCCCTGGGCCGCGGCGGTCGCAATCGTCAATTTCGGCCTGATGCGGCTCGCCGGCCACCAGTCGATCACCTGCGTCGGCCGTTCCGGCCATCGCGTCCCGCTGTGGCAGCTGATCGGCGAGGTCGCGCTCCGTGCCGGGACCTTCCTCAGCGTCCCGCTCTGGCTGTTCCCCTCGCTCGATCCTGGCACCCAGGTGGTCTCCGCCTCGGTGATGGCCGGCCTCGCCGTGGGCGGCCTTGGCCTGGTCGTGGTCCCGCAGTCGGCGCTCGCCTGGATGGTCGCCTTCACCGCGGGCGTCGGCGGCGCGCTTGTCATCGGCCGCCATAGCGTGCCGTTCCAGCACATGCTGTCGATCCTGTTCACGCTCGGCGTGTCGATTACCGGCGTCTTGACCGTCGCCCGCTGGGCCTTCGGTCAGCTGAAGGCCAATGCCGATTATGGCAGCCAGAGCGAGAGCGCGGCGCTGCTGCTCCAGGAATATGAGCAGCGCGGCGTCGGCTGGCTGTGGGCCGTCGATGGCGACAACCGAGTCACCTATATCAGCGCCCGCATGAGCGCGATGCTCAACCGCCCGGCCAACCAGCTCATCGGTCACTCGCTTCCGGCCTTGCTGGGCGGCCACGCCGAGCTCGGCCGGGTGCTGCTCGAAAAGCAGCCGTTCAATGCACTGG
>Ga0207657_10006008_pt1 | contig 12636 bp, 14 predicted proteins | sample KBSC33metaG_FD_184316 | JGI IMG/M metagenome (GOLD analysis project Ga0207657, IMG submission 184316) | Corn rhizosphere microbial communities from Kellogg Biological Station, Michigan, USA - KBS C3-3 metaG (SPAdes) (version 2) | ecosystem: Host-associated > Plants > Roots > Rhizosphere > Soil ...
GGCATCGACCTTGTAGGTCCGGCGCAGGATATCGACCTTGATGTCGAGATGGAGTTCGCCCATGCCCTTGAGGATGGTCTGGCCGGACTCAATATCGGTTCCTGGTCGGCCTTCGACTTCGGCTCGATCGCGATTTCGACGAGCCACTCCGGCATTCGGCCGTCGGGTGAGACCATAGCGTCCTCCGCCCTACTCCCACTCGATTATTTCGAGTAATCATAAAGCATTGATCCAACGGAGCCAATTTTCCCGCACATGACGAAGAACCGCCTCCCCGATCCGTCAGAAAATTGTGCTCTTGAATTCAAATAGGAACTTCGCCGATTCAGAACCTGTTCGGTTTCAGCGACTATCGGCATCGATCGGTTGATTTTTGGCGCCGCATTCCCAGCCTCGAACGAGCAGCAGTGCGCAAAAGACCGTCGCCACACCACCGCGATTGTTCTCTCTTCGACAACGATCTGCCATCGCGATGGCGCGGCAACGACGGACGTCTGCGAAGACAGAGAAATCTAGGATACGGCCGCATCGCCGACGAGGGCCGCCTGAGCCGCCTCGGGCCGATGACGTACCAGAAAATAGAATGCGGTGATGTGCGTGATCATCGGCACCGGCACATAGATGATCGGGATCGCATAGGTGGCGCCCAGCCACTCTGCGTGCGCAGGAAGGTCGACCTGGATGGCGTGGTAATAGTCGACGATGAGGTCGACCGTCCCCACGAGATTGAAGGCGGCGACGAACAGCCAGAAGAGCGCGCGCATCCTCACCGTGAGAAGCGCCAGCATGGCCAGCACCCCAGTTGCGAAGTCGCCGTAGGCGGCGAGGGATGGTCTTCAAGGAAAATACCGTCAAGGGAACAAGACCGCCGGTAACCCGCTATTTTTTTCTAAAAAAACTGCGCTAGGAGACATCGAGGAGATCCAGTAATCCATACAGTCCCTCGAATTGGAAATCTGGAACCGGATCCCACGCCGTGAGATCCATTGCACCGACACTCATTCCCATCGGCCGCTTGATCCACACGACCCGGAGATTCGCCAGACGCGCACCCACGACGTCCGCCCAGATGGCTGTTCCGACCCACAGCAGCTCTGATCGCACGCATGGAAATTTCCTGAGCGCGTAGTCGAAGATGGCCGGATGAGGCTTATACGCGTTAGCCATTTCGGACGTGACCGCGCCGTCGAATTCGACCGGAAGCCGCGTGGAGCGGAACAAATCGGTGTCCATGTTGGTGACTATGGCCAGCTTGAAATGGCGCTTGAGCTTCGAGAGGACCGGTTCGGCATCGGCATGAGCAGGCCATGATGGCATCGACTCGTAGATGGCGTTGGCAGCGTCCGGACCGAGCGCGAGGCCGTGCCGCTCGCCGATCTCAGTCATGGCGGCCCGGCCCGCCTCCTTCCAGGTCACGAAGCGAGTGCGGTAGCGCCGTATCACGGCGTGATGCCATTCGTTGAAAAGCGCCGCGGCGTCGGATTTAGCCGCGCCGGCGTTTGCCAGGATGCGTTCCATCGCCGGAACTCCTCCGGCCTCGCGATCCATCAGGGTCGTGAAGCAGTCGAATGCGATCCACCGCGGCCGCGGCATTACCTTGTCGGTCATTGGTCGAGCCTTCGCATACGAGGTCCGATGCGCTGCCTGGGCCAGAGCGTCCGGCCGCATTGGAATCGGGAATTGTTCGCAATCAGGTCGGAAACGCGATCTTGCAGCCGGTTTCCCCTAAGGGGGCCGCAACCTGATCGCCCAGCACGGTTTCGCTGACTTCGAACAGGTCCTCCGGATTCTCGTCTCCGCGCTTCGCGGTGCCGATATAGAGCTGCGTCATCAACTGATGATCGCCCGCACGATACGAGAGCGGACGCGACTGCAGCGCGATTTCCGGGGGCAGCGTGTAGCCCTCGATTGCTTTGGCGAGGCGCACGGCATCGATCGTCTTCTGTTGATTGGCATTGAGTGCGTAGGTGTAGAGGCCGGCATAGGCGAACCAATGATGCGCGGTCGGTACGTGGCCGGTTCGCTTCTTCACCTTCTCAACGAATTCGTCCAGACCCTCGATGCCGGGGACCTTCCAGTACCACTCGAAGCACCACCACCCGATCCGGGCTTCGGGAGGCATCGCCAGCAGGTTTTCGAGCTCCTGTTGCCCGCCTGCGATCGCGAACTTCTTTTCGAGGCCGAACTGAACAGCCTGCTTCATGCAATTGACCATATCCTGTCCGCTCAGAAGAACGATCAGGACATCAGGCGCCGCCGCGCGCGCCTTAATCAGGTAGGCGGAATATTCGGCGGTGCCGATCGGAACCAGGTCGGAGCCGAGCACGGTGCCATTGAATTTCTTGAGCCGCGCTTCGAACCCTTTCTGCAAGGCATGGCCGAACGTGTAGTCAGGCGTGATGAAATACCATTTCGTGCCGAATTTCTTGGCGATGACGTCGGCGATCGCATTGGCTTCCATCGTCGTCGTGTTGCACACGTGGAATACATTCCACTTGCAATCCTTGCCGCTGATCGGGTCGCTGTGCGCCCCGCAGACGAAATGGAGGATGCCGTTCCGGTTGGAAACCTGCATCGCGGCGAGCGCGACCGCGGAATTGACGTCGCCAACCATGAGATCGACCTTGTCGCGGCTGACGAGCTTTTCTGTCTTTTGCACGCCGGTGCCAACATCGTTGGCGGCGTCCTCGACCAGCAGCTCGATCGGGCGGCCCAGGATGCCGCCCTTGGCGTTGATTTCGTCCCGCGCCAATTCGAAGCCGGCCACCTCGTTGCGGCCGAACGCGCCGTTGGTGCCGGTGATCGTCTCCAAGACTCCGACTTTGATCGGAGTCTCGCCGCGCGCCTTGACGATCCAGGGCGTTGCCAGTGGCAATCCGGCGGTGGCCGCAGCCGATGCCATGAATGCACGCCGCGTCAGCAGCCTGTTCCGATATTTCCGATGTGCCATTTTTCCTCCCTGTATGCCGCCGACCGAGTGCGGCCCGCGCGGGTTAGGTCTGTTGTTTGTCGATCTCAGATGTGACCGTCCGCCCCCTCGGGCTCGCGGCGACGCGGTCCGTCATTAGAGCGTCCAGGATCTCGGCGGTTCGTCCGAGATGCTCGGAGACGAGCCGGCGGGCAAGGTCCACCTTCCTGTCTCTGATCGCCGCGACGATTTCCTCGTGATCGAAGATTCCGTCCACGATGCCGACGTCGGTGCTCAGCGTCAGCCGATGGCTCGACACGAACAGAGCGAGCAGGTTGGAAATGAGCCGCGGGAGCACGACATTGCCGCTCGCCCGCGCCATCACACAGTGAAATTCGACGCCGGCGGCGACCTTGCGTTCGAGCGTTTGCGCACCTCGCATTGCTTCAATGTTTTGCTCGAGCGCAGCAAGGTCCGACGGACGATGATTTTGCGCCGCGAGCGCCGCCGCCAACGGCTCCAGCACCCCGCGAACCGCCATCAGATCATGCATGGTTCGCGGCTCTGCCGGGAGCGTTGCGGCGACGGAATGGAGCGCCTGGTCGATCGCCTCCCGCACATAAATTCCACCCCCCTGGCGGGTCCGGATGAGGCCGAGCGTCGTCAGCGCACACATCGCCTCCCGCACCACGGTGCGGGCCACGCCATATTCCTCGGCGAGTTGCCGCTCGGGCGGAAGTTGGATCCCCGGCCCCCACTCGCCCGAAGCAATGCGCCGCCGGCAATCCGCGAGGACGGTCTGGGCCCGACTGGGTGGCGCGACAATTCTCAAAAACAGTCCCTCCTGACTAATGGCAAGGTTACCAGTCCAATTTGAGATGTCAATCATAATGGTCTGACCGCCGCCGGCGCGCCGCCATCAACGGACGATATTCGCAACCGGCCGAGGCGCGCGTCTAGCGCCCCGGAGCCTCCGTCCGACTACGGCGGCGCAGCTGGCGCAGCGACAGCGCGTGCAGCAGGATCGAGCACGGCACGACGAAAGCAGGGGTCAGCACATTGGGATAACCATCTAGGCCAATGCTCGGGCCATTCTGAACGATCAGCTGGAACGGGCCGGGCGCGATGATCATTCCCAAGGTGATCGCGACGGCGAGGTCCGCGAGGCCGAAGATGTTCCAGAGGATCGCCGCTTTCCGCCCCTCAGCCGTGCCGGTCGCCAAGGCAATCGCCGCCGGCACGGCGAACAGGCCGGTCAGCACATCGCCAGTTCCTGCCGGCAACGCCCATAGGCCGGGCAGTAGCCCACGCAGCCAGTAAGCGAGCCATTGGCTGCCGAAGACGCGGTAAAGCTGAAGAGCGACGAGCCAAGTCGTCGGCATCGCATCGAGCAGCTGTCCCACCCGCTTCGACAACAGCAACAGCGGAGCGGCGATGATTAAGGGCAGGAAGATCGCCAATGGCAGCAACGGTAAGGGGAAAGCGCCCATGCGGAAGACACCATTGATGGCCGCGGTCCAGGCGACAGCAGCCCAAAGCGTGAATGGGACCATGATCGCAAGCCAAGTCGTGCGACGCTGGTCCGAAGTCAGGTCGGTGCGTTCAAGGCCGAGCCACAAGCCGAGCGCGATGAGACCATGGACCATCAGCCGAACGGCCAGAGCCGGAAGGCCGCTCTCCAGAAGCACTGGCAGCGAGTAGATTGCCCACGTCCACAGTATGGTGAATGGGATGGTCCAAAGCAGGCTACGCCAAGCGGGACGCGACGGGACGATAGTAGCGGCAACAGCATCGGCGGTCATCGGCGGTTCTCCATGTGAGTGTCGCCTTTATTGCCGACGCTCGGGGTTCGCTATGAGCAAGCGGAGCAGCAAAAGCGGACCGACTGCGACTCGTGGTCGATAAGACAACGGGCGGTTGCCGGTGATCCATGCGGATTGGATCGAGGAATGAAATGCTGGTTCGTGCGTAAGCAGGTTATGGGAGGCGACACGTGGCAGACCGCGATCCTCCCGCCGCGTCATACTGTTTTTTCTGCTGATCTGGCCCTCGATAGGATCACGAAGGCAAGTACGTGACTGACGAGCAGCAGAGGCACGTAAAGCGCCGGTATATAAATGCCCGCGCCGAAGAGGCCGGGATTTCCGATTTTCGTTACGCCCATGTAATAGGCATTCAGAAGATCCAGCGTGCCCCAGATATTGAATATCCAGACAATCGGAACGGCGATCGACCAACGCCAAGACAGCGCTGCCATTGAAAGAAGCGCGAGGACAGCTGCGATGAGATCACCCCATCCGACTTTATTGGCGAAATCTGAACTCAACTCCGCGGACACGAAGCCGGACACCAGAAAGTTCATACCCAAGAACCTGAACGCATGGAAAGCCGCGAGAAGTCTGAGGGCGTCATAGCGCGGCATTGCGCGAACCGCTGGCCAAACATACGTGTAGGCCACCACTGAACTTGTCAGAAACGCGCCGACGACGCTTAGCACGAATGGGAGATTGAAGTCCGGTGGCATGCTCGGATTCCTTGGTGTTTGTTTCTCCAGGTCAGGTGCGGTCGAAACCAGTGGATTCGCTTCGACGTCGGCGGACGCTCAGGGATTGGCCATGAGCAAGCGGAGCGGCATAAGCGGACCGACTGCAATGTAATCGTGGTCCATAAGATTTTGCTTGGCCAATGGAAGGCCCTCCATGATCGTCTGCGCCTCGGCGATATCCCTGGTATCCAACAAGAGGACGACTCCGCGACCATCGCCACGCGAATACCACTCACGAATCTTCCCATTGAGATAGAGCTGCACGGTCTGCCGGATTTCAGCTGGCATGACGGCCATGACCTGTTCGCGTGTGACGCCCGCCTTCACGGTAAGGATGACCATCACCCCGGTGGTTGCGGGCGAGGCGGCTTGTGCTTGGGCAACGGATGGATGGGTCATGGAAGTAGCGCCTATCAGAGTTAGGGTAAGTGCCAAAACGACGTTACGGATTGCTTTCATCGGTCTCGTTTCTCGGATCACGGCGGTCACCTTTGTTCCTTGAGATAGCCAGGATGTCGCGAATGTTGGGGCTCGACATCAGCGGTGCTCCTGATTTGCAAGTCAGATGTAAGGCCGCTTTCCTTGAGCGACTATTCGCGATAATGTTGATAAGCTATGAAGCAGAACTTCACAGTCAGGCAGGGTGCGCTCGACGGCGTGGAGGCGTTCCTCAGCGTTGCCCAGCACCGCAGTTTTCGCAAAGCGGCTGCAGCGCTTGCGGTGACGCCTTCTGCGATCAGCCAGGCAGTACGTACTCTTGAGGCGCGCGTCGGCGCTGCGCTCTTCGTTCGAACGACTCGCAGTGTTGGCCTGACCGAAGCCGGCGAACGATTTCTGTTACGCGCTAAGCCTGCTTTTGAGGAACTCGTCGCCGCGAGCGAGGTCGCGCGTGACCTTGGGCAGCGGCCTGCAGGGCTGTTGCGCCTCACGGTGCCACGGGCGGTGGTGCCTATTCTGCTGGAACCGCTGATCGCATCCTTCTGCCAAGCCTATCCCGAGGTCGAGGTTGAGATCGCTGCAAGCGAGGAACTGGTCGACCTCGCGGCCGAAGGGTTTGATGCCGGCGTCCGGCTGGGCCAGTTCATCGCCGCGGACATGGTCGCGGTCCGGCTCACGCCGCCCTTCCATTTCGTGGTCGTCAGCAGCCCCGAATATCTACGCCGGCGGGGAAGGCCCGAGCGTATCGACGATCTGCGTCAGCATGCCTGCTTACGCATTCGCCGCTCGAACGGGTCGATCGCGCCTTGGTCCTTTGTCAACGGCAACAAGCCGATCGAGGCGATCGTCTCGGGACCGCTAATCGCCTACGATTTTCCCACCATTCTTGGCGCGGCCGCGGAAGATATGGGGCTTGCGCAAGTGCCTGAGCCGATCGCTGCTGGGCCGGTGAAAGCCGGCAAACTCGTGCACGTTCTGGAGCCATTCGCGCCAATGGCGCCGGGTGTATTTCTCTACTATCCCAGCCGCCATCAAATGATGCCGAAACTGAGAGCTTTCATCGATCATGTGAAGGGCCGCTCACAGATCATGCGGCGTGGCAGAACGAAAGCTTCTTGAGAGCTCAAGCCATCGAAAATCCTGCAGCGAGTGAAGGGAATCAAACCTTCGTATCCAGCTTGGACGTCTCCGGATTTTCGCAATGAAGAGCCGTTCCGACACAGGTTGCCAAGTGAGGCTTATATGACTGACTGCAACCACACTGCGAAGGCCTGAATAGTCTTCTCGCGTGGATGACCGGGCGTGCGGACGAGATAGAAGCGATATCCCGGCAGACACAAATCAAAGGGTCTTACCAGCGTGCCGGCCGCGAGTTCGCGCGCCACGAGCACATCGCTAAAAATGCCGATGCCCTGCCCGGCAATCACCGCCTCGATTGCATGCAGTTCCTCCCTGAAGCTCAGGTGGTCCATGTCCTTGAATTCCGGCACATCGCGCCACTTGCCTCGCGCGGCGGCGAGCCATCTCTGCCAGGTCGGCGCCCCGAGATCGGATGGTGACCACCAGCAATGAACGAGGACGTGTCCACGAAGATCGGCAGCACGCTTCAGGCCGGAGGTAAGCAATTCAGGACTGCAGACGGGCCAGAAGGAATCGCTCAGGAATTCCTTGGCGATGCCGTCCGTTGGCAAAGTACGGGCATAGCGGATGGCGACGTCGGCATCGCCGGCATGCAGGTCCAACACGCCGTCGGTGCCGATCACGTCGAGAGGCGCATTGGGGCGCAGCTTCCTCCAGCGGGGCAGGCGTGGCACAAGCCAGCGGCTCGCAAAGGCGTTTGTCGTCGTCACGCGAAGGGGCTGCTTGTCCCCATCGCGCTTCACGGCGGCGAATGCGGCGACAAAGGCTTCGAGACCGTCGCGGATGATCGGAAAGAGGCGGGCTCCGGCGTCGGTCAACGATAAAGGCCGCGGCCTCCGACGGAACAGAGCGCGCCCGCAATAACGCTCCAAGAGTCGGATCTGATGGCTGATCGCTGTTGGCGTCACGCCGAGTTCGGCCGCGGCCTTCTTGAAACTCAAATGTCGCGCCGCGGCATCAAAGGCGCGCAACTCGATCAGGGGCGGCAGCTTGTTCATCCCCGCATTGTAGATGAAAATGGTTCACCCTGGGCTGAATTATTCGCGTTTGCTCCTGGTGCAGCCGAGGCGGAAGAAGACATGGCGGCCCAAACGAGGAGTGCCCCATGAGCTCAGTTCGATCCGTTGACGAGGTCGCCGGTGAATTTTCCGGCACGTTCTCCGGGCAACTCCTGAGGCCGGCGGACGCAGGCTACGATGAAGCGAGAAGGGTCCACAACGGTCTGGTGGACAAGCGCCCGGCGTTGATCGCCAGATGTCGTGGCGTGGCCGACGTGGTCGATGCCGTCAACCTCACCCGCAAGCTGGGCCTCGAAGTCGCGGTTCGTGGTGGCGGTCACAACGTGGCAGGGCGCGCCACCATCGACGGGGGGCTGGTGATCGACCTGTCGCCGATGAAGGGAATTCACGTCGATCCCAAAGGCCGCACAGCACGGGCGCAGGGTGGCGTCACCTGGGCCGAGCTCAATCGCGAGACCCAACTGCACGGTCTGGCGGTCACGGGCGGGGTTGTTTCAGGCACGGGCATCGCTGGGCTCACCCTGGGTGGTGGGCTGGGCTGGTTGATGGGCAAGCATGGCCTCGCCCTCGACAATCTTCGATCCGTCGAACTCGTCACTGCCGAAGGCAAGGTCGTGCGGACAAGCCAGGACGAAGAACCCGATTTGTTCTGGGCCGTTCGCGGTGGAGGTGGAAACTTCGGCGTGGCGACGTCACTCGAATATCAGCTCCATGCGGTAGGTCCCATGGTCACCGCCGGTCTGATCGCGCACCCGTTTGACCGATCCCGCGACCTGCTGAGGTTCTTTCGCGACAGCACCGCATCCCTGCCCGATGAACATACGATCTTCGGAACCCTCACGCATGCTCCGGACGGGTCGGGCACGAAGGTGGCGGCCATGGCGACGTGCCACTGCGGCTCACTTGAAGCGGGCGAAAAAGCAATGCGGCCACTCAAGCGCTTCGGGTCTCCCGTTCTCGATGCGATCGGTCCAGTGCCCTACTGCCAACTTAACGGGATGCTCGATGGCGCCTATCCGCGAGGGGCATTCAACTATTGGAAGTCGAGCTTTCTTGCCGGGTTGAGCGACGATGCCATCGAGACAATGATCGGGTGTTTCGCGCGATGCCCAACCCCGATGGGCCAGCTGCTCCTCGAGCACGTTCACGGCGCAGCGGCCCGGATCGGTGCCGGCGACACGGCCTTCCCGCACCGCGCGGAGGGGTATAACTTCCTCGTGCTCTCCCAATGGACGGATGCGACTGCTACCGAGGCGTGCATTGCCTGGGCGCGAGAGACCTATGCGCAGATGCAGCCCTTCGTCGGCTCCGGCCGGTACGTGAACTACCTGGACGACGATGAGGCGGGCGACCCGGTCCCCACCGCATATGGAGCCAACTACCGGCGCCTCCAGGAGCTCAAGACGAAGTACGACCCGAACAACTTCTTCCGCATGAACCAGAATATTCGGCCGTTGGCCTGAGCTAACCTCATGTGAAGGCACCGGGGAATTGTCCAATGCCGATCCTGTGCCGGCCCGCCCGCGAGGGGGACCTGGAGAGAAGCGATCGGCTCGTCGTTGCCAGCATCAACGACCTCACCCGACGTCACGGCTTTGGACCGATGGCCGCGGCGCATCCACCCGAGTTTCAATTGTTTTCGCTAAAAGATGATGCTGACGGGTTGTGGGTAGCGGAAGAGGCCAACGAAATCCTCGGGTTCGCATGGAGTTGGGTGTGCGGCGACTTGTGGTTTCTCGCGCAGCTTTTCGTGTCGCCCGATCATCAGGGCCGCAGCATCGGCAACGAATTGCTGCAACGGACATTTGAACATGCGAAGAAATCCGGCGCGACCAACAGGGCGCTGATCACCTTCACGTTCAACACCGTATCGCAGGGACTTTATATTCGGAACGGCCTGTATCCGCGCTTTCCCATCTACCTTTTCAGTGTTTCGCGCGAACTCCTGATGGGCCGCTTGCAGGGCCCGCAATTCCGCGCCGTATCTCTCGAGGAAAAAGCTTCGGACCTGCAAAACCTCGCCAATATTGACGCCCGGGTTCTGGGTGTCTCGCGAGAGAAGCATCACCGGTATCTGCTCAACGACAGGACGACGAGAGGTGTCGGCCTTTATTCCGGAGAAGATTGCGTGGGCTATGCCTATATCAGCACCGGTGGCCACGTCGGACCGCTCGCCGTCGCGCGGCCCGACGCGCTCGGCTCTGCATTCAGGACTGCGCTGGCGCTTGCGGCTGAGATCGGTTCTCCACAGGTGTCGGCCTTTCTTCCTGGCGCGAGCGAAGCGGCTTTAAGGACCGCAGTCGAGCACGGGATGCGCATCACCTTTCCGATGCTGTTGATGTCGACACGCGATTTTGGCGACTGGAGCGGGTATCTACCCCGCAATCCGGGTTTCATGTGACGCAAATGACTGCTTCCGGGACGCGCTTGATAGCCGGCATCACGGCTACCAGGCAGATCTTCTCAACCCGTGGGTGTATCGCGTCGTCGGACGACTGGGCTAAGCGCGCCGTCTCATTCGACAACCTCATCTGCTCGCATCAGGATTGCAGTCGGTATTGTCAGACCAAGTGTTTCCAAAGTCTTTTTGTTGATCACGAGACGGAAGCGGGTGGGCTGCTCGAATGGGAGATCGGCAGGGCGCGCTCCTCTTAAGATCCGGTCTGCAAGATCTGCCGCGCGATCGTAGACTTCACCCATATCTGGGCCGTAAGACATCAGCCCGCCGTCTCGGACAAGGACATCATATTCGTAAATCGTCGGCAGTTTCTGTTGGGCAGCGAACTCAAAGCCCGCCTGCGGTTGAGTACAGTCAGGGCATCCGTAACCATCAGTATGGCATCGGGACGGTCGCGTTCCATAGCGGCGAACGCGGCAGCGAAATCCTCCGGCTCCCGCACGCCAAGCGGCTGTACTTCGAGACCTAGCTTCCGCGCCGCCGTTTCGGCCGATCTGTAGCGCAAGGTTATTCCAAGGTCGTCTGCGTTCCATAGCATGGCAATCTTGCTCAAGCTCGGAAACGTATCCTTGAGAACCTCCAGCCGCTTCGCCGAAAGCTCGGCAGCAACCTCGCCGACGCCGGTGATGTTGCCGCCAGGGCGAGCCAGGCTATCAATTAACCCCGTCGCAACCGGGTCGGCACCCGTGATCGCAACCACAGGGACATTCGAGCGGCCTTTGACGACAAGAGCCGCAGCGGAGCTGTTCGTGATTATTAACTCTGTCTCGCTCTTCAGTTCGTCAACAAGTTGCTGTAGTCGATCCGGGTGCGCTTCAGCGGCGCGCCGCTCGAAAAGCAGAGAGCTTCCGACAACATAGCCGCGCTTGGAAAACCCAGCTGTCAGCCCGGTGACGACCGGCCTTGCGTCGGTAAACGGCGCTCCAGAGCTGAGCAATCCTACCCGGCGAGCCTTGACTGCCTTTTGGGAGAAAACGCCACAGGGCAGCAATGGCATCGACCCGCGCGCCACAATGACAGACCTTCGCAAGATCATTTGGCGCATACCCTGATGGTCTTGGCCGGTACGGAGCAGGAATCTAGCTCAACCGAGCCGTTTTGGATACGTCGCACAACCTGAAATCAGCCGAAGGGCAAATGCTGGGACCTCCCCCAATCCTCGCGCTTCGAGATTGTGCGTTCACGCGTTACCATGAATCGAAGGGTCTGCGTCTGATCTGATCTCAAACGGATTCTATGCCGCGGCGAATCTGCGGGTCCCTGCCCTTCGCATTATGCCGCTTTTTCCCGGATCGGTATGAAAATCTCTCGCTGCTCGCCTAACCAGGCTCAGGAAGTGTCGAACCACGGTTGAAGGATCGCCGCGGCGCGATGCGATGTTCAGTACGGCTTTCGGTTGATTGGGTCCCTTGAGGCGCCGATACGCAACACCTTCCATCATCATTCGCTGCATGGAAGCCGGAACCGCGGAAATCCCGAGGCCGGCTGCAACGAGGCTCAGCGCCGATGTGATGCGAGGCGCTTCCTGGCCGAGGCGTGGGCTGAAGCCTGCCTTGAGGCACGCCGCGGTCGTCGCGTCATATAGTCCCGATCCATGTTGGCGCGCGTAGACGATGAAGGTTTCGCCGGCGAGGTCTTTCAATGACAATGCCGCGTCGTCGGCGTCGTTCTGAGCCAGCGCATGGGCGCACGGCAAGGCCACCACCATCGGTTCCTCGAGTAAGGAATTCATGACAAGGTCCTCCGGCTCCGGCATCGGCGTTCGTAGAAAGGCTGCATCCATCTGCTCGTTTCGAAGGCGTTCGAGGAGCTCCGGGCTGAGGCACTCCTCCAATGTCAAGCTCACCAGCGGGAAGGCCTCCCGGAACGCGCGGATGACACGCGGCACGAATGGATGAAATGGGCCGGTAGGCGTAACGCCCACGCAAAGCCGGCCCTGCTCGCCTCGCGCCGTACGCCGTGTTGATTCGATTGCTCGCTCGTTCTGCGCGAGCATCGCGCGCGCATTGTCAAGGAAGACGCGCCCGGCTTCGGTCAGTTCGACGCCGCGCGCTTTGCGGCGAAAGAGCTGAACGTCAAGTTCGCGCTCGATCGCCTTGATCCGTTGGCTGAGCGGCGGCTGCTGAAT
>Ga0207657_10006011_pt1 | contig 12631 bp, 12 predicted proteins | sample KBSC33metaG_FD_184316 | JGI IMG/M metagenome (GOLD analysis project Ga0207657, IMG submission 184316) | Corn rhizosphere microbial communities from Kellogg Biological Station, Michigan, USA - KBS C3-3 metaG (SPAdes) (version 2) | ecosystem: Host-associated > Plants > Roots > Rhizosphere > Soil ...
GTGCCGGAACCCGCGACGCTGCTGCTCCTGGCCATCGGGATGCTCGGCGCCGGCTGGATCGGCCGCCGGGGCAAGCGCGCCTAAAGAACTCGGCATTGTTCAAATGCGGGCGGCGCCCTCGGGCGCCGCTTTTATTTGCAGGAGGCCCCGAGTTTCATTCCACCACAAGCGGGCCGTCGGGTGTCGCCTTTACTTACAACTGCTGTATACCACCGTCTGTGGCCAAAAAATAGATTCTCAATGCGTTGATTCAATTACTAAAAATATTGAGCAAACGCAAGGCACGCCAATTGCTTTGACGTAGCGTCGCATGCTGTCGCGCCACAACGATCGCGCAGCCGTCGACGATCAGCCTGGGGAGGGCAATGAATATCCTATCTTTTGTGCGCCGCGTTCTACTGGCGCTGGTGGCAGCTGCCGGGCTGTGCGGCGGATCGATCGCCACTGCCAATTCGGTGACGCTGATTCCGACCGGCTTCGCGGCCGGATCCGAGATCCTCGACTTCACCGGCGAGCCCTTCAGCCCGGTGTCCGCCGGCGCCTTCGCGGGCACGCTGGACGGCAATCCGATCGTGTTCTTCTGCTTCGAGTTGACGCAAACGTTCAGCTTCGGAACGACCTACACCTACGATGACTCGATCCCGAGCGGCCCGAAATTTACGGCGCTGAGCGAGCTGTTCACCGAGGGGTTCGCGACCTCGCTGAGCTCCACCGACTTCTCGGTCGGCTTCCAGCTGGCGGTCTGGGAAATCCTCATGGAAACCACACCGGCCAGTGTCAGCACGGGCAATGGCAGCTTTTACGTGACCAACGATCACGGCAACACCGGGGCCGTGACCCGCGCCAACGATTTGCTGGCGGGATTGCCGGCGACGGGCTTGTATACGATCCATCTGCTGACGAATGACAGCCACCAAAACTTTGTCTATGGGACGCTGCCGCTGCGCCAGGTACCGGAGCCCGCACCGTTGACGCTGATCGGCGCCGCCATGGTCGCGCTCTTCGTGATGCGTCGGCGCATCGTCGCGACGCGCAAGAGCTGACCCTTTCGGTTTCGCGCGAAGCCCGCCGGCGGTCGACCCGCCGGCAACATCGCTTCGCCCTGACGATGCGATACCGCTCGACGTTGCGGTCGCCGTCTTCATTCAAGCACACTACCCGAGCTCCCCTTCGCGCACTCGGCTGACCGCCTGACGCGGCGAGTCGGCGACGGCGCAGGGTTGCTGCCGGCGCGAGCCGATGCGTCCGCTACAATCGGCGCTCTATCCGCCCGGAGGGAAGCGTCTTCATGTCCATTCCCAGGCCGCTAAGCGGCGTCTTTCCGATCGCGCCGACGCCGTTCACCGCGGACGGCGATCTCGACCTCGACGGACAGCGCCGCGTCCTCGATTGCATGATCGACCAGGGTGTCGACGGCATCTGCATCCTGGCCAACTACTCCGAGCAGTTTTTGTTGTCGGACGACGAGCGCGATGTGCTGCTCGACCTGTGCCTGACGCAGGTGCGCGGCCGCGTGCCGGTGATCGTGACCTGCAGTCACTTCAGCACGCGCATCGCGGCAGCGCGCGCCCGGGCTGCCGCGTCGGCTGGCGCGGCGATGCTGATGCTGATGCCGCCGTACCATGGCGCCGGGCTGCGCGCGGACGAAGCCGCGATGCTGCAGCATTTCGCCCGCGTCGCTGACGCCGCGCCGGTGCCGCTGATGATCCAGGATGCGCCGTTGAGCGGCGTCAACCTGTCGGTGCCGTTTCTGGTTCGCCTCGCGCGGGAGGTGCCGACCGTGCGCTACTTCAAGATCGAGGTGCCGGGTGCCGCAGCCAAGCTGCGCAGCCTGATCGCCGCCGGCGCGGACGCGATCGAAGGACCGTTCGACGGTGAGGAGTCGATCACCCTTCTGGCGGATCTCGATGCCGGCGCGACCGGAACGATGCCCAGCGCGCTGCTGCCCGATCTGATCAAGCCGGTGGTCTCGCATCATCGGGAAGGTCGGCGCAACGAAGCAAGCGCCGCGTACGCCCGCATCCTGCCGCTGATCAACTACGAGAACCGGCAATGCGGGCTGCGGGCGACCAAGACCGTAATGGCTGCCGGCGGTGTGATTCGAAGCGACGCCGTCCGCCACCCGCTCGAACCGCTGCACCCCGCGACCCGGGCCGGCCTGCTCGAGCTTGCGGCCGAGGCGAATCCGCTGGCGCTGCGCTGGGGCAAGTAGCGCCGAAGGATCAGGACGCGACGCCGGGTGCGGTATCCGACACGCGCACGCGCCGGCCGCGCGCGCGATGAAGCAGCGTCAGTGCGATGGTCAGATTCAAAAGATTCCAGCCGATGCCGTTGATAAACGCCGCGTGATACGAGCCCGTCAGGTCGAACACCTTGCCCGACAGCCATCCGCCGAGCGCCATCCCGAACAGCGTGAACATCAGCACCATGCCGACCCGCGCGCCGGCTTCGGTCGGCGGAAAATGCTCGCGGATGATGATCGCGTACGAAGGCACGATGCCGCCCTGGAACAGCCCGAACAGCGCCGAGATCACGAACAGCGATGCGAGCCCGTCGAACGGCAGGAACAACAAGAGCGCGACTCCCTGCAGCGCCGAACCCAGCAGCAGGGTGCGCAGCCCGCCGATCCGGTCGCAGATCACGCCTGACAACAGCCGGCTGACAATGCCGAACCCGAGCATGATCGCCAGCATCTGCGCCCCGCGCGCGACGCCATAGCCCAGATCGCCGCAGTACGCGACGATGTGGACCTGCGGCATCGCCATCGCGACGCAACAGGCCAGTCCGGCGATGCACAGCAGCGCTTGCGCCGCGCCCGGAGACATACCGAACGGACGCGCCGTCGATGCCGTGGTGCCCGGCGCGCTTGCCGAAGCGTGGTCGATACCGCGCCTGGGCGAAGCAACCGCGAACGCGTCGACCGCAGGAGGGCGGCGCCGGAACAGCAGGGCCAGTGCCGGCAGCGAGAGCGCGCAGAAAATTCCGATGCCGATGTAGGTGGCGCGCCAGCCGTATGTCGCGACGAAATGCTGCGCGACCGGCGGCCAGATTGCGCCCGCGACGTAGTTGCCGCTGGCGCATATCGCCACCGCGATGCCGCGGCGTCGGGTGAACCAGAGCGACGTATCGGCGATCAGCGGCGCGAACATCGCCGAGCTACCGAGCATGCCGATCAGTACGCCGTGCAGCAGCGCGAACGTCCAGATGCTGCCTGCCATGCCGACGGCGAGAAAGCCCAGGCCCATGCTGACGCCGCCGATCAACAGCGGCACCATCACGCCGAAACGATCGGCCAGCCGGCCCATGAAAAGGCCGCCGATGCCGAAGCCGATCGTCGTCAGCGTATACGGCAGCGACGCGTCGGCGCGCGCGACGCCGAATTCCGCCTGAACCGTCGGCAACACGACGACGACGACGTACATGCTGGCGCCGCTGATGGTCATCACGGCAAGCGCCACCGCCAGGCGCACCCACGCGTAGGTCGACCCGTCTTCGTGCGTCACGCTGCCCTGGGTCGTACCGGAATCGTCGATGCGTGATTTCATGTTCGGTCGGCGCGGCGGCAACGCCGGCGCTGCGCCGATGCAGGCAAAAGGAATGGCCAGACGAAACTTATCACATGGGCGCGGCGACTCGGCGGCTTGGCCGGCGGCGCGGGATGTGGCAGCCGACGGCGGCAACGCGAGATCGCACGAGCCGTCGACCGCGGATAATGCGTCAGCCGCGCTTGTTCACGTCCTTGTACACATCCAGCAGCGGCGGATGCAGGTGCTCGTAGTGAACGCGCAGCCTGACCAGCTCCTGCACGATCGCCGGTGGGAATCCCTTGCGAGTGCCGCGGCGATCGGTCAAGAGGTCATGCAGATACGCCCGGCACGATTGCGGATCCTGCCACATGCCGGCCATCATGTTGGCGATGCGCGGATACTGCCGCAAAAGGTCAAGCGGCTGGACGCTGCGCGGCAGCTTTGCGATCCACTTGAACGTCATCGGCAGCGGGTCGTTGCTCGGCGTCTGCTTCCGCCGTGCCGTCGCTTCCTCGCCGGATCGGGCATCGGATGCGGGTTTCTGCAAGTTCGAGACACCCAGTTTGGAGTCCGGCGGCTCCGAACCGATGCTGCGTGCCGGCAAACCGTCGAGTTTTCGATAGACCATCAGCAGCTGGGGAGCAAAAAGCGCGCCGAAGTCGCGGGAACCCGCGTCGGAGTATCGCTGTCGGTTACAAGGATGTGCCGCAAGGTTCTTTCACGCGGCAGCGCCCGCTGCGTACGATGTTCGCTGGGGCGCGCACACGCGCCGTCAGCCAATCGACAGCGAATCCATGTCCAAAATCTACGTCACTCACGAAAACGACGCCTGGGTCGAGCCCTTGCGCGCGGCGTTCAACGAGCTTCACCTCCCCTTCGAGGAATGGTTCCTCAGCGAAGGCTTGCTGGACCTGGCGTCGGTCCCGCCGGCCGGCGTGTTCTACAACCGGATGAGCGCCTCGTCGCATACGCGCGGTCACCGCTATGCCGCCGAATACACAGCGGGCGTCCTGGCGTGGCTCGAATCGCATCGGCGGCGCATTGTCAACGACAGCCGCGCGTTGCAGCTGGAGGTAAGCAAAGTCGCGCAGTATGCGGCGCTGGCTCGGTACGGCATCCGCACGCCGCGCACGTTCGCGGCTGTCGGCCGCGAGCACCTGATCGCCGCGGCGCGACAGATGTCCGGCCCGTTCATCACCAAGCACAATCGCGCAGGCAAGGGCCTGGGTGTCCATCTTTTTCAGACGGCTGTCGCGCTCGAGGCTCATCTCGACAGTCCGGCGTTCGAAGACTCGATCGATGGCGTCACGCTGATCCAGGAATACATCCAGGCGCCCGAGCCGTATATCACGCGGGTCGAATTCGTCGGCGGGCGCTTTCTATACGCGGTTCGCGTCGACACCTCGCTCGGCTTCGAGCTCTGTCCGGCCGACGTCTGTCAGGTCGGCGACGCGTTCTGTCCGGTCGGCGAGGAGGCGAACGCCGGAGCGATCCTGCCGGCCGCGCCCCGCTTTCGCATCATCGAGGACTTCCGTCATCCGATCGTCGCGCGCTATCAGAAGTTCATCGCCGACCATGGCATCGGCATCGCGGGCATCGAGTTCATCGCCGATCGCGCCGGCGAGATCTACACCTACGACGTCAATACGAACACCAATTACAACAGCGACGCCGAGGCAGCGGCAGGAATCTACGGTATGCGTGCCATCGCCGCGTACCTGGGCGGCGAGTTGCGCCGGCAGCGTACCGACGGCGAGCCGAGCGCGCTGGTCGCCGCGTAAGGAACGGCGGGCGGCGGCCGCCTGCCAACCACCGCTTACGCCTCGAACGACCAGGGCTTCAGCACCTTGTGCCGCTCGACCGCCGCGCGCGCTTCGAGAATCATCCGCTTCAGGTTGGCGGGATCCTTCAGATCCTGGACCAGGTTGCCTTCGAAGGTGTCGATGATCTCGTTGTCGCTATCGTAAACGCGGAACCCGAGCTGCCGGTGATAGTCCTGCAATTCGGCGACGACGTGGTACGGCGCAAACGCCCTGCGGATCTTGTCCAGGATTTCATCGCTGGTCAGCAGCATGCTCATCGAACCTCCGAATGGGCTCCCGGGCCGGGTCGATGCGGGGACGGCGACGCCAGGACCGCGGCTCGGGCGTCAGTGTAGCGTCATCGCAGAAAAAACTCACTTGTGCCGCGATGCGGCGGTACGAGGCCGGCGTGCGCTGAAGAGCGCGTCGAACTGCGCTTCCCAGAGACGAACCCCGCCGGTGATGCCGGCGAGGTTGGAGACGATCGTCGCATCGCGCGGCAGTTTCTGCGAGATATGGACGGCGTTGCCGCCGCCCAGATAGAGCCGATCGAAATTGAGCAGCGTCCGGACGAGCACGATCACGCGGCTCACCCGCCGGTTCCACTTGGACACACCCAGTTTTTTCAGCGCCGCCGCGCCGACATATCGATCGTAGGTCTTGCTCTTCCACGCCGGGTGCTGACCGAGCTCCAGATGCGGCATCAGTTGCCCGTCGCGATAAACAGCGCTGCCCATTCCGGTGCCGAAGGTCAGCACGCATTCCAGTCCCGAATTGGCGATCACCGCCAGGCCCTGAATCTCGGCATCGTTGAGGACTCTCGCCGGCTTGCCGAGCTCCTTTTCGAGCTCCGCGGCAAGGGCGAACGTGCTCCAGGCCTCGGTCCCGAGGTTCGGCGCCGTGATGATGCAGCCGCCTTTGACGACGCCCGGAAATCCGACCGAGATGCGGTCGAATGCCGGGAGCTCGCCGGCGATCGTCCGTATCAGGGCAAGCACCGCTTCCGGCGGCGCGGGCCGGGGCGTCGGCGCGTCGACCCGGTCGGCGATCAGCTGGCCGGCGCGATCGAGCACCGACGCCTTGATGTGCGTGCCGCCGATGTCGATCGCCAGCGTACGCGGCGAGGCAGCGCGGCCGACTCTGCCGCGTCCGCGTCTGGCACCCGCTGCCGAGGGCCTGGCCATCCGGCGTCAACTGTCCGGTGCCGGCGCGCGCCAGTGCCCGAAGGGCGCGATCAGCGACTCCGCTTGAGGTGGTCCCCAGCTTTCCGGTTCGTATTCGACGACCGGAACGGAATCGCCCAGCACCGGCTCGACGACGCACCACGCCGCCTCGACCGTGTCCTGGCGCGCGAACAGCGCGGAATCGCCGCGCAAGGCATCGCCGATCAGTCGCTCGTAGGCGTCCATCGCATCGTCGGTCTCGTTGCAGCAATAGAGCTCGAGATCGCGGCCGACGAGCGCCGTGCCGGGACGCTTGGAGCGCACGCCGATCGCGATCGCCACACGCTTCGGCCCCAGACGGAACCGGACATAATTGGCGCCCGGCGGCACCGCCTCGTCGACGACGATTTGCGGCGGGCGCTTGAGCTCGACGGTGACTTCGGTCGCCGTCACCGGCAGGCGCTTGCCGGCGCGGATCAGGAACGGGACGCCGGCCCAGCGCCAGGAATCCACGTGCAGGCGCATGGCGGCGAAGGTCTCGACCTGCGAGTTCGGCGCAACGCCGGCCTCGGCGCGGTAGCCGCGATACTGCCCGCGTACGATTTCGCCCGGGGAGAGCGGCCGCACCGCGCGCAGAAGCTTGGCTTTTTCGTCGCGCTGCGCATCGCCGCGCGGGCTGTACGGCGGCTCCATCGCCAGCAGCGCGGTCACCTGCAACAGATGATTCTGCACAACGTCGCGCACCGCCCCGACCGACTCGTAAAATTCGCCGCGGCCTTCGACGCCGAACTGCTCGGCCATCGTGATCTGCACATTCGCCACGTAGTTCCGATTCCATACCGGCTCGAGAAACGCGTTGGCGAAGCGAAAGTAGTACAGGTTCTGGATCGCCTCCTTGCCGAGGTAATGATCGATGCGGAAAATCATCGGCTCGCGAAATACCTGATGCAGCGTCCGGTTCAGCGACCGCGCGGACTCGAGGTCCCGCCCGAAGGGCTTTTCGACGACCACACGCGCCTGCTCGGTGCCGCCGATGCGGCCAAGCGCGGTGACGACGACCGGAAACGCATCGGGAGGAATGGCCAGATAGTAGAGCGGACGCGTCCGCGTTCCGAGCGCACGCCGCAGCTTGTCGTAGGTCGCGGCATCGCCATAATCGCCGCGGACGTAATCGAGCAAGGGTCCGAGTTTCGCAAACGCCGCGTCGTTCAGCGGCCCGTGTTTCTGCAGGCTATCGCGGACAAGCGCGCGGAGCGTCGAAGCGTCACCGGGTCCGCGAGCGACGACCAGCACCGGAATGGCGAGATGGCCGCGGCTCGCCATCGCGAGCAGGGCCGGATAGATCTTTTTGCGCGCAAGGTCGCCGGTACCGCCAAACAGCACCAATGCGTCAGCCTCGGTGGCGGCGATCGCCGTCCTCCCGGTGTCGAACGGCCCCGGCGTCCCGCTGTCCAATTTGAGCATGGCCATACCGGTCAGACGGCGCAGGACTTTGTTGGTTCCGGCGTCGCGCGGACCGTCAGGAAGCCAGGATTTCCGCCCGGCAAGGAGGCAAGCATGAATGCTGCGCAACGGCTGCACGCGCTCGGACAGAGCCTCTGGCTCGACAATCTGTCGCGCGAGATTCTGGACGATGGCACGCTAGCCCGCTACGTCCGCGAATACGCATTGACGGGCCTCACGTCCAATCCGACGATCTTCGACAAGGCGATCCGCAAGACCAACCGCTACGACCGCAGCATCGAGCAGGCGGCTCGCGGCTCCGCGTCCGACGAAGCGATCTTCTTCGAGCTCGCGCTGCAGGATCTGATCCGCGCCGCGAGCAATTTCCGGCCGGCGTTCGACGCGACCGGCGGCGCCGACGGCTGGGTTTCGCTCGAGGTTTCGCCGCTGCTGGCCGACGATACCGCCGCCACGATAGCACAAGCGAAAGCGCTTCATGCCCGCGCCGAGTGTCCGAACCTGTTCATCAAGATTCCAGGCAATCGCGCCGGCATTCCCGCGATCGAAGAGTCGATCGCCGCCGGCGTGCCGATCAACGTTACGCTGCTGTTCTCGACCGAGCAATGCCTCGCGGCGGCCGCTGCCTATCGCCGCGGCATCGAGCGCCGCCTCGCCGCCCGGCTGAAACCGGTGCGCTCGGTCGCGTCGCTGTTCGTCAGCCGCTGGGACAAGGCGGTCGCCGACACCATTCCCGCGAGCCTGCGCAACCGGCTCGGCATCGCGGTCGCGCAGCAAACCTATCGGGCATGGCGCCGCTTGCATGCGGCGCCGGAATGGCGGCGTCTTGCCGCTGCCGGCGCGCCGGAGCAGCGCCTGCTCTGGGCGAGCACCGGGACCAAGGACCCCGCCGCGTCCGATGTGCTCTACGTCGAAGCCCTTGCCGCACCCGATACGATCGTCACGATGCCCGACGAGACGCTGCTGGCGCTGGCGGACCATGGCAAGGTGGACACGGCGCTGCCCGAAGACGGAGGCGATTCCGAGGCGGTGATCGCGCAATTCGTGCGGGCCGGTGTCGACATCGATGCGCTGGCCGAGCGCTTGCAGCACGAGGGAGCGCAATCGTTCACCCAATCGTGGCGGGACCTGATGAACTGCATCGCCGCCAAGCGCGCCGGCATGCCGGCATCGCACGCCGCCTGATCGCGCTCGATTTTGGCCCAGGCTGGTCCGCGCCGCTTTAGCGCGAGCCGGCGGTGCGCAGCAGCTTGCGCAGCGCAAACGCGGCAGCGCCGGCGAGCAACAGCCCCGCGCCGCCGAGCACCGCGGTCGAAGGCAAACTGAATGCGAGCAACGCGCAGCCGGCAAGCCCGCACATCGCCAGCCAGCGCGGCCACTTTCGCTCGCGCGCGGTGAGCGTCAGCGCACAGGCGTTCGCGATCGCGTAATAAGTGAGCACGGCGAACGAGCTGAAACCGATCGCGCTGCGGATGTCCGACAGCGCGGCGATCGCGGCCACGATCGCTCCGGCAACGATCTCGGCGCGAGCCGGCACCCGGTAACGCGGATGCACGGCGTCGAGGAAAGCGGGCAAATCGCGCTTCGACGCCATCGCGAACGCCGTGCGGCTCACCCCGGCGAGCAGCGACAGCAGTACGCCTAACGAAGCGACGGCCGCCCCGACCCTGACGACCGGGGAGAGCGCGGTCCAGCGGCCCGCTTCGATCGCGGCGACCAGCGGTGCCGGCGCCTGCGCCAATGCGCTGGCACCGACCGCCAGCAGCGCGCTGACGGCCACTGCGGCGTAGACGGCCAGAGTGATCGCGAGCGCCAGCGGAATCGCGCGCGGTATCGTGCGCTCAGGATCGATGACTTCCTCGCCGAGCGTGGCAATGCGCGCGTAGCCGGCGAAGGCGAAGAAAAGGAGCCCGGCGGCCTGCAAAATGCCGTAGACGCCGCCGTCGAACCACGGCTGCAGATGATCGAGCTCGGCGCTGCCGCCGAAAACGGCGGCGGCAACGAAGATGGCCAGCACCGCGAGCACGACGGCGACGATCGCGCGGGTCAACAGCGCCGTCTTGCCGACGCCGACGTAATTGACCGCAGTCAGCGCCACGACGGCGCCGACCGCCAGCGGGCGCGCGAGTTCCGGCGCCGCGTAATAGCCGAAGGTCAAAGCCATCGCGGCGCAGCTCGCGAGCTTGCCGATGACAAAGCCCCATCCCGCGACAAAGCCCCAGAAGGCACCGAGGCGCTTGCGCCCATAGACGTAGGTGCCGCCCGATTCAGGATAGAGGCTTGCGAGCTCGGCCGACGAGGTGGCGTTGCAATAGGCGACAAACGCGGCGACCAGCAAGCCGATCAGCAGCCCGGCGCCGGCCGCGCGCGCTGCGGGACCGACGGCGGCGAAAACGCCGGCGCCGATCATCGCGCCCAGCCCGATCGTCACCGCGTCGAAGGTGCCCAGGCGACGCGCGAGGCGGCTCGGCTTGCCGCGCGCGGATCTGCCGATCCTAACCGGCATGGTCTTCGGGGCGCTCGAGCTCTGCGTCCGCTTCGTCTTCCCAGGCATAACGCTTGTGCGGCGGCACGTCGAGCCGCCGCAAGGCAATCGCCAGCACGACGCCGATCAGCGCGGCTGCCAGATGCGTTTCCCAGGAGACGCCGCGCTGGATCGGCAACACGCCCCAGGCGAGCGATCCGTAGATGAATGCGACCAGCAGCGAGGCCGCGATCGCGCGCCGGTCGTGACGGATCACGCCGGCCGTGAAGACGTACGCGGCGAGGCCATAGATCAATCCGCTCGCCCCCACATGCACGCCGCCGCGGGCGAACAGCCACACGGCGATACCGGGTCCGAGGTACACCGCAGGCAGGACCCTGGTGGCCGAATCGGGATACAGATGCAGCATCGCCGTGCCGACGACCAGCAACGGCAGCGAGTTGGCGATCAGGTGGCCGAAACTGCCGTGCACCAGCGGTGCGACGACGATCCCCGCCAATCCGAAGAGCTCGCGCGGCGCGACGCCGAATCGCTCCAATTCGAGGTCCAGCGCCGCGTTAAGCACCTGGATCACCCACAGGATGGCGACGAAACCCAGCGCGAGCTTCACTGCCAGACCGAAGTTGGCTCGACTCCGAGCGGAGCCGGTGTAGGCCGGGTCGGGAATCCGGATCTGCATCGCTTTAAGAGCATACCAGCCGGCGCTCTTCGCCGACCGGAGACGGCACTGCGGTCAATCGCGGCTCGGCGAAATGGCGAAGCCGCGCACCGCTTCGTCTTCGAGCAGCGCGCGGCCGAGCCTCGCCATCGCGTTCTTGTCGTGCGACCACATGACGATCTCGTATTCGAGGAGGTCGGCGCTGCCGTCGAGGCGATAACTGAGATCGGTGATGGCGAAACGGTGGTCCTTGACGAAGGCGCGAAGCCAGGGCTCGTCGCGCCGCTCGTGGCGGCGAAACGAAACGCGGCAATGCACATACTGCTGGACCTGCAGCTTGTCCTCGACGATCCGCAGCAGCGACAAAGCCACCAGCGTAAGGACGACCGCGACCGCGCCTTCGAGCAGAAAGCCGCCGCCGAACGCTACGCCGATCGCCGAGACGACCCAGACCGACGCGGCGGTCGTCAGGCCGCGGACGCTGAAACCTTCCTTGACGATCACGCCGGCGCCGAGAAAGCCGATGCCGGTGACGATGCCCTGGATGACGCGGGCGACATTGGTGTTGCCGTCGCCGGGCGCCGGGCTCAGCGATTGCGCGACGCCGACCAGCAGCGCCGAGGCGAACGACACCAGCGCGTAGGTCCGCAGGCCGGCGGCGCGGCCGTGAAAGCTGCGCTCCAAACCCACGAGGCCGCCGGCGACGAGGGCGAGCAGCGGGCGCAGCAACAGGTCGTGCTCGGTCATTCGCTTTAAGCTCCGGTACGCGACATCATAGCGAAGATCGCTGCCGGCGGGACAGCGGCGAAGCGCAGGAACATTGTTTCAGCGCGGCGCGAAGGCCGCTCGAAGCGGCGCGGCTATAATTCCGTATCGGCGGCAGCGAAAAAATGAATGCAAGGCTTCCGCGCGTTCGAACAAAACGGCTGCGATCCTTGAACACCCCCCGAGCCGCGCCTTCGTCGGCAGGCACCGCGGCGATCGCGCTGTCCGCCACGCTGGCGATCCAGGTCTTTACCGCGCTCTCGGGTGCGGCGATCGCGGTGCTTGCGCCGGAGGTCGCGCGCGATTTCGGCGTGTCCGCCAAGCTGGTCGGCGTCTTCGTCGGACTGCTTTACGTCGGCTCGATGACCGCGAGCCTCGCGTCCGGTCATTTCATCGCACGCCGCGGAGCTATCCGTGTGTCGCAGCTTTGCGTGCTGCTCTGCGCCGCCGGTATCCTGATGGTCGCATTGCTGCCGTCGAGCGCGGCGCCGATGCTGGCCGTCGCGCCGCTGGTCATCGGCCTGGGCTATGGCGCCGTCACGCCGGCTTCGTCCGAATTGCTGGCGCGCACGGCACGCCCCGACCGCCTGGCGCTTACGTTCTCGATCAAGCAGACCGGGGTGCCGGGCGGCGCCGCGTTGGCCGGCGCCGTGTTGCCGGCGCTGACGGTGGCGATCGGCTGGCGAGCCGCGCTGCTGTCCGTCGCCGCCTGCGGCCTCGTCATTGCCGCGCTCGCCCAGCCGACGCGACGCCGGCTCGATGTCATCGGC
>Ga0207657_10006013_pt1 | contig 12626 bp, 9 predicted proteins | sample KBSC33metaG_FD_184316 | JGI IMG/M metagenome (GOLD analysis project Ga0207657, IMG submission 184316) | Corn rhizosphere microbial communities from Kellogg Biological Station, Michigan, USA - KBS C3-3 metaG (SPAdes) (version 2) | ecosystem: Host-associated > Plants > Roots > Rhizosphere > Soil ...
TTGGTTGCGAATTTCATCGTTTGATTCTCCCTTAACATCAAAGTACGCGCCACTCGTGAGAGAGCGCGCTTGTGTCCCCTTTATAAGGTGGATTGAATTGAATGTCAAGAAAAAAATGCATAGTGCGGGTCTCCGCGCTCGCACTTCGCACGCCTCGCGACACCCCCATTTCATAAAAAAACGTAAATGCGTAGAATTGTTTTAGGTGCTCGGGAAATAATGCTGTCGTTCCGAAGGCCGATTCATGCGGGTTTCGTGTTGGTCCCACTTGCCGCGATATTCCTCTCGGCCTGCGGGCATCACGCCGCGCGCGTGAATGCACCGCTCGCCCCCGCGAAGATCGGAAGCACCGAGACCGGAGTCGCCAGTTGGTATGGATTCCCCTATGACGGCCGCCGCGCGGCCTCGGGCGAGGTTTACGACATGCGGCAACTTACCGCTGCGCACCGCCGCCTTCCGTTTCAGACGTGGGTCGAGGTCACCAATCTCTCCAACGGAAAACAGGTGGACGTGCGCATCAACGATCGCGGTCCGTTTGTGAAGGGACGCATCCTCGATCTCTCGCAGGCTGCCGCGCGCGATATCGATATGCTGCGCGCGGGAACAGCTCGCGTGCGCTTGAAGGTGATCCCACCACCGAGTGTGCGGCCTTACATTCCTCCGAACACACCGCCGCGCGAACCGGATGAGATTGCGACAACGCCCGCAGCGGAGAGTGCCGCGCCGACTACACCGGCCGCCGAACCGCCTATTGCAGACGCCGAGACTCCGGTCACCGCGCCTCCCGTTACCACGACGACTCCCGTAGGCTCACCCGCCGTTACGGCGACCGCCAAAGCAGCGCCATCGGCAGCCGGCTACGTCGTGCAAGCCGGGGCTTTCTCCGACCCCGCGCGTGCCGAATCCCTGCGCGCCGTTCTCGAAGCCCTCTTCGCCGAAGCCCGCATCTCGCCCTCCACGGGACGCACGCCTCCACTATGGCGCGTGATCGTCGGCCGCGAAATGACGCGCAAGCAGGCTGGTGACCTCGCCATCCGCGTGCGCCGTGAAACTGGCACCGCCATCGTGGTGCCCGAACCCGAGTCCGGGTCGAGCACGTCGCCGGGCGCGCCGCCGAACACGCCCGATACCGCGCCTAATCGCTAGTCCACCCTGCGCTCGACTAGGGGCGCCGCCGCGCATCCTAACTCGGGTGATCCGCGTGACTCCCACTGCCCGCGTGACTCGTACCACCCCCAACGGTGGGGGTAGCCACCACCCGCAAATGACTTACCCCGTTTCTCTGTATGGGGGACTTGAGGAAAATTCGATTCAACCGTAGAGTTTATCTTTGGGAAACGCACCTTATATTAGGCCAACGTTCGAACGGCCCGGAACGAACATGTCAGCACAACCTAGTGAAAGCCGTCACATACTGGTGGGGCAATCGCCTCGCACGCGCCAGGTTATCCGTTTGATTGAGAAACTTGGCAAGTGCCGTTGGCCCGCGCTGCTGCTCGGCGAGACGGGCACCGGCAAGGAAGTGGTCGCCCGCTCCGTACATAATGTAAAGGCTTCTGGCCCGTTCGTCACCGTGGATTGCTCCTCCATGGTCGGCCCGCTCATGGAAAGCGAGCTCTTTGGGCACGTCAAGGGCGCCTTTACCGGGGCGGCCAACAATAAGTTCGGATTGCTGGAAGCTGCCAACGGCGGCACGGCCTTTTTCGATGAGATCGGCGAGCTGGCTTTGGACCTGCAAGCCAAGCTGCTCCGCGTGCTGCAAGAGAAAGAGTTCAGGCCCGTCGGCTCCGTCGCCACGCGCCACTCGGATTTCCGCATCATCGCCGCCACCAATCGTGACTTGGCAGCCGAAGTGGAAAAGGGCACCTTCCGGCGCGACCTCTATTTCCGCTTGAACGTGGTCAACATCCGTCTCTCGCCTCTCCGCGAGCGGCGCGAGGACATTCCCGCGCTCATCAACCACTTTCTTTCGCGCGTGGGCGGTAATTACGGCGTGACGGCGGAGGCGTTGGAAGTGATGCTTTCCTATGACTGGCCCGGCAACGTCCGCGAGCTGGAGAATTGCGTGCAGCACATGGTGGCGGTAAACTCAGGCCCCTTGCTGCACACCGCCGACCTTCCGTCGAACCTGCAGAATCATCTCATCCAGAAGAAGGCGCAGTATCTCATGGCCGCCGTCGGCCGCGAAAGTGTTCTGGGGCCGGCCTCGCTGCTTGCGGCAAATTTGCCCGGCGCTCCCGCCCTTGATGCCTATCAGCCCGCGCTTCTCTCTGCCCCGTCGCCGATGCCCGAGCCCGCTCCCTCCATCGTGCCCCTGCATGTTCTCGAACGCCGCGCGATTTTGAATGCGCTCGAATACACCAAAGGTGATCGCGCCATCGCCGCCCACCTGCTGGGGATCGGCCGCACCACGCTCTACCGCAAGCTGAAGGAATATCAACTCGCAACCTAACGCGTTGATGCCGCCGATTGCAGTCCCGCACGTGACCGACCCAATTCTGCGATGATCGTCACAATATGCCCCAACCTTTGTCCGTCGTCGCCCAATTGAAGGCCAGGCCCGGTAAAGAAGACGACCTGCGCCGGGTGCTGCTCTCGCTCATCGAACCCACGCGCGCCGAGGAGGGCTGCATCCAATACGACCTGCATGTTCACGCTACGGACCCTGGCCGCTTCGTGTTCTACGAGAACTGGACCTCGCGCGAACATCTGGACCGCCATCTCTCCTCCCCGCATCTTACGGTCGCAATCGGAACCGCGGGAGACTGGCTGGCCGAGCCTCCCAGCATCGAAACCTACTGGCGCATCGGCTGATCTGCCTGAACTCCACCGGGGGACGCCGGCTTTCGCGGAGCCGAACGGCATTTTTGCCTGCGCTATACTCACGGGCATGTGGGAGCTACGGCTCGGCGACGAAATCGACGATTACTGCGTCAAGTGTCGCCGCCTGACAAATCATTCAATCGTTTCGATGGTAGACACCAAGGCGGCGAAAGTGCGCTGCCGCACCTGCTACAGCGATCACGATTTCCGCAACGAACAGGCGCCTCCGACGAAAAAGGAATTAGCGCGCCAGAAGGAATTGTTTGACGCCGTGCTCGCTGGGGTTGCCCCGGCGGAAGCGGCTGCGCCTGCCGATGAGGACCCGCCGGCTGTTGCGGAGGCGCCGGTCGAACCTGAAGCAGCCGCGCCGCACTCGAAATCGAAGAAGAAAAAAGCTTAGCGTTGTCCGGCCGCCTCGGAAGTCTGCTCCGGCGCCCATTCGCGCCACTCGTCTAACAGCGGAAAATACAAGCCCAGCCGGACCGGATTTCCTAGTAGCGTCAAAATGCGGGCGTAGCGCTCCATCTGATCGCGATAACGGCGTTGCTGCTCGTCGAGGAACTCGTCCAGTTTGCCGCCCTCGTGTTCGCTGGTCTTGAAATCGATAATCCAGCGGATGCCTGCATCGACGAATGTGCGATCCACCAGACCGCGCACCACCTCGCCGTTGACCATACCCGTCACCGCGTACTCGGAGTGCGAATCTTCGTGTGACTCCAAAATCCAGCGGCCGCGACGGCTGGTACGGATGCGGGCCAGCGCCTGCCGAACGCGCTGCGCCGCCGCTTCCAGGTCCAGCGGGGAAACGCCTGCGTGCATCAGCGCTCTACGGATCGCCGGCCCATCCGGCCCCGGTTCGTCTACGCCTTTCATCCGCTGTACGAAAGCATGGACCACGGTACCCGCATGGCGCAGGCTCTCGCCTACCCATTCGAATGTCGGCTCGTGCGGTTCCGCATCTGCGGCCGTCGTGCCTTGCCACGCCACCGGCGCGGGCAGTTCCGGCAAACGCCAGGACTCCGGCAAACGGCGTAGCACGTCCTCCGGCCGTTGCGCGGGAGGCTGCGCCGTTCCCGCATCATCGCGCTTGAACAGCGATCGTTCCTCAGCCGAGAGCGCCAGCCACAAGTCGGAGAGCATCGAACTCTTTGCCGGCTCCCCGTTGTTTCCGACATGCCCCATCAGATGCAAGCGCTTCTTGGCGCGCGTCGCCGCCACGTAGAGTTGGCGCGTGCGCTCCCAGTCGTTTTGCCGGCGATCGAGCCGCCGCAGATATCGATAAAGCTCGTCGGGTTCGGCACGCGTCTCATCGATCGGCGCCACCAGGCACTCGAAGCCACCCGCCACGCGCCACTCGTGAAACAACACCAATGGTTTGTCGTCCGATTTCGCACGGCGGCCCAGCCCCGGCACGATCACCGTGTCGAACTCCAGTCCCTTGGCCTTGTGGATTGTCAAGACATGCAGCCCGGCGCCCACCGGATTCTCCGGCTGCGCGAAGAGGTCCGCGACACGCTTGCGGAAGCGCTCGAAATCGCGCACGTCCGCGCCCGCTTGCTCCGCTTCCAGTAGATCGAAGTAGGCTGCCGCATCCTGCAAAGCGCCTTGGTTCCTCTCCAGACACGCGGGCCCGCCTAGTCTCAGCCACACGCGTTCCACCCAGCGGCGGAGCGGCCAGCGCCCTTGTTCGGCAAACGCCTCGGCCAGAACATCGCGCAGACTCGCCGCGCGCCTCCGACCATCGTCCGTGAGCGAACTCAGATCCTGCAGGCCATCCCAAATGCTGGCCGTCAGACGGTCGCGCACTAACGCCTCCAGGTCCGCCAGCGTCAATCCGCACCACGGAGCGCGCAAGATGGATAGCCACGCAATGCGATCCGCCGGATCCAGCATGGCGCGAGTCAGGGCAAGAAGATCGCGCACGATGGAGCGGTCGGCAAGCGGATCGATATCCACCGCGCTGAACGGGAGCGCGGCGGTTTTCAGCGCCTCAGTGATGGCGAACAGGTGCGAACGAGCGCGCACCAGGATAGCTACCGATCCATCGGGGTCTTCGCGCTGCGCAGAGCGAATACGCTCGATCACGCGAGCGGCTTCGAGTTCGTCCTCGCCCTCCACGAACCCGTCAATCGTGACGATGCCGTCCGGTTCTTCCCGGGCCGCGAGCGACGCTGTGTATCCTACCGCGCCGGCATCGGCATCGCTGACTTTCGGAAAGCTGTCCGAGAACAGCGCGTTCACGCGTTCGACGATAGCCGGACGTGAGCGCCGATTCAAACGCAGTTGCAGACGCGTCATCGGCAAGCCGCCGATGCCGTTTTCTTCCGCTTCTCCAAATAGGCCGACCTCAGCCTGGCGAAAACGATAGATCGACTGCATTGGATCGCCCACCAGGAACAGCGTGCGGCCGTCGCCTGGTTGCCACCCGCCCGTCAGTTGCTCGAGCAGCTCAAACTGCGCGCGCGACGTATCTTGGAACTCGTCCACCAGCAGATGCTCGATGCGCGAGTCCATGTGGTACGCGACTTCGGTGGGGTTGTCGATCTGCCCCAGCGCAAACCGCGCGGCGATCCCCAACTCCATGAAGTCGATGACGCGCTCTGTTTGAAACACCATCTTGAGCTGCGCCACGGCCAGCCGCAGGGTCCGCAGCAGCGCCCGCAGAACCTCCCATTGGGTATCGCTGTAACTTGGCGGCGGCAGTTCCCGCACGTGCCCGAGCGCTTCCAGCAAGCCATCGCGCGATTGGAGCGCCGCGATCAATTCGAGGCATTGAATCTTGCGGGATTTGCTACCCGGCGGAAAACCACAATTTACGGTGAGCCCTTTGCGCCACTCGGAGCGGGCGCCCTTCCCGGTCAGCAAAACCGTTGCGAGGCCGCGCCACACGTCGGCGTCGGCGGCAATCGGGTCGGGCCAAGTCGTCAGATCCTGAATCGCCGCATACGCCGCATGCCCCGGCATATTGCAGGCCGCGTAGCGCGCTACATTCAGCCAGACGCTGCGCAGGTCCGCAGGAACGCATCGATCCACCGCTTCCAGCCCCTTAGCGACGGCATTCGCCAAAGACTTTTCGAGTGCGCCGCGCGCGGCTTCGTCGTCCAGCTTCAGCAGCCTCAACCACTGGTCGCGATTGGCCAGCATGGTCGCGATCAGATCACGTGCATGAGTGGAGTTGTTATCCAGGTGTCGCAGCAGCTTTGTGAGAGCCTGCTGATATTCGGGATCGCTTTCAAGCAGCGTCTGGTGCGCCGCCTCTTCATACAAACGGCGCGCGTCCTCTTCGATACGCGGCATGCCGCCCAAGCGGGCAAGCCACGGCATCTCACCAGTGATGCTCATGCACAGTGAGTCGATGGTCTGCACGCGCAGGCGCCCCGGATGTTCCAACAGGTCCCACCCGAGTTCCTGATCGCGCTCAAGCACTTGCCGCGCCAGTTCGCGCGTAATTCGCAGGTGCGGTTTGTCCACGGGCGTTCCCGCCCTGGCATCGCCGAGCGCAACCAGGATGCGGTCGAGCATCTCGCCCGCGGCTTTCCGCGTAAACGTGATCGCCACGATCGCTTCGGGCTTTTTTACAACCGCCAACAGGCGCAGAAATCGCTGGATCAGAAGTTCGGTTTTGCCGGAGCCGGCCGGTGCGCGCACCGTGAACGATTGAGTGGGATCGAGAGCCGCCCTGCGCTGCGGCTCGTCGAGCTCGTGCAGAATGACGGGACTACTCACCGGCTTCGTCCTTCGCGGCGATCCGGCACAGAGAATGAAGATCGCACAGTTCACACGACTTCCCAGCGTACTTCGGATCCACCGCCGCGTCCCCGCGCAAGAAGCTCGACCCGAGCTGGTCCACAATTCTGGTCCACTCGGGCACGCGGCAGGCAAGCGCTTCGCCTTCATGACCCAGCAGCTCCGTGTCGTGCGGAACCAGCTTCGCGTAATACACGCCCTCGACCTCACGGCCGCTCTTCACGGCATAGAGTGGCAGTTGCGGCGCATCCGGCCGTTCACCGTCCCAGTCGTCGACATTCAGGTTGTCGGAGGTTTTGTAATCCAAAACGACATACTTGCCGCTCGGCATGCGATCGATGCGGTCGACCTTCAAGTCCAGATGCAGGCCGCCGGCATCGACCCTGCGCGGCGCCTCGCGCTCGACGACTTCGAAATCCGGCCGGGTTCTCTCTACCGCAAGCCACTCTGCGAGCAAAAGCTGTAGGCGCTCTTGCTCCAGCGCGCGCGAGCGTTCAAGTGAGGTGTTCCTCTGCCGCCGGCTCAGCCGGCTGTCCAGGGCTGCGCTCACGCAGCTTTTGATCGCCGTGTCGAGTTCCTCCGCCGACCTCGCCAGCAGTTCGCGACGCGATCCGACATCGCGCCAAAAGTATTCCAGCGCTTCGTGCGCTACATTTCCGCGCTCTGAAGGCGAGATGCCGATGTCGGGCGCATCATACTCTCGAGCGCGCAAGCGATGCATCGCAAAAGCCCGGAACGGACAGGCCGCCTGGTCGACCAGCACGCGCATGCCGCCGCTCTGCAGAGTGCCCGAAACGAGTTCGGGTGCCTGCCCGAGCGGCTGCACCTCCAGCGGAACCGCCGCCGCAAAAATTCTGCGCAGCGGAGACTCGAAGAAAACCTCAGGCGCCGAGGCTTCGGGAAGCGCTTCGGGCAGCCACTCAATCAGAGGGCTTACGCGCAGCTTTTCCTCGCCCGAAAATAATGGGTGGCTGCACACCACCTCCCCCGCCGAAGCCAGCAGCCTTTCAGTGACGCGCCTTGCATACGCCAACTCGCGCTCCGGCGAGCTATGCGGCATCCCCGCGGATCGTTGCAGTGACAGTGGCAAAAATGGATTAGGACGCGGCGCCTCCGGCCACACCCCGCCGTGCAATCCTGCGATCCACAGTGCGTCGAACTGCGATCCCGCCGCCTCGAGCATGTCCATGATCTGAACCGGTGCGCCTTCATCGCGCGGAGCGAAGCGCCGCTCGTGAGCGATGCGCCGCAGCCGGCGCAGCGCCTCGCCGTATGTCATGCGCGGCAGCACAACATCCAGTGCCGCGAGTTCGGACAGCAAGTTCTTCCAATGTTCCGCCGCCTGTTGCTCGGCGGAATTGAGCGGGCGCTCGCCCGGCCACCCCGCGCGTTGCAGCAGCTTCGAGAACGCCGCGCTCCATTCACTCGGATGCTGGCGTTCCCGTAATTCATCCGCCGCTTTTGCCATGGCTGGGAACGCGCGACGCACGGCCTCCGCCTCGAAGGAAATGTTTTCGATACCCTGGCGGCGGAGATCAGAGTAAAGCCGCGAAGCCTGCGATTTGTCGACCCGCAGGAACGGCGATCGCAATAGCATCCCCGCTTCGCCGATCCGCAGTCCGGATTTTATTCCCAGAATAAGCAAAGCTTCCGCAATGAGTGGGACCTCGGATGACGGCGCGCCCGCGGAGATATGGAATGCTGCGGCCGTGTCCTGCGCAAAATCCAACCGGCCATGAAAAATATCGTCGAAGATACGCTCGGTTGCGGCTGAGAGTCCACTCAGCCCTCGCACGATCACGCCGATGCGCGCTTCGGGATGTGCTTCGAGCTTTCGTCGAGCCCAAGCCGCAGCCTGCATCAATTCTTGACTGGTGTCGCGCAATCCCATGCGAGATTGCTGGGATTGAGCTATCGCCGGCCCAGCTTTCCACTCTTGTGCGTGACACCCGTCAAACAGACGCTGATCCGACGGCGAGAGTTCATCGAAACCCGCATGAAAGACGACACCGGCTACCACCGTCCCGGCCATCACCCGATCCAGCAGCGCTCGCGGAAGCTGGCTCGCTGTGATCCATCCGGTCTCTTGCAGTTTGCGTTCGACTGCCTGCATCCAACCCAGGAACGCGTCGGGATCGTGCAACCCGCGAAACTCCCCTGCCTGGCACGGCGCTTCCCAGGCATGCATCAAACTCCACGCCTGCGCGGCTGCGGAGACAGTGGCCGGAAGATCCAGTAGCACATCCGTCGCACTCGATTCCGCGATCGCCTGCTCCCACAACGCTTCTTCTTGTAAGGCACTCAGCAAAACCGGCGTGCCAAACGGATCGCGATAAGCGCATTCCTGCCACATACGTTCCAGCCACGCGCTGCGCGGCAAAATATCCGGCGATTCCCAAACAGACAGGCCCTGCCGCCGCCGCTCGCCGTCGTAATCGCGGCGCATCTGACGGCTCAAGCGCGCATTCGCCGTGACGACCGTGCCTTGCGTGTAAAGATCCACCGCTTACGCTCCCGCCTGCATCGCCAGCGCCCTATACTTGCGCAGCAGTTCGAACAACACTACTCCACCGGCGGTCGCGACGTTCAACGAATGTTTGCTGCCCAGCATCGGAATCCGGATGTGCGTGTCGCAGCGCGCCGCAACTTCAGGGCGGATGCCGTCTACCTCATGTCCGAAAACAATGCACACCGGGAAGGCCGGCACCCATTCAAACAAGTCGACAGCATGCGGAGTCGTTTCAATCGCGGCAATCTCATAGCCCCGCTCGCGCAGTCCATCGAGCACGGGCATCGGGTCGCGCGCGTGTTCCCAGCGGACGGTTTCTTCGGCTCCGAGCGCAGTTTTTCGGATACCCGATTTCGGCGGACACGCGGTAATCCCAGTCAGTAGAAGTTTCTCCGCAGCCGCGGCATCGGCCGTGCGAAAGAATGATCCCACATTGTACATGCTGCGCACGTTATCCAATAGAATCGCTACCGGGAGCGAGTCGAACGCTTCGTACGTTGAAGCCAGTGGAGTGGCGCGGAAGGGCAACCGGTCCATTTTTATTCGCTGCCTTCTAACCGCCGGCCTCGCCGAATCCGTACACCGGCTTCTTTACCATGCTGCCACTATAGCGTGAGCGCAGGACACGCTAGCGCCAAACACATGAGCGCAAACCAAGGACCGGTGGCTATAATGGACCGTTGACGCTCTCGATCGTCATTCCCGCGTACAACGAAGAGCGACGCCTCCCTTCCACGCTGGATGTAATTCTCGCCTGGCTGGATAGCGCTCCCTACCAGGATGCCGAGGTGCTGATCGTGGATGATGGCTCGACCGACGCCACCGCCGCGATCGTCGAAAAACGCGCTGCCACTGACCCGCGGTTGCGCCTGATCCGCAATCCCGGCAACCGTGGAAAGGGATACGCGGTCCGCCATGGAATGCTCGAAGCTAAAGGCGATTGGATTCTGTCCACCGATGCCGACCTTTCCGCTCCCATCGACGAACTTCCCAAATTGCTCACCGCCGCCGAGCAGCAGGAAGCGGCCATTGCCATTGGTTCCCGCGCGCTCGACCGCACGCTCATCGGGGTGCACCAAAGCCAGTGGCGCGAAATGTCCGGCATCGTCTTCAACGGTGTCATGCGCCTGATCACGGGCTTGCCTTTCGCTGATACCCAATGCGGCTTCAAGGTTTTCCGCCGCGACGCTGCCGGCCCGGTTTTCAAGCGGCAGCGCCTGGATGGCTTCAGCTTCGACGTGGAAGATTTATTTATCGCGCGCACTCTGGGCATTCCCACCATCGAAGTCGCGGTGCGCTGGAATAATGTGGAAGGAACCAAGGTCGGACTGCTGCAGGGAATCGCCTCGTTTCTCGATCTGCTGCGTATCCGCTGGAACTGGTTGCAGGGCCACTACAGTGATCAGAGCCACGGTACCGATTAGACTGAAGAGATGGCAACCAAGACTGGCGTGCGGCCCATTCCCTTGCTCGATCTTACGCGCCAATATCAGCCTTTGCGGGAACCGATTCAGGCCGCTCTCGCGCGCGTGATCGAAGCGCAGCGCTTCATTCTGGGCCCTGAAGTCGAACGCTTCGAGCAGCGCTTCGCCGCTTATTGCGGTGCGCGTTTCGCGATCGGTTGCGCCTCCGGTACCGATGCCCTGGAACTCGCTCTAATGGCCGCCGATATTGGGCCCGGCGACGAAGTGCTCACCGTCCCCTTCACGTTCTTCGCCACCGCAGGGGCCATCATGAGCGCAGGCGCGCGGCCGGTATTCGTCGATGTCGAGCCCGACTCCTTCAATCTGGATGTCCGGCAACTGGACCACGCCCTCGCGACGCATCCGTCCATCAAAGCCATTCTGCCGGTCCATCTTTATGGCGCTTGTGCGGATATGGGTCCGATCCTCGACTGCGCTGCGGCTCGCGGCATTCCCGTGATCGAAGACGCCGCGCAAGCCGTGGGCGCCGAGTGGCGAGACCAGCGCGCCGGCAGCATCGGGACCGTCGGTTGTTTCAGCTTCTTCCCGACGAAAAACCTCGGTGGGTTCGGCGACGGCGGCATGCTTACCACCAATGACGAAGACCTCGCGCGCAAACTCAAGGCGCTGCGCGTTCACGGGTCCTTCGAAAAATACGTCCATCAGTGGTCCGGCATGAACTCGCGGCTGGACGCGCTGCAAGCCGCGGTTCTCGACGTTAAGCTGGATCATCTGGATGCCTGGAATCGCGCGCGCCAGCGCAATGCGGATTTGTATCGCGAGGCGCTCGCCGGAATTGTGACCGTCCCCGTTCAGCAGCCCTATCAAACCAGCCACGTCTACAATCAGTTCGTGATTCGCTGCGCCCGCCGCGACGAACTGCGGAAGTTCCTGTCGGAGTCGGGTGTAGGTACCGAAGTTTACTATCCTCTCCCGCTCCACTTGCAGCCAGCGCTGGTCGCCTACGGGTACAAAGCCGGCGATTTTCCGGTGAGTGAACAACTATCGAGGGAAGTGCTGGCGTTGCCCATATTCGCCGAACTGACCGGGGAAGAGATCGCCACAGTGGCCGGCTTGATCCGCGAGTTTTACGGACAGGGATGACCAGGCGGCGTGCCTGCCGCGCGCTTCACAGCTCGAAGCCTGCCTGCGCAGCATCGCGGTGAAACATTTTGACCGTATCCAGCGAGTGCTCGTCCAGATCCTTACCGACGAGCGCCAATTTGTGCAGTAGGTCATGGGTCGCGGTGATGATATGGCAACCCACCGAATCGGCCTGGAAGATATTCAGCAGCTCTCGCGGACTGGCCCAAATCAGTTCGATATTCGCGTACGGCCGCAGGATGTCGACGGCTTCCGCCATCATGGGGACGGGGTCCCGTCCGGTGTCGGCGATCCGCCCGGCGAACATGGACACATAAGCCGGCGGGCCGCCCGCTAGCGCTGCCCCCACTTCTTTAACCTGCTGGAGCGTCATCAGCGCGGTCACGTTCAGTTTTACGCCTTGCCGCGCCAGACGGCAGACCAAAGTGAGCGAACTCTCTCGCCGCGTGTTAGTGACTGGAATCTTGGTGTAAACATTCTCGCCCCAGCGAGAAATCTTGAGCGCCTGCCGCTCCATCTCGGCGAATTCATCGGCGAACACTTCGAGTGAAATCGGACGATCCGGAACCGCGCTCACAATATCCTTGGCGAACGCTTCGTAGTTCGTGACTCCGGCTTGGCGCATCAGCGTGGGATTGGTCGTGAACCCGCGAATCAACGGGTCCGCGTACATCCGCAGAATTCCGGCGCGATCGGCGCCATCCGCGAATAGTTTCACTTTTAAATCCCCAAGCTGCATCTGCCCAATCATAGCGCGCGGCCACGAGCCCCCAGCCTGCCAACTCGATGTATACTGAGCCGAACGAGCGTCGCTGCGTGGCGCTTCTTCTCCTTCCCTATGATTGTTTCCCGCACTCCGTTCCGCGTCACGCTCGGTGGCGGCGGCACCGATCTGCCGAGCTTCTACGAGAAGCACGGCGGCTTCGTTCTGGCCATGGCCATCGATAAGTACATGTATGTCATCTTGAACGTGCCCAACG
>Ga0207657_10006014_pt1 | contig 12625 bp, 14 predicted proteins | sample KBSC33metaG_FD_184316 | JGI IMG/M metagenome (GOLD analysis project Ga0207657, IMG submission 184316) | Corn rhizosphere microbial communities from Kellogg Biological Station, Michigan, USA - KBS C3-3 metaG (SPAdes) (version 2) | ecosystem: Host-associated > Plants > Roots > Rhizosphere > Soil ...
GGTGCGCGTTCCGCGGCTCGTCGTCTGCCACCTCGGCGGCGGCTGCTCGGTCACCGCTGTGCGCGAGGGGAGGTCGGTCGACACGACGATGGGCTTCACGCCGCTCGAAGGGGTGCCGATGGCCACGCGGTCCGGCTCCGTCGATCCAGGCGCGCTCGTGTACCTGCTGCGGCAACGGCTGGTGTCGCTCGACGAGCTCGAGCACGCGCTCGACCGTGAGTCGGGCCTCGCCGGCCTGTCGGGCACGGGGTCGGGAGACGTGCGAGAGGCGACCGCGGCGGCGCTCGACGTCTTCGTGCATCGCGTCGCCGGCGCGATCGCGTCGATGGCCGCCGCCTGCGGTGGCATCGACGCGCTCGTGTTCACCGGCGGCATCGGCGAGCACGCCGCCGACGTCCGCGAAGCGATCGTCGACCGGGTGCGATTCCTGGGCGCGTTCGCCGTCGAGGTCGTGACGGCGCGCGAGGAGCTGGTCATAGCGGCCGAGACGCGTCGCGCGCTCGGCCGCTAGGACGTGGGGTCACGCTCCGGCCAGCGCCGCCGGGCGGCCTGAGACCGTCCGCCGGCGCTCGCTCTCGCGGACGACGAGGACGGCGCAGGGCGCCTCGTGGACGAGCCGGGCAGAGACGCTGCCCAGCATCAACCGCTTGACGACGCTCCAGCCGTGCGCGCCGACGACGATCATCCGTGCATCGCACGCGGCGGCGGCGGCGCAGATCTGCTGCGTCGGATCGCCCTCGTGCACGTCGGCCGTCACCCTGACACCCGCGTCACGTGCTCGGCCGGCCGTCCGCTCGGCGACCGAAACCGCGTGATCTTTCTCCGCTTCGGTCAGCTCACGCACGACCGTCAATCCCGCGTAGTCGAAGGCAGCGATCGTCGGAGTCGACCACACGACGACGACGTGCAGCGGCATGCCGGTCGCGCGTGCGAGTTCGATCGCCTCGGTCGTCGCCACCTCCGCAGCGGGCGAGCCGTCGGTTGCCAGCACGATCGGCTTCATGGCGTCTCTCCTTCCGTCGTCATGGCCTGAGAACGATGCGCGCAGGCACCTCGCCCGCGTCGACGCGCTCGATGCACTCGTTGACCTCGTCGAGCGAATGCTCTTCGACGATCACCCGCGTGCGGCCGGCGGCGTGCAGCTCGAAGACCTCGCGTAGGTCCTGCCGCGTGCCGACGATCGAGCCCTTGACGGTGATGCCGTTGAGGACGGTCTCGAAGATCGGCAGCTCGATCCCGTTCTCGCGTGGAAGCCCGACGAAGACGAGCGTCCCGCCCCGGCGTAGCGCGCCGTACGCCTGCTCGAAGGCACGCGGCGAGACCGCCGTGACGATGGCCTGGTCGACGCCGCCCAGCGCCTTCAGCCCCTCGACAGGGTCGGCAGTGGCTGCGTTGAGGGTGTGACGTGCGCCGAGCTCGCGGGCCAGCGCAAGCTTCTCGTCGTGCAGGTCGACGGCGACGACCTCGCCGCCGGCGATCGCCGCGTACTGCACGGCAAGGTGACCGAGACCGCCGATGCCGAAGACCGCGACGCGGTCCGACGGCTTCGTGCCCGCGACCTTGACCGCCTTGTACGTGGTGACCCCGGCGCACGTCAACGGCGCCGCGTCGACCGGGTCGACGCCGTCCGGCACGCGTACTGCGTACTTCGCGGAGGCGACGGCGTACTCCGCGAACGCACCGTCGATCGAGTAGCCGGTGTTCTTCTGCTCGAGGCACAACGTCTCCCAGCCGGACACGCAGTACTCGCACGTGCCGCATGCGTAGCCGAGCCAGGGGAGGGCGACGCGGTCGCCGACACCGTGCTCCGTGACGTCCGCGCCGAGCTCGACGACGACGCCGACGCCCTCGTGCCCGGGCGTGAACGGCGGCGTCGGCTTGACGGGCCAGTCGCCGTGGGCGGCGTGGATGTCGGTGTGGCAGAGCCCGGAGGCCTCGATGCGCACGAGAATCTGGCCGGGCCCCGGGACGGGGACCGCCGTCTCCTGAAGGACGAGCGGCTCGGTGAAGCTCTCGACGACGGCCGCGCGCATCGACGTCGCCTTCGTCTCGACCGGGTCGCGCTCGAGGGAGAGCGATGACATGTTGCTCCTTTCGTTGGACACCTCCAATGCTCTGCCGCACGTCGGCGAAGCGCATCGGGACTACTACTGATGCGCTATCCGTACGACGACGCGGTTCGTCGCGGCCCCGATCGGCGATGCGAATGAGCTGGGTGCTTGTCACAGTCGCAGTGTCGGCGACGACGTCGCGCCTCCATCGGGCGTCCACTGACGCCGCGGGACGACGAAATACGTAGTGGCATCGGACGCCGTTGCCACGAACTACCGATGCGCGATCTCCTCATGCCCCGCACACTTCGGGCGAAGGAGGCACAAGCTGACGGTGGCATCGAACGTGGGCGCGCTCACGGCCCTCTCGCTCGTCTACGCGCACCTCTTGCGAGGCCGGATCCTCCATTGGGGTGCAACCTGCGAAGAGGCAGACGCGCGGCTGCCCGGTGACGAGCTGCTCGAAGACGCCGACGGGATCGCCACGCGCGCGATCACGATCGCCGCACCGGCATCGGCCGTTTGGCCATGGCTTGCGCAGATGGGGCCGGCGCCGCGCGGAGGCGCCTACACCTACGACTGGATCGAGAACCTCCTGAAGCTGAACATGCACTCCGTCGACCGCGTGCTCCACGAGTTCCAGAACCCGCAAGTGGGCGACGGTTTCGGATTTGGCGCCAACGCGATGCGCTACGCACGCGTCGAGCCGCAACGCGTGCTGGCGCTGAGGTCGCTCGACGGCAACTGGGTCTGGTCGTTCGTGCTCGAAAGCGCCGGCGAGTCGACGCGGTTGATCAGCCGCAACCGGTACCGGCTGCCGCGCCTCGAGGACAGGCTCCGCATGGTTCCGATGGAGCCTGCCTCCCTCGTCATGGAACACAAGATGCTGCGCGGGATCAAAGAACGCGCCGAGCAGCTCGCGAATCGATCGCGTCGTCCCGCTGCTCGGCGGTGACCGTGCGTTCACGCGCCGTTCCGGCCGTCAGCCCGGCCGCGCCGGTCCCGACCCGCTGGGCCGGGACCGGCGTCGCGGCGAGCGTCCTACTTCTCGAACGCGAGGACGACTTCCGGCAGCTCATGGGTGCCGGAGCTCGTGTACGTGTCGATCGTCGTGTCGGTGTAGATGATCGCGGCCTTGTTCGTTGCCGGATCCTCCGCGACCTCGAACAGGTCGAGGAGCTCGCGGTTGCCGCTGCAGGCGTCGCCGTTCGTGCACACGGCGCCGATGCGGTTCGGCGTGTTGCTGACTTGCTTCACGGTGAACGAACCACCCGTCGACTGCGCGTCGTAGACGTTCCAGACGGCGGACGTCTCGTCCTGCGCCTGGTTCGACCCGTAGTACACGATGTCCACCTTGCCGTTGCGGGCTGCCACCCACGGCATGATCGACGTCGCCGTGTTCGACACCTTCAGCGCCATCGACCAGGAAGCGCCGTGGTCGGTTGACGTCGACTCCCACACGCCGTGGCCGTCCGACCACGTCGCGTACAGGTTCCCGTTCGCCGGATCGACCGCGAGCGACGGGAAGATGTTGTCGAGCGCGGAGGCCCCGGGGAACACGAGGTGCGACGTGTAATGCGCGCCGCCGTCGGTCGACAGCGACACGTAGATGTTGTTGAAGTCCGCCGAGCAGCACTTGGACTGCGGCGTTCCTGCCGCGTAGATGTCGTAGACGTTGCCCGTCGTCGGATCGGCGACGATCGGCCCCTGGATGTTGTTGAACGTCGAGCTGCCCGTCGTCGAGCCTTGCGCGACGACCGGGTCGCCGCTCGCCTGCCAGGTGGCGCCGTCGTCCGTGGACTTCTTGACGTGGACGAGCGTGCTGTTCCCGGAATCGTGGTACGAGACCCAGACGGTCTTGCCGAGCGACGTGATCCACGGGCGATCGTCCTGCGTCGTGTCGAGCACGGCCGTCGTGCAGCCGCCGGGGCCCGTCGCCGCTTTGGGACAGTTCGTCACCGAGACGCCGAGCTGGAAGCCCCCGTTGTTGTTGAAGATGAAGTCGAGATCGGCGAGGTGAAGCGTGCCGGTCGACGCGATGTCGACGTCGGCGTCGCCGTCCCCGAGCGAGACACGGCCGTTGCCGCTCGACGGGACAGACTGATCCATGCCGCCGAAGAACGACGGCGTGGAACCGAAGCGCCCCGTCCAGAGGTTGACCTGGAACGGAAGCCATGCGAGACCGTCGACGGCCATCCGGCCGTCCTGGCCGAACGCGATCGCGGGCTCGCTGTCACCGGTCGAGTTCGCATTCGGCGACGTCGGAATGCCGCCGTCCCACGTTGCGATCAACGGTGTGTTGGAGAACGCTGACGAGGCGCCCGCCTTCGGTGAACCGGCGGCGGCCTGGGCCGCCAAGACGAGCGCGACGGCTGCTGCCGCCACGGTCCAACTTGCCCTCATGGGCTTGCCCCTCCCCTCAGAGAGTTCTACTGACTGACGCGCTGACTATAGGAGGCATCAGCCGGCATCGCAAAGCGCGACGACGCGCCGGAGCGAGGCCACGCAGACCAGCAGTGTCGCGTCCAGGCCGCGCCGCTCGGCCGCGTCGACGGCGTCGCGCGCGAGTGTCGCCGCGATCATCAGCGCGGTTGCCTGCGACCGGCCGTTCTCGTCGAGCACCCGTACCGCCGTATCGATCGCCGCCACCGCGAGCAGCAGGCCCGCGACGACGTCCGCTCCCACGGCGTCGCCGTGCCGCTCCACGTAGAGCTCGGCCGTGTCCTCACAGAGGCGCGCGCACCGCTCGAGCTCGGCCGCCAGTTCGCTCCGAGACGTGCCCTGCATTGGCGTCGTCGGTTCCCGTGACGCCGCGACTCCTAACGTGAGGAGGCCCCGGCGCGGCCGGGGGCCTCCTCGAAGGAGCTAGTGCTTGTGGTGCGTTGCGGCGTGCAGGACGTGGTTGAAGTGCGAGACGCACTGGCCCTGGTTCTTGAACTTCGGGTTCGAGAACTGCTTCCAGCCGCCGTGCTTGCACGCGTTCTTCGACGTCGGCTCGGTCGGCGTCGGCACCTGCAGAACGCCGTTGACGACGATGTTCGAGATGTCGGCGGTGCCCTGCTGGTCGATCAGCACCTCGACGCTGTTGATCGTGCCCGTCGGAACCGGCACCTGCTGCCCGGCCGCAGCGAGCGTTGCAGCCGTGAACGTGTAGGTCGCCGTGCCGTCGCCGTTGAGCGTCGGCGTCACGTTGTTGCAGCCCAGGAAGAACGTGCCGTCCGATGTGAACACGTTGAAGCGCGGCGAGCCGCCCTGGCACTGGCTCGCGCTCGCGAGCGTGAACGACGCCGACTGGAACGTCTGGCCGGAAAGGCCGGTGATGTTGGCGCCGGCCGACGCGTTCGTCGTCGAGACGCAGTTCTTCGCGAGATGGAGCACGCCGTTGCTGAAGCTCGACGTGGGGCAGCCGGTGTTGCCCGGGTCGAAGACGCCGGGCTCGAGCGCTGCGCCCGCTGTCGCGGCGAGCGCCAGCGCGCACGCGGCGACTGCCGCAATCAGGAATTTCTTCATCCTTCCGAACCTCCCTTTTCCGCTTTGGAGAAGAGGTATCCGGACGCCGCGAACCCACGCCTCGTGTTTGTAAAAGCCCTGTAAGAACGCGCTAGCCGTTCGCGGCGCCGACGTAGACCACGACCGTCGAGCCCTTGGGCGCCTGGCCCATCGGGGTCTGGTAGACGACGACGCCGTCGCGCGCGGCGTCGCTCACGGGCCACTGGACGACGAGGACGGAGAAGCCGGCGCTCGCGAGGTCGTGCTGCGCCGTGGGGGCATCTTCCCCGGTCGTGTCGGGAACCGGCGCACTCGGCTGCGGATGCGCACCCGCAGAGATCTGCAGCTGCACCTTGCTGCCTGCATTCGAGTTTGCAACGACGACGCCGGCCGGCTGCGACGAGGACACGTATTGCACGATCACCTGTTGGCGGCCCTGCGCGATCTTCTGCACCGCCGCCGCGAGGCGCATGCCGCGGTAGTCGTTGCCGGTCTGCGCCTGTGTCGTCGTCGGCGCGGAACCGGTGGTCGTCGTGGTCGCCGCCGGCGCCTGCCGCGCGACGTTCAGACGCACCGTCCCGCCCTGCTGCACCTTGCTGCCGGCCGGCGGGCTCTGCGCGACAACCGTGCCGCTCGGCTGCGACGACGCGACCTCGACCACGTGCACGTTGAGGCCGCGGCCTTGCAGATCGTGCTCTGCATCCTGTTGCGAGTGCCCGGTGACGTCGGGGACGACGACCGCAGCGGCGCCCTTCGCGACGGAGAGCGCGACCGGCGCCCCCTTCTTGACGTGACCGCCCGGTCGGGGCGACTGCTGCACGACCGTACCGGGCGCAGCGCCCTGCGCCGCGGTCTGCTTCAGCGCGGCCGTCAATCCGAGCGACTGCAGTTGCCGCACCGCATCCGCGGCGGCGAGACCGGTCAGCTTGGGGACCTTGACGCCCTGCACGCCCCTCGAGACGACGAGCGTCACGACCGTCCCCTGCACGACCTTCTTGTTCGAGCGCGGCGCCTGCGCGAGCACGATGTTCTTCGGCTTCTTCGCCTCGCGCCGCACGACCTTGACGCCGAGCTTCGCCTCCTTCAGCTGGAACTCCGCCGACTGGAGCTTGATCCCGGTGACCTTCGGCACCGACGATTTCGCGGTGACGACGACGGCGGCCGGACCGCTCGAGCTGTGGTGGTGGCGGTAGACGGTCAGCCAGACGAGGAACGCCGCGAGCGCTGCGAGCAGCGCGAGGCCGACGATCCACGTCCAGACGTCGTCGCGCGGCAGCGCAACCGCTCCTGCGCCCTCGGTCGTCTGCACCGTTCCCGCGCCGCCGCCGAGACGCCGAACCGTGTCGGCGATTCGCCGACGTCGCCGGCCGGGGAAGCGCGCGCGCTGAACGTACGCCACCCAGCGGTCGAGCTGGTCCGGCGGCAACGACCAGAAGCGCTCGCGCGCAGCGGGGCTCGCGGCGAGCGCATCTTCGAGATCTGCGGGGACCGGACGCCTCGACATTGCCTGTCGAGGAAACGGCCGGTCCCCGCCGGGGGTTACGGGGTCGGGACCGGCGGCGCTTCGGGCGCGGTCGGCACGCCCTCGCCGGCGCCGAGGATCGTCCCGAACGCGCGCACGCGATCCGGCTTCGTGAGCGTGAGCCAGAGGTCGACCACGACGCCGATCGCGAGCCAGATCAGCGCGACCCACGGCGCCCACTTGACGATCCCCGTGTACGCGGGCGTCGGGTGGATCGACTTGTACAGCGTGTAGCCGCAGATCGCGATCGCGCCCGCAGGGACGACGAGGTCGAAAACAGGGTTCCAGCCCGTGCGGTCCCTCGCGAAGAACGCGATCCCGCCGACGGCGATCAGGATGTACGTGATCAGGATCCCGATCGTCGCGCACGTCGCCATCCAGATGAAGTAGGTGATCGGGTCGTAGTGATGCGCGAAGAAGACGCCGAGCAGCAGCGTCACGACGAGCGAGAACACGATTCCGACCCACGGCGTGCGGAAGCGCGGATGCGTCCACGCAAACGCGCGCGGCAGTCCCCCCTCGCGCCCCATCGCGTACGCAGTGCGCGACGTCAGGTCCGTGCCGGCGAGCGCGGCAACGAACGCAGAGGCGGCCACGGAGAAGTCGATGATCACCGCGAGCCAGTTACCGACGTAGCGCGTGGCGAGCGTGTCGAGCGCCGCGGGATCCTTCGCCCACGCACCGGCGTTCGCGAAGCCGACTCCCATCATCCACGTGACGAAGACGTAGTAGACGACGGCGACGATCACCGCCGTGAGGATCGCCTTCGGGATGGCGCGCAGCGGATCCGCCGCTTCCTCGCCGAAGGCGGCCGCCGCCTCGAAGCCGATGAACCCCGTGAACGTCAACACGACTGCGAGGAAGAGGTCGTTCGTCGACGTTGCGTTCGCCGGATTGAGCGGCCCGAAGTTGAAGCCGTGGTCGCCGCCCTTCGCCGCGATGACGATCGACAGCAGCAGGATCGCGGCGACGCCGACCGCAGCCAGCACCAGCTGGATGCGCGAAGACAGCTTCACGTCGAGCAGCGCGATCGCCGCGAGCGCGGCGAGCATGACGAAGAACCACGTGTACCAGCCCCAGTGCAGGCTCGTGTGCGCGGTGAACGCCGTCTGCATGAAGAACGAGCCGATGACGAGCACGAACGAGATGCCGACGGCGAACCCGCCGCCGTACAGCCACCCGCCGAGGAAGCCCGCGCTCGGATTGAGCCCGCGTGAGATGTAGGTGTAGAGGCCGCCCGCGCTCGCCATGCGACGCGTGAAGCGGATGATCACCGACGCGAGGCAGAGACTGCCGACGCCGGCGATCAGGTACGCGAAGGGCGCGGCGATTCCCGTCTCGCCCGCCGCGGCCGACGACGCGAACGCGACACCGAGCGCGAGCGAGAGCAGCGCGACCGACTGCGCGAACGAGTCGACGACGCTGAGGATGCCGTGCCGCAGTTCACCGATCCTGCCTTCCATCCATGCCCTCCTTGGTCAGTCGGGAAGCAGAGCGAAGATGCGTGTCGGCGCGCCGTTTGCGCGTGCGACTTTCATCGGCGCGACGACGAGCTGTGCGCGGTCGGGAAGCTGATCGAGATTGTTGACGTTCTCGAGGATCATCCGGCCGGCCGAGAGCCAGATGCGGTGCAGGTCCATCGTGGTCGAGTCGACGGGGTCGGCGCTCGGCCCGTCGAAGCCGATCGCCGAGATGCCGCGCTCGATGAGCGCGCGGGCCGTGTCGGCGTCGGGATACGACCAGCCCGTCCAGTACGCGTCGCTGCCGTAGTTGCGCGCGTTGTTCGAATAGAAGAGGACGATGTCGCCCGGCCGCACGCGGTCGAGCTCCGCTTCGATCTCGGCGAGTGGGACCGGCCCGTGCGGGTCGCGGTGCGAGACGTCGATGCGGACGGCGTCGGTGACGAGCCGCTCGAGCCCGATCTCGTCGAGCGTGTCTCCGCCTGCGATCTGGTGGGCGGGCGCGTCGACGTGCGTGCCGATGTGGTTGAGCATCGAGTAGCGCGTCATCGCATAGCCGTCCTGCTCGACCTCGGCGGTGTGCTCGAACGACGGATCGGGCAGGCCGGGGAACACCGGCATTCCGTTGTCGAAGGGATGCGTCAGGTCGAGCGCCCGCACGCCGCGATTGTCTCGTACTACTCGGACTGCAGGTCGTCGATCGCAGCGCGGGCGCGGTCGTGCACCTCGCGGCGACGGGTCTCGACGTCGTCGGGGACTTCGTCGATGGGCTTCTCGCCCGCCTCGAACTCCTCACGGTCGTCGCCCGCCTCGCGGGCCTCGGCGAGCTTCGCCTTCAACTCCTCCGCGCGATCGGGCCCCGGGGCCGGCTTGCGGCGCCTGAACCAGGCGATTCCCGCGATTCCAGCCAGTGCGGCGACGAAGCGTCTCATGCGGCCGATGCTACAGTGGGCGCCGCTTCCTGCCCCGTCAACGTGCCGTTCGTCCCGAGCGGCGCCAGCAGTCGGGGCCGACTAAGACCGTGGGAAGTCAATTCGACACTGCAAGGAGTGTGATCGGGACTGTGACCACCTATGAAGTCCTGTTGATGCTGGACCCTGAGGGTGCGGACGCCCACCAGGACGACCTGATCAAGCGGGTGCGCGATCTCGTCGAGTCCGGTGGCGGCACCTGGCGGAGCCACGACGCGTGGGGACGGCGCCGCCTGGCGTACCCGATCGCGAAGAAGGCCGAGGGCGTGTACCACCTCGTCGTGTTCGAGGCTCCGGCCGAGACGCTCGACGAGATCGCGCGCGTCCTCAAGATCGACGACGCCGTCATGCGCCACCTGGCGACGAAGCACATCGAAGGGTCGCGGACGAGCGCCCCGCGGGACGAGACTCCCGCGCCGGCCCCCGTCACCGTGCCGGCCGAGTACGAGGCAGTTCCGGCCGAGCCGGAAGAGGAGGAGTAATGGCAGCCAACATCAACCGCGTCATCCTCGTCGGCAACCTCACGGCCGATCCGGAGCTGCGCCACACCGGCGGCGGCACGCCCGTTTGCGGGCTGCGCATCGCCGTCAACGGGCGCAAGCGCGACGAGTCCGGCAACTGGGTCGACAAGCCGAACTACTTCACGGTCAACGTCTTCGGCAACCAGGCCGAGAACTGCGCGCAGTACCTCGCCAAGGGCCGTCCCGTCGCAATCGACGGCCGGCTCGACTGGCGCGAGTGGCAGGCGCAGGACGGTTCGAAGCGCCAGAGCGTCGAGGTCATCGCCGACAGCGTCCAGTTCCTCGGCAGCCGCGGCGACGGCGGCGGCGGCGAAGGCGGCTTCGGCGGCGGCGGCAACCAGTTCGTGCCTGCGGGCGCGGGCTCGGAGAACGCCGACTTCCCGGCCGCCGCAGACGACGACATCCCGTTCTAGGAGAGCCGATGGCACGCGAGAGAACCAGCACACAGACACGGAAGCGCCCCGGCGGGCCGGCAGGTCAGGTCAAGCGCCGGAACTGCTTCTTCTGCAAGGACAAGATCGAAGAGATCGACTACAAGAACACGAGCCAGCTGCGGCGGTACATCTCCGAGAAGGGGAAGATCCGCTCGCGGCGGATCACGGGCGCCTGCCGCCGGCACCAGGTGCAGGTCGCGACGGCCGTGAAGCGGGCCCGCGAGATGGCGCTCCTCCCGTACGTGGCAGAGGGCGTCGAGGAGTCGCGCGGCGGCGGCGGCCGCGGTCGCCGGGACCGCGAGGAGCGCTGATGGAGGTCATCCTGCTCAGGGACGTCGACAAGATCGGCCTGCGCGGCGACGTCGTCTCGGTCGCCCGCGGGTACGCGCGGAACTTCCTGTTCCCCCGCTCGCTCGCCGAAGAGGCGACCCCCGCCCGTGTCGCCGAGATGCAGAAGCGGGACTCGCTGCGCGCGCGCCACGAGGCGAAGACCGCCGACGAGGCGCAGGCGCTCGCCGAGAAGCTCGGCGCGGCCGAGCTTCGCTTCGACGTCAAGGCGGGGCCGACCGGCTCGCTCTTCGGCTCCGTGACGCCGACGGACATCGCGGACAAGCTCTGGAACGAGCACAAGATCCGCGTCGACCGGCGGAAGATCGGCGTCGACACGATCAAGCGGATCGGCCGCTACGAGGTGCCGATCGACCTCTTCCAGGACGTCCGGGTCGGCGTGCGAACCGTCGTCGCCCCCGAAGGCGGCGAGCTGCCGTCCGACGAGGAGCTCGCGGCGATGGAGGCGGCCGACGCCCCGCCGGCGGCGGCCGAATCGGAGGGCCCGTCGGAGATCGAGGATCTCCTCGACGAGACGCCGACGCCCGCGACCGAGGCCGAGGAGGCGCCGGCGGAGCCCGAGTGGCGCGCCGACGCCGAGGCCGCGCTGGCAGAGGAGTAGCCGTGAACGACTGGGGCCTGCTGTAAGAGCAGGCCCAGTCGTTGTTCACACCTGTGTCCACTGCCTGTGGATCTTGCGAGGAAGTTCCCGCAGGAACGACCCTTTTCATGCACAGCCCCGCCGTCCGACGCGCCTGCGAGGATGCGGGTTTCCCCTGCAAATGGCGAGAAACGACCTGTTGACAAGCGACCTGTCCAGAGCTGGCACTCCGGCTCCGCGCCTGCTGGAATCCCCGGCCATGGCTGCGGTCGCCCAGGTCTCCGACAGCGCCCTCGTCCCGCCTCAGAACCTCGAAGCGGAAGAGAGCGTTCTCGGGGCCATGATGCTCTCCCCGGGCGCGATCGGGGCCGTCAGCGAGATCGTCGACGCCGGCGACTTCTACCGGGAGTCGCACGCGAAGATCTATCGGGCGGCCCTGGCGCTCTACGCGAAGGGCGAGCCGGTCGACGCGATCACGCTCACCGATCAGCTCGAGGAGCGCGGCGAGCTCGAAGACGTCGGCGGGCGCGTGCGGCTGCACGAGCTGGCGGCGCTCGTGCCGGCGGCCGCGAACGCGGCCCACTACGCGCGCATCGTCCACGAGACGGCCACCCTGCGCGGCCTCATACGCGCAGGCGGCGAGATCGCCCGGCTCGGGTGGGAGCGCCCCGGGGAGGCCGGAGACCTCGTCGACCAGGCCGAGCAGATCGTCTTCGACCTCTCGCAGCAGCGGGTCAGCGGCGAGCTCGACCACATTCACGGCCTGCTCGAGCAGAGCTTCGAGCGGATCACCCAGTTGTACGAGGCCGGAGCCGACATCACCGGCACGGCGTCCGGCTTCCGCGATCTCGACCGGATCACCTCCGGGTTCCAGCCGGGCAACCTGATCATCCTCGCGGCGCGCCCGTCGATGGGGAAGTCGGCACTCGCGCTCTGCATGGCGGCGAACATCGCCGTGCGCCACAACCTGCCCGTCGGGATCTTCAGCCTCGAGATGTCGAAGTCCGAGGTCACGCAGCGCCTGATGTGCTCCGAGGCGAAGGTCGAATCCCAGCGCCTGCGCACCGGCAAGCTCGCCGCCGACGACTGGCCGCGGCTGACCGCGGCCTGCGACAAGCTCGCGAAGGCCGACATCTACGTCGACGACACGGGCTCGATCAACATGATGGAGATCCGCTCGAAGGCGCGCCGCCTCAAGTCCCGGCATCCGAACCTCGGCCTGCTGATCGTCGACTACCTGCAGCTGATG
>Ga0207657_10006016_pt1 | contig 12624 bp, 14 predicted proteins | sample KBSC33metaG_FD_184316 | JGI IMG/M metagenome (GOLD analysis project Ga0207657, IMG submission 184316) | Corn rhizosphere microbial communities from Kellogg Biological Station, Michigan, USA - KBS C3-3 metaG (SPAdes) (version 2) | ecosystem: Host-associated > Plants > Roots > Rhizosphere > Soil ...
GAACGCGCAGAAGAAGGTCGAGGAGCAGAACTTCGTCTCGCGCAAGAACGTCCTCAAGTACGACGACGTGATGAACACGCAGCGCATGGTCATCTACGACCAGCGCCGCCGCGTGCTCGAGGGAGACGACCTGTCCGACGAGATCCGGGGCTGGATCGAGGAGGTCGTCACGGCGAACGTGAACCAGTTCACGGATGCCGAGGCGGCCGAGGAGTGGGACATCGCCGGGCTCGTCGCGCAGATGCAGTCGCTCTACGGCACGGACGTCACGGTCGCGGAGCTCGCCGAGGAGGTCGACGTCGACAACCGCGACGCCCTCGTCGAGGAGTTCGTCGGAGACGCGCTCGACACGTATGCGGAGCGGGAGGAATCCTTCGGGCCGGAGCTCATGCGCGAGATCGAGCGGTACGTGATCCTCCAGATCGTCGACACGCGCTGGCGGGAGCACCTCGAGTCCATGGACTACCTGCGCGAGGGTGTCCACCTGCGCTCGATGGCGCAGAAGGATCCGCTCGTCGAGTACCGCGGCGAAGGGCACGTGATGTTCGAGGAGCTCGGTCGCGTGATCCGCGAGGAGGTTGCGCTGACGCTGTTCCACGTCGAGGTGCAGCGCGAGGAGGCTGAGCAGCAGCTCCAGCCCGTCGCCGCGCCGCAGGCGCTCGCCTACGAGCACGAGCAGCTGCAGGGCGCGGACGCGATCGCCGCCGCAGGCGGTGGCCTCGCGACGGCGCTCGCGCCGCCGCCGGAGACGACCGCCATGGGGACGCCGAAGCCGGTCGTCAACGAGCACCGCGACATCGGGCGCAACGACCCGTGCTGGTGCGGCTCCGGCAAGAAGTACAAGCGCTGCCACGGCGCGTAACTGCGCGGCCGGAGTCTTTGGAGTCTCTGGGCTCCGGGGGCTTCTGGGGCTCCTGGGGCTCCCTCGGGTCGTGGGGCTTCCGGGGCTCCGGGGCCTCCCTCGGGTCGTGGGGCGCCCGGGGCTCCCTGGGGTCGTGGGGCGTGGCTTCAGCCTTGCCCCTCTTTCGTGGGCCATCGAGGTTCTAGATCGGAACGGATCGGCTCGTCGTCCGCTTGGCGCAGCAGGAATCGCCGTCCCGCGGATCGGAAGCGGGCGATCTCTTCGTCCGCGCCGTCGGCGCCGCCGATCCCCGTCCAGTGCGGGGGCCACGTGTGCCGGGGCTCGCGTTTGCGTGTGTCGGTGTCGCGACCGTGCGTCACGAAGTCGGCACAGTGTCGGCACACATGCGTGACGACTCGGTCGCTAGCGTGACTCCAGGGGGCCATCCCGCCCCCCTTGGGGGCACGTGGGGCGTCCACGACGCGAGCGACACACTCGGCGGCGCAGTCCTTCGGCTTGCGTGGCAGTCGGCCTGCCTCGTCGTTGCTCTCCACCGCGGGTGACGCCGTGGAGCGCCTGCCCGACCACGTCGCGCGGGCCTATCTCGACCTGCTCGGGATCGACGCTCTCCCGGGCGCCGTCGACGCCGACGCACTGCGCGCCCTGCAGTCGGCACATGTCGCACGCGTGCCCTACGAGACCGTCGACATCGTCCGCGGCCGGCCGCCGGGCATCGCTCCGCTCGCCTCCGTGAAGCGCGTCCTCGCCGGGCGCGGGGGCTACTGCTACCACCTGAACGGTGCCTTCTCGGCGCTCCTCGCGTGGCTCGACGTCGACGTCACGCTTCACATCTCGGGCGTCCAGGGTCGGGGACAGGAAGCACCCGGCCTGAACGCCAACCATCTGGGGCTGACTGCGAGGACGCCGGACGGCCGGGAGTGGCTCGTCGACGTCGGCCTCGGAGACGGGCCTACCGACCCACTGCCGCTCGTAGCCGGCGGCCACGAGCAGTTCGGCTATCGCTACCGGCTCCGGTCCTCGGAAGCCGCGCCGGGCGCGTGGCGCTTCGACCACGACTCGCGAGGAAGCTTCGAGGGCTTCGACCTCGGCTCGGAACCGGCTCGAATCGACGACTTCGGAGCGATGCACGCGTTCCTGTCGACACAGTCCGGCTTCGCGCGCACCGTCACCGCGCAGCGACGGATCGGGCGCCGCATCGAGGCGCTGCGCGGCTGCGTGTACACGGAGACGACCCCCGAGGTGACGAGTGTGACCGAGATCACCGAGCGCGATGCGTGGTGGGACGTGGTGGTCACCGACTTCGGGCTCGGATACGGCGACCTTCCGGCCGACGAGCGCGAGACGCTCTGGCGGCAGACGCTCGAGCGCCATCACACCTGGCAAGCCGGGCAGACGACTGAAGGCCCGGCGGGCCAGTAGCTACGATCGCCCGATGGCAGTCACCGACGACAGACCCGTCGCCGACCAGCTCTCGGAGCTCGGGGCCCAGCTCGCCTGGGTCCGTGACTACCTTTGACCCCGACGCGCTGACGGGCCAACGCGCCGCGCTCGAGGCGCAGATGGGCGCCCCGGGCTTCTGGGACGACCAGGCTGAGGCGGCGCGTGTCTCCACGGAGCACGCGCGGGTGACGCGCAAGCTCGACAGCTACGAGTCCCTCCGCAAGGAAGTCGACGACGCCGCCGAGCTGCTGGAGCTCGATTCCAGCCTCGAGGCGGAGGTCGCCGAGCAGATCGCACCCGTTCGCGACGAGCTTGCCCGGCTCCAGGAGGAGGCCCTCTTCAACGGCGAGTACGACGCCGGCGACGCGGTCGTGACCGTGACCGCGGGCACGGGCGGCACGGACGCGCAGGACTGGGCGGAGATGCTCCTCCGGATGTACCTGCGGTGGACGTCCGATCGCGGCTTCCAGACCGAGCTCGTCGAGGCGAGCCCCGGAGAGGAGGCGGGCCTGAAGTCGGCGACGCTGACCGTGCGCGGCGAGAACGCGTACGGCCTGTTCAAGGCGGAGCGCGGCGTGCACCGGCTCGTGCGCCTCTCGCCGTTCGACTCCGCGCACCGGCGCCACACCGCGTTCGCGCAGGTCGTGGTCGCTCCGCTTCTCCCCGACAGCGCCGAGGTCGAGATCGACGAGGGCGACCTCCGCATCGACACCTACCGCGCGAGCGGCGCCGGCGGCCAGCACGTCAACAAGACGGACTCGGCCGTGCGAATCACGCACCTGCCGACCGGAATCGTCGTCCAGTGCCAGAACGAGCGCTCGCAGGCCTCCAACAAGCAGACCGCGATGCGCATTCTCCGCGCGCGGCTCGCCGAGCTGGCCGAGGAGGAGCGCGAGGCAGAGCTGGCGCGGGAGCGGGGAGGGAAGGTCGACGTCGGCTTCGGCAGCCAGATCCGCTCCTACGTGCTGCACCCGTACCAGATGGTCAAGGATCACCGCACGGACTTCGAGGCCGGAAACGCCCAGGGCGTGCTCGACGGCGCGCTCGACGGCTTCGTCCAGGCGTACCTCCTCGCCCGCGCCACCGGCAAGGCGTAGACCGAGGCAAAGCAGATGGGCGAGGCTGAAGCCACGCCCGCGGTGCTGCGGCAACCGCGCTTCGCGGGAAAGAGCAGGCAGTTCTGCCCCGAAGGGGACGCCTTCAGGGATGTGCCCCCGCCGTAGGCGGGGGATCAGCGGCGGGAATCCGCTTCTGCGGATTCCCGCTTCGCGGGAACGAAAGACCAGGACTCGGCTACAATCCGACGAACCTGAACCGGAGCGGCCTCGGAGGGAGGTCGCCGTTCGAACGCACTCTCCCGGTCATGGACGATCTCCTCATACCACCCGCAGAGTCTCCTGCCGCGTTCCTCGACGGCCCGGACGTCGCCACGACGAACGGCTCGAACGCCGCCGCCGCGGCGGCGATGATCGTCTTCGAGGAGGTCCGCAAGGTCTACGAGCCGGACGTGGTCGCTCTCCAGCGCGCCTCGTTCGTGATCGAGAAGGGCGAGTTCGTGTTCGTCGTCGGCCCGTCGGGATCGGGAAAGTCGACGATCATCCGGCTCCTGCTCAAGGAGCTCGAGCCGACGAGCGGCAGGATCATCGTCGGCGGGCGCGACCTGACGCGGCTCAAACGCTCCAAAGTGCCGCTCCTCCGGCGGAACGTCGGCTGCGTCTTCCAGGACTTCAAGCTCCTCCGCGACCGTTCCGCGTTCGAGAACGTCGCGTATGCGCTTCGCGTGCAGGGCGAGTCGTCGACCTCGATCCGGCGCAAGGTGCCCGAGGTGCTCGCGCTCGTCGGCCTCGCGCACAAGGCCGGTTCCCGGCCCGACGAGCTCTCGGGCGGCGAGCAGCAGCGCGTCTCCATCGCGCGCGCCGTCGTCAACCATCCACCGCTGCTGATCTGCGACGAGCCGACGGGCAACCTCGACCCCGACACGTCGGTCGGGATCATGCAGCTGCTCCACCGGATCAACACCGCCGGCACGACCATCCTGATGGTCACCCACGACCGCGAGATGGTGGACAAGATGCGAAAGCGCGTGATCGCGCTCGACAGCGGCAAGGTCGTGCGCGACGAGCGCCGCGGCGGATACGAGACCGAGTGAGCCGCTTCAAGCTCGTCGTCTCCGAGGCGTTCCGCTCGATCGGGTCGAACCTGTCGACGTCGTTCGCGGCAACGATGACCGTCCTGATCGGGATGTTCCTGCTCGGCCTGCTGATCGCGCTCGGCTCGTGGGTCGTCTCCTGGTCGGATCACGTGAAGGATCAGCTCCAGGTGAAGGTGTTCTTCGTGGAGTCCGTGAAGCCGAAGCAGATCAACGCCGTCGGCGGGTACCTCGGCACGCTCGAGACCGACGGGAAGATCAAGAACTACCAGTTCATCTCGCGGGCGGACGCGCTGCACCGGATGCAGAAGAAGTACCCGGAGCTGACCGCCGACCTTCCGTCGAACCCGCTGCCAGACTCCTTCGAGATCACGCCGAAGCACGCGGAGGAGGTCAAGCAGGTGTCGGCCGCGATCCGCGGTCAGAAGTTCGCCGGCGTCGACCGAGTCAAGGACGGACAGCAGACGTCGAAGCGGATCCTCCAGGTGGCGCGCGTGATCGAGGTCGTCTTCCTCGTCGCCGTCGTGGTCCTGCTCGCGGCGTCCGTGCTGTTGATCGCCAACACCATCAGGCTCTCGATCTTCTCCCGCCGCCGTGAGATCGAGGTCATGAAGCTCGTGGGCGCGACCAACTGGTTCGTCCGCGGGCCGTTCATGGTCGAGGGGCTTCTGTGCGGCCTGGTCGGCGCCTTCGCGGCTGTCGTCCTGCTCCTGATCGGCAAGGAAGCGGCGTTGCCGGCGATCCTCGGCCACATCGACTCGTCGAACGACGTCAAGGCTCTCGGCTTCACCGTCACTGCGCTGATCCTGCTCGGCGTCGGGCTCGTCGTCGGCGCAGTCGGCTCCGGCATGACGCTCCGCCGGTACCTCAAGGTCTGAAGCTAGCTCGCGAAGCGGGAATCCGCAGAGGCGGATTCCCGCCGCTCGATCCCCGCCTGCGGCGGGGCACATCCCTAAAGGCGTCGACTTCGTCGCCGCAACTGCCTCTTGGCGTCGCGCGGCTACGGTTGCCCGATGCCGCGTAGTCGCCGTTCGCGCCCGCCTCGGCGACCGTCCCGGGCCGCGCGGCACGCACGCGCCACCGGTGCCTACAAGCGCGCGGCTGTGAAGCGCGCCGAAGGGCAGATCGAAATCCGGTTGCCCGAGCGGCGACGACAGCCGGAGACGGTCGTCGCGCACCTCGGTCCGACGAACTCCGGCAAGACGCACGACGCGATCGCGTTCCTCGCCGAGCAGGGGCGCGGCGTCTACGCCGGCCCGCTGCGGATGCTCGCGCAGGAGGCGCACCGCCGGCTCGCGGGCCTCCTCGGGGAGGAGCAGGTCGGGCTCATCACGGGTGAGGAGCGGATCAACGAGCACGCGCCGGTGCTGTGCTGCACCGTCGAGATGGCGCCGGGAAGCGGCGAGGTGCTCGTCCTCGACGAGGTGCAATGGGCGGACGACGAGGAGCGGGGCGCTGCGTGGACGGAGCTCCTCCTGGCAGGGGAGTACCGCCACATCCGCCTGCTCGGTGCGCTGGATGCGCTGCCGCTCGTGCGCCGCGCGTTCCCCGATGCCGTGCTGCGCGTCCACGAGCGGAAGCTGCCGCTCGAGTTCGTCGGCTCGCGGCAGCTGCGCTCGCTCACGCCAGGCTCGGTCGTCGTCGCGTTCAGCCGCAAGGCCGTGCTCGCCCTCGCGGGCGAGATCAACCGTCTCCGGCCGGACCGGGTCGCGGTGCTCTACGGTGCCATGCCGCTCGCGTCGCGGCGGGAGGAGATCGACCGCTTTCTCGCAGGCTCCGCCGAGGTCTGCGTCGCCACCGACGTGCTCGGTCACGGCGTCAACCTGCCGTGCGAGACCCTCCTCTTCGCGGAGACGACGAAGTTCGACGGGGTGGAGCGGCGGCCTCTGCTGCCGTGGGAGCTCGCGCAGATCGCCGGCCGCGCCGGGCGCTTCGGGCTCGTGGAGCGCGGCCACGTCGGCGTGCTCGTCGGCCTGCCGTGGGCAAACGCGGACCCGGACATCGTCGAGTCCGCGCTCCAGCCGCACGTCGAGCTCCCCGAGGGACATCGCGGCTACCGGATCGTCGACGAGGCGCGGATCGGCCCGCGGCTCGGAGACCTCGGCGTCGACGACGCCCGCGACCTCGATGCCGCGCTCGGCGCGTGGCACCGCGTCGCGACGCGCGAGTGGGCGCACGAGAGCTGGCTTGCCGTCGAGTCGCTCCAGCCGCTCCGTGGACGGCTCGCCGTCGTCCAGCGGCACCTTCGCGAACGCGGACGCAGCCTCGGGCTCGAGGACACCTGGCGGCTCGCGAACGCCCCGATCGATCCGGACGGTGCGGAGCTTCTCGGTGTCCTCGCCCTGGCCCTGTCGGGCGACCGTGCCCAGCGACCGCTGCTCCAGTTCCTGCTCGACACGTCGCGGCTTCGCGACGCGCGGCTCGAGGAAGCCGAGGAGGCCGGACGCGTCGCGGCGATCCTGCGGTGGTTCGCGCTCCAGTACCCGGGTGTCGGCGGCGTCACCATCGAGCGTGCGGCCGAGCTCGAGCGCGCCGCTGCCGAGCGGGTCGTCAGACGGCTGGCCGTCGAGGTGCGCGACGGGAGGATCGGCCGCTGCCGCTCGTGCGGGCGGAGCTGTCCTCCGTGGTTCCCCCTCTGCGACCAGTGCGCGCGCACCGGTCGCCGCTGAGCTACCGCAGGCGCAACACCGCAGCCGTGGTGATCGCGTACGACGTGATCGCGACGGCGTTCGACACGATCAGGGCGGCGTTTCCGAGAGCCACGCCGTAGGCGAGCCAGAGGACGAAGCCGACGAGGAGCACGAGCAGGAACGGGAGCGAGATGTCCGCGGACGAGCCGCGGGCGACCATGTGCCTGACCTGCAGGAGCGGCGAGAGCCCCATCGCGACGCCGAAAGCGGCGGCGGCGAGCCCGAGCGTGGTGGTGACGTTCACAAGAGGACCTCCGTGGTGGGACGACGAGACCGGGCGAGCCGGCCCCGGTCAGTCGCGGAGGTCGCCGCGCTCGCGATCCTCGCCGTAGAGCGGGAGGTGGGTGTCGAACGCGCGCACGAGGCAAGGGTACTGGTATAGACACGTCCCATGGATGTCGACGAGCTGCGCCGCCTCCCGCCGTTCGCGGGCTTGACCGACGTCGGGCTCCAGCGGCTGGCGGTGCGCGCGGCCGAGCTGCGGGCCGCCGGCGGCCAGGTTCTCGCGCTCGAGGGCGATCCGGGCGCGGGCATGTTCGTGCTCTGCGACGGCAACGTCGAGGTGGAGCTCCGCATGGGCAAGCTCGAGCTCGGACCGGGCGACTTCTTCGGAGAGCTCGCCCTGCTCGTCGATGACGGCGCGCGCGTGGCACGCGTGCGCGCAACGACGCCGGTCCGCTGCGTCTCGATTCCCCGGGACGACTTCCTCGCGCTCGTCGAGACCGAGCCGAGCTTCGCTCTGCACATGCTGCGCGAGCTCGCCCGCCGGCTCGCCGAGGCGCGCGCCGCGGTCTGAGGCCGCGCCGACGGCGCCCCCTACAATCCGCCGCGTGCCGGAGACGAAGCTCATCACCGAGAACCGCCGCGCGCGGCACGACTACCACCTTCTCGAGCGCATCGAGGCCGGTCTCCAGCTGACCGGAACCGAGGTGAAGTCGCTCCGCGAAGGCGGTGCCCAGCTCGGCCAGGCGTACGCGGAGATCCGGGACGGCGAGGCCTGGCTGGTCGGCGCGTCGATCTCCGAGTACGCGGGGGGGAACATCGCCAACCACCGGCCCGAGCGCGACCGCAAGTTGCTGCTCCACCGCCGCGAGATCGACTCGCTCTACGGGAAGGTGCGCGAGAAGGGTCTCACGCTCGTGCCGACGCGCCTCTACTTCAAGGACGGCAGGGTGAAGGTCGAGATCGCGCTCGCGCGCGGCAAGGAGCGGATCGACAAGCGACGCGACCTGGCCGAGCGCGACGCGAAGCGGCAGATGGAACGCGCGCTCAAGGCGCGCCGGTAGCGCCGGCCTCGCCGATCGCCTCGCGCAGCTTCTTCAGCGCCAAGTCGACATCAGGGACCGCAGTCTCGCTCCACTGGTCGACGTCCGCTCGCGCGGAGCGAGCCCACGCCGCGGTCGTTCGTCCCTGTGCGACCGCGAGCGACACGAGGAGGGCGTTCACGTGGATTCGGTCGGGAAACAGCCCCTCGCCACGCGCGTACTCCTCGCCGAGCTCCACATAGTGCCGGCTCATCGCGATCGCGTCGTCCTCGATGCGCCGGAGAGCTCGCAGGATGTTGTCCTTCGAGCCCATGTTGCCGAAGAGAATCCGGAGGTACGCCTCCGATTCGACCCGCACCGGAGGAACGTCCGTACCGAGCCATTCCTCCAGTCGAGCGCGTCCACGATCGGTGATCGAGTACACGGTGCGCTTTCGGTCGCCGTTCCACTCCTCTCTCGCGTCGGCGAGCCCTGCCGCCACGAGGCGCTTGGGCTCTGCGTAGAGGTTGCTCTCCGCGCGCGGCCAGAAGAAGTGCAGGGCGCGACGGAGCTGGTTTGCGAGCTCGTACGTTGACCACGGCTGGGTCGCGAGCAGCCCGAGGATGGCGTACGAGGTGGTGGTCAGTCGGCGGCTTGACATTCGCTCCTGTCAGGAGTATATCTTACTCCTATCAAGAGTGTCCTATAAGGAGTATAGGAGGTAGAGATGACTCGATCGGTTCTCACTCTCAGCTGCCGGGTGGCGGCGATCGCGCTGGTAGCCGGTCTGGCCGTCGGCTTCGCCTCGGTGGCGCGCGCCGACGAGTGGGCGCGGGACGACAACGCAACGCAGGCATTCGCCTCGTTGGATCCGGCGATTCGTACGGCGATCAGCGGGCGGAACCTGGAGGCCGCTCCGGCCGCCGCGGCCATCTCGACGACTGTCGGCGACGAGGGATTCGCGTGGGGCGCCGCCGCGCTCGGCGTCGGCGTCGGTGTCGCGGCCATGTGCGCCGTGTTCGGGTGTGTCACGCTCGTCCGACACGATGGACGGTTACGCAGTGCCTGAAGGCGGTGGGATCCGGACGCCCAGGCGTCCGGATCCCAGCTCGTTCTCGCTCCGCCTCGCGGTGGAGGGCGAACTCGTCGACATCGCCGCTCTCTTCGCACCGGCGCTCGAGCCCTACCGCGGCGGCTCCGACTGGATCCTCGATCTCTACCTCGCGGATCTTCTCGACGTCGGAAGCCGGTTCGAAGCCGCGGAGACCCTCGTCGCCGTGCAGAACGAGAGGATCGTCGGGTCCGTGGCGTTCTATCCCGACGTCGTCCTCGAGGGGTGGAGCAACCTCCCGGCGGGCTGGGCGGGGTTCCGGGCGCTCGTCGTCGACCCATGCGCCCGCGGTGCCGGCATCGGTCGAGCGCTCGTGGAGCGGTGCTTCGAGCGTGGGCGGGAGTTGGGAGGACCGACGCTCGGCATCCACACGATTGCGCTGCTCGCGGACGCCGTGTGCCTTTACGAGCGGCTGGGGTTCAGCCGCTGCCCCGAGTTCGACCTCCGCGCGGCGGATGTCTTCCATGCCGCCGGTGCCGACATGACGGTGCTCGCCTTTCGGTACGACCTGGGCCAGCCGCGCTCGGACGCGCGTCAGTCGATCGGGCCGCGCACCGTCACCGAGCCCGGCGTGACGACGTAGCCGAAGCGCTCGTTGAGCCTGCGGATCGGCTCGTTGCGCTCCTCGTTCTGCGTCTCGAGCCGCTCGTAGCCGGACTCCTTCGCCCACGCGATCTCGGCCGCCTTGAGCGCCCGCGCGATGCCGCGCCCGCGCCACGCCCGTCGGACGCCGGTCATGTCGTGCATCGCAACCGTAGGACGCGCGAGGGAGAGCGACAGCTTCGCGTAGGCGACGACCTCGCCGTCCGCGAGCGCGAGAAACGTCGCCTCGGGCCGGTCGCCGGCACCCTGCATGTCCATCGAGAGCCACTCCTCGAACGGCGCCATCACGGCGTCGTCCTCGCCCGGCACGTCGGGGTACGCCTCGCGTGCGACCTCGTACATCGCGGCCTCGGCGCCCGGCCGCTCCGCCCAGGTCACGATCTCGATCCCGTGGGGCGGCTCGACCCGCGGCGCCTCGATCGCCGTCAGATCGAGCACGAGCAAGGAGTTCCGCCCGACCTCGGCGAACCCGCGTCGCGCAGCCCAATCGAGCGAGCTCGGGTCTTCCTCCTTCACCGGACCGGTCAGCTCGGCGTAGCCGAGCCCGCGCGCCCAGCCGGACAGCTCGCCGAGCAGCGCGGATCCAACGCCGCTGCCGCGGGCCTGCGCCACGACCCGAACCTCGCCACGGGCGACGCCCTCGGGTGAATGCCAACCACCGACCCCGATCGCCGTCCCGACGTCACGCCCCTTGTCGGACGCGAGCAGCCAGATCGTCTCGCGCGCCTGGCGCTTCCAGTCGAGGTAGCCCTCGACGGTATCGGCCTCGTCCAGCGCCGCCTTTGCGGTCACGATCCAGCGCTCGAGCTCGTCCTCGGCGATCTCCCGGATCTCGGTCATCGCGGCAGCCTACGTGCCGTGCCGAGCCTCGCCTGAGCCGTAGTAGGCTGGATACGAGTCTCAGTCGACCAAGGAGGCCCTCGCGATGCGTCAGGTTGCGTTGACCGTGAACGGGACGAGGCACGAGCTCGAGCTCGAGCCGCGGGAGCTGCTCGTCTACGTCCTCCGCGACCGGCTGCGGCTGACCGGGACGAACGTCGGGTGCGACACCTCGTCGTGCGGCTCATGCACCGTGCTCGTGAACGGCGAGTCGGTGAAGGCGTGCACGATGCTCGGCGTCCAGGCCGACGGGACCGACATCACGACCATCGAGGGCCTGGCCACGAACGGGACGATGCACCCCGTCCAGCAGGCGTTCCACGACCACCACGCGCTCCAGTGCGGCTACTGCACGCCCGGCATGGTGATGGCGGCGGTGTCGCTGATCGAGCACGGCGAGGCGACGAGCGAGGCCGCCATTCGCGAGGGCCTCGAGGGCAACCTCTGCCGCTGCACGGGGTACCACAACATCGTGGTGGCCGTCCAGGAGGCTGCAACCACGATGGGGCGGGCGTCGTGAGCGCCACGGCGGAGAAGACCGGCTACGTCGGCTCGCCCGTCAAGCGCCGCGAGGACGCGTCGCTCCTCACCGGGCACGGCACGTACGTCGACAACATGGCGCCGGCGGGCACGGTCAGCATGGTCGTCGTCCGCAGCCCATACGCACACGCCCGCGTGACGAGCGTCGATCTCGAGGCGGCGCGGAAGGCCGACGGCGTCGTCGCGGCGTTCTCCGCCGCCGACCTGCAGGACGACTGGAAGGCGGCGATGCCGTGCGCCTGGCCGGTCACCGAGGACATGAAGAACCCGCCTCACTATCCGCTGACCGATACGGCGCGCTACCAGGGCGACGGCGTCGCCGTCGTGATCGCGGAGTCGCGGGCGCAGGCGAAGGACGCGGCAGAGCTCGTCGAGGTCGACTACGAGCCGCTGGACGCCATCGTCGACGTCGCGCAGGCGCTCGCGGACGGCGCGACCCTCGCGCATCCCGATCTGGGAACGAACGAGTGCTATGTCTGGACGCTCGACACCGACGCGACGGGGCAGAAGCTCGAGGACGCCGACGTCGTCGTGACGCGCAGCTACTACCAGCCGCGGCTGATCCCGAACGCGATCGAGCCGCGCACGGTGCTGGCCGTCCCGGGGCCGACCGGCGACCTGACCCTCTATGCCGCGACCCAGATCCCGCACATCCTGCGGCTGCTCGCGGCTGCAACGCTCGGGCTGAGCGAGACGAAGGTCCGGGTCGTGGCGCCGGACGTCGGCGGCGGCTTCGGGTCGAAGCTCGACGTCTACGCCGAGGACCTGCTCGCGCTGGCGCTCGCGCGCCGCCTCGACCGCCCGGTGAAGTGGACCGAGGAGCGCTCGGAGAACTACGTCGCGACGATCCACGGCCGCGATTTCGTCACCGAGTACACGCTGGCCGCGACGAAGGACGGCACGATCACACACTGCCGCGCGCGCGTGACCGCCGCCATGGGCGCCTACCTCCAGCTCGTGACACCCGGGATCCCGCTGCTCGGCGCGTGGATCTATTCGGGGCCGTACGCGATCCCGAACTACAGCGTCGAGTTCAAGGGTGTGTTCACGAACACGACGCCCACGGACGCCTACCGCGGGGCCGGCCGACCCGAGGCGACGTACGT
>Ga0207657_10006018_pt1 | contig 12619 bp, 10 predicted proteins | sample KBSC33metaG_FD_184316 | JGI IMG/M metagenome (GOLD analysis project Ga0207657, IMG submission 184316) | Corn rhizosphere microbial communities from Kellogg Biological Station, Michigan, USA - KBS C3-3 metaG (SPAdes) (version 2) | ecosystem: Host-associated > Plants > Roots > Rhizosphere > Soil ...
CGGTGATGACGACAAGACGTTGCTGGCCGAACTGCGCAAGGAATTCCCGCAAGCCGAACTGACCCGCGTCGATGCGGGCCGCGACGAATGGCTCGCGGTTGTGCTCGAACGCGTCGCCGCGGAAATGTCGGGCAACGCCGGTTCGTCACCGCACAGCAAACTTCCACCCATCGACGTCACCGCGACCGCGTTCCAGTGGCGCGTGTGGCAGGCATTGACGCGCATCCCCGCGGGTGAAACGCGCAGTTATGCCGACGTCGCGCGCGCGATCGGCGAACCCAAGGCCGCGCGCGCCGTCGGCCACGCCTGCGGCAGCAACAAGCTCGCCTTCATCGTGCCGTGCCATCGCGTGGTGCGCGCCGACGGCAGCCCCGGTGGATGGCGCTGGGGCGTCGCGCGCAAGCAAGCGCTTCTGAAACGCGAGATCCATCATCGGCCCGTCCGCACCGACTGAGGTGTTGCTCGAATTGACAACACCTATGAGTGTTGTCAGAATAAGCAACATGCAAGCCGTGCTGTTGATGGACGAACGCCGGGTCTTGGCCGAACACTGCTTTGTCGAGATGACAATCTGGAGCGTGCCACGCCCACTGGCCGGGAGCCATCACGGCTACAAATACCGGTTGGCCTGCATCATGGATGAAGCCTGCGTGCTGCGTTATGACAATGAAGCCGGCAAGGGCGACCACAAACACCTCGGTGAGCGCGAGGTTCCCTACACATTCACCACGCTCGACCAACTGGTGGACGATTTCCTGGCCGACGTGGCCCGGTTGTGAGGTCACCATGAAAACCACCGTCACCATCGGCGTTGCCAGCAGCGGGCAAGCCCGACAGCGCCTGCGATCGGCATTCCGGGGCAAGCCCCAAGGCAGCCACATTTCGTTCGCTTCCTTTGAATTGCTGTGGAAGGTGCTGACACCCAAGCGCATGCAGATCATCCACACCCTGACCGGCGCGGGCACGCTGTCCATCCGTGAAGTGGCGCGGCGTGTCGATCGCGACGTACGCGCGGTCCATGCCGACGTTACCGCACTGATCAAGGCAGGCGTGGTACGCCGTACCGAGGACGGCGTCGTTTTCCCCTACGACGCGGTACACGTGGATTTCACGCTCAAGGCGGCTTGAGTGGGTCACGCCCGCGGCAACAAGCTCACCTTCATCGTGCCGTGCCATCGCGTGGTGCGCGCCGACGGAACGCCGGGCGGCTGGCGCTGGGGCATCGCGCGCAAGCAAAGTCTGCTCGAACGCGAAGCGCGCGCCAATCCGCAAAACTGAAGCGCGTGTGGGTGACTCAAAAAAACAAATCCCCCTTCGCAGGAAGGGGGATATCGAGTCCGCATTGGCCGAAAAATCAGTGCTGCCAGCACACCGCCAAGCCAGCTGGATCGCTGAGCGTGGACTTGTAATAGCGCTGCCCAGCCTGATCGATGCCGAGGATGCCGCAGGTGGTGTCACGCGCCAATTGAATGTCCTTTGGCGTCGCAATGATCTTGTAGGCGGTCTGCGACAGCGGGGGCGCTGCGGCGGAGGCATACGAATAGTACTGCCCCGTCTGCGATTGGGCCGCACAATCCAATATCACCTTGGTGACATCGTTGGAGGTGCCCGACGTGTCCTGATCGTAACGCAGATTGGTGGTGTAGAACCGCTCCATGTAATTCGCGTACTCGGACAAACACGCCGTCGCCGCCGCGCGTCGCGTCTTGGTGATGTAGTTGACGTACGTGGGATAGGCGATCGCCGACAGGATCGCGATGATCGCCACCACGATCATCAACTCGATAAGGGTGAATCCGCGGCTGCGGACCACCCTTCCCAGTACGCCAAGCGCCGTGCGCCGATGCTTCGGTGCTGCCATGGTCATTCCCCTGTTTGTCGCGTTGCTCATGGATTCACCAACTCACGCCACGACACGCGTTGATAGACGCCATTGCCTCCACGCGTCGCCACGTTGGCGAGCGAGCCATTCGCCAGCGAAACGATCGCGTGCCCGCCAACGAAAATCGGCGCATTCGGAAGCGAGCCCAGCCTTATGCCTGCGGCCGGCACGTTGTTGCCGTTCTGCGTCACGCCATCCCCTCCACCTATCGTGCCGTCCTTGTTGCGATCGAAGAAATCCTTGGGCGGGTTGGTGCCGGTGAACGGGTCGAGCGCCATGATCCAACCCTCGCCCGCAGGCAGACACGGGTTGATCGGCTGATCCTTGGGTTGAGGGATGATGCTGGTGCCGACCAGCAAACCGCCCTGCAACTGGTTGGGCACGACCATGCGTTCGCCTTGCGCAAGCGTGCTGGCTGGCGGCGTGGCTCCGCTGGTGTCATTCACGGGCGATACCAGGTCCATGTACCAGCCCATCTTGCAGCTGGTGCTGCTGCCGCTGCTACCGCCACCGTTACCATTTCCGGTGCTGGTCGCAACATTGCAAATATCCGGCGTCGACGGCAGCGGCGTCACGGCACGCGCAGGGTAACCGTTGTCAACGCCGGTGTCCTCGTAGATGATCGAACGTTGCGCCAGCACGCTGCGGCCGGTCAGATTCGTGGGCGCCGCGTTATTGCTGCCTGGCGTCACGATCAGGCCATACCAGGTCTGCACCGCCTTGCTGCTCACGTCGCCCTGGTTGATGTACTTGCCGGTTCCGAAGAACAGCCAGAGTCCGCTGTCGGTCGGGTTCTGGGCCACCAGCATGCCGCCGGTGATGGGCTGCGCGGTGGTGCCGTCGGGCGCGATAGCCGTGAAGATGCTGGTGCCGGCGCTGTCCGGCGAGGGCGAGGCCGCGGTGGTGCAGGTCTTGTTGCTGCCAGTGCCGGTGCACGTCGTTGTCGTTGTATCGAGGTTGAACTGCCACACATGCCCCGTGAGGTCACCGGCATAGGCGAGATCGGTGACGCCAGTACTGGAATTGCTCATCCATGTGTACACCGGCGCCAGCCCGTTGCTGGTGGTCGTGTTGGTCGTGTGCACGTGGAGTTGACCGGTCGCAAGATTGAACTGCAGCAGCGCCGCCACGCCATTCGGGCTGTTGTAGCCGTTGCCGATGAGCGCCGACCAGGTCCCGGTACTGTTGCCGCTGCTGTCCGTCGAAACCGAAGTCTGCGCGATCACCGGCGCGCCGGTCATCTGGCCGATGTAGCCGCTGTTGCTGTCGAGCGTGCTCTTGTCGCCTGCGTAACGCTCCCACAACGGCTTGATATTGGTAGGATCGGTTACGTCCAGCGCATACACCGCGCGGGCCGGGCCCTTGCCGGTGGTGCCGACCAGAATGGTATGCCACTGTGGGTTGGTGTCGCCGGTCTGCGACAACTTCACGTAGGCGTCGGCCACGGTCAACTGGCCGTCGTTGTAATCCTGATGTGGCATCGCCGCGCTGCCGTAGGCCGGGTCGGCAAGATTGACCAACGGCTCGGCCTGCCCCGTCACCGGGTCAGTCTGGTTGACCAGCAGCGCGCCCGGCAGGTAGGCGAACACCTCCTTGCCCGTACTGGCATCGAGTACGTGCAGCATGCCGTCGTTGCCGGCGGCGTAGATCATGCCCGCGCGCTGCGACGCCGCCGACGGGGTCAACTTGCCAGTGCTGCTGTCGATGGTGCCCTGGGCCCAGCGCTGGAACGGCGAATACGTGCCGGAGCTGTCGGTGAACAGCGCGAGACCCGGAAAACTTTCGCCGTTGAATTCGGTCGTGTCGGGCGCGGCGGTGTAGAGCGGCGCCGAGTCCACGATATCGCCGAACGGTGTGGTGCGGGTGCGTAAATCACCACCATTGGATTTCTCGTCGGTGTTGTCGCCGCGCAGGTAATTCACCATCTTTGCCTGCGCCGCGGCGTCGCTGCCCAGGCTGGCCAACTGGTCGCTCGCAAGCGCCGGCGGCGTGCTGCCCGTGCCGTTGACGAATGGAACGAACGCGCCGGTGACCGTGTTGTAGGTTTCAACGTTGCGGCCGAACGCGGGGTTAGTGCTGCTGGAAGTAAGGATCGCCGTGCTGGTGACTTGGGGATAGGTGCGATCATTGCCACTGACGGAAGCTTGACCGTTCAATGCGGTCGCCGCCGACCAGCAAGGACTCGTCGGCGGGGAACAGGCCGGGTCCCCGGTGGCTTGGTTCAACTCGATCCCAAGCAGGTCGCCGCGCCAACTGCCGGTGAAATATTGCGCCTGATAAACAAACGTGCCGGTGTCGAGCTTGGTGGAATTGGCACCGAGGCTGGCGCCGGTCGCCAGGCGATCGCCCGCGCGCTTCAACGCGGATTCGATGCCGGCGACGAAGGTCTGCGGGTTGTTGGCCTGGAAGAAACCACCGTGCCCGTTGAGGCCGGCATGTTCGAGGTCCGCGATGTTGTTTACGGAACCGTTATTTTCACCAGAAGCGTCCTTGCGCGAGGGCGTGGGCCAAGTGATGGTGCCGCCAGCGACCCAGTTGAAAATGTCCTGCGTCGTCGGTGGGCTGTCGCCGTTCGCCGCCGTGCCGGTGATGTTTTGCGGCGCGAAGCCCATGCCCAGGGTGAAGGTCACCATGTGCTGCCAGAACGCCGGGTCGGCGGTGTCCGTCGGCACCTCATTGGCGTCGCCGGTCTGCAGGTCGTGATCCCAGTAGTACATGGCAACGTCGGCCAGCGATGGAGTGCCATCGTCCGTCGCGCCGCCGCTGAACGGCGCCGCGGGCGTATACGTGACCACGGTCGAACTGGCTGCGGCCGGATCGGGGTCATGGACGGTGGGTCCCTTGGTATCGCTGGCACCGGCCGTTGTCGTCGACGAATAATTGCCGTTCCAGAAACCGTCCGTGGTCAGGATGGTGTTGGACTGGCGGCAGGCGATGTCATCCGCGTTGCCACGGTTGGCGTAACCCGGATCGGTGCTCATCCAGCCCCAAGGCTGGCTGGACTGGTAATACTGCCCGGCGGCATCCAGGGCCTGCCGCAACGGCGTCTCGTGGCCCGGCTGGGCCTTGGCAATCCAGTTCCAGAACGCGGCGCGCTGGGTGCCTGATTGTCCGGGCGTGCACGTCGTCGGATTGGTCGCGCAATTGGTGTCGAACGGGGCGACGTCGTCAATCAGGTTGGTGCCGCCGTTGAAGGCGTCCGTATAGGAGAACACGCTCGACGACGTGGACGGGAAATACTGCACGTTGTTGTTGGCGCCGGCGCCGCCGTTGATCGAGCCGAAGCCCACGCGGAAATTCGGATCCAGGGTGTTGAACGCCGTCATCAGGCCGCTCTTGGCCATCAACATGCGGGTTCGGTAATAGGAGAACCAGTTGGCGATGTTCTGGCCTGCCGCCACGCCATTTGGGGCGGCGATGCCCGTTGTGTCGTCCTCATCCACGCAGTTGGCTTTCTGCGACGCGTCATAGAGGTTGTCGCAGCCGGTACCTGGGGCAACATAGTGTTGCGTATAGCTCCCCTGCGAACCTGTCACATAGGTGAATACCCATACTTTGATGCGGCTGCCGCTGGACGTGCACTCGGGAGCCGCGCTGGGCGGCGGAGGGGCGCTGGTGTCCGTCGAGCCGCCATTCGGGCACGTCCAATACGCAGACGTCGGTTGTGTCACTGGTTTCGGCGAAAAATGGCAAAGGCCGTCGGACTCGAGGGTGCCACCGGACGGGCACTGCAGCCCTTCATCGGTCGCCGGATAGTATGTGTAAACAGCAGTGCCCTCCTCCCAATCGGTGTGACGGCACATGTTCGGAATGCCGTTGTACGTATTAGGGCCGGGGTCACCCGAATTGCATTGGTAAACCTCATGCTGCGCCACGGGATCGCGAATGCATTGACTGGAGTCATTTGGATCAACGTAGTAGGGGCTGGCGCAGCCGCCGGTACTTGCTCCTCCCCACACAGCCGGATAATCCTTACCGGCGGTGAACTGCGTAGTCGGGAGGTTATCCCCATAGCGGAACGAATTGCCATTGCCCCCGCCGGTGTAGGTCGTGATGTTCACCCCAGTAGGGTTGGTGAAGCCGTCGCTGTACGCCGTCGTGAGACCCGGCGAATTGGGGTAGGCGCTACCGTTCGCCTGCGGTGGAGGGGTATAGGTGGTGGCCGGGTTGTAGTACAACCCGTTGAGGGCCGAGTCTCTTACGCCGTCGTAATCCCAGACGCCATTACGTGCGACCCTGCTGGTATCGGGAAGATAATCCCAATCCGGCATGTAATCCCATGCCATCGACCCCGAGTCGTCCAGCATCAGGGTGATGTTCGGCGGGATCGCGGGTTGTACGGTGAGCGGCGTCTGATCGACTTGCACGGGCGTGCCGGTGGTGGCGGCACTGCCACCGCTGGGACCGGCCGCCGTCGCCGCAATGGCCACGCTGACCGGCGGCATGACCAATGCGCCGTAAGCGAACAGTCCGAGCGCGCAGCACGCGGCGGTACGAAGCGCCCGGAGAACGGAGTGACGCGGGGTGGTTTGGCGTTTCATGGCATGGTCGCTTGGCGTAGGCCGGATCGGCGGTGGATGATCAACTCATCTTCATCACGACTTGCAGGGTCACCACCGCGCGGCTGCCGCTCGTGGCCGGGTCGCCACTGCGCGCGGTGACGCGATACATTTTGAAATTGGTGGATCCGCAGGTGAGCTTGGAATTGGCCTGCTGGCAATTGGCGCTCTGCGCGCCATAGGCCTGGGTTTGCGTGCCCATGTATTCGATGACGTATTGCGGCTGACCGCTGGCAATGCTGCCAGGGTCGAAACCGGTGCCGGAGCCGCTGGTGTCGGCTTTCGGCACGGCGTAGATGTCGGTCGCTGGCATGCATCCAGTCAGCGAGGCGTTGACCGTACAGGCGTCGTTGAAAGGGTTGCCCGTGCAAACGGTCGCACCGGAGCCGCCCTGAGAACAATCGCGGATGTTCAACGAGGGATTGCCCTGCAACGTGGCCGCCGCGACACGCAACGCGGCTTCCGCGGACTGGAAGGCGATCTGCCGATCGTACTGGTTGGCCGACATCTTGTTTTGCAGCAGTGTGGTACCGATCGCCGCCAGCCCGACCAGCGTGATCACGATCAGCAGGATCAGCGCCACGATCAGCGCGGCGCCGCGCTGGGTGGCGTGACGGGGCAAGTGGCGGGGGATGCGGGCGTTCATGTCAATCGACCCGGTTGCGGATGGTGGTGGTGGCTGCATACACGCGCTCCACCGGCTTGGCATTGACGGTGGCGCGCTGGAAGGTACTGTCCAGGGTAAGCGTCACCCGCACCGCAGTGACCACCGACCAGTCGGTGACCGCGTCGGCAGTGACGAACGTCGTGTTGGGCTGCTGCAGGTAAGTGATCTGCATGTCCCTGACGTTGCGCACCATTTCCTGCGGGATGCCGGTGCCGGACGTGCTGCCAGTGATGTCGGCGGAGTTCTTCACTGTCAGCCGATACAGCGACGGCCCCCCGGCGGCATTGGTGCCGATGTACCAGTCGGCAGCAGAAAGTTTGGCGATCGGCGAATTGGGCTCGAGGTTGGTCGAACCGTTGGCGCCACAGTTGGTCGGGTAATCCAGGCCCTTGGAGCAGTTGCCCGGGCTGAACTTGCCCGTGTTGTGGACCACCGTGATGTTTTGACTGTTGTAGTTGGTAATCTGGGCGATGGAGGTGTGTGGCTGCGGCCCCGTGAGCGTGCAAACGATGATGATGTCGCCGGGCTGGAGATCCCCGGTGGGCTTGTTGATCTTGAGGTTGGCCGCGGTATCCGAGGGCGTCGTCGAAACCGTGGCGTCGATGCTGCCGGCACTGATGATGTGCAGTGACGGGAAAGGCGCCACGGGTGCGCCTACGCCGGTGATGCCGCTAATCGCGGGATCATCAGTCGATCCATCGAAGTAACCATGCACCGGATTGCCCCAGTCGGCGTACCAGTTCGTGTTGCCGCCGTTCAAGACGTTGGCGATGCGGCCGTTGGAGCTGTCGCAACTGCTCAGGCCGGCACTACGAATGTCCCGGGCCATCAGTTCGAATGCGATGCGCGAGCCGTCCTGCACGTCGGCAAGCGCATTGTTGGTACGGAAACTCTGCTGGCCCGCCAGAAACACGCTGGTGACGCCGGCGATCACGACAAGGCCCAGGATCATCGCGATCATCAGCTCGATCAGCGTGAAGCCGGCACAGGGTCGCGCGCCGCGCGATCGCGCCAAGCGGATGCGTGGTTGCCCGCTCATAGTCCTGCCTCCGTCACGACCGTCTGGGTACCGGTGTCGCCTGTCGTGCCCGCCTTGCCGGCACGGCTGTCATCGAACTGGATGGTGACCGTGCAGTCGCCCACCACGGTGCAACTAATGTTGCCGGTGGTCGTGGCGACGCCCCCGAGGGCGTTGCCGAGTTCCGTGCACCAGGCCTGAAGTTGTGTGGTGGCCAGCGCATTGCCGGCGCTGGTGCTCGAGCAACTGCCAGCGGTGACGGTGGTGTTGTAACTGCCGGCCTTGGCGTTGACGATATCGGCACGCATCGCGTCGAGGATGGAATAGGTGGCGATGGTCGCCATGCTGCGCGCCATGGCGCTGTTGTTGGTGGACAGCGCCTTGGCCTGCAGTGCTGCCATGCCGAGGAAGCCGATCGAAACGACCAGCACGGCGATCAGCACTTCGATCATGCCGATGCCGCGTTGATGCCGAATGGAATACACGCGGATCATGGGCAGGATCCCGTGGCGGGGGTGGTGGTGATGATCGAACCGGCGGTCATGCCGACCACACGCCGGTTATTCGAGGACAACGCCGTCGAGCAGATGATCGCGACCGTGCCGCCGTTGTAGGGCGTATCCGACGTACCGGTGGCGGCGTAGCCGAAGCCCCGTCCCGAGAACCGGATCGCGGCAATGGTGGAAAGCTTGATCTGCGAATCAAGATTGAGGCTGGTGGCACGCACCAGACTGGCTGCCGTGGCACCCTGCGGCAGCGCATACACGGCACCGGCGTTGGTGGTGCCGCAGGCCGCGCCGAGCGTGTCGGTGTTGTTGCTGTTCGCGTTGTTGCTGCAGAACTGGGTGGTGGCGTTGAGCTTGATGGCGCCCATCCGCGCCGTGTTCAGCGCATCCACCATCGCGTTGGCGGACGTGGTCAAGCGATTGGACAGGATGAGGTTGCGGAAGCTCGGCACGGCGATCATGGCCAGAATGGCTGCAATCGCGAGCGTGACCATCAATTCGACGAGCGTGAACCCGCAGGCGCGACAGCGCGCGCGCAGACGCGCGATGAAATGGCTACGCATGGTTTTGGTTTTCCCCGGCACGACGGTTTTGCCCCTGTTGAAGCCGACGATGCGCGACGGATCATCATCGCCTGCCGGCCGGTTGCCAAGCACGCGGCGACGAACGGCGCGTTTGGGCCGATGAGCGGTGGGTGGGTGCGATCCAAAGGCATGAGCGCATCCCCCCGCGACTTCGTCGCGACCCCCTTCCTGCGGAAGGGGGTGTGAAAGCCGGGGGTCGCGCGCGTCTCTTCCCCTTTCGCGTCGAAGGGGTGTGAAAGCGGAGGGCTGTGCACTTCTCTTCCCCCCTTCGCATGCGAAGGGGGGAGCGACTACGGCCGACTGGATCGGCCGTGAACGGCGTCAGCCGGCCCAAAGGGCGAGCGCCAAGGATGGCGCGAGTAAGCGAACGTGCGCGCAGTGGCGTAGCCCGGATGAAGGCGCAAGGCGCCGCAATCCGGGAGCGTCCTTGCACTAACCCCGGATTCTCGCTTCGCTTCATCCGGGCTACGAAGATCGAGGGGACGGCTTTTCTACTATTGCCCGAGCGCCAGTTCGCCGATTACGCCGTCGAGCGCAGCCTGCCAATCGGGCAAATCGATGCCGAATGCATCGCGCAGCTTCGTTGTATCGAGTACCGAAAACGCGGGACGCGTCGCCTTGGTGGGATAGTCGGCGGTGCCGATGGCATGTACCACCGGCGCGCGCTCGATCAGTCCCGTGCGCTGCGCGCGTTCGAAGATCGCACGCGCGAAGCCGCACCAACTGGTTTGGCCGGAAGCTACGAGGTGATACGTGCCGTCGAGTGTAGGCATCCCCCCGATGCTGCGCATTGGCGCCGCGCGCGCGTTCGCTGTCGCTCCGCCCCTTCCTGTGGAAGGGGGTGTGCTCCATTGCGCGATGGCTCGCGCGGTGACTTCCGCGATCAATCGCGCCGGCGTGGGCGCGCCGATTTGGTCGTCCACCACGCGCAACGCGTCGCGTTCGGCACCGAGGCGCAGCATGGTGCGCAGGAAATTCTGCCCGCGCGCGGCATACACCCATGCCGTGCGCAAGATCAGGTGCCGCGCGCCGCTGTCGCGCAATGCATCCTCGCCCGCGAGTTTGGAACGCCCGTACACGCTGACGGGATGAGTGGCGTCGATCTCGCGATACGTCCGCGTCGCGCTGCCGTCGAACACGTAATCGGTGGAGTAATGCACCACGCGCGCGTCGTTCTGCTTCGCCCATGCGCCAAGCACGCCGAGTGCGTCGCCATTGATGCGTTGCGCGAGCTCGGGTTCGTCTTCCGCACGATCGACCGCGGTGTAGGCGGCGGCGTTGATGATGAGGTCCGGCGCGATGCGGTCCAGCGCCTTGGTCAAACCGTCGAAATCGGCGAGATCGATCGCTTCGCATGATGTGCCGCCTTCAAGACGACCGCTGCGCGTTGCGGGGATGATTTCGCGAGGCGGCGTACATCCCCCCGCGCCTGCGGCGCGACCCCCTTCCTGTGGAAGGGGGTGAGCTCGTCCTCGCTCTTCCGCAGGAAGGGGGTGATTTTCTTCCCCCTTCGCTTGAGAAGGGGGACCGAGGGGGATGTGCTTTTCCGCCAGCGCCCGCAACAACTCGTAACCCACCTGCCCGTTGGCACCGGTGACCAGAATGCGCATCGCGCTCACGAGATATCCCCATCTCGTCGCGGCGCCAACATTCCCCCGCCGCTTCGGCTCGCGCTTCGCGCGACGAGGGGGATGCGCTTTTTGCGCACCGCGATCACTGCTCGTATGCCGGCAGCTTGTCCGCCGGCACATCGCCGAGGAAGGGTGCCTTCTCGTCTTTCGCCGACAGCATGGGCTCGGCCACAGGCCAGTCGATGCCGATCGCGGCGTCGTTCCAGCGCACGCCGGCATCCGCTGCCGCGTCATACAAGGCCGTGCACTGATACATGAAAGTAGCCGAATCGCTTACCACACAAAAACCGTGCGCGAAGCCTTCCGGAATCCACAACTGGCGATGATTGCTTGCGGTCAGCATCGCCGCTTCCCATCGCCCGAACGTGGGCGAACCACGGCGGATGTCGACGGCCACGTCATACACCTCGCCGTCCAGCACCGACACCAGCTTGCCCTGCGGATTCGGCCACTGGTAGTGCAGCCCGCGCAGCACGCCCTTCGCGGAACGCGAAACGTTGGATTGCACGAAGCGCGCGTCGATGCCGAGTTCCGCGTACTTCGCCGCGTGGAAGCTCTCGAAGAAGTAGCCGCGCGCGTCGCCGTGCACCACGGGTTCGATGACGCACACGCCGGCCAGATTGGTGTCGATGCGTTTGAGGTGGGGGTGTTGGGTCATGCTATGCGATTCTCATACTGTTCTCTCTTCTCCCCTCGGGAGAAGGGGCGGAACGCCGCCTTTTCTTTTGCGCGCAGCGCCGGATGCGGGTACGGATCCGCGCCGAATGGAACATCACGCGAGGCCGAACCCTCACCCGCCCCTTCGGGGCACCACGGAGCTCTTCGCCATGGATGGCGGCTTTACCCGGAGGGAGAGGGGAGCAAAGCTGCGCCTTGCCATGGAAGGGGGTGTGCATCCCCCGCCGCTTCGCGGCTCGCGCTGCGCGCACGTTCGCTTCGCTCCGCCCTTCCTGCGGAAGGGGATGACAAAAACGAAATGCCGCGCGCTTTTCCTCCCCCTTCCGCAGGAAGGGGGATCGAGGGGGATGCGCTCTTGTCATCGTGTCATTCACCCATCGATCAACCGCAACAAGTATTGCCCGTAGCCCGTCTTGGCCAGCGGTGCCGCGAGTTCGCGCACGCGTGCATCGTCGATCCAGCCATGCTGGTACGCGATTTCCTCGGGGCAGCACACTTTCAGGCCTTGGCGGTTTTCGACCGTCGCAATGTAGTTGCCCGCGTCCATCATCGATTCGTGGGTTCCGGTGTCGAGCCACGCATAACCGCGGCCGAGTTGTTCCAGCATCAGCGAACCATCGTCGAGGTAGCAGCGGTTCAAGTCGGTGATTTCAAATTCACCGCGTGGCGAGGGTTTCAGTTGCGCCGCGAAATCGCACACGCGCTCGTCGTAGAAATACAGGCCCGTCACCGCGTAGCTCGATTTCGGCTTGGCCGGCTTTTCTTCCAGACCCACCACGCGGCCGGTCTTGTCGAACTCGGCCACGCCGTAACGCTCCGGATCGCGCACCAGGTAACCGAACACCGTGGCGCCATGGTCCCGTGTCGAAGCGCGCTTCAGCAATTCGGTGAAGCCGTGGCCGAAGAAAATGTTGTCGCCCAGCACCAGCGCGCACGGATCACCCGCGATGAAGTCGCGCCCGATCAGGAACGCCTGCGCCAGGCCATCCGGCGACGGCTGCACCGCGTAGCTGATCTCGATGCCCCATTGCGAGCCATCGCCCAGCAGGTGATGGAACAAGGGCTGCTCGTGCGGCGTGTTGATCACCAGCACT
>Ga0207657_10006019_pt1 | contig 12619 bp, 10 predicted proteins | sample KBSC33metaG_FD_184316 | JGI IMG/M metagenome (GOLD analysis project Ga0207657, IMG submission 184316) | Corn rhizosphere microbial communities from Kellogg Biological Station, Michigan, USA - KBS C3-3 metaG (SPAdes) (version 2) | ecosystem: Host-associated > Plants > Roots > Rhizosphere > Soil ...
GGAGAAATTTCCCGGCGTCATCTGGAACTACTCGCAACCTATCTCCGACAACATGGAAGAGGCTGTTTCGGGCGTGAAAGGCGAGTTGGCTGTGAAGCTTTACGGAAGCGATCTGCGCACCCTGGAGCATACCGCCGAACAGATCCAATCGAGGATGGCCAACATAAGGGGAGTTCAAGACCTGGGTATCTTCAGGATTGTCGGTCAACCGAATCTGAATTTCACGGTAGATCGTGATGCGGCAGCTCGATGGGGCATCAACGTTGCCGATATTCAGGACGCGCTGCAAACAGCAGTCGGCTCGAATGCTGTTACGCAGGTGCAGCAGGGAGAAGCACGTTACGATGTGACGGTTCGCTATGAGAAGCAGTACCGCGATACTCGTGATGCGATTGAGCATGTTCTGCTGGTGGCGCCTTCCGGCGAGCGCGTGTCACTCGGGCAACTCACGAAAGTATCAACGGACGACGGGGCAGAGCAGATCAATCGTGAGAGCGGGCAGCGCTATATCGCAATCAAGTACTCGGTCCGCGGCCGCGATCTGGGATCGACCGTGGAAGAAGCCATCGACAGAGTCAACCACGATGTGCAGCTTCCTGCCGGATATCACCTGGAATGGGCGGGAGAATACGCGAGCCAAAAGCGAGCAAACAGGCGGATGGCGCTGGTTATTCCCATCACTGTACTGGCGATTTTCCTGATCCTTTACACGATGTTCCGATCGTACAAATGGGCGATTCTGGTGCTGGTATCGGTCATTATGGCGTCGATCGGTGGCCCGCTGGCGCTTTTCCTGACAGGCACAAATTTCTCTGTGTCCTCGGCGGTTGGCTTCCTGGCTCTCTTCGGAGTGTCGGTAGAGACGGGCGTCATCATGATCGAGTTCATCAATCAGCTTCGCGCGCGCAGGCCGGCACATGAAGAATTTAGCCGGGAGTTGGTGATAGAGGCTGCGATCGAGGGTGCGGTTCAACGTTTGCGGCCCGTCATTATGACCATGCTGGTGGCAACACTGGGTCTGCTGCCCGCTGCAGTTTCTCACGCCATCGGGTCTGATTCGCAACGACCGTTCGCCATCGTTATCGTGGGTGGACTGCTGGCCAACCTCGTCATTGGCGTCTTCCTGATGCCCACGCTCTACGTGTGGATGGCGCGTGAAAATGACGTGTTACCGGAGCCGGACGGAGAAGAAGCGGTTTAGGGAGTGCGTAGTTTGTGTCGGTGTTCGGTCCCGCGGAATGTCGACGTGAGTAGAACCAAAGTCGCCCTGAAATGCCATTAAAGTGTGCAACTTCTTGCGCAATATTCTAAATGCATGATGCTAAATGGAATGAAATCAATGCGGTGGGTTTGGGCCGATGCTTGCTTAAGAGAGGGTGAGCATCCGGAGCCGTAAGCCGCGGCTCAAGGGGTTCGTACGCAAGCGGTTAAGGCTCTGGCGGCCGATCCAAGACCGCTAATTTTCGGAGGAGAGATGAATAAGTACTCGTTGGCCTTTGTAGTGCTCGCCGCGACTCTTGCCGTCGCCCCCCCCTCCGCATTGTGCGATTCGTTCGGTTATAGAACCTCGGGTTCAAAGTTTGGCTCCAATTCAAGCTTTGATACCGTCCACGGAGGCGTCCCGACTGGGATTGCTGAAAGTGGCATTTTTACGAACACGGAATTTGCAGGTGTGGGCGGGCCGAATATCAATAATGTGCTTGGGCATAATACAGCCGAACGTCCTGTGGATGGGGCGTTCTTCTTTGACAACCTTCAACAGGGGAACAAAGTTGACAGTCAGGATGGAGCTAGGGCACTGATTGATCTGAATGGACATCAGTTGGTGCTTCTGTCGGGTTTTCACGGCGAGGGTTCCAAACCCGGGAAAGACGGCCGATTCGTCTTCTCTGATAGGGGTACTTACCACGTCAGTAACGAGTTCAAGAGGGGGAATGGCATGATCAGGACCAATACCACGGCCCTGACAGTGACACCCGAGCCAGCATCATTGTTCTTGCTCGGCACGGGACTTCTTGGATTGGCTTTGATTCTGTTTTGGAAAGCCGCCAAACATACCACAGGAACCTAACCAAGTTCCGGGAGTGCTTTGGGGGCCGGCAACGCAGATGTTCCGGGAACAGGCCAGCAGACCCTGGCGCTCTGGTGTGTGTAACAAGGTCTGGGTAGACAAACCTCTGCCCGGAACTGCCTGCAAGATTTCATACGTGAAGTACACGGGATCCTGAATTGAAGAAGATGTAGCGCAACCGTAAGGCACGGTCCCCGGACCATCTGTCAAGCGGTTGTGCAACAGTCAGGCAGGGTCCGTGCAACTGCAAAGGGCGAGGAAATGCCCCATAGATCGAAGCTGATGTTAGCTGAACGACTTCTCGATGAAACGGTGCGCATGACGCAAGACACGACGACCACGGGAAGCGAACGGCGGAAAAGCCATCGCTTCAAAATCAGTGCCCCGCTCACCGTAGTTGTGGGAGACCATGAGATCCCCGCTTTCACCCGGGACCTGAGCAATCGCGGAGTTTACTTTTACCTCACCCTTCTTGACAGTACCTTGATTGACCAAGATTTTGAGTTCCTAATCGAAATGCCATCGGAGATCACGCTTGCGACAAGCTGTCGGATCCGGTGCCGCGGCAAACTGATCCGGAAGGAAGTGACCTCAAGGAACCTGACGGGGGCAGGGATCGCAGCGGAGATACTTGAATATTCCATCTTGAGAAGCGCACCGGCACCGGCTTAGAGCTTCCGCAATCCGAGGACGCGGTGGTCTACCAGCCAGCTTTTTACAACGTACACGAGCTTATTGTTGCTGCCGGGGTCGGTGGGTAGAACGAAGAAGCCAGGATCGACAAGATAGCGCATCGAATTAAAGACGATTCCCTCCATCACCTCGCCGTCCAGAAATTGGAATCTCATCCATATTCCGTGTACGATCGGCGCGCGCGTATGGAAGTTGAGATGATTGCGAACGGGATTCCCGTCAAAGCTGTTTACGTAGAAGACAGCTTTAACGTCCTTGATCGAGATCTCTTCCACCTCGTCGGAATCGAGGAGCCGTATTCGAAAAACCTCAGGCGCGGCTTGCGGAGCACTGCTGAGTAGTTCCTCGATCGTGTTCCAGGTAGGAGACTCGAGATAGCCTTTGATGGTTCGCGAACCGAACTGGACAACGACCTTTTCTGATTTGATTGAGACCATTTCGATCATTGTTTGTGGCTTTCTCTAAGATGCACGACCTTTTACTCCCCCGTGCGTGGTTGGCGTATCCATATGATCCTAAATCACTTGCCATCTTGCCAATCACTTAATTGTGCTAGCTTCCGAGTACGTAGGTAACCGTAATATGTGTTACTCTCTCTGGAACTCAAGCCCCATCCAGATCTGAGAGTGAAGCTTCAGAGCCGGTGAAATTGCATTCAAGCTGCTGTTTCCATGGCTGTTACTCAGCATGTGCAGGGATCCGAAAAGATAGGCTTACGCCTGGTGTTCCAGGCAGTGAAGGCCAAGAGCGCCTTCTTTTCGGGTTCTTGCAGAATCAGTGTCGAGGTAACCAAGGATTTACGTCTGCGGCAGCCATCACTGCTGATCAAGAGGAGCCCGCTGGAGAAATATCGTCGAGATAATCCTCACACTCATGAATAGGCGCGCAAATTTTGTTTAGCCATTCATGTGTTTCTGGTTGGGCGCTTGATACGTAAGATGCAGAACAGCGATGACCGGCCGTGTTGAAAACTGAGCTCAAGCACTAATCGCACATTCCGGCTTGGGCGCGGTGTGCAAATGGTTTTCAGGCGCTCTGTACGCGTTCAAAATCTGTAGTTTTATCGGTTGCGACTTGCCGTTTGCGGGTTGGGGGGCAGAGGTTATATTGCTTGATCTTGTAGAGCAGGGCCTTGTAGCTGATCTTCAGCTCGCTTGCTGCCAGCTTCCGGTTCCATCCGGCGAGTTCCAACTGCTCAGCGATCGCTGCTGCTTCAGCACCGCCTTTCAAATTCCTCACCATGTGCTTCAGGCTCTTTTCGCCGTTTGATCCTTCTGGGAGGGATGCGAACGTGCTGAAACCATGCCACGGACTGAGTTCATCAATGATCGCCTGCTCATTGCCGAGGACAAGAAAACGCTTGATTGTGTTCTCAAGCTCGCGAAGATTACCGGGCCATGAATAGCTGGTAAGCGCATGCATGAGCGCAGGAGAGATGGGAAGCGGATCGCAGTCGTATTTTGTCGCAACCTTGCTCATAAAATGCCGTGAAAGGATAGGGATCTCTTCAATGCGTTCGCGCAGCGGCGGCATCTTGAGCGTGAATCCATTCAACCTGTAGTAGAGGTCTTCGCGGAAAGATTTTTGTGCAATGGCCGCCTTGATATCAATGTTGGTGGCGGCAATTACACGAACATCCACCTTGACGGAAGTGCGGCTGCCGAGACGCGAGAAGCTGCCGTCCTGCAGCACCTGTAGAAGCTTTGCCTGCAGCACAGAAGGCATTTCGCCAATCTCATCCAGAAGGATAGTGCCGGTGTTGCAGATCTCAAATTTGCCCGGCTTTGATTTGACTGCGCCGGTGAAGGCGCCTTGCTCATAGCCGAACAATTCGCTCTCGAGCAGATCGGCGGGCATTGCCGCGCAGTTTACCTTGAGAAAGGGGCGCTGATTACGGGCAGAATACTTGTGAATCAACATTGCCGCGACTTCTTTGCCGGTACCGCTTTCGCCCAGGATGAGTACCGGAATATCGGCTCGCGCAACGAGCGTGCATTGGGATTCGATTTCGCGCATGCGTTTGCATGAGCGCACGAACGATGTGTCTTCGTTGAGAGGAACCTCATCGATGTCGCTCTCAATTGGCTGGTTGCCGGCGGCATGGAGGCACTGCTCAACCGCCTGATCGATGTCGCCTTTTCGGAATGGCTTGAGCACCACGTCGGCCGCACCCATCTGGGTAGCCGTGATCACTTCTTTCAGGTCAGCAGAGCAGGCGAGCATGACGATAGGGAGGGACGGTTTCTGCGCATGGGTACGGGCGAGAAGTCTCAATGCGTTCTCGTCATCCTCTCCCCCAACAACATTCCAGTCCATGAGAAGTAGATCGGGCTCAGGAGAGCTATTGAGGCTCCGTTCGAGTTCAGCAGCCTCTGCAATCAAAGTCAGTTTGAAGCGATCTGAGAGAATATCGTGGACGTAGTCCAGAACGGCCGGATCGGCGTCCAGAACTATGATATGTTGGGTGCGCTTGCCTTGACCTTTCACTGATCCCCCTGCTTGCGTACCGTCGAGTGTTTCTCGCCTTATATAGACGAAATCGGAACAAACTTACCCACCCCCAGGACGAGTAAGAGCGCCATTAGATTCTTAAGTGAAACCCTCAAGCAGGCTGCCCTAAAAGACCGTTCATGTATGGGGTGAAATCGAGGAGACAGAACGGGGCACCCAGAAGCGAAAACAAGTAAGTTTGAAAAGACAATCTTACCATCAGAGTAGAAAATATTTTCGCTTTTTGCGCAGTCTTTTACACATTCCTAAGAATAGGATTAGCGTTGGACTCGATCAGATAATTGAACTGCCAGCTTTAGGTGACTAATCAGTTACTTTAGGGTTATGAATAATCACCCATTAGTGCCTAACTGATTACTCGCTTTGGAATAGAAGTTGCAGGCAACCACTGGTTGAACTGAGATATTGAGATTGATATGGCCTTGGCTCATAACCCATGGGTGATCGACGCTCGTGATCTGCCCCCTTTAGACGTCGTGTTTGGAACTTCTTCGGGAATGGCAGCGGCGCGGGTGATCCTCGAACGAACATCCGACAAGACAGTTCCTGTCTTACTCCAGGGCGAGAGCGGCACGGGTAAGGACATCTTCGCCAAGCTGCTCCACCTGAATTCAAGTCGAGCCAACGGGGCATGGGTAAAAGTCTCTTGCCCCGCCATTCCGCACACATTGATTGAGTCAGAGCTGTTCGGTTACGAAAAGGGTGCGTTTACCGGCGCATATTCCACTAAACGGGGTCGCGTTGAACAGGCCAATATGGGCACGCTGTTCCTGGACGAAGTAGGTGACTTGGATTTGACCACCCAGGCCAAACTTCTGCAGCTTCTGCAGGATGGAAGTTTTTCGCGGGTTGGCGCGGCCGATACCAGGAAAGTGAACACGCGCATTGTCACCGCGAACAACGGAAACCTGAAGCAGCAGGTTGATGACGGAACCTTCCGACTGGACTTGTTCTACCGCATCAACGCGGTAACGATTGACCTGCCGCCGCTTCGTCAACGGACGGAAGATATTCCGATGCTGATTGACCACTTCCTGGCACTCCATTCGAAGCTTTTTCGGATTGAGCCACGGCCTATTTCGCGTGAAGTGCTTCGCATCATGCAGCGCTACTCGTGGCCTGGCAACATACGGCAGCTTGAGAACATCATCCGCAGCTACGTGCTGATCGGGGACGAGGAAGCGCTGGTTGGGGAGTTGCTTCCGGCTGCACCGGGTCGACTGGTTCCGGAAATTGACCTCGATAATCCGATTTCCCTAAAGGAAATTACTAAAGCGAGCACGAGGAATCTGGAACGGGAGATCATCCTGAAAGTGCTGCGGGCCAACGGATGGAGCCGGCGCAAGACGGCCAAGTGGCTCAACATCAGCTATCGATCGCTGTTATACAAATTGCAGGATTCTCTTGCAAAAACACCAGACGACGAACCGTAGCGTGTTCAGGGTGGGCCGGGTGCGACGAATTAGGGAAAAGGAACAACCATGAACGGCGCGCAATTCATTTTGCAGGTACCAGCGCTTGAAATACGGCAAGCAGCTCGTCCGCGACGGTATTCCAGCTTCGACCGTGGACTGCGGAGATTTCTGCTGGATTCCAGGTGCGATCGAGGACCGAGTTGAGCCCGTGGGCCAGTGCTTGTGGGTTTTGCGGGGGAACCAGGCATCCACATGTCTCGTTCATGATTTCCGGGATGCCTCCTACGGAGGTGGCGACGACGGGGCGGCCGCATGCCAGGGCCTCCAAAACCGCGTTCGGACAGCCTTCCATATAACTTGGCAAAGTGATCACGTCGGCTGCGGCCATCCATACCGCTACTTGATCGAATGCGCATGAGGGAAGCGCATGGATGTAGCCAGATGCCTTTGCCTCGCCGATAGCGCTCTGAACGGTTGGCCTATCCGGCCCGTCGCCTACGATGTAGACATGGAGATTCGGTCGTTGCGCATGGATCAGAACTGCTGCTTGAACCAGTTCGCGTAGACCCTTTCTCAGGTCCATACGGCCGATGTAAACGACAGCTTGAGCCGAGGGATCGATCCCCAGCTTTTTCCTTGCGTCGATCCGCTCGCGGGGGTAAAAAACCTGCAGATCGCATCCGTTCAAAATGGGTCGGGCTCTCTCGGGCCGGGCGCCCATCCTTACAGCCTTTTTGCATAGATCGTCGCAAACCGTGACGATGAAATCGGAATTCCGTAAAACCGTGCGGGTGTGCATGGCGGAGATTGCATCGCCGATGCGATTGATGTCGGAGCCAATTCCCATGGTTATCGCAGGAACCTTGAGCGCCCGCGCGATTTTCAGCCCGGTGTATCCGTGGGGGTAAAGAACACAACTGAAGATCAGGTCGGGAGTAAACGCGCGCACATGCGGCAGCAGCACCTGTGCAGCCGTGCTGCCGTTGAATGGTCTGGAAAGCACGGGTAGGGCAGGGTAGTCATAGTAGTTCGTGTTAACGTCTGGAGGGCTCCACGAGGGGTCGAGAGTGAAGCGTCTGCTGCGTGATTTTAGAAACGACGGATACCGTGCGTTGGAGTAGAAGACCCTGACTTCGGCTTTCCGGGCAACTACGCGCAACGTTTCGTAGGCCGATCGGCCCTGCCAAGGCTCGGCGGAACTGGGGAAGTAATGAGTCACGACTGCAATCCTGAGCATGCTAACGAGTCTCTCGAGCTTGTGAGTTGCGCGCTCGAACGGAACTGGCAATTGTATGCAGCAGGGCCGCGTAACGCTGGGCGATTGGCTTTCGTTCGTATTGCGCAATCTTGGCTGTGTCGGGCTGGAACGACTCCAGGCGTGAGCCACCGCATACAGCTGTTTCGAGAAACAGCTCGCGGATGGCTTCTACGTCGCTACTGTCGGCCCACCATCCTGCGCGGAGATCTTCGATCATATGACGAATGTCACCCTCGGGATGCACGCAGGCTAAGATGGGCTTGCCTGCTCCAATGTAGTCGTAAAATTTTGCGGAGACATTCAGTCGATCGTGCGAGATGAGCAGGACATAATCCGTCTCGTTCATCAGGCGTAATGCCTCATGCTGGGGCATATAGCCCTTCAACTCAACCAATCCGCCAAGGCTTAAAAGAGCTTTACGGTAACGCGGTTCCTCGACGTGTCCGATGAATCGGAAGGTGTAGCGCGACTTCACTTCATCGGGAAGTCCTTTGAGCGCTTCGACCAGCGAACTGGGTTCAGTGGATGAATAAACCGAACCGACGTAGCTAACGACGATTTTGTTGGTGGCATGCGAAGAATATGCGGACCTTACGATACGGGTAGCATCGAAGCCGTTGGGCATGTGATGGTACTTGGTTTCAGGATCGGCAGGGTAGCGGGATTTGATTTCTCGACGGGCTGCTTCAGTTACCATGACCACCGCGTTCGAGCTTGCGACAGCTTCTGCTTCGGCTTTGATGGCAAACTGGCGAGCACGCTCACCTGTGCTGAATTGGAACGCCGCAACATCAAATGCTGTGGCCAGCCATTCGTCACGGAAGTCCAAAACAATGGCGAGGTCCGGAAAAGTGCTGCGCAGTCTTTTTGCGAGCAGGAAATTGGAATATGGAGAGCCCGTAATCAGCACGAGGTCGATCTTCTTTTTGCGGACAAGTTTGCGGGCGGCGCGCGTGAGCACCGGCAGCCAGGTGATCTGCGGATCGGGCAGAAGCAAGCGCTGAACAATTCGCTTCAGTAGTCCTGGCCCCGTGTGTCCCGATTGGGCCTGGACTGAGGGTGAACTCGTTCCCGCAAGAAGGCGCTTGATCCTTTTCTTGGTTCCGAAAGGAAGGTCTAGCGTTGTGGTTCGCTGAATTGTTACGCTCGGGGGGATTCCCTTGAGGAGACTGTAATCCATGCCTACGGACGAAGGATTGCGCGTAGTGAGCACATCAAGCTGGATGTTTTCAAACGGGAAGTAGCGCGCCAGGCTCGCAGCGCGAAGAGTGCCAACCCCTCCAGCAGGCGGAAATGCGTAGACCACCAGCAACACTTTCAGCGGCTTCATGCGCGAATTTCCTTGTAAGAGTTGGGTGAGGATTCAGCGAACCTGCGAGCCACGATGAGATTTTACTCCAGGTAGGTTTCTCCTCAACGGAGCTATGCGGTGGTGCCAATCTTGTTGCAGGCAGGAGCAACCGGGCTTTGACCGCGAACAAGTGCATCGACCGCCCCGTACATCTGCCAGGCCGTCGCCCAATGGATCTCAATATTCCGTCTGGCCGCCTCTTCCGCAACCCAGCGAAACAGATTGGCGAGGCCGCCGTCGAGGAGCGGTTCCAGATTTCGCTCCGGTCCGCCGTGCGTGTAGAGCTTGATGAAGAGGTCTTCCCCAATTGTGGGAGCCAAATCGAACCATTGCCTTGCGCGCGCTGGCGCTGGGGGATCGTAAGCCGTTACTTCGCCGGTTTCCAGCCGCGGCATCAGTCGGGAGCCAAAACGGAGTCCCAGCGGGCCAGTGATCATCAGCAGATCGCCCTGTTTACCGCCGCCGACCGTTGCTTCGATCCCGTGATCAAAAGAGCGCGGGCGGTTGTCAGGATTATTCGTGCACCAGTAGATCTTGTTTACGACACGGCTTTGGGTTGCGGAGGGGAGCGAAGGCATTGTGAAATCCGCATAGCAGCCGAGGTCCCGCAGCAGGGCAATTTCGCCATTCAAGCCGCAATAGGCTCCGTCCGGCCGCGAATTGTCGAGAGCCCAGTTCCCATGGATGAAGCCGAAGACAGTGCGACCATTCTGCTTGCGAAGGAGCCCATGATCGTCTGTCAGGCGACGACAGAAGTCCGTCACCTTCTGGATGAATGTGTCGCGTTTCTCATTATTGTGGTGCAAATGAACTTCAACATCGCCAACGCCGAGCTTCACCATTTCTGCGATGCCATCGAGCAGTTCGCGCCGGTACTCTTCTTGGGGATAAAAGAAACTGTATTGGGGCCGTTGTCCCGCGGCGTCGCGAGGAGCATCATCTGCGATGCGGGGCCAAGTGTCACGCCACCTGCCGACACGGCGAACTGCCGTCTCTAATGAAGCACCCTGCCCCATCGGTTCGTAATGGTCAGTAATGGCGACCCAAGCCCTTTTGACCTTCACAGAATGGGTGCTTCTTCGGAGCCGGTCCTTAAGATAAGGGAACAGCCAGATTTCAACGTGTCGAGGGAGTTTCATTCGCTCGAATCGCCCTTCGTGCCCCTTCTTACAGCCTGTGAGCATGGACTCAGCTCAGAGGCGCTGGTTGTGAGTATCGCGTATGGTCGTTTCTCTGTCAAAGAACTGAATTCATACATTCTACCCTCGAATCGGCAAGTTCAAGTGCGCCGTATGGTAATTTGGCCGACGACAGCTTGCGCATCCCATTTACTACATATTCCACCCGATTGGTGCGTCAGTCACTCAATTGTGGATTGGCGATACCACTTACCTGGTAGAGCGCTAACTGCGTTGAGACCAATTGACGCAAAATTGCTATAATCTGGCGTTAATGATCCGGAACGGACAAGCAAGAGGGGAACGCGAGCGGCTGGCTAGTCTCTTGCTGCGGAGCGGCTTTTCGTCGCTATTTTCGTTGCTGCCCGCGAAAGACTCGCTGCTTGTGCTAACGTACCACCGCATTGGCGACGATGAAGGGGACCCTTGGAATCCGGCGATTTTTTCCGCAACTGCAGATGAATTTGACAAACAGGTTGCATATATCAAGCGCAGGCACGCAATAGTTACTCTTGAAGAGGCGCTTGCATTTGTCGACGGAACAGACAAAGACAGAAGCAGCCGATGCCGTGTCCTGCTCACGTTCGACGACGGATACCGCGATAACTATGAACTCGCTTTTCCAATTTTGAAATCTCATGGCGCGCAAGGGGTGTTTTTCCTTTGCTCGGACCTTGTTGGCACAGGCAACGTGCCATGGTGGGATCACATTGCCTACCTGATAAAGAGCGGAACCAGGAAGAGATTCTCGATAAGCTTTCCGAAACGGCTCGAGGTTGATCTTCAGAAGCATGGTCTAAGCAAAAGTTTGCGGGAAATTTTGGATATCTGGAAGACTCTGGAGGACGTCGATCATGTTCGCTTTTTTCGCGAACTGAAAGAAGCGGTGGGGGGCAAGGACCTTCCGGAAGATACCCGGCGGTTTCTCACCTGGGATGAAGCACGGGAGATGCTTGACGGCGGAATGGCCATCGGCGCACACACGCATGCGCATCCGATGCTGAGTAAGCTGAGCGAGGATGAGCAGCGAAGGGAATTGGCCCAATCGCGCACCATTATCAGCGAAAAGCTCGGAATCAATGTGGACGCGTTTGCCTATCCTTTCGGTTCTCCTACGGCATTTACCAAGACAACTGAAAGATTGGCCGAGGAAACAGGCTTCCGTATCGCGTTCTCCTATTATGGGAATGTGGCGAATCGGCGGTCGCTGGATCGTTTCAATGTAAAACGTGTGACGGTAGGGAATCAGAGCTGGGAGCGCATGAAGGTTCAGGCTGATTTCTGCCGGGCATTCGGCGCCTTCTGGCCGTAATCTTTTGAAGCCAGCTTGAATCCAGCTAAAAGTGTTGAAGTTCACCTACAGACCAGGTTCCTGGGTTCCGTAGAGCTGCGCCCGCAGCATTTCTGCAAGGAACCACGAAAGGAATAGTCACCGCGCGTTGCCCGATATAGAAGAGAAATGTGAGCACTTTTCGCGCAATGGCAGGCGGATGGGTCGATCGGAAGGCGGTTCCGCGCGGGCCGAATGGGCGTGGAATTTGCCGGTGGTGTTCCCTGGAAGTTCCGCGGGGACGATTCACATTCTGCTCAGAGTATTGCGTTCACGAGTGGAAGCTGCGTTCGCAGCCTGCCTACCTGCGGGAAAAAGTGCTGTTGCGTGATCGAGGCATCTGTGCAGCCTGCGGAGCTGATACTGTAGCAGCCTATCGGCGGCTGCGGCGTTCTCGTGGCTGTGCCCGTCAGTCTCTGCTGAATTTTTGGGGACTCAAGAAGCACAGTCGCAAGAGCCTTTGGGACGCCGACCATATTCAGCCTGTGGCGGAAGGGGGAGGGGAGTGCGATCTCGAAAACATTCGCACGCTTTGCCTTCGCTGCCACCGCAAGGCAACAAGCGAGCTGCGTGAACGGCTGCGGCAGAAGAAAGTCCTTCAACCCGGAGCCGCCCAGCCTTGAATCATTGCCGGTGCAACTCGGCTGTGGCCAAGAGCGGGTGGACTTCCACCGCGGGCAGGGTCATGCGGATGACAGCACCTCCGCCCTCGCGTGCGCTTGCGACAACCTCGCCGTGATGCAGGCGGATTGCGCGGTCGGCGATCGCCAGTCCCACGCCGAAACCGCCGGTATCGGGGCTCCGTGCAGTGT
>Ga0207657_10006020_pt1 | contig 12619 bp, 11 predicted proteins | sample KBSC33metaG_FD_184316 | JGI IMG/M metagenome (GOLD analysis project Ga0207657, IMG submission 184316) | Corn rhizosphere microbial communities from Kellogg Biological Station, Michigan, USA - KBS C3-3 metaG (SPAdes) (version 2) | ecosystem: Host-associated > Plants > Roots > Rhizosphere > Soil ...
GATCTGCCCGACTTGCACGTCGCGATGTCGAACTCGTTCGGCTTCGGCGGCCACAACGCGTCGATCGTCGTTCGCTCGTTCGAGTAGGAATCCGTCCGATGCAGCGCGAATCATGCGCGCGTGCAGGACGTTGCCCTTGTGGACATCGGCGGCAAGCGGGTCGAGCTGCAGGTACGAAGGTCGAAACGCGTGCGCGGTCATCGCATGGTCGTGCGCCAGGGCCTGCCGCCCGAGCTCGTCGTCCGGCCGCGCGCGACGCCCGCGCAGATCGACGAGGCGATCGACTTCCATCGGTCGTGGCTCGAGTCGCAGCTCGCGAAGGTGACCGAGCCGCGGCTTGGACTCGATCGGTTGCGGCTCACGGAGGAGCAGGGACGCGTCGAGGCGCGTGCGCGCATCTCGCTGCTCGTGCAGTCGGAAGCAGCTGCGCTCGGTGTGACGTACTCGCGCATCACGATGCGAAACCAACGGAGCAGGTGGGGCTCGTGTTCATCGAGCGGGGCATTGAGCTTCAACTGGCGGCTCGTGCTCGCTCCGCACGACGTGCTCGACTACGTCGTCGTGCACGAGGTGTGCCATCTCGTCGAGCTGCACCACGGCCCGGCGTTCTGGCGCCTACTCGCGAAGCGCCGCCCGGGCTACGCGGAGTCGAAGCAGTGGCTCGACGACCACGGCTGGGAGATCCTCGCGTATCAGCCGCCGGTCGACGCCGAACAGGCGGCGTGACACTTTCGTCACACGCCCGTCGCACTTTCGTGTGTCAGACACGAGTCTGACTCCTGTCTGACGCACGGGGTTCGTGCGTAGACTCGCTGCATGCAGCGCTGGGCGAGCTTCGACTGCTACGGGACGCTGATCGACTGGGACGGTGGGGTGCGCGCGGAGTTGGTGCGCGTGTTCGGCGACGAGCGCGCCGACGACCTGCTCGCGCAGTACCACGCGACCGAGCCGGAGCTCCAGGCGTCCGGCGAGCTCAGCTACCGGCAGGTGCTCACCGAGTCGATGCGCCGGCTGGGCGCGCCGGCCGGGGAAGAGCACGGGCTGGCCGAGTCGCTGCCCGGTTGGCGGGCGTTTCCCGAGGTGCGCGCCGCGCTCCAAGAGCTACGCCGTCGCGGCTGGAACCTCGCGATCCTCTCCAACACCGACGACGATTTCATCGCTGCTTCGCAGGTCCAGATCGGCATGGTCTTCGACGAGGTGATCGTCGCCCAGGAGATCGGCTCCTACAAGCCGGCGCACCGCCACTGGGAGGAGTTCTTCTCCCGCACGAACGCCCCGCGCGACGGGCACGTGCACGTCGGAGCGTCGCTGTTCCACGACATCGCACCCTCCAACGAGCTCGGTTTGCGGAGCGTCTGGATCAACCGGCTCGGCGAGACGAGCAGCGATGGCGTTCGCCCGACGCGCGAACTGCCGGACCTCTTCGAGCTGCCGGAGACGCTCGATGGTCTCGTTGCTGAATAGAGAGCTCCGTGAGGAGGACGCCGAGCACGTTGCGACGCTGTTCGTCGACGCGTTCGGCGGCGCCCGGAAGCTCGACGCGCACGAGGTCGCGTCGTGGCTGCGCGATCCGGACCTCCGCCACGAGTACCTGCGCGTGCTCGAGGAAGACGGGCGCATCGTCGGCTACTGCGACATCGCGCCCCGCCGGGACGCGCTGTTCATCGACCTCGCGGCTCCCGGACGATGGGAGGAGCTGCTCGAGTGGGCCGAAGGGCGGGTCGGCGAGCTCGGCCTGAAGACGGCGAGCCTGTTCGTTCCGCACGAGCACGAGCTCGAGCACATTGCCGAGTCGCGCGGTTACCAAAAGCGCCGCGAATCGCTGACGATGGAGATCGCCTTCCACGAGCCGCCGCGTGACGGCGACTTCGGCGACCTCGAGCTTCGCACGTATCGCGACGACGATCGCGTTGCTCTCATCGCCGCGCTCAACGACGCGTTCTCCGAAGACCCGTTCTTCCAGGCGGTCACACCCGAGCGATTCGAGAGCCAGTTCGTTGGCAAACACGACTTCGATCCGACCTTGTGGTTCCTGGCCTGGGACGCGGACGAGCTCGCGGGCTTTGCGCTCGACTACCCGCAGCTCGGGACCGACGCCGACCTCGGGCACGTCAACTGGCTCGGTGTCCGCAAGCCGTGGCGCCGGCGCGGGCTTGCAGAAGCGCTTCTTCGGCGTTCGTTCAACGAGCTGTACGCGCGCGGCAAGCACCGGACGGCCCTCGGCGTCGACGCGGAGAATGTCACCGGAGCGCTGCGCGTGTACGAGCGCGTCGGCATGCATCCAACCATTCGGTTCGGCACCTGGCAGAAGGATCTGTGAGCACGCTCCGCGCACGCTGTCCGGACTGCCGTACGCTCACCGCGGTCGCCGTCGGCACCGAGTACCAATGCCATGCCTGCGGTCGCGAGTTCGCGTCCGGGCTCGTGCGTGTCCCGACGGCCTGGGGCGAAGGCGGCGAGGCGATGGCGGACGCGGCGAACATGAAACTGCCGTGGCCTGAAGCGGCAGTCGTCGAGGAAGCTACGCTCGACGACGAGATTGCGCAGCTCGCGCGCGAGCTCCCCGCCCGCCCGTTCCTGATCGGCGGCAGCTGCTGCGGCCACGTCGGCGCCGTGCGCGAGCTCGCCCGCCGCAACGGACGAATCGGCGTCGTGTGGATCGACTCGCACGGCGACCTGAACACGCCCGAGTCGTCGCCGACCGGCAACGCGTGGGGGATGCCTCTTCGGATGCTGATCGACGCCGGCAACGTCGACCCGCAGGACGTGATCCTGCTCGGCGCGCGCAACCTCGACCCGCCCGAGGTCGACTTCATCGCGGAGGCCGGCATCCGGCAAGAGCTCGGCCCGCTGCCCGATCAGATCTACGTCGCGCTCGACCTCGACGTGATCCGGCCGGGCCACCTCGACGTCTTCATGCCCGAGCCCGCCGGCCCGACGTTCGACGAGCTCGAACGGCTCCTGGCGAGCCTGCCGACCCCGATCGGGGCAGGGTTTACCGGCGGGCTGCGGACTGAGCGCAACGAATCGCTCCTGCCACGTCTCGCGGCCGCGCTCGGGCTGTAACCAGGGATCCCGCGGTCGGAGTCTAAGCTCTGCACGATGTCCGACGCGCGCATCGACGTGCAGGTCGAGCACCGGGACGCTCCGCCGCCTGCCGAGAAGAAGCACCCCAACACCTGCCCGAAGTGCGGGTCGCACTACCGCGACGACGAGCTCGATGCCGCGCTCTGGGTCTGCGCCCACTGTGGCCACCACTATCCGATGCGCGCGCGCAAGCGGATCGAGTGGTACGCCGACGCCGGCTCGTTCCAGGAAGAGGCCGCCGACATTCGCTCGGAGGATCCGCTCGACTTCTTCGACCTGCGTCCGTACACCGAACGCCTCACCGAGGCCGAGCTGAACACCGGCCAGAGTGAGGCGATCGTGATCGGCCAGGCGACGCTCGACGGTCATCCGTTCGCGCTCGCGGTGATGGACTTCTCGTTCATGGGCGGTTCGATGGGGAGCGCCGTCGGCGAGAAGTTCTCGCGCGCGTGCGACGCCGCGGCGGAGCGCGGTATCCCGCTCGTCTCGGTCCCGAGCTCGGGCGGCGCGCGCATGCAGGAAGGGATCCTGTCGCTGATGCAGTTGCCGAAGACGGTCGTGGCCGTCGAGGAGCTGCACGATGCGCGTGTGCCGTTGATCACCGTCATGTCGCACCCGACGACCGCGGGCGTGCTCGCGTCGTTCGCGTCGCTGGGCGACGTGACGATTGCGGAGCCCGGCGCGCTGATCGCGTTCACCGGTCCGCGAGTCGTGCAGCAGACGACACGCGAGAAGCTCCCCGACGACTTCGGGCTCGCCGAGCAGAACCTGCGCTTCGGCCACATCGACGCGATCGTCCCGCGACCGCAGCAGCGCGCGTACCTTGCGCGTGTCTTGAGGTTGTTCCGATGAGCGAGCGTGACCAGGAGGTGAACCTGCGCCAGCGCCTCTCCGGCCTGTCGCGACTTCCCTTGCTCCGTGGCGCACGCGTCGACGGCGAGGCGAAGCGGCTCGAGGAGCAGCTCGAGCGGCTGCAGCAGGACACGAGCGACGAGGCGATCTGGCGGTCGGTCGAGCTCGCGCGCCATCCCGAGCGGCCGTACACGCTCGACTATGTCGAGCGGTTCGTCGACGACTGGGTCGAGCTGCACGGCGATCGCGGCCGTGCGGACGACGGCGCGCTCGTCACCGGGCTCGGCAAGATCGACGGCCGCACGATCACGCTCGTCGGTCATCAGAAGGGTCGCGACGTCAAGGAGCGGCTCGACCGCCAGTTCGGGATGGCGTATCCCGAGGGCTACCACAAGGCCATGCGCCTCATGGAGATCGCCGAGCGCTTCCAGTTCCCGTTCATCTCGCTTGTCGACACCCCCGGCGCCTACCCGGGTGTTGCCGCCGAGCAGCACGGACAGGGCGGCGCGATCGCGCGTTCGCAGGCCGAGATGGTCCGCCTGACCGTTCCGACCGTCGCCTGCATCATCGGCGAGGGCGGTTCCGGGGGTGCGGTCGCGATCGCCGTCTCGGACCGGGTGCTGATGCAGGAGAACGCCATCTACTCTGTGATCACCCCCGAGGGCTGCGCGGCGATCCTGTGGCGGGACGCCGGCGAGGCCAAGAAGGCCGCCGCGGCGTTCAAGCCGGACGCCCTCCACTGCCTGGATCTCGGCGTGATCGACGGGATCGTGGCCGAGCCGCCGGGAGGGGCCCAGACCGACTACGACACGGCTGCACGCTTCCTGAAGGCAGCGCTCGTCGAGGCCCTCGACGAGCTCGACGAGACCCCGGGCGAGGAGCTCCGCCGGCGCCGCCGGGCGAAGTTCCGCGGCATGGGCGTCTTCGCCTAGGCATTTCAGCCGGTTTCCACATCATCCACAGGGTTTTCAACGGAGAACAATCTCCTTACAAACGCGTCGAGGCCCGCACGGATGCGGGCCTCTAGCGCCTAACCCCCCGTCAGGCAGTCAACGCTCTGGCCGTGTCTTTCCCCTGCCGCGGTCGGTAAACATCGGTGTGGATATGAGCCTCGACGAGTACCGCAAGAAGCGGGATCCCAAGAAGACCCCGGAGCCGTTCGAAGCCATGAGCGGCGAGGGAGGCTCGCTGCCTCGCTTCGTCATCCAGCGCCACGACGCCCGCCGCCTCCACTACGACTTCCGCCTCGAGCGGAACGGCGCCCTGGCCTCCTGGGCGGTGCCGAAGGGGGTGCCGCTCGAGCCCGGGGCACGGTCGCTCGCCGTCCACGTCGAGGACCATCCGCTCGAGTACGCGACCTTCCATGGCGAGATCCCGGCGGGGCAGTACGGCGCCGGCACGGTCGAGATCTGGGACAGCGGCACGTACGAGCTGCTCGAGGAGAAGCGGAACGGCCAGCTGACCGTCCGGCTCGACGGCACCCGCCTGAACGGCCGCTGGACGCTCGTCCCCGCCCGCCTCGACGGGAAAGAGGAGAACTGGCTCCTGATCAAGGGTCACGACGCGGCCGCGGAGGACATCGTCCAGGGGGAGTACCGTCCGATGCTCGCCACCCAGGAGGAGCACATCCCGCACGGGGAGGGGTGGACCTTCGAGGTGAAGTTCGACGGGTACCGTGCGATCGCGTACATCCGCGGCGGCGAGTGCAAGCTCGTCTCCCGGAACGGCAACGATCTGACGGGTCGCTTCGCCGACGTCGCCAAGGCGCTCGTCAAGGCGGTGCGCAGCCCGAACGCGGTCGTCGACGGCGAGGTCGCGCGGATCGACACCACGGGGCGCACGAGCTTCTCCGAGCTGCAGCAAGGATCGGGTCAGCTCGTCTACTACGCGTTCGACCTGCTCGAGCTCGACGGCAAGCCGCTCGTCGACCTGCCGCTGCGAGAGCGGAAGGAGCAGCTGCAGAAGCTGATCGATCTTCGCACGGGTTCGGTCGCCGTCTCCGAGGGGTTCGACGACGGCGATGCGCTGTTCGAGGTCGCCCGCGCGCAGAACCTCGAAGGCATCGTCGCGAAGCGCGTCGACTCGACCTACAAGTCGGGCCGCCGCACGCGCGACTGGCTGAAGCTGAAGACGGAGAACACCGACGAGTTCGTCGTCGCCGGCTTCACGCGCGGGACCGGCCGCCGCGCCGGGACGTTCGGCGCGCTCGTGCTGGCGGTGAACGAGGGCGGCGGCCTGCGATACGTCGGGAACGTCGGCACCGGCTTCGACGACGCTGAGATCAGCCGCCTGCTCACGCTGTTGAAGCCGTTGCATCGCGAGACCACTCCATTCGCCGAGGCGCCGAAGATGCCGCGGGTCCGCAAGGGCGACGTGCAGTGGGTCCAGCCCCGGCTCGTCGCACAGGTGCGCTACGGCGAGTGGACGCACGACGGTCACCTGCGCCATCCCGCCTACCTCGGTCTCCGCGACGACAAGGATGCCGCCGAAGTCACGGCCCCCGTCACTGCCGAGGCGCCGCTCGAGCCCGTGATCCGCAAGGGCAAGCGCGAATTGCGCCTCTCGAACCTCGACAAGCCGTTCTGGCCCGAGGAAGGAATCACGAAGGGCGACCTGCTCCGCTACTACCGCGACGTTGCACCGGTGCTCGTGCCGCACCTGAAGGACCGTCCGTTCACGATGCGCCGCTACCCGCATGGTGCGTACAGCGAGGCGTTCTTCCAGAAGGACGCGCCGAAGCACATGCCCGAGTGGATCTCGACGTTCCACGCCAACGTGTCGACGCGAGACAGCGAACGGACGAAGCGGTGGATCGACTTTCCGCTCGTCAACGACGAGCTGGCGCTGCTCTGGATGGTCAACATGGGCTGCATCGACATGAACGCGTGGTACTCGCGCGTCGACAAGCCGGACCGGCCCGACTTCGTGCTCTTCGATCTCGATCCGACGCCCGAGGTGCCGTGGCAGCAGACGATCGAGGTCGCGCTGATCCTCAAGGAGCTGCTCGATGCACTCGAGCTCGTCTCGTTCCCGAAGACGAGCGGCGGCAAGGGCTTCCACGTCCTCGTGCCGCTCGACAGGCGCTCGACGTACGCAGACTCACGGCAGTTCGCCGAGATCGTCGCCGGTGCGATCGCGCGCGCACATCCAAAGCTCGCCACGACCGAGTGGTCGAAGGCGCGCCGTCGCGGTGTCCTGATCGACTCGAATCAGAACGGGGAGGGAAAGACGATCGCATCGGTGTACTCCGTGCGGCCGAAGCCGAACGCGCCGGTGTCCACGCCGCTCCGGTGGGAGGAGGTCGACGACAAGTTGAGCCCCACCGACTACACGATGCAGGTTGTGCTCGACCGCGTCCGCGAGCTCGGCGACGTCTACAGCGGTGTGCTGACAACGCGCCAGTCGCTGGCGAAAGCGCTGAAGCGCTTTCGCTAGGTCACGTGCGTTCGCGCAGCCTGTTTCGCCACCGCCAACTCCTTCCCGTCGATGACGGCGTAGCGCAGCGCAATCGCGCTCAGCTCGTCCGAGGCCTCCTTCGCGGCGTGTCCGAGCTTCGCGTCGAGTGTCGCGGTGTCGTCGAGATAGAGCAGGCGCGTCCAGAACGTCGTCAGGACGATCGACACCCACGGCATGAAGATGGCGTTTCGCTCGAGCGCGGCCGAGGGTCGCTGCACGAAGAACGCGACGAAGATCCCGACGGTCAGGCCGGCGAGCCCGACCGACGAGACCGCTTCGCCGACGCTCGAGGCGGTGATCCCTTTCACGAACGCGGCGACGATCGCCGCGACACCGAAGACCATCATCGCCACATAGCCGATGAACACGACTCGATACGAGCGTCGCAGATACGCAGTCGTGCGCGCGAGCGTCTGGACGTCGTCCTGGAGAATCGCTGCCGCGAGTGCGCGCAGGTCCTCCGTCGTCTGCAACGAATCCCCGTGCCGCGGGCGGGGCAGCTGCTTCAAAGCCATTGCCGCCTCCCTCTCCGTTTCCCGGCGCGAATCTACGCGAGCGGGCGAACGCCGTCCACTGTCACGGGGACGGGCGAGCGGAACCGGTCGCGGCGGAGCTCGACGTCGATATGGTCGACCGGCTCGCCGCGGGGGCTGACGACGTGGGCGCCGACGATTTCGTAGCCCAGCTTCCGCGAGACGCCGAGCGACTGCGGGTTGCCCTGGATCGCTCCAGAACGCGCCACCATCGCGTCACGGACGTCGAACGCGTAGGTGAGCACCGCCGCGCGCATCTCCGTCCCGAGCCCGCGCCCCTGGTGGGCCGCGCCGAGCCACGAACCGGTCGTGGCCCAGTCCGGAAACAGGTCGAGCCCCTGCACACCGACCGGGTCGCCGTCGTGGAACGCGGTGAAGCGAAGCGAATGCGCCGTACTGCCTGTCACGTGCGCGACGAAATCGGCCTCGTCGAGGCTGTCCGTCCACGGGATCTCGAACGGCATCATTTCCGGATCGTGGATCCCGGCTGCGGCCACCGCGAACAGGCGCCGCGCCTCGGCACGAGTTGCGAGGCGCAGCTCGAGCCGCGGCGTCCGCAGCCGCAGCCGCGTCAGCGGGCTGGGGAGTCGTGTGTACACGTCGCGGCGACCGACGACCGTGAAGCCGAGCTTCGCGTAGAGCTCGCGCGGCCAATCGTCGGCCAGCGCCTCGAGGTACACGAGATCGCCTGCCCGCAGTCCTTCGTCGAGCGCGTGCTGGACGATCGCCCGGCCGAAGCCACGCCCGCGGAACCCCTCGAGCACCTCGACGTCTTCGATCTGGGCGACGCCGTCACGACGCCTGAGTTCGCACCAGCCGGCGATCTCGTCCCCGACGACCGCGGCGAAGAACGTCGTCGGCACAGCCGCTGCCACCAGGCGCTTCGCGTCATTGAGCTGCGCGGCGATCGCGGGGTCGCCCCACGGCTCGCGCAGGTTCGCCTCGGTTCGAAGGGTTGTCAGGTCGTCGAGCGCCACCTCGCGAATGGCGCTCGTGTCGACGCGGCGGTCGGGCGGCGTCATGTGCGCGAGCACGAGATGCGCCACGCCGTCGAAGCCGAGCTGCGCGAAGTCGTCGGCCAGACCCGGTGATCCGTCCTCGACGATCACGCGGCAATGATGGCTCGTCTCGAGCGCAGCCTCCGCTTCGGCCGCCAGCTCGCCCGCGCCGGCAGTGGCCGACTCGACCGAGAGGTAGTTCGCGTCATAGACGTCCGGCACCGAGTCGGTGATGATCGCGGTGCCGTTCGGCAAGTCGATCGTGCGGTCGGCTGCGGCGCGTTGTAGCCGGCGGCGGAAGTCGTCGATGGGCGCGCGCTCCACGCGCCGCACCCTAGAGATCTGCGACGCGCCGTTCCAGGAAGCGGCGCTCGGCGCCGTCGGGGGTCAACTCGAGTGCGCGCTCGAACGCTTCGCGTGCTTCCGCTCGCCGTTCGAGTCGCCGGAGAAGCTCGCCGCGGGTCGAGTGGAAGTACCGGTACTCCGCGAGCTGGAGCGTGTCGACGATGCGGAGGCCCGCTTCCGGCCCATCCGCCTCTGCGACGGCGACGGCGCGGTTGAGCTCGACGACCGGCGAAGCGGTCACGCGTGCCAGCTCGCCGTAGAGCACCGCTATCTCGTGCCAGTCGGTCGGTTCGTCCGCATGGAGCGACCCGATCGCCGCTTGCAGGACGTACGGGCCGCGGCCGCGCAGTGCGATTGCACGGGCGAGCGACTCGCGTCCGGCCGCAATCTTGGCGGCGTCGTAGAGCGACCGGTCCTGGTCGGCGAGGAGCACGAGCTCGCCGTCGTCGAAGCGCGCCGCACGACGTGCGTCGTGGAGCAGCATCAAGGCCAGGAGGGCGTGGGCGTCCGGCTCGTCCGGCATCAGCTCCGCGAGCGCGGCGCCGAGCCGGATCGCGTCGGCGGCGAGGTCACGCCGCCCGCCGTAGCCCTCGTTGAAGATCAGGTACACGACGGCGAGCACGGCCGTGAGGCGCTCGGGCAAGAGGTGCGCCGGCGGCACACGGAATGGGATTCCGGCCGCCTTGATCTTGTGCTTCGCGCGGACGAGACGCTGCGCCATCGTCGGCTCCGGCACGAGGAACGCGCGGGCGATCTCGTCCGTCCGCAGGCCGCCGAGCGTTCGCAGCGTGAGCGCGACCTGAGCGTCGAGCGAAAGCGCAGGGTGACAACACGTGAAGAGCAGTTCGAGCCGCTCGTCTGAAAACGTCGCTTCATCCATCTCGTCCTCCACCGCCTCCGGTGTCGCGATCAGGTGCGCCTTGTGCGCGAATGTCCGCTCGCGGCGGATGCGATCGATTGCGCGGTTTCGCGCAGTCGCCGTCAGCCATGCGCCCGGGTTGGCCGGCATGCCGTCCCGGGGCCAGCGTTCGGCCGCGATCGCGAACGCCTCCTGGGCGGTCTCCTCGGCGAGATCGAAGTCGCCGAGAAAACCGACCAGGTTCGCAACGACGCGACCCCATTCGTTGCGGAAGACGTCTTCCGTCAGCGCTCCACCAGGGGCCGCACTTCGACGGCGCCGCCGTTCCGGGCCGCCGGGATCGTGGCCGCGAACTCCAGGGCATCGTCGAGGTTCGAGACGTCGATCAGGTAGAAGCCGCCGAATGCCTCCTTCGTCTCGGCGAACGGCCCGTCGGTCGTCAGCGCCTCGCCGTCCCGGACGCGCACCGTGGTGGCCGTGGCGACGGGCTGGAGCTGTGCGCCGCCGACCGTCGTCTCGCGCTCGGACAGCTCCATGTACACCGCATAATCGGCCGGGTCGGCCGCGCCTTCGTTCGAGCTGTAGATCAGGATCGCGTACTTCACGTGTCCTCCTTCATCGCTGGCGTCTTACGACGAACGGGCTCCGCCGAAATCGACAGCCCGCTGCAGAAATGCCAGCGCGCCGGCCTTGTCGAGCATGTCGTTCAGGTTGCCGCATTTGGGGCTCTGAACGCAGGACGGGCACCCGTCGGAGCACGGGCAGCCGGCGAGCAGCTCGGCGGTGTCGCGCACCCAGCCCTCGAACTGCTCGAACCCGCGCTCGGTGAGGCCGACGCCTCCCGCGTGCCCGTCGTAGATGAAGACCGTCGGCCGGCCGGTCTGCGGGTGGATGTTCGTGGACAGGCCGCCGATGTCCCAGCGGTCGCACATCGCCCACAGCGGCAGGAGCGAGATCATCGCGTGCTCGGCCGCGTGCAGCGTCCCGAGGAGGCGCGGCATCTCCTCGAGGCCTTCCAGATGCTGCGCCTCCGGCAGGTACCAGATCGCCTCAGTCGCGAATGTCGTCGGCGGCAGGACGAGCTCTACAAGCTCGATCCGCTCCTGTCCGCTCACCGTCCGCCGCTCGTAGGCGACCACCTGCTCGGTCACTTCGATCTCGCCGAACGCCAGCTCCATCCCGAGACGCCACTCGACGCGGCGCGGCTCGACGATCGACGTCATCGTCTCTTCCTTCGCCTGCGTGTACCAGTTGCCCGAGAACGGCTCGACCACCGCGTGCAGCGTCGTCAGGTCGAGCTCGCGCACGAGGTACGACTCGCCGCGGTGCAAGTAGATGGCGCCTTCATGGACGGTCGTGTACGCACGCGAGCGCTCGACGACGCCGAGCACGTCGCCGGTCGTCCCGTCGACGATCGTGAACGCGTCGGGATCCGTCGCACGAAGGGCAATGCGCGCGGCGGGGTGCTCGCGGCCGGCCCAGACAAACCCGGCCGGCGTCTCCTTGAGCTCGGGATCGACCCGCGCCGCGGCGAGGTACTCGGGGGGATCGGTGCCGCCCAGCGGCGCCTCGTACGCCGCCGCGCGCACGTGCCCCGTCAGGACGCGCGGATTGGCGTGGTCGAGGATCGCGGCCTCGACACGCCGGCCGAGCAGCTTGTCCGGCTCGCGCATGAAGAACTGGTCGAGGCCGTCTTCACTGGCAATGAGCACCGCGATGCCGCTGCCGCGCCGCCCGGCCCGCCCCCACTGCTGCCGGAGCGAGGCGACCGTGCCCGGGAAGCCGACGGTGATCACCGCATCGAGGAGGCCGACGTCGATGCCGAGCTCGAGCGCGTTCGTCGCCGAGACGCCGAGCAGCTCGCCGTCCATCAACCGTCGTTCGATCGTCCGCCGCTCGTGCGCGGTATAGCCGGCGCGGTACGGCGAGAGGTGGGCGTCGTCGCCGAGGCGCTCTGCGGTGAAACGGTGGATCAGTTCGGCCGCCTTGCGGCTCTTCGCAAAGGTCAGCGTGCGCAGGCCCCGGTCGACGAACGTCGCCTGCAGCTTCGCCGCCTCGGCGAGCGAGGAGTTGCGCAGCCCGAGTTCCGCGTCCTGCAGCGCAGGGTTCCAGAGGACGATCGTCCGCTCTGCTCTCGGGGCTCCGTCGTCCCCGACGACCGTGACCCGCTCGTCGAGCAGCGCCGCACCGAGCTCACCTGGGTTCGAGACCGTCGCGGACGCGAGGAGGAACTGCGGCTCGGAGCCGTAGATGTGCGCAAGCCGCTTCAGGCGCCGGAGGACGTTCGCGACGTGCGAGCCGAAGACCCCGCGGTACACGTGCGCTTCGTCGACCACGATGTAGCGGAGGTTCGCGAGCACGTCTCGCCACCGGTCGTGGTTCGGGAGAACGCCGACGTGGACCATGTCGGGGTTCGTCAGGATCACGTTCGCCCACGTGCGGATCTGCCGGCGCTGCTCGGTCGGCGTGTCGCCGTCGTAGATCGCCGG
>Ga0207657_10006021_pt1 | contig 12616 bp, 15 predicted proteins | sample KBSC33metaG_FD_184316 | JGI IMG/M metagenome (GOLD analysis project Ga0207657, IMG submission 184316) | Corn rhizosphere microbial communities from Kellogg Biological Station, Michigan, USA - KBS C3-3 metaG (SPAdes) (version 2) | ecosystem: Host-associated > Plants > Roots > Rhizosphere > Soil ...
CTGATTTCGAGAGCGCGAACTTCACCGCTCTGGCGGCAGAGATTTCAACCAGCGCGGGCGCCAAGTCCCTCGTGGATCGGGTTGTGGAGCGTTTCGGGAAACTTGATGTTGTGGCCCACACAGTGGGCGGTTTCGCTGGTGGGCAATCGATTGCCGACACAGACGACGCAACAATCCAGCGCATGTTTGATCTCAATCTAAATTGCGTTTTTTATATTCTGCGAGCAGCAGTTCCTCTTCTGCGAAAGACGAGCGGTCGTGTCATCGCGATCGGAAGCCGGGCGGCGCTGGAACCTGGCGCAGGCGTGGGCGCGTACAGCGCTTCGAAGGCCGCGATGGTCTCACTCATCAGAACTGTGGCGGTCGAAAACAAAGATGCTGGACTGACCGCAAACGTGATCTTGCCGGGCACGATGGATACCCCGGCTAACCGCAAAGCGATTCCGAACGCGGACATAAGCAAGTGGGTGCAGCCGGCCTCGGTTGCGAAGCTGGTCGTTTGGCTCGCCGGCGAAGCTGGCAAGGACGTCAACGGGGCTGTAATCCCGGTTTACGGCAAAGATGCTTGAAATCTTCGCCAAAGCGTTTGTTTACACTCTGGCTGCATACGCCTCCTTTGGATTGGTGTTCGCGGTGGCCTTCGTCTGGACGGGAGTTCAGCGCCTGGATTCGGAAGCACGGGGATCTGGCATCGGCTTTCGACTGCTGATTCTGCCCGGCGCCGCCGCGTTCTGGCCGATGTTCCTGAGCCGCTGGAGGCGAGGGATTATTGTGCCTCCGGTAGAAAAGAATCCGCACCGGTTGTAGAGCCAGCCATGATTCAGCCGCTCAGAGCCGCCCATCGCCGCACCTTTGTCGCGCTGGCGCTTGTGCTACCCACGATCCTTTTGATGGGGCTCGGAGCGCGGCGCCCCCATCTGGGTCCGAATGCAAATGCTACCGATATAGAGGGCACGGGGAATATGGTGAGCGAGTCGAGCAACTTGTGGCAGAAGCATTCGATTCGGTCAAAGTTTTATAGCAAGCCGGATCGTCCGCTGGACAGGTATGTCGTACTACTGCCGGTGCAGGAGTTGAACGAGCCAGACTTGCTGCTCTATTGGACAGCCGACGCACCGGAGGAAAGCGTTCTGCGCGGGGACGCGCAACTCCTCGGCGCCTATAGTACGGGCAGGGCCTTTCTTCTTCCATTGAATGAGAAGGGCGCCGGCCATTTGGCTTTGTTCAGCACGGCTCACCAGACTGTATTCGACACTGCCGCCGTGGGGAAGCTGCCATGAGCGTTCAATATGGCGCGATCGGTTGGAACCGGCAGAAGAAGGTCTATGACCTCACCCTTCTGTCGCTGCTGGCGTTGTACCTGGGGATTTTCGTCGGTGTGGGCGGTTGGCGCAATCCAAGCGCGACAGCGGAGACGCTGTTGATTCGCGCATTTGGAACTGCTGCATTCCTGCTGCTGAACGTCGTACTGTGCATCGGCCCCTTGAGTCGATTGGATCGCCGCTTTCTTCCGCTGCTCTATAACCGCCGGCACCTGGGCGTCGTGACGTTTTTGCTGGGCTTGGCGCATGGAGGGTTTGGACTGATCCAGTTTCATGCGCTCGGAAGTGTGAATCCGCTCGTCAGTCTATTCATCAGCAATCCGCGGTACGGCAGTGTCGCCGATTTCCCCTTTCAGGCTCTAGGTTTCTTCGCGCTGGCTATTCTCTTTCTGATGGCTGCCACAAGCCACGATTTCTGGCTGCGGAATCTCTCAGCGCCCATGTGGAAGCGACTGCACATGATGGTGTATCTGGCCTATGCGCTGCTGGTCGCGCACGTCACCCTGGGGGCGCTGCAATCAGAGACGAGTCCGGTGTTGGCCGCTGCCCTCATGGTGGGAGTGGCTACAGTACTGTCGCTTCATCTTGCGGCAGCGTTTCGGGAAAAGCGAGTGGACCGGGCGAGACATCACGCTGTCGATGAAGGTTTCGTCGAGGTCTGCAGAGTGGATCGTATCGCCGAGAAATGCGCGACCATCGTATCCCTCTCCGGCGAGCGCGTTGCGGTCTTCCGCTACGATGGCAAGGTCTCTGCAATCTCGAATGCCTGCCAACACCAGAATGGACCGCTCGGGGAAGGGCGCATTATCGATGGTTGTGTCACTTGCCCGTGGCATGGCTACCAGTATCAGCCAGAGTCTGGGGCGGCTCCGCCGCCGTTCAAGGAAAAGGTCCCCACTTTCCGGGTCAAGGTTGTGGAGGGATCAGTCTTTGTGCATCCCCGTCCCAATCCACCCGGAACAGGCGTAGAGCCTGCCCAAATTGCATCTACCCAGGTTAAACCCGCAGAGGCGCGGCCGTGACGAACGACTTCTATGTAGGTTATCTGCCGAAGGCTCCGACTGCGCTGGCGGGTTTTGTGCGAAGGATTGTCGTGGTTCTCGGCTTAGCAGTGGTGATCATAGCGCTGATGCTGGTGGTTGCCCAAAACCCGTTCGCGAATTCGAACTTCGAATACGGGAAGGTGCGCAGCTTTGAGGGAGTTGTCGAGGCGCGACCTTTCCCAACGCTTTTAGTCGCACGTCCTGGAGAGATCGGGCAAAATGACAAATATTCGCGCTATCTGCTGGTCGCGCCTGGAAAACATGGAGCCGACGACATGGTGGACGCCGTTGACGGCAAACAGGTCCGTTTGCAGGGTCAACTGATTTATCGTGACGGCACAACCATGGTGGAAATAATGCCCGGCTCCATCGTTGTCGTCGGTATCGCGCCACCAGTTCAAGAGATCGCTCGCGACCTGGGAATCGTCACGGTCGCCGGTGAGATTGTTGACAGTAAGTGCTACCTGGGCGTGATGAATCCCGGCCAAGGCAAGGTCCACCGTGACTGCGCGGCACGCTGTCTGAGTGGGGGGATTCCGCCGATCTTTATTACGGCCGACGGGCATCAGCAATTGTTGCTGGTCGGCCCGGATGGGCGTGCCGTTGGACGCGACGCGCTACGCGAATTCATTGCCGAACCGATTCAGATCCAGGGAGTGCTTCTGGAGGCAGGCCCGACGCGACTGCTGAAGATCGATCCGAGAGCCTTGCGCCATACTCCGGGCGGATTGCGAGCAGCATCAAAAGGTTCTACGGTCGGCCAATGAATACTCCACGGACTGTCGCCTCGAATGAAAGATTTCCGAGCCCAGGGTTTCACAACGTCTTACGGTAATGCACACAGCGGTCCACTACCTCGTACCCCAGGGCCTGATGGACGCGTTGGGACAGTTCATTGTCGATCCAGGTGTCCGACGCCATCTCAACGCACCCCTGGCTGCGGGCCCAGTCTTCCGCCGCAGCCAAGAGCTTCCTGCCTATCCCCCTGTGTCGATGGTTCTCAAGGACGTACCAACCCTCGACGTAGCCCACCGGCCGGGATGGATCGCAGCCGTCCGCGTGTGAACGCAAGTCGATTTCCAGGAAACCAGCCAGAATTCGGTCGCTGGTCTCGGCGACCAAGGTGATGAGCGGCATCGTTACAGGAGCCTTGCCTTCGAGAATTTGTGTAAGTTCCCGGGCGTGTTCTTCGGCGGAAGACTTGGGCCACAGGGCCTGGCGCATACGCACCAGTTGGTCACGGTCCGATAGCTGGGCGAGCCTGATGCAAATGTCTGACACCGGAAAAAACCGCCTTTCACGGCCAGCAACTGCTTCACTCACGTTTTTGAGACAGAGCAGCAGTGGCCGCCTTGTATCCGAACAGGAACGCAGATCGTAAACCGACGGAATCTGCTGAATCGTCAAATCTTCATAAAACGCGCGTACACCCGTGGGTGCAAAGTTTCGAGATCCATAAGGGTAAGAAAGTCGATCGTCTTAAATTCCCGATCGATGGCCGGCGGTCCGCAAATCTTCGCTCCCACCGCCAGGTAGGCACGCAATAGTTTCGGCATCCTATCGCTCGCGCCTTCCGGGGATATCAGAGGCATGGCGAAGGCGGGCCGCGGTGTGGTTCGCAGTTGGGGGTCCACCAGGTGCTCCTGCATGGCCCCATAGACGGCTGTACCGTGAGTTGGGTCCTGCGAGGTCAAAGAAGAACAACCGATCAGATACCGGCCCCCGTGGCCGATAGCGTACTGAGCGATTCCGCGCCACAACAGGTAGAGGACCTCCGTCGATCGATGATCGCGGTGCACACAAGCGCGGCCCAATTCGATCAGGGCGTTACCCAGCCTCTTGTAGGGTGAGAAATCGAATTCACGTTCGCTGTAGAAGCCTGCATTTTTGGACGCCATCGCGCCGGTCTGCAGCCGATAGGTCCCGACGATCTTTCCGGTAGGAGCGTGTTCCACGATAAGGTGGTCACAGACGGCGTCAAACTCATCAATGTCGTGGCCGGTAGTGTAGGCGGCAACGAGTCCTTCGTTTAACTCCAGATTGAAGACCAGAAATCGCAAGCGGAAAGCGTCCATGCGGTCAGCCGCGGACGATGCCAGGCGCAAGCAGTATGACCCCTGCCGAAGATTGAGTGAGTCAGTGCCTAGCTCTCCCTGAGGGTTCGCGGATAACAGGGATGGAGCCAAGCAACCGCGCGTTACCGAAGCCGCTGCGCCCATAAGTTGTCAGGCCTGGTTTACCGTCCGTTGAGGCGTTAGCCAGTGCAATCCTGGTGTGAGATGCATGGCATAAGAAAAGGTGACAAAGCCATATTTCTTCGACAATCTGGCTGGTTTTTGTCACTTCACCCGCGCTGGCGAGTCTTATCTCGTAAACGGGATCAAACCCGGGAAACGAGAGCGATCTGTGACCAGGAAATTACTTCACGCGTTTGTATTACTGGCTGGCCTATCGGCGTCGGCGGCAGCCAAGGACCTGCAAAATCTGGGCAAGGATGGAGTCGCCATCCAGGGCTACGATCCGGTTGCATTCTTTACAGACAGCCAACCGGTCAAGGGAAACCCCCAATTTCAGTCTGACTACCGTGGCGCGAAATATTATTTCGCCTCTTCGGATCACAAAGCCATGTTTGATAAAGCGCCCTCGCAATACGAACCTCAGTTCGGCGGCTATTGCGCATACGGCGCAAGCCGGGGAAAGACCGCCCCGGTCAAGATTGAGGCGTGGCAGATTATAGATGGACGACTCCTCATGCAGTACGACCTCGGTGTGAAGGGCGAATTCAACAAGGACCCGCAAGGCAATCTCAAGAAGGCGGACCAAAACTGGCCCGGCCTCATCGACAAATACGGCAAGTAGGATGAGCACCAATGAGCACACAAGTAGCCTCCACCATGAACCGGCCAATGACGACGATCGTCCTGGTCTCCAGTTGGGTCTGCAGAGTTGTCGCGGCGATCATCCTGCTGCAGACGCTGTTCTTCAAGTTCACGGCGGCGCCGGAGTCGGTTTACATCTTCACCAAACTGGGGACGTTCATCCACAGCTACCTTCCATTTGCGCCGGTCAGCACTATGGAGGCCTCGGGACGTATTGGGTCAGGAATTATGGAGTTGATCGCCGCACTGCTGTTGCTCACGCCGCGCTTCGTTTGGGCAGGAGCAGCTCTGGCGATGGCGGCGACGGGCGGAGCCATCGTCAGCCACTTAACCTTCCTGGGCATCGAGGTTCAGGGAGATAAGGGACTTCTGTTCATCCTGGCAATCACGGTGTTCGTAACCAGCGCCATCGCTCTGTTCTTGCAGCGCACGCAAACTACGGCTCGGGAAAAGGTTCGGACATGATGATGCGATCGTTGAACCATGCGGTGGCTGAGGTTTTGCGGCAGGGCTGTGTTTTTCTGGATCGTGTCGGCGATGAAACGTACAGTCGGCCACTCGAGGATCCAGCCGCAGGAAAGCCCACATCGTCGCTGGGTGCGCACTATCGGCATGTGCTCGATCACTTTCTCTGTCTGGCGGAAGGAATTCGCACGGGCCAGGTCAACTACGATCAGCGGCGCCGGAACCCCCAAGTGGAAGGATCGGTCACGTGTGCACGTCTGGTCACCGAAGGCCTGATCGATGAACTTGGAGTCCTTTCCCCCAGGATTATTCAGCGCGAGTGTGTGGTGACGTACAGCGTTGGTTACGGCGAAACCGATGCGGAAGCCGTACCGTCAAACCTGGCTCGGGAAGTCATGTTCTGTGTCGGACACGCCATCCACCACTATGCCATTCTCAGACTCCTGTGCGCTGGCGTGGGAGTGAAACTGCCGTACGAATTCGGCATAGCTCCCTCGACGTTGAAACATCTGCAAACTCAAGCGGCGGAGCGGGGATAGTCGAACATGCTTTTATCTCACGCACTCCCGGAGACCCAAGCCGCGCTCGCGCTGTCCATCTTTTTAGCAACATTCATTTACGAAGACGGCGCAACTCTGCTGGCTGCGACCGTGTCGGCCAGCGGAGCCTTGGACCCGCGGATCGGAATTCTGACCACGTTCCTGGGCATCTGGATGGGAGACATGGGATTGTACGGGCTGGGCTCAAGTTTCGGGCGGCGCACGGCCGAGTCACGCCGCCTTCAAAAGTACTTAACGCCCGAGTCACTCGCCAGAGCTGAAGGCTGGTTCGCGAAGCATGGATCGCTGGCCCTGGTCATGAGCCGCGCGATCCCCGGGAGTCGCCTACCACTTTACGTGGCTGCCGGCGCGTTGCGGCTTCCGGTCCGGCTGTTTGCCAAGACGACCGCGGTCTGTTCGGCTGTCTGGGTCTGCGCGATCTTTGCCATCTGGCGATTCATTCCCAATGCATCGTCGGGGCCTCGGAGATTGCTGCCCTGGCTTGTAATGGCCCTGGTACTGTTCGCCCCGTGGCTGCTGGGCAAGACCGCGATCGGCGTGTTCCGACGGTTCAGGCCGGCACGGAAGCGCGACGCGTTGGGTTTATGTGCACTCTGAGTGTCATAACTCGTAGCGACGGCTACTTGCTTGCGATGAATCGCGACGAAAGAATCGCACGCGGAGCGGGAGAGCCTCCGCAGGTTCACCACCGTGGCGCCACCACAGCTGTGTATCCGGGTGACGGGGCGGGCGGTACCTGGATTGCAGCCAATGAACATGGCATCACTCTGGCATTGCTAAATCGGAGCGACGTAGTTCCGCTCCCCTGCGACCGCAACCAGCCACGAAGCAGAGGAGAGATCATCCCTGCCCTTGCAAGTGCGCCTTCGCTGACGGGGCTGCAAGCAGCGTTCGGTACTCTGAACCTGCACGGAATTCGACCCTTTCGCTTCGTAGGAGTGTTTCCTTCCGAGCAGGCGATTGCTGAGTGGGGATGGGATTCGGTGCAGCTGACTTTCCAAACTCGGGGCTGGCAGTCTCTCCACTGGTTTTCCTCGAGCCTTTCGGACAGACAGGCCGAGAGCTTGCGTGGCGCTGCATGCCGGGACGCGCAACAGGAGCCGGACGCCGGCTCGGCGCTGTGGTTGCGAAAGCTTCACGCATCTCACACGGGCGGCCCGGGGCCATTCAGCTTGTGTGTCCACCGGGTCGATGTCAAAACATTGAGTTATACCGAGGTCGTTGTCACGCTACGACAAATACGAATGGAGCATTTCCGGGGCAGACCTTGCGCCATGGATGCCGACGGTAGAACTAGCTTGGACCTTATTGAATATCCTCGCGCAGCTACTCCGCCGGTCGGCCATGTGCGCGGTTCAGACCAATGTGAGCTCATCGGCCAAAGGAAAACGATCAACCCACCAGTAACCATCAGTCCATGAGGCCTTTCGCTACTAACTCGGGTTACCGTAGTCGCCGGCGCCTCCTCGGCCGCTGGAGGCGCTGGTTTCGCTGGGAGTTCTGGCCTCTGTATATTTTTTATCCCCCCGTGGTTGCGTACATCGCTTATCTCGGAATCAGATTCCGAAGTTGGACGTTGTTTACGGCAGCCAACCCGGCCATTCCGGCGGGCGGATTCGTGGGCGAGTCCAAGCATAAGATCCTGGACCGTCTGAAAGGCGCCGGTCCGTGCCTCCCGCATTCCACGCTTCTGGCCTGCGGAGTGCCGGGAGAACGCGTCGCCCAGGCCGAGGAATTCATGCGGCAAAATGGGCTCGAGTTTCCGGTCGTATTGAAGCCGGATGCCGGGCAGCGTGGCTCGGGGGTGGCAATCGTCCGCTCAGCGGACCAGTTGTGCGAGTATCTGACGCGCTCGTCGTTCCCCGCGATCTTGCAAGAGTATGTCCCCGGTGAGGAGTATGGACTTTTTTACTATCGCTACCCGGATAGTGAGAGGGGCCGAGTTTTCTCGGTGACTGAGAAGAGAATGCCCGTTCTTCTCGGTGATGGAAAATGTACGTTGGAAGAGTTAATCCTCGCGGATGACCGTGCGGTTTGTATGTCGGACTTCTACCTGCGTAAGCATCTGGATCGGACTCACGAGGTGCCAACGGCGGGAGAGCGTGTGCAGCTGGTTGAGATCGGGACCCATTGCCGGGGTGCCATTTTCCTTGACGGCGGTGAAACCATCACTCCCGCATTGGAAGAGGTTGTCGATCAAATAGCGAAAACCTTCGAGGGCTTCTTCTTCGGTCGCTTTGATATTCGTGTTCCTTCGCGGCAAGACTTCATGGCGGGCCGCAACCTCAAGATCGTTGAGCTGAATGGCGTCACCTCGGAAGCAACCCACATCTACGACCCCAAGCTCAGTCTTTTCGAGGCCTATCGTGTCCTGTTCCGACAATGGCGGATCGCATTCGAAATTGGGCAACTCAACCGGGCGCGCGGCATCCATCCAGCTTCTGTGGGCGAGCTGCTGGATGCGGCTCGCCGGTATTCCCAACTGGCACAGAGCTACCCGGAATGATCGGGGGCGATAACCCGCGCAGGTTGGCAAGTCCGCATGTTGTGATCGCGTTCGCATGGATCATGCTTGCCGCCGTCTCAAGCGAGTACCAGAGGCATGCCAAATATCCAGTCTGATGACGAATTCAACGACATCGTCTTACTCCATTCGTCCAGCCGGCGTAGAGAACATTCGGGGACTCTCTGCGATCGAACTAGCGGCTGCCAAGCTGCTCAAGGGCTACGCACCTGAGTCCGTGCTGACCGAGACCACGGACGAGCATACATTTGCCGATGCCGCGCGCGAGGGGCGCCTGTGGGTGGCCTTGAAGCGCGACGTGCCCGTAGGCTTCGCCCTGGTAAAAATGCTAGCTGATGATTTACCCCATCTCGAGGAACTGGACGTTGATCCTTCTCACGGGCGTCGTGGCGTCGGAACGGCCCTGGTCCGGGCAGTGTGTAAGTGGGCGGCCGATTCCGGATATACCATGCTGACCCTTTCGACGTTCCGGGCTGTGCCCTGGAACTTCCCGTTCTATGCGCGGTTGGGGTTCGAGGAGATCCCCCGCGAAACTCTTCGTTCCGAGCTGTTGGCTGTGGTATCGGAGGAAGCGGATCGAGGCCTTGATCCGGATACTCGGGTGGTCATGGGGTATCGATGCGTGCCGCCCGCGATCCGCGAACAACCACGGCTGTCCGTCGAATGACGTCAAATACCAATTCAGGGCTCCCCGAGGGCGCCCTCAACTGCCGGTTCCTACGCTTGAGACTTCCCGCAATTTCGCATCTGCACTTGCCGCGAACCGGTTCTTGGTCCTCCCGGGAGCCTGCGGTGCCTTGCCCTCAACCGGAGGCGCCGGGCGAATCCCCTTCACATCCTCAACATAAGCCCGCAGGATTTCGGCCACACTCCAAGCCTGTGCTATACATCCACATGGCCGTTGAGGGGCGTCGCCGTCGAAGATCTCGGAGATGTGACCGAGCCCGCCATCTGCAAGGTGACCTTTCAACGGCTCGAGCCATTCTGCAGCCTGGCGGCGGGCAGCGTCACTGCCCTGGTTTACCTTTATGTATGCGGTGATAAACGGGCCCATCAGCCACGGCCAGACTGTACCCTGATGATAAGCGCCATCGCGTTCGGTGGGTCCGCCGGTGTAGCGACCACGGTACTGCGGATCGCTGGGCGCCAGGCTGCGCAGGCCGAACGGAGTGAGCAGATGCGCTTGAACTTTCTCCACTACGCCCTTCGCGCGTTCGGGTGACAACATGCCGTGGGTCAGGCTGACCGCCAAGATCTGGTTCGGGCGGATGGACGGGTCCGGCGGTGCTCCGTTGGTGACATCGAACAGGCAGCCGGTATTCTCATTCCAGAAGAGGCGGTTGAAACTCCAGCTCGCCACAGTTGCCATGTTGCGATAACGCTTCTCCCCGGTTTCGTCACCGAACCGTTGAGCCAGGTCTTCCATGATACAAAGCGCGTTGTACCAAAGTGCCTCAATTTCCACGGGCTTGCCGCGGCGCGGCGTCACCACCCAGTCGCCGACTTTGGCGTCCATCCAGGTGAGTTGGACCCCGGGTTCGCCAGAAGAAAGCAGGCCGCTGGAATCCACCTTGATTCCGTAGCGCGTGCCGCGCACATGCCAGGCGATGATATCGGCGAATACGGGATAGAGCTCGTTCCGCACAAACTCCACATCGCCGGTGTAGGCCAGGTAGGCACGAGCGGCTTCAAAAAACCACAGCGTGGCGTCCACAGTGTTGTATTCCGGGGTTTCGCCGGCATCGGGAAAACGGTTGGGTAACATGCCCTGATCCACGTGCTGTGCGAAAGTGCGCAGGATGCTGCGCGCGACCTCAGGCTTGCCAGTCGGCAGAGTCAGTCCGGGCAAGGCCACCATGGTGTCGCGGCCCCAGTCACTGAACCAGTGATAGCCGGCGATCACCGTTTTCTTGTCGCCGCGAGCGACGATGTACTGGTCGGCGGCGGAGGTCAGATCCTGGGCGAAGGCGTCCGCAACCGGCGCCGCTGCGGTCAGCTTCGAGCGGCGAGCGATCTCCGCTTTGCGAAGTTCCGCCGCCTGAGCGGCATCGCGCTGTTCGGTGGAGGCAATGACCGTTGCCGGGCGACCCTTGTCCAGATCAAAACGCAAGACCAGAGGATTGAAGAGGTCTTCGGCGAAATCGAGGCCGCGCTCCCGTTCGGCATCGTATTCAAAGTTCCGGTACCAACTGCCGGCTTTCCGCACCTCGCTGGCGTTGTGAGCCAGATGCAAAGACGGTAACCCCTGGTAAGGAGTGAGGGTCGCCAGTCCAGGACTCTGTTTCGCGTCACCATTGATGGCTCCATTTTCGTGTGTGGTGCTGTGATAGTCGCGGAATGCGATCAGCGGCCTGAGCTCAAGGCGCAAACTGTTGGGCCGTTCCGGATGATTGTTTTTCTTCAACTCGTATTGCACCACCGCGCTGTTCTCCCCCTGGATCATGAACACGGTCTTCTCGATCTCGATACCCTCAATTTCGTAGGTGAAGACCGGAAATGGATCAAGGCGGAACTTCTTCAGATATTGAAATCCCCGCGGGTGAATCACGCCAGGATAGCGATTGGCCGAAAGATCAAACGGTTGTCCTTCGATGAAAAGGGTTTCCTCCAACTTGGAGAGCATGACGATGCGGCCGACCGGCGGTTTCGTGGCAGCCACCAGCAGCCCGTGGTAACGGCGGGTGTTCAGCCCGATAATCGTTGAGGAAGCAAAGCCCCCGAGACCATTGGTTTCAAGCCATTCCCGGCGCAGTGCGGCCTCCAGATCACCGCAGATTTCTTTCGTGAATTGAATCATGTTCTTTTCTCCCAGGAGGATGCTTTCTTTCTGGTGAGACTCACTTAACATCGGAAGGTGACAGAACTCACGCCGGCCATGATGTTATTACAGCATGGGTACAAGGCCCAAAGAAACTGCGGAACTCGCACTCCGCAGGGCGGACGAGGAGTTCGTCCTGATGCAAGTTCTGGTGCTTTGTGCACTAGGCTACTTCGCAAAACACCTTGATGGCGCCATTGGGTGACGTGAGCTTCTTGAACAGTTCGGTGTAATTCTCCAGGCCCTTCACCGGATCGGTGAGAAGCTTGCTGAGCCATCCCGGATATTCCGCCTCCGCCTGCGCCATGTCCCCGACACCCATTTCAAAGTATTCGCGGTTTGCGTTTACGGTCCCGACCATGACCTTGTTGCCGAGAACAAATTCGAGGTTGATCCGGTCCGCGGGGACTTGAATCATCTTGTCGCCGCCGGTGACGCTGGCGAGCACAAGGACTCCGTTTTTTCCCAGGGCCTGCATGCTGTCGAAAACAACGCTGGAGTTTCCGGTACCTTCGAAGACGATGTCGAAAGGGCCGTATTCCCTGGCCGCGTCGCTGATCGCGATGTCTTTGGTCGAAAGGTATCGCGCTCCGAGTTCTTCGATCAGATCCGAGTTAAGGTACGGTTTCGGAGTGCGTCCGAACGTAGTCACATCCAAACCCTTCAATCGCAAAACGAGTGTGGCCAGCAAGCCGATGGTGCCGGCCCCCATGACCGCAGCCTTGCGGGGGCGCCACACTTTGAGCCGGCGCTGGATTTCGTACGCCTGGTGAATTCCTTTTTCCACCACCGTGGTGGGTTCCAACAGCACGCCGACGTGCTTGAGACCCTTCGGGACTTTGACAATGAACTCGACGTCATCGACATAATGCTCCGTCAAGTAACCGTGGCGCAGGTTGATTCCCCGTTCGTAGTAAGTGTCGTCGGTGGTCATGTCGTTGGTGCCGATGAGGTCGTAAATGCTGTTGCCGGGCCGGCGCACCGTCGCAACCACGTAATCGCCGG
>Ga0207657_10006023_pt1 | contig 12613 bp, 10 predicted proteins | sample KBSC33metaG_FD_184316 | JGI IMG/M metagenome (GOLD analysis project Ga0207657, IMG submission 184316) | Corn rhizosphere microbial communities from Kellogg Biological Station, Michigan, USA - KBS C3-3 metaG (SPAdes) (version 2) | ecosystem: Host-associated > Plants > Roots > Rhizosphere > Soil ...
TCCCTCCACTTCTCACACTCACTCATGACTCTCTACATCGCACGCAGACTCGTTTGGACGGTCGTCGTCGTCGCGTGTGTGCTCGCGATCACCTTCGCCGTCTTCTATCTCTTGCCGGCAGGCGATCCCGCGCTGCGCTTCGCGGGCAAGAGCCCCACCGACGCAGAGCTCGTCCAGATCCACAAGCGGCTCGGTCTCGACAAGCCGTGGTACGTGCAGTTCGTGAAGTTCTCGAAGGGCTTCTTCATAGGAGACAAGTTCGGCTGGCCCGGCCTCGGCTACACCTATGCCGGCCAGACGTCCGTCAAAGCTTTGATCGTTGCGCGCGCTCCCCGGACGCTGTTCCTGATCGCGGGCGCCGCCATCCTCTGGCTCTTCATCGGGGTCTCCGTCGGTGTCCTCTCCGCGGTCAAGCGACGAACGATTGTCGACCGATTAGCCATGGGCTTCGCGCTTGTAGGCATTTCGACGCCGGTCTTCTGGCTCGGTCTGATGTCGCTGTTCATCTTCTGGCGACAGCTCGGCTGGACCGCGGGCACCGGCTACGTCTCGCCGGTCAACAGCATCACGGGATTCTTCTCGCACATGATCCTGCCCTGGATCGTGCTCGCGTTGCTGTACGCGGCGTTCTACGCACGGATGACGCGAAACAACCTCCTGGAGACGCTCGGTGAGGACTACATCCGGACCGCGCGCGCAAAGGGCCTCCCCGAACGCACCGTGATCTTCAAGCACGGGCTCCGCGCGAGCCTGACGCCGATCGTGACGATGTTCGGGCTCGACATCGCGCTGCTCGTCGGCGGCGCGATCATCACCGAGTCCGTCTTCAACCTGCAGGGGCTGGGGTACCTCGCGATCAACAGCGCCCTGCAGCAGGATCTGCCGATCGTGCTCGGCGTCGTGCTGCTCGCATCCGTCGCCGTCGCGCTCGCGAACCTGATCGTCGACATCCTCTACGCGTTCATCGACCCAAGAGTTCGCTACGCGTGAGCTCGGCGCATCAAGAAACAGCGCGTGACGGAACGCTGCTCGAAGTTCGCGGGCTGACCGTCCGCTTCCCGACGTCGGACGGTGTCGTCCAGGCGGTCTCCGACGTGACGTTCTCACTCCGCCGCGGCGAGACCCTCGGCGTCGTCGGCGAATCGGGCTCGGGCAAGAGCGTCTCGAACCTCGCGATCATGGGCCTGCTGAACCGGCAGCGAACGGCGATCTCCGGCGAGGTCGAGTTCATGGGGCGGGACCTGCTCACGCTGCCGCAGGACGAGCTCCGGCACATCCGTGGCAAGGACATCGCGATGGTGTTCCAGGACCCGTTCGCGTGCCTGCACCCCATGTATCGCGTCGGCGCGCAAATCGCGGAGGCCGTCACGGCCCATCAGGACGTGAGCAACGACGCGGCGTGGGCACGGGCAGTCGAGTTGCTCGACCACGTCGGCATCCCAAACGCGAAGTCGCGCGCCCGGGACTACCCGCACCAGTTCTCGGGAGGCATGCGTCAGCGGGCGATGATCGCGATGGCGCTCGTGCACAACCCGTCGATCCTGATCTGCGATGAGCCGACGACGGCACTCGACGTCACCGTCCAGGCCCAGATCATCGAGCTGATCGAAGAGGTGAAGCGCGAGTTCGACATCGGGGTCATCCTCGTCACCCACGATCTCGGCGTGGTCGCGGAGACCGCCAACTCGGTGATGGTCATGTACGCGGGCCGGGTGATGGAATACGGGCCGGCCCGGCAGATCTTCGAACAGCCGCAGCACCCGTACGCGTGGGGCCTGCTCGACTCCATGCCGTCCGTCGAACGGCGGCTGAGCGCGCTCGTGCCGATCGAGGGCTCACCGCCGTCGCTGCTCGCGCCTCCGTCCGGCTGCCCGTTCCATCCACGCTGCCGCTACCGCTTCGAGCCGTGCCCGACCGAGCGGCCGCCGCTCGTCGCGCCCGTGCCGGACGCGCATCCGGACGCCTGCTGGCTCAACTGGGACGACAAGGTGCGTGAGGGCGCAAAACGCTCCGTCACCCGCCTCGGAGACGTGGCATGAGCCTGCTCACGTTCCTGGGGCGTGGCTGGTGGTGCCCGGCCGGAGGGCACAGTGCTCTGCACGGGCCCGGAAGGCCGGGTGCCTCCAGCGACGCCAGCCTTTCGCGGAGCCCGGCTCCGCCGGGCGGGAGCGAAAGGCGGCCAGGGGCGTGAGCGACGGGAATCTCGTCGAGATCGAGAACCTGACCAAGCACTTCGCGGTCCGGCAGGGGGTGTTCGCACGCAGCAAGGCACAGGTGCACGCGGTCGAGGGCATCGATCTCACGGTGCGCCGCGGCGAGACCCTTGGCATCGTCGGCGAGTCGGGCTGCGGCAAGTCGACGACCGCGCGTTTGATGCTGAGGTTGCTCGACCTCACCTCCGGCACCGTCCGCTTCGACGGGACGGACATCTCGACGCTGAGCCAGCGCGCGCTGCGGCCCCTTCGGCGCGAGATGCAGATGATCTTCCAGGATCCGTACTCGTCGCTGAACCCACGCAAGACCGTGGGCCAGATCGTCGGCGCGCCGTTCGCGATTCACGGCCAGAAGGGCGCGAAGACCCGCGTGCAGGAACTGCTCGAGACGGTCGGGCTGAGCCCGGAGCACTACAACCGCTACCCGCACGAGTTCTCGGGCGGACAGCGTCAGCGCATCGGCGTCGCCCGCGCGCTCGCGCTCTCACCCAAGCTGATCGTGTGTGACGAGCCCGTATCGGCCCTCGACGTTTCGATCCAGGCGCAGATCCTGAACCTGCTCCGCAACCTCCAGCGCGACTTCAACCTGACCTACGTCTTCATCTCGCACGACCTGTCGGTGATCAGGCAGATCGCCGACCGCATCGCCGTCATGTACCTCGGGAAGATCGTCGAGCTCGGCGACAGCGAGTCGATCTACGAGCATCCGAAGCATCCGTACACCGCCGCGTTGCTCTCGGCAGTTCCCCGTGCGACGACCGGCGGCCGCGAGCGGATCGTCCTGACCGGCGACGTTCCGTCGCCCGTCAACCCGCCGTCGGCCTGCGTGTTCCACCCGCGCTGCCCACGCTTCCACGAAGGCCACTGCGACGTCGAGACGCCGTACCTCCGCGAGCTCGCGCCCGGCCAAGCCGCGGCGTGCCACTACCCGCTGGAGAAGTGGCCGATGACGGACGACGAGATCCGGCAGGCCGAAGGCGCGGAGCGCGCCGACCGGCCGCGCCTCGAAGGCACCGCCCACGAGATCTAGCGCTCGATGGTGGGCGTCTGAGCCGCGACACCGCTGATCCCGCGGCGCTGTCGTTCGATCGCGGCAGCGCGGCGTTTCACGAGCCGATCGGAAACAGCGCCCTCGTCTGGCGGCGCTTCCGGCGCGAGCGGCTCGGGGTCGCGGGCCTCGTCGGCCTGACCCTGATCGTCCTCGCCTGCTTCGTCCTGGAACCGATCCTCGAGCGGGTGCTCGGTCACGCTCCGGACGAGCCGTTCCTCGGCGCCGTCAACCCGATCGACCACAGCCCGGTCGGCTGGTTCAGCTGGGTGCCCGACAACAGCGGCCACGGCAAGACGTTCCTGCTGCTCGGGGGCGACGGGCCACTCGGTCGCGACGAGCTCTTGCGCCTGCTGGCCGGCGGACAGGTGTCGCTCGAGATCGCCTTCATCGCAACGGCGATCGCGTTGATCGTCGGCGTGTGCTTCGGGACGCTTGCCGGCTACTACGGCGGGTCGATCGACGCGGTGATCAGCCGGATCACCGAGCTCTTCATGTCGTTTCCGCTGCTGCTGCTCGTGATCGCCCTTGGCCAGACCGCGGCGCAGCGGTTCGCTGCCTACACGCTGCACGGGCTCCTCACGCCGGGCGTCCTCGCGCTGTCGGTCGTCGTCGGTCTCTTCTCCTGGTTCTATCCGGCGCGCGTCGTGCGAACGCTTGTCGTCTCGCTGCGCGAGCAGGAGTTCGTCGAGGCCGCGCACATGGTCGGCGCGCGCGACCGCCGGATCATCTGGAAGCACCTGCTGCCGCACCTCGCGGGGCCGCTGATCGTCTGGGGCACGCTCGTCGCCGCCGGCGTGATCATCCTCGAGGCGTCGCTCTCCGTCCTCAACTTCGGCCTGCGGCTCGGCACCCCGAGCTGGGGCGGCCTGCTCGCACAGTCCTGGGGGACGCTGCTCAACTTCGGCCAACCCTCAGCCGCGCCCGGGATCGTGTACCCGGTGCCGACGCTGCTCAAGGTGGCCCCGTCGCTCGCGCTGTTCCTGACCGTCCTCTGCCTCTCGCTGATCGGCGACGGTCTGCGCTCGGCACTCGACCCACGCGGCGAGCGCTGATGGCGACGTTCCTCGTTCGCCGCGCGCTCTCGGGCCTGCTGCTCGTCGGGCTCCTCGTCTTCCTGACCTTCTTCGTGTTCAACGAGATCCCGACCACACCGGCGTGCCTCGTCGTCGCGTGCGGGCCGAAGACAACGACGACCGACGCGATGATCCGCGACGCCGAGCACCAGCTCGGCATCGACCGGTCGGTCTTCGTGCAGTTCGGCGACTACACCTGGAAGCTCGTTTCCCGCGGCGATTTCGGCACCGCCTGGACGTCTCATGTCAACGTCGGCACCCAGATCGGCCAGGCCCTGCCGGTCACCGCGTCCCTCGTCGCAGGCGGGATGCTGTTGATGCTGCTGCTGGCGCTCCCGCTCGGGTGCATCGCGGCGCTGCGCCCCCGCTCGCCCGTCGACCGCGGCCTGCTGACCCTCAGCGTGGTCGGACTGGCCATCCACCCGTTCGTGCTCGGGCTCACGGTGCGCGACTTCTACGCCAACCACTTCCACATCTACTCCGGCTACTGCCCGTTGACCGGGACTGGACCACCGACGTTGAGCGCCGCGGGACAGAGCGGCGGCGGCTGCGGCGGCCTCGCGGACTGGGCCGGTCATCTCCTCGTGCCATGGACCGTGTTCGCATTGTTCTTCCTGCCGCTCTACATGCGGATGCTGCGCGTGCGCCTGCTCGAGACCTTCAGCGAGCCGTGGATCAGCACGGCGCGGGCGAAAGGCGCCTCCGAAACGCGGGTCGTCCTCGGTCACGCGCTTCGCAATGCGATCGGGCCGGTGCTGCCGATGCTCGCCGTCGACGCGGGCACGGCGATCACGGCCGCGATCTACGTCGAGCTGGTCTTCGGCATGCCGGGCCTTGGCTCTCTCGCCGTCGGCGCTCTGAGCGGCAGGGCCGGCGGCTACGACCTCCCGCTTGTCGCAGGCATCGTCACGGTGATCGGCGCGTTCGTCGTGTTGTTGAACGTCGCGGCAGACGTCGCAGGCGCGTGGCTCGATCCGCGTATCCGGACGAAGACGGCGAGCGGGTTGATCCCGCTGCCTCGCGCTGTCGCGTCGCATCCGCGCGCGCGGTTCGGCCTGAACGCCGCCGTCGGCGCAGCGCTCGTGGCCCTGCTCGCGGTCGCGGTCACACATAGAGCGCCTCCGACCACCGGTCGCTTCGATCTCGGTACGCCGATCAAGGCCGTGCACGTGAGCTGGACCGACGAGAAGCGGCTCGAGTCGCAAACGGGAGCGGTCACCCAACGTGGCTTCCTGAAGACCCACGTCACGAAGATCGAGTTCGGCCGGTACGGGTGGCGCGTGACCGCGGCGATCATCAACGACAGCCCGCTGTCGCTCCGCCTGTCGAGTCTCGACGCGCCGCAGGGCACGACGCTCTTCTACCCACAGCAACCCATGTCGCTGCTCGTGCAGACGGACGTCGGCGGCGGCAGGTTCCTGAAGCCGCTGCCCGCGAGGGTCTTCACACCCGGAATCCCGGAAGTACTGAAGGCGCACACGACCTGGTCCGGCACCTTCTCGGGGCCGGACCCGGTGAAGACCGGCAGCGAGCTCTACGTCGGCTTCGGCCAGTTCACGTACGCCGATTCGCTCAGCTTCCCCCGCGCCTTCTCGACGAGCACCGCGAAGTCGGCGACAGCGCCCTAGCCCGGAACGGCGCTCTACGCCGGAACGACGCCGAGGCGCTCGTGGACGAAACGCACGACCATCGCTCCTTCGCCCACGGCCGTCGCGCAGCGCTTGACCGAGCCCGACCGGACATCGCCCGCCGCGAAGATCCCCGGCACGCTCGTCTCGAGCAGCCCGTCCGTGCCTGCGTCGGCGCCGGTCAGGATGAAGCCCTTCTCGTCGCGCTCCACGACATCACCCAGCCACCCGGTGCACGGTGTCGCGCCGAGGAAGAGGAACAAGAACGAGAACGGCACCCGCTCGCCGTTCTTCAACGTCACTGCTTCCAGTTCACCGTCGGTGCCGTGCAGCTCCGCAACCTCGCAGCGATCGCGCACGGCGACGCCGTAGCGCTCGAGCTCGTGGACGAGGTAGTCGGACATCGTCTCGCGGAGATCGGCTCGCCGGTGCAGCAGCGTGACGAGCGCACCGCCACGCGCGAGCCAGACCGCCGCCTGCCCGGCGGAGTTGCCGCCGCCGATCACCCCCACGCGCTTCGCGCCGCAGCTGTGTGCCTCCGCGGGCCCCGCCGAGTAGAACACGCTCACGCCCTCGTACTCGGCCAGATTCTCGACCGGGAGCCGGTTGTAGTCCGCGCCGGTCGCCAGGATGACAGCTCGCGCGGCGACCTCGCGGTTCTCTTCGAGATACACGGTGTGACGCCCGTTCCCGATCTCGAGCGAGACGGCGCGGTAGGGCGTGGCAGTCCGCGCGCCGAACTTCCGCGCCTGGGTGATCGCACGCGTCGTCAGCTCCGAGCCGCTGATCCCGGCCGGGAAGCCCAGGTAGTTCTCGATGCGGCGTGAAGTGCCCGCCTGGCCGCCGAGCGCCGTGCCCTCGATCAGCAGCGTGTCGAGTCCTTCCGAGGCGCCGTACATCGCCGCTCCGAGACCGGCGGGGCCGCCGCCGATCACCACCAGGTCGACCTCCTCGCGCGCGGCGAGGTCGAGACCGATGCCGAGCGCGCGCATCAGCTCGCCCGGCGAGGGGCCGCGCAGCTCCACACCGCCGGGCAGCCGCACGAGCGGCAACTGGTCAGGAGCGAGCCCCTCGATCAGCGCAACCGTGTCCGCGTCATCGGAGTGCTCGAGGTCGCGCCAGGTGTAGGGAAGGCGGTTCCGCCGCACGGAGTCGACGATGCGTCGCGTCGACTCGGACGAGCGCGGCCCGATGACTTCCAGGCCGATGCCGTCCACCTGCTGGAGCGCCTCGCGCCGCGCCATGAACGTCGAGAGCAGCAGCTCCGACAACGGTGCGTCGTCGAACAGGATGGGGCGCAGCGCCTCTCTGTCGACGGCGATGTATCGCATCGGCTCGGTCACGACCGCCGTCAGGTAGACGGTCTGCCCGGACAGCAGGTTGATCTCACCCAGGAACCCGGACGGACCGTGCCGGATGATCTCGTTGCCGGCGCCGTCGAGGATCGCCACCTCGCCCTCGATGATCGCGATGAAGGGATAGCGCAGGTCGCCGACCTTGAAGAGCACGTCGCCGACGGCGGCGGTGCGCTCCTCGCCGACCGCAGCCAGCGTCGCCAGCTGCGACTCGGAAAGAATTGATTTGGGCGGGGCCGTCATCCGAAAGAGGGTACCCAGCGAGGTGCAGCCGGCAACGAGACCGGACGAACTCCAAGATGCTGCGGGGTGCAATCAACAGCAGTGGACAGCTGAATTGAGCTCTGAGCTACCCGAAGGCCCGCCTCACGGCGGGCCTTCGTTGTCCATGGACCCCGAGGGCCGGAACCTGTCGGGCGTTGACAGCCTGACTTGCGCCAGTGTTCCGGGATGACGCCTAGACAAGAGCGAGATGCGTAGCCTGCGGGCGTGCGGCTGCGCGAGCCTCGACGGAAGGTCGGCGAGCGGTCTGATCGGGATTTCATCCCACGACACGCACTGGAGTGCGGATGACTCCGATGTTGCCACTCGCCAGGACTGCGTCGAAGGCGCCCGGGGACTGCGCGTCTCGGTCGTCGATCAGGAACCGCACCTCCTGCTCTCGGTCGTTGAGCTCCAGCAGCCGGGTTGCGCACCGGCTGCAGCATCCACGCGATATCAGGCCTGCTGGTGCAGGCGAGATACCCACCCGGCGGCTGCCGATCGACATAGCTGGGGTCACCGGTTCGAGCCGTTCTCGGTCGCGACGCGCAACGAGACCTCGTCGTCGGAACGCGGTTAGCGTTCTGTTAGCGCGTGCCTGTTGGGTTCGGATCTGTCCGGGAATCGAGAAGGAGGCATTGATGACTGGGGGAACGAGATCCGGTCGCACGCTTCGTCCGCCGGCGCCGGGGACCATGTTTGCCGGACTTGCGCAGGTCCGGCGGAGACGGTTCGTTTCGTGTCTGCGGTCGACTTTCACCATTGCTGCCCTCGCAGTCGGGGCGTTCGGCGCCGTGGGTGTCAGTTCAGCCCGGGCTGACAACACGATCGCAATTCTGGACTCGCTGAACGGCGTCCCGACGTCGACGGTGTTCCCGGCAGTGTCCGGGACGGGAATACTTCCGTTTCAGTTCGCCGGGCCTGAGTTCACGCTCACCCAGACGACGACGATCACAGAAGTCGGCGGCTTCATCGCCATCCTTTCGACGCAGCCGATCCTGGTGGAGATCCTGAGCTCCGTAAACGGACTACCCGACCCGTCGCACGTACTGGGCGTCTTCCCCCTCACCGTTTCGCCGCTTCCGACCTACCCGCTGGCAACCTACGAGTCGGTCGCGCCAAACCTAACTCTCTCCCCTGGAACCTACTTCGCGCTCTTTGGCGCGCAGGATATTTCTGGTGCGACCTGGTGGGGCGAAAGCTCGACGGGTCTCCTCCCGCAGCTGATTACGGAGGGGATCTGGGATCCAACTACCGGGAGAACTGCCGCTGGTCCGGACTTCATGGGCGCCCGCGTGCTCGGAGTAGTGACCGAGACGAACGCTCAGCTGGAGGAGCTGTTCGCCGACGTCACAGGTGTCGGACCAGGCACCAGCCTCGCCGACAAAGTGAAGCGAGCGCAGACGTACGTGGCCGCAAACGACCTGACAGATGCTTGTTCGACGCTCGCGGCAGTCATCAACGAGGTGACCGCGCAGTCCGGCAAGAAGATCTCCGCCAACGAGGCACGATCGCTTATCTCGAGCGCCCAGCAAATCAGGGCACAGCTCGGCTGTTAGCAAGAACGATCGCTCTTCGGCCAGAAGCCGGCGCGGCACGTTGGCTGGACCCAACGAGCGACGTAGAGATCCTCGATTGCGTCAAGCACCAGGCGGGCGACCGCATCGAACCCTCGGCTGTGCGAGCGTTCCGAGAACGCCCTGGCGCACCCCTCTACAACTTGCCTCTTAGCGTCTGCGCGACGGCGCGAGATGCGCTCCAAACTGCTGGGGGTACGAAGAACAGCCCAGCCCACTGACCGCTCGCAACGAAAACGATCACGACGAGCCAAAGACACGCCGACGAAATGCCCCACCAGAGTCCGCTCAACGTGCGCCCGTCAGTCGCGGCCAACAGCAACTTAGACAACATGTCAGTGCCTGTCAGGCTTAGCTTCATCGACTCATCGTAGGACGTGCGTAGGCGCTCGAGCGTCGCCTGGCCAACGTTGCGGAAAGACGCCAGAGAATTCGCGGATGCGATCGCGCCGGTGCCGGTCGTTGCCATTCCCGTGAGCGTGATCGAGGATTGGGAGACCTTCCATTCCATCTTCCAGCGCGAACTCGGCTTCCCGACGTTCTACGGTCGCAACATGAACGCGTGGATCGATTGCCTCATCTCGGCCGATGACCCGGACGACGGCATGGTGGCGCCAGGGGTAGCGGTGATCGACGGTGACGTGCTGACGCTCGAACTCGACGATGTCGGGACGTTCATGGCTAGATGCCCGGAGCAAAACGCGGCTCTTGTCGAATGTGCCGCGTCGGTGAACTGGTCGCGCATCCACAACGGCCAACGGCCGATCTTGGCGCTCTCGTTCCACGGCGACTGAGACCGGCCTGCGAAGGTTGGGCGCGGAGACAAGAATGAGGCGATGCATGCGACCGAAGTGGAACGTGCGATTACCGCGACGACAGCGCTTGGCTCGCAACTCGGGCTTGTCGTCGGTGAGGCGAGGATCGTCGGCAACTCGAACAAGCTCGGCCTGCGGCTACTCCCTTGCGATGTCTTTGCCCGGGTGGCGTTCTCGGGCCAAGAGGCGTTCCAGTTTGAGATCGAGATCGCACGGGGGCTCACAGACATCGGAAGCCCCGTTGCGAGCCTCGACACACGTGTTGAACCACGCGTCTTTGAGCGAGACGGGTTCGCCTTCACGCTGTGGCGGCACTACGAACAGCCGGGCATCGATCCTTCGGCAGCGAGCTACGCGAAGGCGCTTGAGGGGCTGCATGCGGGTATGGCGCAGCTCGACGTCGTTGCGCCGCACTTCAGCGACCGCGTGAGCGAAGCGCTGCGGCTCCTCAGAAGCCATGACCGAACGCCACGGCTCGAAGACACCGACCGCGAGCTTCTGCTTGAGACGCTAGGGAGCTGCGGCGACAGGATCCACCAGCGATCCACACGCGAGCAATTGTTGCACGGTGAACCACACCCCGGAAACGTCCTGAGCACTGCGGCAGGGTTGTTGTTCATCGATTTCGAAACGTGTTGCCGCGGGCCTGTCGAGTTCGATCTCGCACACGTCCCGGAGGCCGTCTGCGAGGCCTACTCTGCAGCGGATCCCGAACTGATTCAGGAGAGCCGACGCTTGGTCTTGGCGATGGTTGCGGCGTGGCGCTGGGATACCGACGACCAATTTCCGAGTGGCGCAAGAGCTGGTCGAGCGCTACTCCGCGCACTGCGTACCGGACCGCCGTGGCCAACGCTCGACGTCGTCATGAGCCAGGCGACGTAACGACCTCGATGCGCGGTGCCTGTGACAGCGTGCCGAGAATCGAGATTCTCGGCTGCGCCTGTGTTCCGGAATGACGCCCGCGCGGGGTTTGCGCTGGAGCCTGAACCTTGTTCTAGGGTGAATCCGGATGGCGGGCAGAGCTTCGTCGGAATCCGTGGTATCAGGAGCTCCAGCGGCCTTAGACGTGGTCGACGAGATGAAGGGCTGGATCCACGGCCCCGCTGGCTGTCACGCGCGCGTTCTACTTCGTCCGAACGCAGCGGCCGACGTTCGGAGATCGTGAATGCGCGATCCTTGCACTGCTACTCGCGCACCTACGACCCGACATCCTCACGGCGCGCGAGAGCGAAGTTCTCGCACTGACGGCCGCCGGCCTGACGAACGCCGAAATCGCCGCCAAGCTCGTCCTCTCGCGAAGCACCGTACGCACGCACCTCGAGCACATCTACGAAAGGACCGGAACCCACTCACGCACGGCGGCGGTTGCATGTCTCCGTACGCGTGCGTGACAACAACGGCGCACCCGCACTACCGCTGCGTGCACAACGGGGCAAACGCAAACAGTGCGCACGATCCTGTAAGACCCCGGTGTGGCGATCAGAGCTCTCACTCGGAACGAGATCGACCTAATCTGGACGATCGACCGCAGCGAGGTCCATCACCACATCTACAGAAACGTTGACGGCCGCCTAATCCTTGTTCCTGCCTATTTCGACATCCCAGGCTGGCACCCAAACACAATTCAGACCGATCGGAACAAACTTCAGGACTGCTTCGACCGTGGCGGCATCTTCCTCGCGGAATTCCGGGCCGACCTGCTCGTCGGTGTATCGGTCTTAGACACCAAGCCGATCAAGACCGCACCCGAGCAGCTACAGCTCCTCTACCTCTATGTCACTCGCCAAGCCCGCGCTCAGGGCGTCGGCACGAGGCTACTTGAGCTGACCGCAGCGGAAGCACGCGCCCTAAAGGCAAAGGCCCTCTACATCTCGGCGACGCCGACAGAAAACACCGTGAACTTCTACCTGCGGAGCGGCTCCTCGCTGAACCCGAATCCCGATCCGGACCTCTTCGCAGCGGAACCCGAAGACATCCACCTCGTCTACAGGCTTTAGCGGACGCAGCGTCGACCGGGACCGGTGTGCGCGAGTGCCCTTCGCTTCTGACTGACGGCGGGCTGAGAATCGAGATGCGCGCCCAGCGCTTGGCTGTCCGCGGTCCTTTCCGTTGTCCTGTGTCGGCTGTCGCTTGGCGAATGACGTCACGCAAAGCGATCTGCCTAGCTGGCGGTTTGAGTTGGCGGTTTCAGTCGCTCGACGTCCGCCTCCACGGCGCAGCGTGCTGCATGGCCGTGGAGGCGGGCAAGCAGGGTTGTCAGGCCGAGATCGTCTCGTGAACAGGGAACTCGTGGATGTCGGGCGGCGCCTGCGGCTGGACGCCCACCGCCGCGAACGCTTCGGGAATGCGCGCCGCGAAGGCGTCGAAGTCCGCACGCGACTCCCAAAAGTCCATGATTCCCCAACCACCGTCTACAGGCCCGGATGCATGGAACAGGAGTCCTTTCGGCGGCGTTCGATCGGGATTGATTTGATCGTGGCCCTTATCGAACTGCTCCTCGGTGATCCCCAGGAGCTTCATGCGGATGCCGACAGCCATCTACAGCCTCGTTTCCGTTTGGGGGATCGACTATACGCCTGCGACAGCAGGCCGCGAATCGAGATGCGCGCTCGGGTGGGACAGTGTTCCGCAGTGACCCCC
>Ga0207657_10006025_pt1 | contig 12608 bp, 10 predicted proteins | sample KBSC33metaG_FD_184316 | JGI IMG/M metagenome (GOLD analysis project Ga0207657, IMG submission 184316) | Corn rhizosphere microbial communities from Kellogg Biological Station, Michigan, USA - KBS C3-3 metaG (SPAdes) (version 2) | ecosystem: Host-associated > Plants > Roots > Rhizosphere > Soil ...
CGAGCGGCGAGTAGGCGACGAGCCCGATCCCGAGCTCGCGGCAGGTGTCGAGGATCTCGCCCTCCGGGTCGCGCGTCCACAGTGAGTACTCCGACTGCAGCGCGGTGATCGGATGCACCGCGTGAGCGCGGCGAATCGTCTCCGCGCCCGCTTCCGACAGTCCGATGTGCTTCACCTTTCCGGCAGCGACGAGCTCGGCCATTGCGCCGACCGTCTCCTCGATCGGCGTGTTCGCGTCGACGCGGTGCTGGTAGTAGAGATCGACGTGTTCGACATCGAGCCGCTGCAGCGACGCGTCGATCGCGCTGCGCACGTAGTCGGGCGAGCCGTCGATCGTGCGCCGGCCGTCCTCGTACCAGCGGTTGCCGAACTTCGTCGCGAGCACCACCTCGTCGCGACGGCCGGCGATCGCGCGTCCGACGAGCTCCTCATTGGCGCCCGTGCCGTACACGTCGGCGGTGTCGAGGAAGACGATGCCGAGCTCGAGCGCGCGGTGGATCGTCGCGATCGATTCCCTTTCGTCCGTCGCTCCGTACCAGGCCGACATGCCCATGCAGCCGAGCCCCTGGTCGGAGACCTTCAGTCCTTGTCCGAGAGTTCTCATGCAGTCGAGTTTGCCCGAGGGACGTAGGGGGTCGTCGTCGTCAACTGCACGAAGCCCAGCCGCTCGAGGATCGGCCGGCTCGTCGGCAGCGCGTCGACGTAGAGGTAGCGGTAGCCGCGCTCACGCGCGATCTCCGCTCGCTTCGCAACCGTGGCGCGGTAGAAGCCGCGGCCGCGGTGCTCCGGCAACGTCACGCCGCCGAAGAGGCCGGCGAACATCCCGTGTTTTTCGAAGTCGACCCGCCCGCCCGAGACAGCCTCGGCGTCGACGCGCACGACGACGGCAACCGAATTGTCGGGCAGCTCGGCGCGGCGGTCGAACACGCGCGCCGCCAGCTCGACGAACGAATCCGTCGCGGTCTCGACGTCGATCTCGGCCGCGGGGATCGAGGACGCCTCCGCGACGAGCACCGTTTCCTCGTCGCTCGGCTCGAGGCCGGCGGCGCGGAGGCGCTCGGCGAGCTCCCGGCCGTCGTGCGCGTAGTACTTCCACTCGACGTAGCCGGGCCGGTCCCGCAGCCGCGCGACGAGGCCCTCGACGTCACCGTCCGCAGGCGGACGGAGGACCATGCTGTAGCCGGGGCCTTCGACGATCCCCTCGGGGCGCAGCTGCGCGTCGAACTGCTCGAGAATCGTTTCCGGTACCATGCCGCCTCGATCATGGCAGTCCCCAAGCGCAAAACCTCGAAATCCAGGCGCGACAAGCGCCGCGCGACGCATGCGATCAGCGCGCCGCGCGTGAACGTCTGCCCGAACTGCGGGCAGCCGAAGCGGCCTCACCACGTCTGCACGACCTGCGGCACCTACAAGGGTCGCGAGGTCGAGCCGCTCCGGATCGACGCCCCTTAGGCGATGCCCGTCATCGCGGTCGACGCGATGGGGGGAGACCGCGGTCCCGGCGAGATCGTCGCGGGCGCAACTGCGGCGCGCAGCGCCACGCTGACGCCGATCCTCTTCGGCGACGCGGGCCTCGACACGGACGGCCTCGACCTGCACGAGACGTCCGGTGTCGTCGAGATGCACGAGAAGCCGGCCGACGCCGTGCGCGCGAAGCCGGACAGCTCGCTCGTCGCGAGCGTCCGCGCGGTTCACGAGGGGAAGGCCGACGCGGTCGTGAGCGCCGGCAACACGGGCGCGATGCTCGCCGCCGGCCTGCTCGAGCTGCGACGCATCCCAGGCGTGATGCGGCCCGCGATCGCCGTGCCGATCCCGGCGCAGAACGGCCCGTCCGTCCTGCTCGACGCCGGCGCGAACGCGGACGCGCGCCCCGAGCACCTCGTCCAGTTCGCGACGATGGGCGCCGTCTTCGCGGAGGAGATCCTCGGCATCAGGCGACCGACGGTCCGTCTCCTGTCGATCGGCGAGGAAGAGGAGAAGGGCAACCAGTTGACGCTCGAGACGCACGCGCTGCTGAAGGAGAGCGACCTCGACTTCCGCGGCAACTGCGAGGGTCGCGACATCCTCCGCGGCGCCGCCGACGTCGTCGTCACCGACGGCTTCACCGGCAACGTCGTCCTGAAGACGCTCGAGGGGACGATCCGCACGATCCTCGAAGGCCTGCGCGCCGAGATCACCGCGAGCACGCGCGGCAAGATCGGCGGCCTGTTGATCCGCCCGGCGGCGAGAAACCTCAGGCATCGCCTCGATCCGGACACCTACGGCGGCGCCTATCTGCTCGGTCTGCGCGGTCTCGCAGTGATCGCGCACGGCAATTCCTCCTCGCGCGCGATCGAGAATGCGATCCGCCTCGCGGCTCGCGGCGTCGAGCACGACGTCGTCGGGCGGCTCACACAACGGCTGGAGCAGCAGGCCGGCGTTGTATGATCGGCGCGCTTTAGGCCCCCGACACAATGAGGTGACATGGCAGCGTCCCGCGACGAGGTGTACGAGAAGGTCAAGGAGGTCCTGACCGACCAGCTGCAGATCCCCGAGGAGAACATCAGCGAGGAAGCGTCGTTCCAGGAGGACCTCGGCGCGGACTCCCTCGATCTCGTCGAGCTGATCATGGAGCTCGAGGACAACTTCGGGATCAAGATCTCCGACGAGGACGCGCAGAAGATCACGACCGTCGGCCAGGCCGTCGACTACGTCTCCACACACCAGTAGCCTCGCCGACCTGATCGCTGCGCTTCCGCCCGAACGGGCGGAAGTCGCGTTCACGCATTCGTCGTGGGCGCCGGAGCGCACGGTCTCGTACGAGCGACTGGAGTTCCTGGGCGACATCGTGCTCGAGCTCGCGGTCGCGCACGAGCTCTATGCGCGCTACCCCGAGTTCTCGGAGGGACGACTCGCGAAGGTGCGCTCGCATGTCGTCTCGCGCGCGAGCTGTGCGCTCGTGGCGCGTGAGCTCGGGCTCGGAGAGCGGTTCGCCGCGCAGACGGCGGAGCTCTCCGCCGACGAGCTCGGCCGCCTCTCACGCAACCGGAACGTCCTGGCGGCGCTCCTCGAAGCGGTGCTGGGCGCACTGTTCCTCGAACACGGCTTCCCCGCGATCGAGCCGGCGGTGGTCGACGCCTTCCGCTCGCGGATCGACTACGCCCTGACGACCCACGTCGACCACAAGACCGAGCTGCAGGAGGCGCTCGCCCGCACCGGCAAGCAGGTCTCCTATCTGGTGCTCTCGGCGGAAGGCCCGCCGCACGAACGGCACTTCACCTGCGCCGCCGTCGTCGACGGCGCGCAGCTCGGCGTCGGGGACGGCAAGTCGAAGAAAGCCGCCGAGCAGGAAGCCGCGAAACAGGCTTTGGCCGGCCTCGGCGCCGTTGTACCCTCCGGCGCATGACCGATCTCACCGCACTCACACAACGGCACGCGCAGGTTTGGAGCAACGGGCCCTTTGAGGAGGTCGCCGACACGATCGCCGACGTGCACGTCGCACTCGTCGAGGCGTTGCGGCCGCAGCCGGGGGAGCGCTGGCTCGACCTCGCGACGGGCGCCGGCTCGGTCGCGGAGCTCGCGGCCGCCGCGGGCGCCGCGGTAACCGGCATCGATCTCTCGCCGCGGCTCGTCGAGGTCGCCCGGGCGCGCGCCGGCGCCGGCGGCTACGACATCGAGTACGAGGTCGGCGACTGCCAGAACCTCGCCGGCGTCGCGGACGCCGCGTACGACGTCGCCAGCTCGTGTGTCGGCATCGTCTTCGCGCCCGATCACGAGGCGACGGCGCGCGAGCTCGCGCGGGTGACCCGGCCCGGCGGGCGGATCGGCGTCGCCGCGTGGACGAGAGAGGGCGGAGTCGGCCGGATGTTCGAGATGATGGCGCCGTTCTCGCCGCCGCCGCCGGAGGGCGCCGGCAGCCCGTTCGGATGGGGAGACGAGGAGCACGTGACCGCGCTGCTCGGCGACGCCTTCGAGCTCCGGTTCGAGCGCAAGGTCTCGACGTACCACGCCCAGTCGGGCCGGGCCTGCTGGGAGCTCTTCGCGAGCTCGTACGGCCCGACGAAGACGCTCGCCGAGAGCCTCGACCCTGAGCGCCGCGAGGCGCTCGCCGAGGCATGGTCGACCTTCTTCGACACGGAGTACGAGGCGCCGGGAGGCATCGCCCACGACCGCGAATACCTCCTGGTCCTCGGCACCCGGCGATAACTGGCATCCTCCGGAGGTGGCGGAGAAGCGCCTCACGAATTCGGAGCTCAAGCTGCAGCAACTGCGCGAGGAAGAGGAGCGCGAGGCCTCCGAGGAGAAGGGGATCCTCGAGATCTTCGACGAGGCCGACGAGCCGCTCCAGCGAGACCAGGACCGTGAGCGGCCCGGCGGGTAACGCCCTCCAGGCGCCCGGAACGCGCTAACACTGCGCGCTGGGGCGTCCTCGGTCGCGTCGATAGCAGGGGCTATCGACGCGACCTGCGTCCTTCCATCGCTTGGTTATCGCGCCCCGTGCGCGCGGCCGCGTCACCCGCCGGGCCGCCAGCCGGATCGGTAAGTAGCCTCCCCCTCGGTGCATCTGCGCGCCGTCAAACTGCGTGGCTTCAAGTCCTTCCCGGATGCCGTCGAGGTGCGCCTCGAGCCGGGCGTCGGCGTCATCGTCGGCCCGAACGGATCCGGCAAGTCGAACGTCGCCGACGCGATCCGCTGGGCCGCCGGCTCGCTCTCGCCGAGCGAGCTGCGCGCGGAGAAGCCGGACGACGTCCTCTTCGCAGGCGCGGCCAACCGCGGCTCCGCGGACTTCTGCGAGGTCGAGCTCCTCTTCGACAACAGCGCCGGCGACGGCCCCGTCGACGTCGACTACAGCGAGCTGTCGATCACGCGCCGCCTGCACCGGGGCGGCGAGGGCCAGTACCTCCTGAACAAGACCGCCGTGCGCCGGCTCGACCTGGTCGAGCTGCTCGCGGATCTCGGCCTCGGCCAGGGGATGCACTCGATCATCGGGCAGGGGAAGGTCGAGGCGATCCTCGCGTCCAAGCCGGAGGAGCGCCGCGCGCTGATCGAGGAAGCCGCCGGCCTCGGCCGCTTCAAGGCGCGCCGCCATCGCGCGGAGCTGAAGCTCGCGCGCGTCGCCATCCAGGTCGAACGGGCGCGCGACCTCGAAGAAGAGGTCAAGAAGCGTCTGCGCCCGCTCGCCTTGCAGGCCACGGCGGCCGAGCGCGCCGAGAAGCTGCGCGGCGAGATCGCAAAGCTGCGCGCGCGCATCGCGGAGCTCGATCTCGCGACGCTCGACGACCGGCTCGGCGAAGCCGGCGAGAGGAAGGCTGCCGCTGCGCTCGCCCGCCGTGCCGCCGAGGAGCAGCTCGACGCCGTGCTCGCCGAGCGCGGGCAGGCGGAGGAAGAGCTCGCCGATGCCGCGGGCAAGCGCGAGTCGGCGATGCAGGTGCTCTACAGGCTGCGCTCCGCCGCCGAGCGTCTCGGCCTCCGGCGCGAGTCGTCGGTCTCGCTCGTCGAGCAGGTCCGCGCGGAGCTCGCCGACGCGGAGACGGACGTCGGCGACCCGACCGCGGAGGTCGCACAGCTCGAGCGCGCCGCCGCTGACGCAGCCGACGCCGCGCGGGTCGCCGCGGTCGAGCGCGAGGCGAGGCACGAGCGTGCGCGCCAGGTGCTCCGCCGGCTGTTGGCGGCCGAGCGCGCACTGCGCACGTCGGCTCAGGAACGTCTCGAGCTCGTGCTCGCGCAACGCGTGGAGATCGAAGGGGAGCTGACCGGCGCCGCAGGCGAGCGCGAATCGGCGCTCGCCGTCTCGTACGAATTGCGGCGCCAGGCAGCGCGGCTCGCCGTCCAGCGCGAGTCCGCACAGCGACTGATCCAGCGGCTGTCCGCCGAGCTCGCCGAGGCGGAGGAGGATGCGCGGCGTCCCGGTCCCTCCCCGGAGGAGCTCGAACGCGAGGCCCTGTACACGCGCGCGGCTGCGCGCGACGCCGCGCACGAGCGCGACACGCTTGCCGAGCGTGCGTTGACGGCCTCAGAGCGGCTCGCGACGCTCGAGCGCTCGCTCGAGGAGCGCGAAGGGATTCCGCCCGCGGCCCGCGCACTCGTCGAGCAGGGCGAGCGGCTCGCGCTGTCGATGCTCGACGTCGAGCCGGGCGACGAGCGCGCCGTGGCGGCCGCGCTCGGATCGCGTGCGTCGGCGCTCGTCGCGCCGACGGTGAAGGCCGCCTTCGAGCTGCTCGAACGCGCGGCCGCGACCGGCCTCGGGTCGCTCCGCGTGCTCGCCGGACGCGATCCGAAGGAGCTCGTGCTCCCGGTCGTCGCCAAGGACGCGTTGCTCTCCGTCACCGAGCCGTCGGTCACGCGCGAGGGCTTCGGCTACGACCCGCAGCGCGGCGAGCTCTGGTTCGCGGGCGAGACCGCCGAAGCGGTGCTGCTCGAGCTCGAGGCGCGCCGCGCGTCGCTCGCATCCGAAGCGGCCTCGCTCTCCGAACAGGCACAGCTCGCCGAGCGCGCGGCCGCCGTCGCGGATGAGAAGGCGGCGAAGGCGGAAGCGGCGTTCGCCGCCGCGGCGCCGCGCCTGCGCATCCGGCGGGCGGACGTCGAGACGCTGCGGGCCCTCGTCGCCGCGGCGAAGAGGCTCGAGCGTGCGCTGCTCGCACTCGACGAGAAGATCGACGTGATCGAGGCGCCGCTGCGCACCCGCGGCGAGGCGGGCGCGGAGCGCACCGCCGCGCTCGGCGTGCAGCTGCGGGAGCTGGGGGAGACGGAAGGCGCGCTGCGCCGCGAGCTTGCGGCTGCCGTCGACGGCGCGGCGGCCGCAGAGCGCGACCTCTCGCGCCTGAACGGCAAGCTCGACGTCGAGCCGGAGGCGGGCGACGCAGAGCTGCTGCGCATGGAGTGCCGGACGCTCGTCGGAGAGGCGGACGCTGCGGCGCTCGAGGCCGCGGAGCTCGGCGAGCAGGCGCGCGCCGCCGAGGCGGCACGCATCGACGCAGCCGTCCGCGCCGGACGCCGGCGCGCGCGTCCGCATCAGCTCGCGCGCGTGCTCGCAGGCGCGGAGCGGCTCGACACCGCCCTCGCAGGGTGCGTCGAAGCGGCCGAACGCTTCGAGGCGCCGCTGCGCGCGCAGGTCGATGCGGGCGGGACGCGCACCGGCCATCTCGGCAACGAGCTTCGCCGGCTGGGCGCGGCGGAGGTCGAGCTCCGGCAGGCGTTGACGAACGCGGCGGCAAGCGTCTCGGCGATCGACGTCGAGACGGCGCGCATCGAGGCCGAGGCCGACGAAGCGCGCCGCCGGCTCGAACATGCGGGCACGGAAGAGCGCGCGGAAGGCGACGATCGCGACGAGCTGGCGACGACCGCCGAGCGGCTCGAGCGGCGGCGCGAGGCACTGGGTCAGGTCAACCCGCTCGCGAAGGAGGAGTACGACGCGGAGAAGGCGCGGCTCGAAGAGCTCGCGACGCAGCGCGCCGACCTCGAGGCCTCGCTGCAGGAGCTCGAGAAGCTGCGCGACGAGCTGACGGAGACGGTCGAGACCCGGTTCACCGAGACGTTCCGCGCCGTGCAGACGAACTTCGCCGAGGTCGCCGCGACCCTCTTCCCGGGCGGCGAGGGTCGGCTCGAGCTCGTCGAGAGCGACGATCCCGAGGAGCAACCCGGCGCCGCCGAAGGCGGCGCGAAGTCCCGGCCGGGACGCGGCGGCTCCGCCGACGCGTCTTCCAGCCTCGGCATCGAGGTCCACCTGCGTCCCGTCGGCAAGAAGGTGCAGCGGCTGTCGCTGCTCTCCGGCGGCGAGAAGGCGCTCGGCGCGATCTCGTTCCTGTTTGCGCTCTTCCTCGCGCGCCCGTGCCCGTTCTACTTGCTCGACGAGGTCGAGGCTGCGCTCGACGACACGAACATCGGCCGCTTCGTCGAGTTGCTGCGCCGCTACAGCGACCGCGCGCAGTTCGTCGTGATCACGCACCAGAAGCGGACGATGGAAGCCGCGGACGTGCTCTACGGCGTGACGATGGGCGGCGACGGCGTCTCGCAGATCGTCTCGCGGCGGCTGCCGCGCGAAGAAGCCGAAGCCGTCTCCGCGGCGTAGTGCTCCTCTACAACAGCCGCATCTCGGGCAACTGTTACAAGGTGCGGCTGCTGCTCGCGCAGCTCGGCATCCCTTACGAGATGCGCGACGTCGACGTCGTCGACCGCACCGATCCGCGCGATTTCCTCGACGGGCTCAACCCGGTGCGGCGCGCACCGACGCTGGTGCTCGACGACGGCCGGCCGCTCGCCGAGTCCAATGCGATCCTCTGGTACTTCGGCGAGGGGACGCGGTTCGTCCCCGAGGACCGCTACGACCGCGCGAAGGCGCTGCAGTGGATGTTCTTCGAGCAGTACGAGCACGAGCCGGCGATCGCGGTCGCGCGCTTCCTCAAGACGTACTCCGGCAAGCCCGAGTGGTGGGAGGCGCAGCGCGAGCAGCTGACGAAGCGGGGATACAAGGCGCTGGACGCGCTCGAACAGGGACTGCAGGGCCGCGACTGGCTTGCCGGCGACTCGATGACGATCGCCGACATCGCGCTCTACGCGTACACGCACGCCGCCGACGAGGGCGGCTTCTCGCTCGACGAGTATCCGGCGATTCGCGCGTGGCTCGACCGCGTCGCTGCGCAGCCGGGGCACGTCGAGATTTCCTAACAGGCGGCAGCTACCGTCGCGACATGTTTGCCGGGGTCTTCGCAGCCGTCGCGCTCGCGGTTGCCCCGTCGCACATCGCCTTCGCTGCCGATCGTCTGCCCGCGTCGATGGGCGAGATCTACCGTGTCGCCGCGAACGGCGCGATCACGAACTTGACGCACAGCCCGGCCTCCGAGGTCCAGGCAACCGCGTCGCCCGACGGGAAGTGGATCGCGTTCGTGCGCGTCCGCCTCTCCAACGTGCAGATCTACGTCGTCGGCAGCACCGGGCGCGGCCTGCACGCGGTCTCGCCGCCGTTGTCCTCGTTCGCGCTCGGCGGCGGCGGCGTCGACTCGATCGCGTGGTCGCCCGATTCCGAGCGACTCGCCGTCGTCCGCTACGTCGACAACCGCACGATCCTCTACGTCGGCGGCCGGCGCGGCGGCTGGCGGGCGGTCGCGCACGGCGCCTCCGGTCAGCCCGCGGCGTGGTCGTCCGACGGGTCGAAGCTGGCGTTCCCGACGTCGACCGGGCTCATACGCGTGGTCACGGCGTCCGGACGTTCGCTGTGGAGAGCGGGCGGCCTGGGAACGCCGGCGTGGTCGCAGAGCGGCCTGCTCGCGGTGCACGCGAACTCGACGACGATCGCCGTGTTCGACGCGCGCGGGACGCAACGCGCGTCGTTCGCCGGGAGTGCGTTCGCCTGGCGCGGTGACGTCCTCGCAAGCGATCGCAGCGGCACGCTCGAGCTGCGCACGAGAGGCGCCGGCGCACCGACGTTTCGCGTGCGCCTGGTCGCTCGCGCGCGGCCGGACGACCCCGCCCGGATCGAATGGGACGGCGCCACCCGGATCCGCTTGTTCGACAACCAGGCGGTCGGCTACGACCTCGCGCGGCACCGTCGCTTTGCGTTGCCAGCAGGCCTCACGGCCTACGACGGCACGGTGTCGGCGGCCGGCGTCGCCGCCTGGTGGCGGTACCGCGGCGGCGAGGTCGAGCTCGTGCGTGACGGCCGCGTCGTGCAGACGCGTCCGTCGTGCCACGACGATCCGCCGTTCGACCGCATCCAGTTCCTCGGTCGCACGAACGTGCTCGTCTACGAGAGCTCCTGTCTCGTTCCTTCGGCCGACCTCTACTCGATCGCGCCCGACGGCTCAGGGCTGGCGCGGCTCACCTCGACGCCGCAGCACGAGTTCGATCCGGCGCTGAGCCCGGACGGGTCCCGCGTCGCCTACGTGCGGCAGCTCCTCGCCGACCGCTGCGACGGGTGCGCACAGTCGCTCTGGGTGACGTCGCCGGCGAAGCAGCTGACGAGCCCAAGCGAGAACGACCCGGCCCCGTTCGACGACAGCCCGAGCTGGTCGCCGGACGGCACGCTGCTCGTCTTCTCGCAAAGCGGCCCCGACTCGCCGTTCGCCCTGCTGACCGTCCCTGTCGCGGGCGGGACGCCGACGCCGCTCGGGATCGCCGGCCAGCGGCCGGTGTGGGGGCCGAAGCTGATCGCGTTCGAGGTCGACGGCCTGCCGCCGAAGCTCGAGACGTACGACCCGGTGACGCACGAGATCGAGGTCGTCGCGACGACGAAGGGACGCGATCCGCTCGCGCTCGCTTGGTCGCAGGACGGCAGGCTCGCGTACCTCGCGAGCAACGGCAAGGAGCGGTGGATCTCGATCGTCGGCGGCCCCTCGTTCGACGTCTCGAAGCTGCTGCCGAAGGACTCGTTCGCGACCGGGCTCGCGTGGTCGCCCGACGGCTCGCGGTTCGCGATCGTCTCGAAGGACGCGAATGGTCTCGGCGAGGTGTGGACGGTCGGTGTCGACGGAAAGGATCTGCGGCAGGTCACCCGGGACCTCGACGTGGTGGGGAACCTAAGCTGGCGCTGAGATGGCGCGCAGCTGGTCGCAGCTCCTCGGCGAGGAGAACGCAGAGCCCGAGGCCGAAGAGCAGCGCGGCCGCTTCTTCTCCCGCCTTCGCGACTCGCTCGGCAAGTCACGTCGTGCGCTGACGGAACAGATCGCGGCGACGGCGTTCGATCCGTCGAACGACGCCGACTGGGAGCGGCTCGAGGAAGCGTTGATCATGGGCGACGTCGGCGTGCGAGCGACGGCGGAGCTCGTACAGCGCCTCGAGGCGCGCGGCGACACCGCGGCGAATCTCAACGACGCGCTCGCGGAAGAAGTCGCACAGCTCTTCGGTGAGCCGGCGACGCTGGACGTCGCGCACGCGCCGACGGTGATCCTCGTCGTCGGCGTCAACGGCACCGGCAAGACGACGACGATCGGCAAGCTCGCGTCGAAGCTGTCGCAGCACGGCAAGAGCGTCGTCGTCGCCGCAGCCGACACATTCCGTGCAGCCGCGGAGGAGCAGCTCGAGATCTGGGCGCTGCGCGCCGGGGCAGACTTCGTCGGCAGCGAACGCGGGGGCGATCCGGCGGCCGTCGCATACGACGCAATCGAGGCGGCGCAAGCGCGCGGCCGCGACGTCGTCGTCGTCGACACCGCCGGGCGCCTGCACACGCAGACGAACCTGATGGAGGAGCTCGCGAAAGTCCGACGCGTGATCGCGCAGAAGCTCGACGGCGCGCCGCACGAGACGCTGCTCGTCGTCGACGCGACAACGGGGCAGAACGGCCTGCAGCAGGCGCGGCTCTTCAAGGAGTCCGCGGGTGTCACAGGCGTCGCCCTGACGAAGCTCGACGGCAGCGCCAAGGGCGGCGTCGCGATCCCGATCGCGTACGAGCTGGGGCTGCCGGTGAAGCTCGTCGGCGTCGGCGAGCAGCTCGAAGACCTGCGCCCGTTCGACGCGCAGGACTTCGCGCGCGCACTCGTGGGCTAGCCTGTTCCGCTGATGTTCGACAGCCTTTCCGAGAAGCTCCAGAGCGCGCTCGGCGACCTGCGCGGCCGCGGCGTCCTCGACGACGAGGCGATCTCGCGCGCGATGCGCGAGGTGCGGCTGGCGCTGCTCGAGGCCGACGTCAACTTCAACGTCGTCAAGGAGTTCGTCGCGCGCGTGCGCGAGCTCGCACTGGGCGAGGACGTCATGAAGAGCCTGACGCCGGGTCAGCAGGTCGTGAAGATCGTGCACGACGAGCTGGCGCGGTTGCTCGGCGAAGGAACCTCGAAGCTCGCGTTCGCGCAACGTCCGCCGACGACGATCCTGCTCGCCGGGCTGCAGGGATCCGGCAAGACGACGACCGCCGGCAAGCTCGCGCTGCTGCTGCAGGCCGAAGGCAAGAAGCCCGCGCTCGTCGCGGCCGACCTGCAGCGACCCGCCGCGATCGAGCAGCTGATCCAGCTCGGGGCGCAGGTCGGCGTGCCCGTGTACTCGGACGAGCGGAGCGACCCGGTGAAGGCGGTGCGCGACGGGATCGAGCGCGCGCGAGAGGACGGACGAGACGTCGTCGTGCTCGACACAGCCGGCCGTCTGCACGTCGACGAGGCGTTGATGGAGGAGCTTGCAGCGGTCCGCCGCGAGGCGAAGCCGACGAACGTGCTGCTCGTGCTCGACGCGATGACCGGCCAAGAGGCCGTGAACGTCGCGCAGGCGTTCCAGGAGCGCATCGACTTCGACGGCGTCGTCATGACGAAGCTCGACGGCGACGCGCGCGGCGGTGCAGCGCTCTCCGTCAAGGCCGTCACGGGCAAGCCGATCAAGCTCGCGTCTGTCGGCGAGAAGCTCGATCAGCTCGAGTGGTTCCACCCCGACCGGATGGCCGGGCGCATCCTCGGCATGGGCGACGTCCTGACGCTGATCGAGCGCGCCGAGGCGGCGGTCGAGGAAGACGAGAAGGACGAGCTCGAGCGCCGGATGATGGCCGGTGAGTTCAGCTTCGACGACTTCCTGAAGAGCTACAAGATGCTGCGCCGGATGGGGCCGCTCCAGGGCGTCCTGAAGATGATTCCCGGTCTCGGCAAGCAGCTGGAGGGCCTCGACCAGGTCGACGAGAAGCAGCTGGGCCGGGTCGAGGCGATCATCCTCTCGATGAC
>Ga0207657_10006026_pt1 | contig 12608 bp, 13 predicted proteins | sample KBSC33metaG_FD_184316 | JGI IMG/M metagenome (GOLD analysis project Ga0207657, IMG submission 184316) | Corn rhizosphere microbial communities from Kellogg Biological Station, Michigan, USA - KBS C3-3 metaG (SPAdes) (version 2) | ecosystem: Host-associated > Plants > Roots > Rhizosphere > Soil ...
CGCCAGGATGTTGAGCATTTCGCGACCGACATTGCCGGTCGCGCCTGCGACGACCACACGATAACCCATTGAAACCTCCTTTGACGCGGGCGGCTTTAGTCCTAACCGCGCCCATGTCCAGTCAGGCGAGCCCGAGGAAATCTTTCGGTTCATGAACCCAGCCCATTCCGAACGCACCCCGCCCCGCCTCCACGGCCGCCGGCTCTATTTCGCGGTGGCGGCGATCAGCCTCGGTACGATGCTGACGATCATCGACGGCGCGATCGCCACGGTCGCGCTGCCGACGATCGCGCGCGATCTGCATGTCGACAATTCCTCCGCCGTGCTGGTGGTGACCGTCTATCAGCTCGTGCTGGTGATGGCGTTGCTGCCTTTCTCGGCCTTGGGCGACCGGATCGGGCTCAAGCGGCTCTATCAGGGCGGCCAGATCGTCTTCACGATCGCGACCGTGCTGTGCTTCTTCGCGCATAGCCTGGGCTTCCTGCTGGTGGTGCGCGCGCTCCAGGCGACCGGCGCGGCGGCATCCCTGTCGGTGATGGCGGCGATGATCCGGCGCGTCTATCCCGCCAAGCATCTCGGTCGCGGGCTCGGCCTCAACAATGTGATGGGATCGGTCTCGGGCGCGCTCGCGCCGACCGCGGGCGGCCTTATCCTCGCGGTCGCGCCCTGGCCGTGGGTGTTCGCGACGGCGGCGCCTTTCGCGGTTCTGTCGATCCTGCTCGGCCGCTGGGCGCTGCCCGACGTGGCGCCCCGCCCCGGCCGCTACAATCTTGCCGGGGCGATGCTCAACATGGCGACGTTCGGTCTCGTGATCGCCGGGCTCGAGGCGCTCGTCCACGGCAATTCGCCCGTCGTGAGCGGCGCGATCGTCGCGATCGGATTGATCTTCGGCGTGATCCTCGTGATGCACGAGCGGCGCGAGGAATTCCCGATCCTGCCGGTCGACTTGCTGTCGCGTCCAGTGCTGGCTTTGTCGGTCTCCGGTGCCTTCATCGCTTTCTTCGCATCGCAGATGCTCACATTGTCGTTGCCCTTCCGGCTTCAGCATGGCTTCGGCTTCGCGCCCAGCGAGGTCGGCGCGATGCTTGCCCCCTGGCCGCTCACCACGATGGTCATCGCACCCTTGGCGGGCTCGCTTTCGGACCGCTATCCTGCCGGATTGCTCGGCGGGATCGGGATGGTGATCGCTACCGCCGCGCTCCTGCTCCTCGCCTTCCTGCCCGCGCACCCGACCTATTTCGATATCGGCTGGCGCATGTCGTTGTGCGGCGCGGGTTTCGGCCTGTTCCTGTCGCCGAACGCGCGGCTGATCGTGGGCTCGGCGCCGCGCGACCGCGCCGCGTCGGCCGGCGGCCTGGTTTCGACCACGCGGCTGGTCGGGCAGACGACGGGAGCGACCGGCATCGCCGCGATGCTCGCGCTCGGCGTCGGCGCAACCCCCTTCCCCGCTTTGTTCGCGGCGGGGCTCACGATACTGGCCTGCCTGTTCAGCGTGTCGCGCCTGCGGCCATCGCTCCGCAACCCGACCGCGCGCGAGACCAGCGTCGCGCAGCCGGGCAGCCATGGCGATGTCGGCGCGGCGTGACCCTTCGGGGTGCAACCGAATGGTGGATTGTTTTTTATAGACGTTCGACAGCGGAGGAGATGGCGATGCCCTTCATCAAGATGCGCGACGGGACCGATCTTTACGTCAAGGATTGGGGCTCGGGCCGCCCGGTCATCCTGATCCACGGCTGGCCGCTCAACGCCGACAGTTGGGAGGATCAGGCGCTCGCTTTGGCCGAGGCGGGCCATCGCGTGATCGCCTATGACCGGCGCGGATTCGGGCGGTCCAGCCAGCCCTGGACGGGGTATGAGTATGATACTTTGTCCGACGATCTGGCGCAGGTGATCGAGGCGACCGGCGCGCGCGACGCGGCGATCTTCGGCTTCTCGATGGGCGGTGGCGAGGTCGCGCGTTACATGTCGCGCCACAATGGCCGGAACGTGCGCGCCGCCGGCCTGATCGCCTCGGTCGTACCCTACCTGCTCCAGGACGAGACCAATCCCGAGGGCACGCCGATCGCGCTGATCGAGGAGCAGATGAAGGCGCCGATCCGGCAGGACCGCGCCGCCTTCTTCATCCGGTTCGCTAAATATTTCTACGGCGCCGGCTACGTCACGTCTTCCGTCAGCGAAGGCGTGCTGGACGGCTTTCAGCGGATGGCGGCGCAGGGCAGCATCAAGGCAATCCTCGATTGTATCGACGCCTTCATGACGACCGACTTCCGCCCCGATTTGCCGAGTTTCGCCGTCCCGACCTTGATCGTCCACGGCACCGCCGACCAGACCGTCCCTATCGATCTTTCGGCCCGCGCGGCTGCACGCGGCATCGGCCAGGCGACCCTGCTCGAATATGAAGGCGAGCCGCACGGCCTGAACGTCACGGCGAAGGATCGCCTGACCGCCGACATGCTCGCTTTCCTGGCCGGCTGAGGACCCATGTCCTGCGCGGCGCGAAATCCCAGTGAAACACTAGGCTATTCAGGGTTGCAGGCGGGGATGATGAACGCTTAGAGCCATGGACATGGCGAAGCCTGCCTCACCCTTCTCGTTCCGTGATTTCCGATTTTACTGGCTGGCCCGTTTCTCGACGACGATCGCGCAGAATGCGATGGTCGTGGTGATCGGCTGGCAGGTGTACGATATCGCGCGCGGCCCGCTCAGGATGGGCGCCAAGCAAGCCGCGTTCCAGCTCGGCATGGTCGGCGTCGCGCAATTCCTGCCGCTGGCCGCGCTCACGCTCATCACCGGCTGGACCGCCGATCGGATCGACCGGCGCTGGATTGGGCGCGCCATGCTGCTGATCGAGGGTCTGTGCGCGGTCTGGCTCGCTTACCTGGCCGCCCGCGGCACCACCTCGCTCGCCGCAATCTATGTCGTCGCGGTGATGCTCGGCATCTGCCGCGCGTTCGCCAATCCCGCGATCAGCGCGCTCGCGCCCAACCTCGTCCCGCCCGAAGTGTTGCCGACCGCGATCGCGGCCTCGTCGATCGCCTGGCAGACGGGTGCGATCGCGGGCCCCGCCCTCGGCGGCTATCTCTATGCCGCCTCGCACTGGGCGCCCTACAGCAGCTCGGCGCTGCTATTCCTTGTCGGCGCCTGCTCGCTCATGTTCATCCGCCCGATCCCCAGGACCTCGCTCGACCGCAAGGCCAATCCCTGGCGGCAGATGATCGAAGGCCTCCATTATGTGCGCAAGAACCGGATTGTGCTCGGCGCGATCAGCCTCGATCTGTTCGCGGTCCTGCTGGGCGGCGCGACCGCGATGCTGCCCATCTATGCGCGCGACATTCTCCAGGTCGGCTCGGCCGGGCTCGGCCACCTGCGCGCCGCGCCGGCGGTCGGATCGGCGGCGATGGCCTTCTATTTCTCGGTCAGGCCGCTCCGCCACAATGTCGGCATCAAGATGCTGGTCGCGGTCGCTTTGTTCGGCGCGTGCACGGTCGTTTTCGGCCTCTCCACCTGGATGCCGCTCTCGCTCGTCTGCCTGGCGGTTCTCGGCGCATGCGACATGCTCTCCGTCTATGTCCGCCAGTCGCTGATCCAGATCTGGACTCCCAATGAGATGCGCGGTCGCGTCGGCGCTGTCTCGACGCTCTTCATCTCGGGTTCGAATGAATTGGGCGAGGCGGAGAGCGGCTTGCTCGCCGCGCTGATCGGCGCGGTGCCCGCGGTGGTGCTCGGCGGCTTCGGCGCGATCGGTGTCACGATAATCTGGTCGCGCCTGTTTCCTGAACTGATGCGGGCGCGTACATTCGATCCACCCCAGACGCTGGAAAATATCCCCGGCGAGGAGATTGCGGCATGAAGGCGAACAACGTTCTCGAGACGATCGGCAACACCCCCCATATCCGCATGCAGCGGATGTTCGGGTCCGAAGAGGTGTGGATCAAGTCGGAGCGCGCCAATCCGGGCGGATCAATCAAGGATCGGATCGCGCTCGCCATGATCGAGGCAGCCGAAAAATCGGGCGATCTCAAGCCCGGCGGCACGATCGTCGAGCCGACCTCGGGCAATACCGGCGTCGGCCTCGCGATGGTCGCGGCGGTCAAGGGCTACAAATTGGTCCTGGTCATGCCGGAGAGCATGTCGCTCGAGCGGCGCCGGCTGATGCTGGCTTACGGCGCGCGGTTCGATCTCACCCCGCGCGAGAAGGGCATGAAGGGCTCGATCGAGCGCGCGCTCGAGATCGTCGCCGGCACGCCCGACGCGTGGATGCCGCAGCAGTTCGAAAATCCCGCCAATGTCGAGATCCACACCCGCACCACCGCGCACGAGATCCTCAAGGATTTCGCCGACGATCCGCTCGACATGATCATCTCGGGCGTGGGCACGGGCGGCCACATCACCGGCGTGGGCGAAACACTCAAGAAGAGCTGGCCCAACCTCAAGGTGTTCGCGGTCGAGCCGACCCTGTCGCCGGTCATCTCGGGCGGTCAGCCCGGTCCGCACGCGATCCAGGGCATCGGCGCGGGCTTCATCCCCGCCAACCTTCACACCAGCGTGCTCGATGGCGTGATCCAGGTCGATCCCAATGACGCCAAGGAGTATGCCCGCCGCTCGGCACGCGAGGAAGGGCTGCTGGTCGGCATCTCGTCGGGCGCGACGCTCGCCGCGATCGCGCAAAAGCTCAAGGAAGCTCCCGGCGCGCGCATCCTCGGCTTCAACTACGACACCGGCGAGCGTTACCTCTCGGTCCCGGATTTCCTGCCGGAATGATTCAAATCCTCCCTACGCGAAGCGTGGGGAGGATTTTCATCTCTCCCATTAAAGGCGGAAGATCGCCACCGGCGCACAGGCAAGCGCGATCGCGGCCAGGTCGATGACCAGCCATTTTCCGATCGATCGCGATTGCGATCTGTCCGCCGTCCCCAGGAAGAGCGCGATGAGCGGGATCTGGGCAACGATCATCAACTGAAAGAGGTGGGCGGCTGCCCCCTCGTCCGGCAGGTGGCGTTCCCAACCCGTTACCACGACTCCCAGCACGAGCAGGAATGCCGCTCCGGACAGGAAAAGAGGTATGGTTGCAGCCCACCGATTGATCTGCGCTCGCGTCATGGCCTTTGCTCCGAAGGAGGGGCCGATATGACACCTGCCTCTCTTGAAGTCATATCAAGTTGCCGAGGAGTTTCGGTGCAGACGCTTCCGCCGGAGCAACGCTTCAGCCGGCGCCGACCGGCACGAACAGGCCGCGCTTGCTTACCCCCAATGCGACGTTGGTGGTGAAGCGGCGGACGTTGGGATTGTCCGCCATCAGCCGGCTCATCAGCGCGTCGTAGGAGTCGACGTCGGGCGCAGTGATCACCAGGACGAAGTCGGCGCTGCCGGTAACGTAGAAGACCTGCTGGACCTGATCTTCTCCGCCGAGCCATTGACGCAGGCGGCCCATCAATTCAGGCCGCTCGCGCTCCACCTCGAGCGCGACGATGAAGAAGGTCGGCCGCCCGACTTTCGCGGGATCGACCAGCGCGACGTTGGCCATGATCGTGCCGTCCGCCTTGAGCCGCTTCAATCGGCGCAGCACCGCGGATCCCGACAACCCGATCTCCGCGCCAAGCGCGTCGGCGCTCGCGTCCGCGTCGCGCTGAACCCGCTCCAGCAGCTTGCGGTCGAGGGCATCGAGCGAACGGCTCATGTTCGGCACCTATCCCATATTTTCGCTTATTTCGTGCAAATTGCGCTGCATATGCGCCGAAAATCGTCGCTTCGCTGCCGATAAGCTACGGCAACTTGAAGCCGACGGAGCCAAAAACTTGATCGATCACCTGGAAATCAACACCCGCCAGCTCACCGCAAGCCTGGCCTTCTACGCCGACGCTCTCGCGCCGCTTGGCTATGTCCGGAAGATGGACGGCCCGGCCAAGGGCTTCGGCGACGGCGTCTCGCTCGACCTGTTCCTGGCCGAAGGCGATCCGAGCCTGAACGTGCACTTCGCGTTCCGCGCGTCCGACCGGGCGACGGTGGACCAGATATATGAAATCGGCCGGGAGCGCGGCCACACGCTCGATCGCCCGCCCGCGCTCGCGCCGCATATCCATCCGAATTATTATGCAGGCTATCTCCGCGATCCCGACGGCCGCCTGATCGAGTTCGTCTGCCATGCGCCCGAGGGTTAGGCCCGCGGATGCGCGTTGCGATAGACGTCGAGCAGATGCGCGGTATCCACGCCGGTATAGACCTGAGTCGACGACAGGCTGGCATGACCCAGCAATTCCTGGAGTGATCTGAGGTCCGCGCCGCGTCCGAGCAAATGCGTCGCGAAACTGTGGCGCAATGCATGCGGCGTGGTCCGCTCGCTTAGGCCCAACCGTGTGCGCGCGGCGCGCACCGCGCGGCGGACGAGATCGGCGGATAAGGGACCGCCCTTGGCGCCGCGAAAGATCGGAAGGTCGCGGCTTACGCCCCACGGGCTCGCGTCGAGATAGAGCTGGATCGCGTCCCGCACCGGCGCGAGCAGAGGCACGACGCGGGTCTTGGCGCGCTTGCCGGTGACGATCAGTGTCTCCCCCAACGGCAGCACCGCGCCGGTCAGCGCCATCGCTTCGCCCACGCGCAAGCCCGCGCCATAGAGCAGCAACAGCACCGCTTTGTCGCGCAGCCCGATCCAGGGTTCGGTGCCCTCATCCTCGGCATCGTCCGCGATCGCGATCGCATCGGCGGGCGAGACCGGGCGCGGCACGCCTTTCTTGACGCGCGGCCCGCGCAGGCGCGGCGGCGTGACCGTCCCCTCCCCCTTCGCGACGAATGCCAGGAAGCCGCGCACCGCCGACAATTCGCGCGCGGCCGATGCATTGCCCAGCCCCTCGATCCGCCGCGCGGCGAGGAAGGCGCGCAGCTCCGCCGTCTCGATCGATGCGAGCGCGGATGCGGTGATGGAGGCGGCGCGATGCGCGCCGAGGAAATAGATCAGCCGGCGCGCGGTCGCGCCATAGGCCCGGATCGTATGTTCGGAGCGGCGCCGCCCGGAGCGCAGATAGTGTTCCCATGCGACCGCCTGTTCGAAGGCGGGATGCGTGTCGAGGGTCAGGGGGCGGGCCACCGCTCCAGCATATGCGAAACCGCTTGTCCCAGGAAGCGCAGCAGGCGCGCGCCGTGGCGTCCCTCGATCGCGGATGTTTCGCCCTGGCCGAGCACGATCATGCCGCGGCCCGAGAAGCCGTCGAGCCGGATCAGCGCCTCGCTGCGGATGCTCTCGCACGCCGCGCCGAACAGCGGGTGCCCCCGCCCGACGCTGCGCATCTCGACCGATCGCGTCATGTCGACCATTCGCTCGATCAGCCGCGGCTCGACGTCGCGCATCCCGTCGCGATTGGCGCGGAACGCCTCGCCGTTCCGGCTCCACGCGAACGCCACCTCATCGACGCGCAGCAGCATCGGCCAGCGGCAGGTGATCGCGGTCGCGAGTTCGGTCGCGTCATCGCACGCGATCGCGGCGAGCACGGCTTCGTGGATCGACGACACCGCGCCCGCATGGCCGCGTGCGAAGGCGATCAGATCCTCGTTGATCTCCTCCACCTCGCTCACGCGCTTGCGCAGGGTCGCTACCGCACTGGCTTCGAAATCGATTCGCTGCATGACCCGGTTTCTAACCCGCGTCGGTTAAAGACCGGTTTTCCAAACCTGACTAAAAGATAAAGACTTAGGCTTGAAACACGCCGTCGCCCCAGCGAACGCTGGGGCCCATCTCCCGTCCATTGAACAGGCCGGACGGCGAGGAGATGGAAGCCAGCTTCCGCTGGCACGACGATTACAGCACGCGGGCGGCGGAGCTACCGCAGCAGCACCAGCTCCTCCGCCATGGTCGGATGCAAAGCGACAGTATCGTCGAACGCCTGCTTGGTCAGCCCGGCGCGCACCGCCACTGCCGCCGCCTGCAATATCTCCGCCGAGTCCGGGCCGATCATGTGGATGCCCAGCACGACGTCGGTCTCGGGATGGACGATCATCTTGTAGAGCGCGCGCTCGTTCCGCCCCGCCAGCACGTTCTTCATCGGCCGGAAGTCGGAGGTGAAGACCTTGATCGGGCCATATTTGAGCTTGGCCTGGCCCTCGGTGAGCCCCACCCCCGCCATCGGCGGATGGCTGAAAACCGCCGAGGGCACGAATTGATAGTCGACGCGATGCGGCTTGTTGCCGAAGATCGTGTCGGCGAACGCCTGTCCCTCGCGGATCGCCACCGGCGTCAACTGGATACGATCGGTCACGTCGCCCACCGCATAGATGCTGTCGCAGGTCGACTTGTTATCCGCATCGACCTTGATCGCACCCTTCTCGGTGAGTTCCACGCCCGCATTTTCCAGCCCCAGCCCCTTGGTCAACGGCGTACGGCCGATCGCCCACAGCAGCATGTCGCAGCAGATCGGATCCTGGTCCTTGAGGTGCAGGCACAAGGATCCGTCGGGCTGCTTCTCCACCTTCACGATCGCTGCGTGGAATTTGAAGTCGATGCCCTTCGACATCGAAATCTGCAGCAGCCGGTCGCGGATCTGTTCGTCATAGCCGCGCAGGATGATGTTGCTGCGGTTGACCAGGGTCACGTGCGCGCCGAACTCATGGAAGATGCCGGCGAATTCGTTGGCGATATAGCCCGCGCCGACGATCACCGCGCGCTTGGGTGCTTCGTCGAGGTGGAAGACCTCGTTCGAGGTGATGCCGAATTCCGCGCCCGGAATATCCGGGATCGCCGGCGTCGCTCCCGTCGCGATCAGGATATATTTGGCGCTGACCTTGCGCCCGCTCGCCAGCGTCACCTCGTGCGGACCCGTCACCGTCGCGCGCTCGTGAATGATCTCGACCTGGTTGTTGCCCAGCGTCTCTTCATACACGCCCGAAATGCGCGAAACCTCGGCTTGGACATTGTCGCGCAGCCTCTTCCAGTCGAAGCTGCAGTCGGGCACGTCCCAGCCGAAACGGCGCGCATCGGCCAAATCCTCGGCAAAATGCGCGCCGTAGACGAGCATCTTCTTGGGCACGCAGCCGCGAATCACGCACGTCCCGCCGACCCGATATTCCTCCGCGACCGCGACCTTGGCGCCATGCGCGGCGGCGATGCGCGAGGCACGCACGCCTCCCGATCCCGCGCCGATCACGAACAGGTCTACGTCATAATCCGCCATGGAAGTGCCCCGAAAGGAAATGTCAGAGTGCGATGTAGGGGCGCGGGGGCGAGGCGACAAACGCGAAAGCGCACTCAGTCTGATCGAGTGGCGCGTCGAACTATATTGAATCGTCTCGCTCCCGGCGCTCCGATCGGGCAGGAGCCCGCCAATGAACGAACCCTTCCCCGCCGATTTCTGGACGCAGCCGGTCGTCCCGCTCGCCCGCGCGTTGATCGGCGTGACCTTGCTCGTCGACGGCGTCGGCGGGATCATCACCGAGACCGAAGCTTATGACATCGACGATCCCGCGTCCCATGCGTTCGGCGGTCCGCGCGGCCGCAACCAGGTGATGTTCGGCCCCGTCGCCCACGCTTATGTCTATAAAATCTACGGCATCCACTGGTGCCTCAACTTCGTCGGCGGCGCGCATCCCGGCAGCGCGGTGCTGATCCGCGCGCTCGAGCCCACGCACGGGCTCGACCAGATGGTCCAGCGGCGCGGCCTCGCCGATCCGCGCACGCTTTGCAGCGGCCCGGGCAAGCTCGCCCAAGCGCTCGGCATCGACCATGCGCTCAACGGCGCGCCGCTCGATCGCCCGCCCTTCGCGCTCTTTCTCGGCGAGCAAGCCGAAATCGTCACCGGCCCGCGCATCGGCATCACCAAGGCGGTCGATCAGCCCTGGCGTTTCGGCTTGCGCGGATCGCGATATTGGAGCCGCGCGTTTCCGAAAGCCTGATCGTCGTCATTGGGAGCGCTTAGCGCTTCCGACGATGGCGTGAATCAGGCTTTGAACGGAATAGGCATGGCTGACCCATACCATCTCGACCGCTTCCTCAAGGCGCAGGAAGACAGTTACGATACCGCGCTCGATGAACTCCGCGCCGGCCGCAAGCGCAGCCATTGGATCTGGTTCATCTTCCCGCAGATCGCCGGTCTCGGCCACAGCCCGACTTCGCAATATTACGCGATCAAGTCGCTCGAGGAGGCCATCGCCTATCTTGCGCACCCGATCCTCGGCGGGCGGCTCCACGAATGCCTCAAGGCGTTGCAGACGCTCGAGCAGACCGATGCAAACCAGGTGTTCGGCGAATTGGACGCGGTGAAATTCCGTTCCTCGCTCACGCTCTTCGCGGAAGCCCACCCCGCCGACCCGATCGTGGAAGTCGCGCTCGACCGCTGGTTCGACGGCCGCAAGGACGAAAAGACGCTGCGGCTTCTCGGAACTTCCCCCCGAGGCTGAGCTTGTCGAAGCCTTGTACTTCCTCTTTCGCCCGTCGGCCCAAGAACAATGCAGCGCTTCGACAAGCTCAGCGCGAACGGGTTGCTTCTACTCGACGCAGCCGCGTTCTAGGCTAGGGCCATGCTCCGTCGATTCGCTTTGGCTCTCGCCATGATCGCCGCGCCGCTCTCGGCGCAAACACAAACCCCCTCGCCCGCCCCGGCGGCGGCAGCCGTCCAGCCGACCACTCCTGCCGTGATCGCTCCGAAAACGGTCAAGGTCGCGATCGAGACCAGTCTCGGCACGATCACCACCGCGATCGAGGTCGAGCGCGCGCCGATCACCGCCGCCAACTTCCTCCGCTATGTCGATCAGAAGCGCTATGATGGCACCTTCTTCTACCGCGCCGATCCGGTGCAGAAAGATTTCGGGCTGATCCAGGCGGGCACGCGCGGCGATCCAAAGCGCACGCTCAAGCCCATTCCGCACGAGCCCACCACCACGACGGGCCTCAGCAACACCGACGGCGCGCTGTCGATGGCGCGCAACGCGCCCGGCACCGCGACGAGCGACTTCTTCATCATCGTCGGTGATATGAGTGGGCTCGACGCCAAGCCCGGCGCGCCCGGCGACAACCAGGGCTTCGCGGTGTTCGGCCACGTGCTCGACGGCATGGACGTCGTCCACAAGATTCTGCTCTCCCCGACCGATCCCAATGCCGGAGAAGGCGTGATGAAAGGCCAGATGCTCGCCCCCAAGATCATGATCCTCCACGCGCATCGGGTGAACTGAGCATGATGACCATTCCATCCCCGCTATTCCCCGGCTTACGCCGGGGAACGCTCCAGCCGCGCGGTTTCAACTGATGGGCACGCCCGCACCCGATCTCGACAGCCGCCGGGATCAGATGTTTCCGACCCTGACCGCCGCGCAGATCGAGGTCGCGCGCCGCTTCGCCGCGGGTGAGCCGCGCAGCTTCAAGCCCGGCGAGACGATGTTCGCGCTGGGCGAGCGCAATGTTCCCTCCTGGCTCGTGCTGGAGGGCGCGATCGACGTCGTCCGCCGCGACGGGCTCGGTCATGAATCGCAGATCGTCAGCCACCACGCCGGCCAGATTTCAGGCGAGATCAATCAGTTGGGCGGCCGCGCCACGCTCGCCGAAGGCGTCGCAAGCGAGCAAGGCTGCACCGCCATCCCGTTCGATGCGACGCATCTGCGCGCGCTGTTGATCGGATCGGCGGACCTGGGCGAGCTGATCATGCGTGCTTTCATCCTGCGCCGCGTCGGGCTGATCAGCGCCGACAATGTTGGGTCGGTGCTGGTCGGCCGTCCCGATGATCCCGATCTGGTGCGGCTTCAGGGCTTTCTCACCCGCAACGGCTATCCCAATTCGATCGTCGATACGGACACGCGGGAAGGCCGCGACCTGCTCGACAAACTGGCCGTGTCGGCGGGCGACCTGCCGCTGATGATCTGCCCCAACGGGACCGTGCTCAAGCAGCCGAGCGATGCCGAAGCCGCGACCTGTCTCGGCATCACGCCCGAGCTCGACGCCAGCAAGGTCTATGACGTGATCGTCACCGGCGCCGGCCCGGCGGGACTCGCCACCGCGGTTTACGGTGCGTCCGAAGGATTGTCGGTGCTCGTGCTCGACACGCGCGCCTTTGGCGGCCAGGCGGGCGCGTCGGCGCGGATCGAGAATTATCTGGGCTTCCCGACCGGTATTTCAGGCCAGGCGCTCGCCGGCCGCGCCTTCACGCAGGCGAGCAAGTTCGGCGCCGAGCTCGCCATCCCGATCACCGCCGACAAATTGCACTGCGACGAGACCGCCGAGGACGGCGGCTTTCGCGTCGACCTTTCCAACGGCATGAGCGTGCGCGGCCGCACGATCGTGATCGCCTCGGGCGCGCGCTATCGCCGCCCCGACGTCGCCAAGCTCGAGGAACTGGAGGGCGCGGGCATCTCCTACTGGGCTTCCCCGATCGAGGCGAAGCTATGCGCGGGCGAAGAGATCGCGCTCGTCGGCGGCGGCAATTCGGCGGGCCAGGCCTGCGTCTTCCTCGCGCCCCAGGTCGAGAAGCTCAACCTGATCGTGCGCCGCCCGCTCGAAGCGACGATGTCCAAATATCTGATCGATCGGATCAAGGCTCTACCCAATGTGGCGCTCCATATCGGCAAGGAGGTGGTCGCGCTCGACGGCGACCGCGCCAAAGGCCTGCAAGGCGTGACCTTCCGCTGCCGCACCACGG
>Ga0207657_10006029_pt1 | contig 12603 bp, 9 predicted proteins | sample KBSC33metaG_FD_184316 | JGI IMG/M metagenome (GOLD analysis project Ga0207657, IMG submission 184316) | Corn rhizosphere microbial communities from Kellogg Biological Station, Michigan, USA - KBS C3-3 metaG (SPAdes) (version 2) | ecosystem: Host-associated > Plants > Roots > Rhizosphere > Soil ...
CACTGGTGGAGCAAAACCGCGACGTACTCGGAGCAGTGGTCGACCAGCGCCTCGTGAACGAACTTCCCCTCAACCGTCGCGCCTGGAACCAGCGCCACCAGCTTTCCAAAGTCGCGTCCGTTGAGGGGAAGTTCGTTCACGAGGCGCTGGTCGACCACTGCTCCGAGTACGTCGCGGTTTTGCTCCACCAGTGGAGCTGTCGCTGTCACCGTGAGCTGTTCCTGGCGTTTCTGGATCAACGCGAGATCAAAGTCAGCGGTGGTATCGAGGCCGACATTGACCAGCACATTCTGAGAAACGGGCGTAAGTCCCGCCGATTGTGCGCTGACCCCGTAGATGCCCGCGGGGACTTCCGCGATGACATAGGTGCCGTCGCTGCCTGTCATTGTGTCTCGCGTCAGCCCGGTCGCGCTGCTCTTGGCCGTAATCTTGGCGCCAGCTATTAAGTTGCCATTAGGATCCTGCACCTTGCCGCGGATAGCGCCCCGAAAGCTTTGGGCGAAGGACCCGATGGACAGAGTCGCAACGGTGATCAGGAGCAACGTTGAAAAGCAGATCAGTCGCAACTGCGCTCCCGAGAATGAGAATCGTGGTGCTCCGTTTCTTCCGGACAAACTGCGCGTCATGATGTCCTCACTTCAGTGATTACTTCGCTTTGCGGGGGATGAAGAACTCGGTATTCGGATTCACGCCATACTTCTGCGAGAAATTGCCTTGATTGACGGCCAAGCCTAAACGGCCCCGCGAGTCGATATAAAACAAGGGCTGTTGCAGCGGAACATCAGAAAAAGTTTTTGCGAAGGGTAGACTCATCTTCTGCTCTCCGACCGTGATCGGGACTTCATCTCCGCGCTGATACCCGAGTTTGAGAAACTGCTCGGAATCGACATTGGTTACCAGATTTCCGAAGGGGCCATCTGTGGCGAGGATCTGCCCGGTGAGTCCACGATCGTCGAGCCGAACTGGCTTGAGTTCGAGTCGGACCAGGTCCTTGACTGGCACTGCCGGTCCCACCTGCGTCCAATCGTCACCGCGAGCGATGTGCGCGCCCACGGGAGAAAAGATGTCACGCCCGTGGAAGGTGGAGGACAGTTTTGAGCCAATCATCCAGGCAGCATTACTAATCTCGCGCACTGACTCGATGCCGTCGCGCGCCTCGAGCAATGTGAGCAGGCCATTGTCAGGAAGCACGAAATACTGCCCTCGCTTCGATTCCGCCACGATTGCTTTACGGGTACTCCCCACTCCGGGGTCCACGACGACCACGAAGACAGTTCCTGCGGGATAGTACGGAGTTGTGCCGAAGAGAAAACGCGCACCGTCGAGGATGGAATAGGGCTTGACCTGGTGTGTGATATCCACAATACGAAGGCTGGGCAGAATGGAGTACATAACACCCTTGCAGATCGGCACCGCGTCATCCAGGGTGCCGAAATCCGTCATGAAGACCACGGTTGGCGGATAGTTCTTCGGCGCGTCCGCGGCACGTGACAGAGACGCAAGTGCGAGTAGTGCGACGCATAGAAGTTGCGAGGCAAGTGCACGTTGAATGCGTATGATCATCAGGTTTTGGTTCCGTAATCTGTAATTACTTGCTGGAGCGCTGCAAGCTAATTTCCGGCCACTCAGGTGCGCCACTGGTTTGTGTTGATTGAGGCCACCCATTCTATTCGGGCAGCTTGAAAAGGGAAATTGGCAGCTGCTGGATATGACAAAGGTACCAGCAAATTCCCGTCAGAAAACGTGATTCGGGGGTTACGCTGGCGAATGTTACGGGCTATAATCAGAGTAGGTTTTCTATGCGCGTGCGCTATCCAAATGCGAACCTGCCTGTGTGCTGGCTGCACTGTTTAGTGTGTCCGCGGCGGCACTTGGCGGTCTTGCCCTCACAAGCGCGCCCCAACCTTTTTGGCAGCGATTAGTTGCTGATCCTCCCAGTTAGTTCCTGAGCAGGCCGTAGTCCCTATCTTCGACTACCACTAGCCTGAAGAATTACCACTCACAACTGAAATTTTGGAGGATCCATGCCAGCTAAGACTTTGACCGCTGCCGGACCGCAGATCAAGACCGCTCTGCCCGGCCCCATTGCCAAGCAAATCGTCCGCGATGACGACAAGTACATTTCCCCTTCCTACACGCGTTCCTATCCGATGGTGGCCAAGCGTGGCCGCGGGTTGCGCGTGGAAGACGTGGATGGGAATGAGTTCCTCGACTTTTCCGCGGGAATTGCGGTGACCTCGACCGGTCATTGCCATCCGCATGTGGTGGAGGCAATCCAGAAGCAGGCTGCCGAACTGATTCACATGTCGGGCACCGACTTCTATTACGAAGGCATGGTGACGTTGGCTGAGCGCCTTACTAAGATCGCGCCGATGCCTGGGCCGCACAAGATCTATTACGGCAACTCGGGCACGGAAGCCGTTGAGTGCGCACTGAAGCTGGCGCGCTATCACACCAAGCGGCAGAATATTATTGCTTTTTTCGGCGCATTCCATGGACGCACCATGGGCGCGCTCTCACTGACTGCTTCCAAGCCGCAGCAAAAGCGCCGCTTCGCTCCGCTGGTGCCGGGTGTGACCCACGTCCGCTACCCCGACGTTTATCGCGGATGCGAAGGCGGGGCACAGGATGCCGACGCATTCGCCCTTGGTTGCGCGCGCTTCATCGAAGACAAACTTTTCAAGACAACGCTTCCACCCGAGGAAGTGGCTGCGATTTTCGTTGAGCCTATTCAGGGTGAAGGTGGATACGTAATTGCCCCCACCGTCTTCATGCAAGAACTACGCAGAATTTGCGATCGTCACGGCATTCTGCTGGTGGTCGACGAAGTGCAGAGTGGAGTTGGGAGAACTGGCAAGTGGTGGTCGGTCGAGCACACAGGCGTGCAACCCGACATAGTCTGCAGCGCGAAAGGCATTGCGTCCGGAATGCCGCTAGGAGTCGTGATCAGCAAGGGGTCCGTTATGGATTGGGTACCCGGCTCGCATGCGTCCACCTTTGGTGGCAACCCGGTGTGTATCGCCGCAGCGCTGGCGACCCTTGACGTAATCGAGCGAGAGGGACTGTTGCGGAACTCCAGCGAAGTTGGCAATTACATGATGTCGCGCATGGCCGACTGGATTTCCAAACACAAACATGTTGGCGATGTGCGAGGCCGCGGCTTGATGATCGGCGTGGAGATGGTGAAGGACAAGAAGACTAAAGAGTACGCACCCGAAATTCGCGACCGCGTCGTTGAACTGGCATTCGAGCGCGGAGTTCTGTTCCTGGGTTGCGGGCCGAGCACGCTGCGTATTGCGCCGCCGCTCGTCGTCAGTAAGGAAGAAGCAGATGTCGCGATGGATGTTCTCGAAGAGTGCATCGCAATCTCAGGCAAGTAAGACAAAGAAGCCGCAGATTGCGCGGATGATTACGGATCAGGAGTCTGGCTAACCGATCCGTCGATTCCCGCTAGTCTGTGGCTTGTAAATTTTCGAACAGCTTTCTCGATTGATGTCACTTTGCATGACTCAGCGACCGAACGGAACCGTGTTAATCGCAAATGGTGGCTTTTATTTCGCTACGGCTTCCACTGCGGGCAACTGCTCCTGCTGCCAGGCGTCGAACCCCCCGATGACGTTGATGACGTTTGTAAAGCCAGCCCGCTGCAGAAGGCTACAAGCAATCGTGCTGCGGTAGCCACTTTTGCAGTGGACAGCAATAGCAACATTCTTATTGAGCGGCGGTAGAGAATCTTTGAGGCGATCTAGGGGCCAGAGCTCAGCTCGCTCGAGGTGGCCCCCCTGCCATTCCCCATCGCGGCGAACGTCGAGTACGTGCAAGTCCTTACGTTGAAACAAATCGCGAGCTGAGATTTGCGGCAGTGTCGCCATCTCGAATCCGGCCTTCTTCCAACCTGCGATTCCATCTTGCAAGTAACCCGTCAGGTCTTCAATCCCGACACGTGCCAGGCGAACTCGGGCTTCTTCGATCTGATCGGGCGTGTCCGCAATAAGAACCGGCTGAGCGGAAAGCCCCAGCAGCGATCCAGCCCACGAGGCGAACTGTCCGGAAAGTGCGATGCTGATGGAACCAGGAACGTGGCCAGCCGCGAAGGCCTCCGTGCTGCGGATGTCGAGTGCAGGAGTTCCGTGTTCTATCAACGTTTTCAGCTTGGTTGCAGGAAGCGGCGTAAGTTCTGGCAACTCATCCATCGCGGCAGCGCCGCCGCGGTTAATTTCGGCGTCCTTGGCAAAATATTCGGGCCGGGCTGGAAGATTGGTGGTCAGCTGTTTTACGAATTCCTCGCGCGTGCTGATCTGCAATGCGTAATTCGTGAAGCGCTCAGTGCCCATGGTAGAAGATTTTTCCGCGCGCATGTTCCGGCCGCACAGTGATCCTGCGCCATGAGCCGGATAGACCAGAACGTCGTCGGCCAACTTCATCAGCTTGCCATGGAGACTGTCGTAAAGCATGGCAGCGAGTTGCTGTGGCGTGAAGGCAGGCGAGAGATCGGGACGGCCGACATCGCCGATGAAGAGCGTGTCTCCGGTCAGAACAGCCCATGGGCTAGGCTGCTTCTCCGTGTCGGTGACCACCAGGCAGATACTCTCGGGCGTGTGCCCCGGCGTCTCCAGTACCGAGATCTTGCAGCTTCCAAAAGTCACCTCGGAACCGTCGCGGACAGCTGCGTGAGGAAACGTCGCGCCAGCTTTCTCCCCTATATAAATGCGCGCACCCGTGCGAGCGGCTAATTCCTTATGACCAGAGACAAAATCCGCGTGCAGATGGGTTTCGAATATGTGACGGATCTTGAGGCCGTTCTCTTCAGCAGCCTTGAGGTAAATTTCGACATCCCGCTGTGGATCGATAACGGCAGCTTCGCCGCCGGATCCCAGCATGTACGAAGCATGCGCCAGGCATCCGAGATAGAACTGTTCGAAATACATGGTCTGACCTCAATCTCGAAACTATGACCGGTGCGATCGGGCCTTCAGAATACTCCAGGTGCCATTCATTTCTTGAGCAATTGTTTGTAACGAAAACAAGTGACGGCGTGGTCGTTGACCAAGCCGACCGCTTGCATGAAGGCATAGCAGATCGTCGAGCCGACGAACGTGAAGCCCCGCCGCTTGAGGTCTCTGCTCATCGCATCGGATTCCTCGGTTCGGGCGGGAACCTGCTTCAGTTCCTTCCATTTGTTCACAATGGGCTTGCCGTTTACGAATTGCCAGATGTACCGATCAAAGGAGCCAAATTCCTTCTGGACAATAAGGAACGCCTTGGCGTTCTGGATGGTGCCTGCAATTTTAAGCCTGTTCCGGATGATGCCGTCGTTCTTGAGCAGCTGAGCTTGCCTCCGCCCCTCATAGCCGGCCACTTTAGCCACATTAAAGCGATCGAAGGCTGCACGATAATTTTCCCGCTTGCGAAGAATTGTGTCCCAACTCAGTCCCGCCTGTGCTCCCTCAAGGACCAGGAACTCAAAAAGCACACGATCGTCGTGCTGGGGAACACCCCACTCAAAATCGTGGTAACGAACGGAAACATCACTCCGCGCCCAGCCACAACGGACGAGCTCTCGGCTTCCTACGCGCGCCATGCTGGCTACTGCAGCGACTTCGGATCAGAATGATTCTTGGGCGAGTACTTATTAAGTTCTGCGATCATGTCATGAGCCGCCGCCGGGGCGCTTGCCTTTCCATGACGCAGGATATCTTTGACGCTAATGTCGCGACCATAGAGCTTTCGGGTGGCCCGGTTATCCGGTCGCAAAGTAGAGCCTTCGAGCGAGACGCCGGCAAACAGTCCGCGAGAACGGGAATAAGACAGCATTTCCGCGCGCATCACGACGTCGGTAGCGCCTTGCGCACTGCGGCCTTTCGGTCCAGCAGCCGCAGAGGCGTCGGCGCCTAATTTCACTTTGCTACCCATAAGCGATTCGGCGCCCCGCGGGTTCATGACCAAAATAACAAAGTCGGTCGCTTGGCCACCCAGTTGAAATCCGATATTGAAGCCTTCTAGGGCGTACATGGCAGGAGCACTCCAAGATCCTGTGTAATGCTCGCCGGAACGGCAGCTCATCACGCCGCGGCCATAGCTGCCGCCGATGCCGATCGCGCCCTTCTTCACAGACGGCAGCACGATGACGCATTCAGCCTTGTCGAAAAGATCCTTCGGAATGTTGTCGGGAATGTTGATGATCTCTTTTAAAGTTTGACCAGCCTCTTTGACGCGATCTTCCTCTTTTTCGTCCTTGGCAGCGGCGAAACTGAAAGTTGAAGCCATTGCGAGGAGAACAACCAAGGCGAGCGACTTGCGCATGAACACCTCCCGGTGAGGAGCATATTAACGCAAGTAGATGGGGAATTCGTCACGCTATGTACTTTCGAAACGTTGGGTGCAGCCGGGATAAGCGTCAGAGTTCAGGTAATTTAGACGAGCATGACCATCTGCGTGCTCCTTTTGTAACTTGGAACAATTCCGGTAGTCACCTACAGTCGGTCCGAGCAGTAAATCGGGAAACCACGTTGAGTTTTTCGGCCCTTCACGTGCATCTATATGAAGGGGCACGGCTAAACCTTGGACCGCACGACGTAAGACGCTGTAAAGAGTGAAAATATTGGACCTTTGGGGAATGAAGTACATAAGACATATCGGTTGCCTGCTGACCTTCATTTTCGGCGCTGCCCTGCTCACAGTTCACGGACAGGCGGCTTTCTCGGGCACCAATGGCAGCCCCAAATCTCCGGAGTCTTACAGCGGTTCCGCTTTCGGGGGGTCGCCCTCAACCGCCACGGCCGGCCCGTACGACGATGATCAATCTGTCCTCACCATTAAAAGGCGAGTTAACGAGGTCAATGTTCTGTTCATTGCCACGGATAAGCACGGCAAGTTCGTGCGCAATTTGAACGAGCGCGACTTCAATATTTTGGACGATCACAAACCTCCGGAGTCGATTCTTGCCTTTCGTCGCGAGACGGACCTGCCCATCCAAATGGGACTGCTGGTGGATGTCAGCGGGTCGGTCAACAGCCGTTTTGAATTCGAACAGGAAGCCGCAACCGGATTCTTGCAGCACGTGATTCGCCCAGGGTTCGATAAGGCCTTCGTCCTTGGATTCAATGGGCACAGCGAGTACGCTCAAGACTATACCGACAAAGCCTCGCTGCTTTCGGTGGGCGTGAAACGCTTGCAGAACGGAGGCGGCACTGCCCTGTATGACGCCGTGTACCGTGCCTGCAAAGAAAAGCTGCTGGGTGAGAAGTCGGAGCATCCTGTGCGCAAGGCGCTCGTAGTCATCAGCGACGGAGAAGACAACCAGAGCGAGACAAGCAGAGCCCAAGCGATTGAGATGGCGCAGCGGGCAGAAGTGATTATCTATACTATTTCAACCGACGACAGCGGTCTGATCTTGCGTGGCGACAAGGTCTTGCAGCAACTCGCCGATGCCACAGGCGGCCGGGCTTTCTATCCGTACAAGATGAAAGATATTTCTCACTCGTTTTCGGCGATTGAAGATGAATTGCGCAGCCAGTATGTGGTGTCCTACAAACCGTCGGATTTCGACGCCGATGGCCGCTATCGCAGCATCGAGATCACCGCTCTCAAGAAGGATCTGCAAGTCCGTGCACGACGCGGTTATTTCGCTCCCAAGCAGTAAATCTCCTCCAAGCTCACTCACCAGGCTTCCGTCCTCAGTCATTGCACGTGCATGCGCCGTGTGATACCGTCGCCCTGAATCCCACTTCTGCTGTGGAGACGCGCCATGTTCGGCATCATTCTCCTAGTCCTGCTTGTCATCATCGCCTTTGTCCTAATCGCGATGTACAACAGCCTGGTACAACTGCGGGTGCGTACCGATTCCGCATGGTCCGATATCGATGTGCAGCTGAAGCGCCGTCACGACTTGATCCCGAACCTGGTGGAAACGGTCAAAGGGTATGCCGCGCACGAGAAAGGAACGTTCGAAAACATCGCGAAGTTCCGCTCCCAAGCCATGCAGGCGAGTACCCCGGCCGATAAAGCAGTAGCTGAGAATCAGCTGAGTGGCGCATTGAAGAGCTTGTTTGCGGTAGCGGAAAATTATCCGCAATTGAAGGCCTCTGAAGAGTTCACGCAGCTGCAAGGCTCTCTAAGCCAAACTGAGGATTCCATCCAGAACTCGCGGCGCTACTACAACGCCGTGGTACGCGACCTTAATACGAAGATCCAGTCTTTCCCCACCAACATTCTGGCCGGCATGTTCGGATTCCAGCAGCGGCAATTCTTCGAGGTGGAAGCCGCCGACCGCGAACCAGTCGCTGTGAAATTTTAGCGATGCGGGAGGCAGGTCTTGCGTTTCGGTACGGGTTATCCCTGCTTCTTCTTTGCGCGTCGGTATTTCCCTCCCCTCTTCATGCCAAAAGCTGGCGCGTCACCGAATTCCAGGACAGCATCGCCATCGATCACGCCGGAGGCGCTCGAGTCCGCGAACGGCTGACGATTCAGTTTGAGGGCGAGTGGCACGGCATTCATCGAACGATTCCTATCGAGTACCCGGGTCCTCATGGAACGAACTTCACACTCTTGTTGAAGGTGTTATCTGTCGCCGACGGTACCGGCAATGAGCTTAAGTACGAGTCAAATACTTCGAAGGGCTTTCGCGATCTGAAGATCTATATCCCGGGAGCGACCGACACGACCAAGGTCGTGCAGATCGACTACGCGGTCAAAAATGGTATCCGGTACTTCGACAGCTACGACGAATTTTACTGGAATGTCACGGGGAACGACTGGCCTGTGCCTATCGACCATGCCTCAGCATTCGTTCGCTTTCCGGACGGCGCTGCCGGTTCGCTGCGGGCACAATCGTTCACTGGAGCGTATGGCTCGGCGGGACACGAAGCAACCGCTGAGGTCAATGGAGCAGACGCTACGTTCGAGACGACCGCGCCGCTGCCCATGCGCGGCGGGTTGACCATAGATGTCTACATCCCGAAAGGAATACTGAAGGAACCTGGCGCGCTCACCCGATTGATATGGTTCTTGCGCAGCAACCCCATTATCTTTCTTCCCTTTATGACCTTGGCTGCCATGTTCCTGGTGTGGCACCAATGGGGACGCGACCCGGATCCGGGGATGTCAGTCGCTCCCATGTACGAGCCACCGAGAAACATTTCACCGGCAGAAGCCGGGACGCTCATCGACGACACAATTCATCCGCGCGATATAACCTCGACGCTGGTTGACCTGGCTGTGCGTGGTTATCTAAGAATCGAAGAGAAAGATGAAAAGGGCCTGCTCTTTCATCACAAAGACTACGTTTTCCACCTGCTGAAGCCGCGGGAACAATGGAAGGACCTTGCCCCGCACGAGCAGGTCATGTTGGAGAACATATACGCTGGTGGGGGGACCGAGACTCGACTGTCCGCTCTAAAGAACCACTTCTATACCGCTTTGCCCATCATCCGGACCGACATCATGTCCTCGCTCCGGAAGAAAGGGATGTATCTGCTCGATCCCGAGTCGGCGAACGGTTACAGCATCGTCGCGGCCATTGTGATCCTCATACCGTTCGCACTCGCGCAGTTTACGGGACGTGCAAACTTTTTCAGCTCCATTAGCTCTCTGATCGTGGCGCTGCTGATTTCCGCCGTGATCTGGTGGTTGTTTGCGCGGCAAATGACCGCGAAGACGATTCAGGGCGGACGCACTCGCGTGGAAATACTCGGGTTTCAGGAGTTCATGAACCGTGTAGAAGCTGACCGTCTCAAGCGAATGCCACCGGACACGTTCGAGAAGTTTCTCCCCTACGCCATGGCATTGGGCGTGGAACACAGCTGGGCACAAAAGTTTGCCGGCATCATACAGAATCCGCCGAGCTGGTATGTATCGCCAACGCCTTACGTCATGGGCGGGTTCAATCCAATGCTCTTCACCAATTCCATGCACTCAATGTCGAGCGACATGCACCAGGTGTTCGTCTCGGCGCCACGATCTAGTTCCAGCGGTTCAGGATGGAGCGGAGGAGTCGGCGGTGGCGGGTTCTCCGGGGGCGGATTCGGAGGCGGAGGCGGAAGCGCTTTCTAACGCCAATTTGGAGGCTCATAACAAAACCAGCGTGATGCCCTTGTTGCCCCCGCCCAAGTCGCTGTCCAGCAATAGTTGCGGCGCCTCATGAATCAGATCTTTGCTCCGCTGGTCGAAACTGGAGAAACTTTCGCCAGTCACGAACAATCGGATATCTCCTCTTTCTTTTGCCTGCCGCAAAAAATTTCGCACAACCGGACGTAGTATCCCTCCAACTCCGCTGGAACCATACCCGTGTACGATTTTCATTACACTCACCTGCTTCTCGCGAGCTTCTGCCAGCGCACTCTCAAGCTTCCGGAGGGCTTGTATGCGATCCGGGAATCCCGCTTCCAGGTCGATGATTGTGAGCTTGGGGGACATGTACCTCGCCTAAATGTAAACGAGAAACCCTATCCCTTCTGGCAATCACGCCTTGTTAACTCACTCTGTACTCTCAAGAACAACCGTGGCGCCCTGCGCTTTTCGGGTAAACTGAGAGGCAACACCAGAGGGCCAGCCGGCGATCTAAATACCTGCCTCAGGTGTGTGTCGCAAAGGCACAAAGCAGTACTTCGACTCTCAATCCAAAACGGAAGCGTCGGAGAGGGTTTCATTATGGCTCAGCGTTTTTCCCTCGACCACCAGTCGTTCGAGCAGTTCTTGGCGGCAGCCTCGCTGCTGCAACAGTTTCAGAGACAAGCCACGCAATCTAGCGGACCACAGAATTTTGCTTATCACCTGCTGGAACTGCTCGACACTCAAAAAGCCATTGAAAGTGGCGCTCTCGATACCGATAGTGCGATCGAGCGGATAGTAGGACTCGCATTGCGGGTGTTGGGCGCCGAGGGAACCGCAGCTTGGCTCTTCTCCAACGATGAGTTTGTATACCGGGCGGGTTCTGGAAGAGCGGCTTCCAAGGACGAGCGCCTGCGTTTAACTGTGCTGGCACGGGTGGCGGCGATCTGTGAACCCAGCCGGGAATCTTTTCCAGGGCAGCGGGAGTGGGCCAAAGGAGCTGGTGATTCTGGATACTATCCCGGATGCGTTCGCTCACTAATCGTCGGACCGATTTACCGACACGACACGGTAGTAGGAGCGTTGGCCGGCTTTTCCACGGCATTTGACGCTTTCGATGAACGGGATGCAGCGAACATCCGGCTGCTGTCAGGTATGATCGGCACCGCGATGGAACGCGCGGTCGTACCCGATATCAGCGTGGCTGCGCTACCCCGCCAGACTTTGCTGCGAGTCATCGAACATATCGTCCCGGCGCTGGAACAACTCGTCCACGAACAGGATTCTGCGCGGCAGGGGACCGAGCAGGAACCGATAATCCACGAAGAATCAGTACCCAACTTTGTTTCGCTGCAATCCCCCCTCGAAGTATCTTCGTTCGGGGGCGAGACGCAGAACTTGTCGAGGGACGCGGGTGTGCCGGCCGTGGAGATAACGAACGTCGAAGCCGAAGCAGTGACCGAGCCTGGGCCGATGATCCCTGCGGCCGAGCGAATTGACGAAATCGAGGACGTCATGGCGCAGGCCGTGGCACTTCCGCCGGAGCCGATCGTTGCTGTGAGAAGCGTGCAAGAGGAGCCCGCTGCGCTCATGCAATCCGCCGCGACAACTCCCGAGGAACAACATCCGGAAGTCGTCAAGGCCGCGGCTCTGCGTGACGAATTGGCGCAACTAAGTCGCAGCATTGCTGAGATGGTTGAGCGTCGAGAATCGCCGCCTGCAGACTTGGTAGCAGATAACGTGGTAGCGCCTGAGGTTCAAGATCCCACGCCAGTTCCTCTGCAACCAGTTCATCTCGAGACAGACTCCGAGCAGGAAACATTCAGTTCCGCAACTTCGATTCAGGAGAGTGAGACTGCGCAAGAGGGCGCCGAGGTCCAACCGTTCACACCTATGGACGATACAGCGGTCCCAGGCATCGGGGTCCGAGCAGCTCTTTACGACGATGAAGAAGAGCAACCTTCGCAGCTGTGGGTCTCACTTCGAAACACGGCGGCACATGCGGCCCGCGCTGTGAGCAACCTGGCTGGTAGTACATTCCGCTTTATGCAACGGTCAGCTTCCTGGACTACAAGCAGTGGCCGACAGTTCGGAAGCCGGGTTCGCGAAAAGGCTCAGTTTCGCCTCAAAATGCCGAAACTTCCGACGGAGCGGCTCGACGAAGTCACGCGGAGAGCACGGGCCACGCTTTCGAATCAGGCGAGCAACGTACGTGTTCGGGTGCAGGGCCTGACCAGCCGCCGACTGGAATTACCGAAGATCTCGACAGCGAAAATGCGGAACGTCACAGACCAGACAAGCACATCCTTACGGAAGGCTGCTGCGTCGGTGGCGGATACGTGCAAAGCGCTCGTCAATTCGGTGCCCGATTTGCCCTCGTTTTCCCGGAACAGTTTGCACAGCGCGAGGCCAATCGCCGCTGTCGCAGAACAGCGCACCGAGTCCAGGATCAACCGCCTTCAAAACTTCCGTCTCCGCGTTCGCGTCAACGGAACGACACTACGCCGAAGTGCTTCAGCATTAGCAATCCTGCTGGTCATGAGTGCGTTTCTGCTG
>Ga0207657_10006032_pt1 | contig 12600 bp, 12 predicted proteins | sample KBSC33metaG_FD_184316 | JGI IMG/M metagenome (GOLD analysis project Ga0207657, IMG submission 184316) | Corn rhizosphere microbial communities from Kellogg Biological Station, Michigan, USA - KBS C3-3 metaG (SPAdes) (version 2) | ecosystem: Host-associated > Plants > Roots > Rhizosphere > Soil ...
CGCCGAGGAGCGCGCCCGCGAGGTCATGCGCAAGCGCCATCATCTCCATCCGGCGGAGCCGGATGATTTCGTCTTCGAGACATCCGAATCCGCGCTCTCCGGATGGGAGACGATCAAGAAAGCGCTCACCATCGGAAGTCTGGTGCTGCCCGCGATCGGGCTCATCGTCGGCGCGATCGTGATCATGAACATCATGCTGGTGGCCGTCGCGGACCGGACCCGCGAGATCGGCATCCGGAAGGCGCTCGGCGCCAAGCGTCGCGACATTCTCGCGCAGTTCCTCGTGGAGTCGGCCACCTTGAGCATCTTCGGAGCGCTCCTCGGCATCGCACTGGGCTTCGGGATTTCCGCGCTCATCCGGTTTCTCTTTCCGTCCATGCCGTCGAGCGTGGCGCTCTGGTCCGTCGTGGTCTCGGTCGTCGTGGGCGCAGGAGTCGGGATCATCGCGGGCGTCTATCCCGCCAGTCGTGCCGCGCGGCTCGATCCCATTCTCGCGCTGCGGAGCGACTGATGAGACTCGCGAGCAGGATCCACTCGCTCGGCGAGGGCGTGTTCATCGCGCTCGACGCCATCCGCACGAACAAGGTGCGCGCCGCACTCACGATCCTGGGCATCGCGGTCGGTGTGTTCGTCGTCACGGCCATGGCGGCCGGCATTCACGGCATCAACGAGGGCGTGACGAAGTCCTTCGACGCCGCCGGACCGACGACGTTCTACGTGACGCGCTGGCCAATCGGACTGACCAACTGCGACGGCTCGGCGGACAGCTGCCCATGGCGCCACCACGCTCCGCTCACGATCAACGAGGCGACGCTACTCTCCACTCTGCCTTCGATCAAGGGTGTCATCGCCCACGTGGGGAATGGCGCGCAGGTGAAATACCACGATCGCAACCTCTCGTCCGTGAACATCGATGCGTACACGGCGGGATGGACCGACGTGGACGGCGGTGACATTTCGCCGGGCCGCAGCTTCACGGACCACGAGAACACGAACGCCGATCAGGTGATCATCATCAACGACAAGATGAAGGAGTCGTTGTTCGATCAGAGTGACGCGGTCGGCAAGAGCGTGACCGTGGATGGAAAGCCGTTCACCGTGATCGGCGTCTATCATCCGCTCGCGAACTTCTTCAGCAACAACGACAAGCCGGGCGCGATCATTCCCTATGAAACGGGCCGCCGCAAGTTGTTGTTCGGCGTGCGGTGGATGGATCTCACGGTCAAGCCGAAGGACGGAGTTCCGCGCGATGTGGCGATGGACGAGGTGACGGCGGCGCTCCGCATTCACCGCCATCTGCGTCCGTCGGCAGAGGACACGTGGTTCCTGTACGGGCAGGACAAGGTGATGGAGCTCTACAACAGCACCGTGCAGATCTTTTTCATCGTCGTGTTGACGCTCTCGGCCATCGGCCTGCTCGTGGGCGGCGTCGGCGTCATCGCGATCATGATGATCTCGGTCACGGAGCGCACGCGCGAGATCGGCGTCCGGAAGGCACTCGGCGCGACGAAGGGAATCATCCTCTGGCAGTTCCTGGTGGAGGCGGCGACGCTGACCGTGATCGGCGCGGTCACGGGACTCATCATCGGCTCGGGGCTGGCGTACGCGATCCGCGCGAACACATCGATCGACGCGACGATTCCGCCGCTCGCGATCGTGGCGGCGCTGGCGACGAGCGCGATCACGGGCGTGGTGTTCGGGCTGCTGCCGGCGTTCAGAGCGGCGCGGCTGGATCCGGTGGAGGCGCTGCGGTACGAGTAACGCTTCCACGCTGCAGCGCAAAACGGAGACGGCGGCTCGGACGGGCCGCCGTTTCGCATCGTAGTCCCGAATCGGTCGTCCCATGGCTTCCGCCATCGCGTCCGCCGGCGGCGTATATTCTCCCCATGACGACCGTAGACGTTCTGGCCATCGCCGCCCATCGCGACGATGTCGAGCTCACGTGTGGCGGAACGCTCCTCAAGGCCGCCGCGCAGGGGCAGCGCACCGCGATAGTCGACCTCACCCAGGGCGAGATGGGCTCGCGCGGCTCCGCCGAGCTCCGCGCCGCCGAAGCGAGCCACGCCGCCGAAATTCTCGGCGTGGCCGCGCGCGTGAACCTCGGGCTGCCCGACGCGGGTATCATCAACACGCCCGAGACGCGCGCGAAGCTCCTGCGCGTCATCCGCCAGTTCCAGCCGCGCGTCGTACTCGCGCCCTCGATCACCGGGAAGCATCCCGATCATCGCGTCAGTGCGGAGCTCGTGACCGACGCGTGCTTTCTGTCCGGCCTCTCGAAGATCGAGCCCGACGTGCCCCGCTTCCGCCCGTTCAAGCTGCTCCACTCGCTCACCTATCGCGAAGATCCGGTGAAGCCGACCTTCGTCGTCGACATCTCGGACGAATTCGAGCGCAAGCTGCTCGCGATCCGCGCCTACGCGTCCCAGTTCGACGGCGTGACGCAGGCGGGCGAGGCGTTTCCGAACGGCGAGCCGTTGTACGACATCGTGCGCCATCAGGCGGCCCACTATGGTTCACTCATCCGTGTGCGATACGGCGAGCCCTTCTACACGGCCGAGACGATGCGCGTGGACGATCTCATGTCGCTGAACGTATCCACCTTCTGACTCCCGCAATGCCTTCTCGTTCGTCAGCCAAACGCGCGGCGCGGCGCGCCGCCCCGGTGGTACCGGAGCAGAATCCGTCCTACGGCATCGCCGCGATCGTGGCTGTGGTCATTTTCGCGTTGTACATCGCGACACTCGCCCCGGCCACCGCGATGTGGGACACCAGCGAGTACATCGCCGCCGCACGCGTGCTCGGCATTCCGCATCCGCCGGGCAATCCGTTCTTCGTCCTCATCGCGCACGTCTTCTCGATCCTGCCCATCGGCAACAGCTCGGGGATGCGCATCAACATCCTCGCCGCGCTGTGCAGCGCCGTGTCTGCGGGCACCTGGTTCCTGGTGGTGGAGCGCGTGCTCAGCGGCTGGCTGCCCGAGCGCTGGCAGCAGCGCACCGGCGCCGCCGCCGCCGCGCTGCTCGGCGCAACGGCGTTCACAGTGTGGAACCAGTCCGTGGTGAACGAGAAGGTGTACACGGTGTCGCTCGCCTTCTTCGCGATCGTTTCGTGGCTCACCGTCCTCTGGTGCGACAATCCGGAGGGGCGCACGGCCGATCGTCTGCTCGTGCTCATCGGCTTTCTCATCGCGCTCGGCTACACGAACCACCCAGCGGGCTTTCTCGTCGCGCCCGCGGTGCTCGCGGCGGTGATGCTGCGCCGCCCCACGGTGGTCCTGCGCTGGCGACTGCTGCTGGCGATCGCCGGGGCGTTCGTGCTCGGGCTCACGCCGTTCCTCGTGGAGCCCATCCGCGCCGGGCACTTCCCGCCCATCAACGAGGGCGAGGCAACGGGCTGCACGACGAAATTCGCGCTCTCGTGCACCTTCAACTCGACCGCGCGCAGCAGGCTCGCCGACAACATCAACCGCGTTCAGTACGGCAAGCCCGAGCTCAGCGACCGTCAGGCGCCGTTCTCCGCGCAGGTCGGCATGTTCTGGCTGTACTTCAAGTGGCAATGGCTCCGCGATGCGTACGGCAACTCGCCGGGACTTCAGGGGATGCTCGCCGGTGTCTACCTGCTGCTCGGCATCGCCGGAGGCTACGCGCACTTCAAGCGCGACCGACGATCGTTCTGGTTCTTCGGGCCACTCATGTTCACGATCACGTTCGCGCTGATCTTCTACATGAACTTCAAGTACGGCTACTCGCAGGCTCCCGAGCTCGGAAATTCGGTGCCGCGCGAGGTGCGCGATCGAGACTATTTCTATCTCTGGGGCTTCTCGGCCTGGAGCGTCTGGGCGGGACTCGGGATCGTGCTCCTCTGGGAACAGCTCGCCGCGCTTCTCGCGCCCGCTGCGGATGGCGATGCGATGCGGATTCCGCGACAGAGCTGGCTGTACACCACGCCGGTATTCCTTCTCGCGATCATTCCGCTGATCACCAACTGGAACGCCGCATCGCGGCATGGCGACACCTTCACGCGCGATTGGGCCGTCGATCTGCTCAACAGCGTCGAGCCATACGGCGTGCTGATCACGAACGGTGACAACGACACCTTCCCGCTGTGGTATGCACAGGAAGTGGAGGGCGTGCGCAAGGACGTGACGGTCGAGGTCACGTCGCTGCTGCAGACGGATTGGTACGTGCGCCAGATGATTCGCCGGCCGATCTATCCATACGATGCGGCGAAAGGTCCCGTCATCTACCGCGGCCGCGACTGGCCGATGCCGAAAACGCCCGCGCTGAACATGACGATGGACGAGGCCGATGCCCTGCCTGCGGTGATCGGTCTCCCGCAGCCACAGCTGTTCAAGAAGGACGACATCGAAGCCGTGGTGCCCGCGGGGGAGCTCACCAAGGACAAGATCATCGTTCTTCGGCTCATCAAGGACAGCTATCCCGAACGCCCGCTCTATTTCACCTCGAGCTCCTATCCGCGCATGCTCGGCTTGAGCAAGTACGTCGCGAGCCAGGGACTCGTGACGAAGCTGTTCCCGAAGCCGATCACGCCCGACGCTCGATTCGCGGAGGTTCCCGGATGGGGCTTCTTCGATCTTCCGCGCTCCGATTCGCTGTGGAAGATCTACCAGGCCCCGGCGGCGCTGATCAGGCGCGGCGAATGGGTGGATCGCGCATCGTCGGACATTCCGCTCCGGTACGTTATCACGGCCGCGCTCCTCAGCGACATATCCAAGGCGCGCGGCGACTCGGCGCTCGGTGCGCAGTACATGGACACCGCGATCAAGCTGGCGCGCGTCGCCCGCGTGGAGGACGTACTCGGCTTCACCAAGACACCTCCGCCGGGAGTAAAGCCTGGGGGCGACACCGCAACGCGCTGATACACCCGCTCGTGCACGGTTCAGGGCGCGTCCGGCGCCATTCCGCGCCGTTCGCAAAACGTTAGCTTTCGAGTATGCCAGCTCCGGTCTATCTCGATCACGCAGCGACGACGCCGGTGCGTGCGGAGGTGCTTGCCGCGATGGAGCCGTTCTACGGCCCCAAGTTCGGCAATCCTTCCAGCATGCATCGCTGGGGGCGCGAGGCGCGCGCATCGCTCGATGAGGCACGCGAGCGCCTCGCTGCCGCACTCGGCGCGAGCTCCGACGAGATCGTGTTCACCTCCGGCGGCACCGAGTGCGACAATCTCGCCATCCTCGGCAGCTGGCGCCTGCTGCGCGAGAAGGGCAAGCGTGCCGTCGTGACGACGCCGATCGAGCACAAGGCGATTCTCGCCGCCACGCACCAGGCGCATCACGAGGGCGCAGAGGAACGTCTGCTCGCGGTGGATGGCTCCGGGGTCGTGCGCGACGAGAGCTTCGATGCGCTCGTGCGCGACGACGTCGCGATCTGCTCCGTGATGTGGGTGAACAACGAGATCGGCACCGTGCAGCCGATCAAGAAGCTCGCCGAGCGGGCGAAGTCGCGCGGCGTGCTCTTTCACACGGATGCGGTGCAGGCGTTCGGACACATTCCGGTGAGCGCGAAGACCACGCCGGTCGACATTCTCTCGTTGTCGGGACACAAGATCGGTGCGCCGAAGGGCATCGGCGCGATCTACATCCGCCGGGGCACGTTCGTGGAGCCGCTGCAGTTCGGCGGCGCACAGAATCGAGGCGTTCGCCCGGGAACGGAGAACGTGGCGGCGGCGGTGGGGCTCGCGCGCGCGGCCGAGCTCGCGGTCGAGGAGCTCGACACGGAGATGCCGAAGATCCGCGCGATGCGCGACGAGCTCCAGCGGGAGCTGGAGGCGCGCATCCCGGACGCGGTGGTGCACGCCTCCGCCGCGCAGCGCGCGCCGCACATTCTGAACATTTCCGTGCCGGGCACCGACAGCGAGTCGATGCTGCTGGCGCTCGACATGTCCGGCGTCGCGTGCTCGTCGGGCTCCGCGTGCCAGAGCGGCTCGGTGGATCCGAGCCACGTGCTGGAGGCGATCGGCGTGCCGCGCGAGCTCGCGATCGCTGCCGTGCGCATGAGCCTCGGCTCGCTCACCACGCCCGCCTGCGTGGAGCGCGTGGTGCAGCTCTTCCCCGCCCTCATCTCGAAGGCGCGGCGCCTCTCGGGCGTCGCGAGCTGAGTGGAGTGACGCGCGAGCGCGTGCTCGTCGCGATGAGCGGCGGCGTGGACTCATCGGTGGCGGCGGCGCTGCTGGTCGAGCAGGGCTACGACGTGATCGGCGCGACGATGAAGCTGTTCTGCTACGGCGATAGTGTCCCCGACCGTCCGTGCTGCTCGCTCGACTCGATCGACGACGCGCGCCGCGTGTGCGAGCGGCTCGGCATCCCGCACTACGTGCTGAACATGGAGGATGCGTTCGGCCGCGACGTGCTGCAGAACTTCGTCGATGAGTATGCGCGCGGGCGCACTCCGATCCCGTGCGTGCGCTGCAACAGCTTCACGAAGTTTCGCGACCTGCTCCACAAGGCGGATGCGCTCGACGCGCAGTGGATCGCGACGGGCCATTACGCGCGGGCGGAGAATGGAGAGCTCAAGCGCGGACAGGATCCGGCCAAGGATCAGAGCTACTTCCTGTGGGGGATCGACCGCTCGGTAGTCGCGCGCATGCTCCTGCCCGTGGGCGCGCTCACGAAGAGCGAGACGCGTGCGCGTGCGCGCGCGCTCGGGCTCACGGTGGTGGCGGAGAAGCCCGAGAGCCAGGACATCTGCTTCGTTCCGGGCGGCGATCACACGGTGGTGCTGGCGAAGCACCTGCCGGCGGCCGATGCGGCGCTCTCGCGCGGGCCGATCGTGCTGAGCGATGGCCGCCGCGTGGGCGAGCACGAAGGCTTCGCGCGCTTCACGATCGGACAGCGACGCGGACTTCCCGGCGGGTACGCGCAGCCGATGTTCGTCGTGGCCATTCGGCCCGCGGATCGAGCCGTCGTGATCGGGCCGAGGGATGAGCTGCTCGGCAGCGGGATCGTGGCGCGCGAGATGAACTGGCTCGTCGCCGACGCGCCGGAAGTCGGCGCGGCAGTGGAGGTGCAGGTGCGACATCACGCCGCGCCGGCGCGGGCGGAGATCGTGCGGATCGAGGGCGACGAGATCGAGCTCGCGCTGGATGAGCCGGTGAGCGCGATCTCCCCGGGTCAGTCGCTGGTGATCTATCGCGGCGAGCGCGTGCTCGGCGGTGGCGTGATCGAGGCGGGGCGCGCGGCGGGAGCGGAACGAGGGACGAGGGCGCGGCTGCCGATCTTCGCGGCGTAATTCTCAGACATCCGACCATGCACCATCTCGCACGACGGGCCTTCCTCGCATCAGCCGTCGCATCGGTGCTGCTCGCCGCCGCAGCCTCCGCTCAGGACCGCGCCGCCTCGGGCACGCAGGGCGACTACGTCATGCGCGATTTCCGATTCGCGGACGGCTCCGTCCTCCCCGAGCTCCGTATCCACTACGTGACGCTCGGCGCGCCGAAGCGCGATGCGTCGGGCACGGTTCGCAACGCGGTGCTGATTCTGCACGGGACGACCGGAAACGGCGGCGGCTTCCTTCGTCCACAGTTCGCCGGCGAGCTGTTCGGCCCGGGCGAGCTGCTCGATACGGCAACGCACTACATCATCCTCCCCGATGGGATCGGCACGGGCGCATCGAGCAAACCGAGCGACGGCCTCCACGCCCGCTTCCCGCACTACGGCTATCGAGACATGATCGCGGCGCAGCACCGGCTCGTGGCCGATGGATTGCACGTGAATCACCTGCTCCTGGTGATGGGCACCTCGATGGGCGGGATGCAGACCTGGATGTGGGGCGAGACGTATCCCGATTTCATGGATGGGCTCGTGCCGCTGGCGAGCGTGCCGACGCAGATCGCCGGCCGGAACCGGATGATGCGCACGATGATGATCGACGACATCAGGAACGATCCGGCCTGGAAAGGCGGCGATTATGCGACGCAGCCACCCGGCCTGACGGCCGCCGTGCAACTGCTGTTCATGATGACGAGCAGCCCGCTCGAGCTGCAGAAGGAGGCACCGACGCGCGACAGCGCGGACGCCTACATCCATCACTACCTCGAGCGAGTGGTCGCGAGCGAAGATGCGAACGACTACCTGTATCAGTTCGCGGCATCATCCGACTACGATCCGTCGCCCGGTCTCGAGCGCATCGACGCTCCCGTGCTCGCGATCAACTCCGCGGACGATCAGGTGAACCCGCCCGAGCTGGGGCTGATGGAGAGGCTCATCTCGCGCGTGAAGCATGGGCGCTACGTGCTGCTTCCGATCAGCGACAAGACGCGCGGACACGGCACGCATTCGCTGCCGGCGATATGGAAGGGCTATCTGGCGGACTTCCTGTCCGGGATCGAGCGAGCGGGCGCGACGTCGCGTCGATGAGCGGGTTCTATCGCCGCTCCTCCATCAACGCGAGCACGTTGTTCTCCGAGTCCCTGAACTCCGCGAGCCAGAGCTCGTGGTCCGGCATCTTCGCGATCATGTGCGGCTCGCCGATGAACTGGACGCCCTTCCCTGCGAGCTCGCGCTTCCGGCTCTCGATGTCGGAGATGAAGAAGTAGAGCACCGACGTGCCCGCCGCCTCGCCTTCGGCCGGGCTGAGCATCAGGCGCGTGCCGCCGCAGTCGAAGAAGGACAGGGTCGGGCCCGCGTCGAAGAGGTGGCGCACGCCCAGGGCGTCGCGGTAGAAATCGCGGGCGCGGCCGACGTCGGTGCAGACGATCGCGATCTGTCCAATGCGGGCATCGCTGAGCTGGGGCATGGGCGGCCTCCTCGAGGGTGCGCGCGGGTCTTGCTGCGGGGGCCCGGCGTCAGGTTAGTTTGAAGAGCTAACTATCGGATAGTTACCTTAGCTAACTAATAATATTGCGCTCCCCGCCCGCATCAAGACCCGGCACCGCGCGAGGGCGCCAGGCGTCGAGCCGGAAGGCCGCCCCCCGGCCGCGCCCGGATCCCGCCGACCTCGCCGACCGGCTCCACTCCGCCGCGATCCATCTCCTCCGCCGCCTCCGCCGCGAGGACGACGCCTCCGGCCTCCCCGCCCCGCAGCTCTCCGCGCTCTCCGTCATCGTCTTCGGCGGTCCGCTCACGCTGGGGGAGCTCGCGCGCGCCGAGCAGGTGCGCCCGCCCACGATCTCCAAGCTGATCATCGAGCTGGAGGCGGCGGGGCTCGTCGAGCGCGAGACGGATCCCGCCGACCGGCGCATCGTGCGCGTGCGCGCCACCGCGCGAGGCGCCAGGGTGCTGCACGACGGCCGTCAGCGCCGCGTCGCCGCGCTCGTCGCATCGCTCGACTCCCTCTCCGTGCGCGAGCGCGCCCTTCTCGCGCGCGCGATTCCCCTGCTCGAGCGCATCGCGCGCGGCTCGGGCGACGACTGATCCCTCCGCGCCGCGCTCCGAGCTCGACCGGCGGCGCTAGTGCGGCGGCTTCACCGGAGGCGGGGCCGAATGCGCGGAGGGCTCCGTCGGCTCGGGCACCTTCTCGATTCCCACGATCGCGGCGTTGGTGAGGCGCGCATTCGTATCCGAGAGATCGGTTGGCGCGTGGTAGAGTATGCGATGCGGATCCTGCGGCGTCGTCACGCGCCGCACCTCCTCCGATTCCCGTATGCTCGCCTGGTCGCGCGCGCGCGCAGCCGCCCTTCGCGCGCGATCGTTCGCGCTCTCCATGCACGACGCGGCCGCGAGCACGAGCGCGAGCGCACAGGACCACACCGCCAGCCCGCGGCCCGGGCGCCGACGACACTCACGTCGCATCGCTCGACCCTTCGCGGTCGTCGGAGGGAGCGCCCGATGTGAGCCACGCGCTCACGTCGTCCGATTGCGACGCGAGCTTCCACTCGTGCCAGATGAGCAGCGCCATCGCGCGATACGCGCCGTCGCTCTCACCCTGCGCCACGCATCGCTCCTGCAGCCATCGCTCGAATTCCTCCGCGCTCGGTGCTTCCCGCACGGCATCTTCCAGCAGTCCGCGCTGAATCGCGAGCCCGATCGCGTCCGCGGTGGTATTGCGCGACCGGCGCCTGCGTCGCCCCTCGCTCGCATCCAGCGCGCTCAACAGCCCGCCACACACCGCGACTGGCGTGATGCTCACGAGCCGGCCTCGATCACCGGCGCCCACCCGGGACGCGCCGGGCGCGTGTAGCCGCGTTCTCGCGCGACCAGATCGAGCGGCACCGTGGTGAGATCCAGCAGCACCAGCGTGCGAGTCGAGAGCGCCCCGTACGTCGCGACGGATTTGAGATAGCCACGGCACGTCTCGCACGTCTCCACGCGCCGGAGCTGCTCCTCTCCCTCCGGCTGCAGCGCTCCGAGCTTCTCGTGATCGAGCTCGCGGCAGAAGACGCAGCGCAACGGCGGCAGCGGCCAGTCACTTCCGCAGCATCCGCAGCGCAGCCGGCGCTCGCGCTCGAGGCCACGCAGCTCCGCCAGCGATGGCCACGATCCGCAGACGGGACAGTAGCCTCGCTGCCACACGTTCGCCGCACGCGCGTCGAGCGCCTTCGCCGCAGCCATCAGCAGCGGCATCGCCGCGACCAGCGCCACCGCCGTGAACGCATCCACCGACGCGTTGCTTCGTCCGGCCATGTGCTCGAGCGCGCGTGCATCGCGCGAGGCCGCGGCGCGGATGGCCGCCGATGGATCGACATCGGCGCCGGCGTGCACGCCGGACATCTCACCCAGTCTCCGCAGCAGGCGCTTTGCTCGATTTCCGTCGATGCGCACCACCGCCCCGTGCAGCATCGGTGCGCCTTCCGGACGGTCGTCGGGCGGCACCACCGCGGAGCTCCACGCACGACCGCCGCCTTCCTCGAGTGCGACGTCGAGCAGGTCGAGCCACGGTTGCCACGCCGGGTCTACCTGCGCTTCGACGGCGCCGGGAAGTCCCGCGGCAGTCCCGATTGTGCCAGTGGTCCAGGGCATTCGGATTTCGGTAGGAGACAGGGAGTCTTGGAGTACATCCGTGAGCCTCCATGCAGCTGGAGGTTGGCCGTGCGGTTCCCGACATCGGCCCCTGCGCCATCGCCGCGCACGCGCTTCGCCTCGGGACTCACACACCCGGCGCACAGCGCGACCAGAGCGATCGCGCACGCGTACCGCTTCATCGAAACACCTGCACGCCCGACACGTGGATCTGCTCGGACGAGAGCATGATCACCATCCGGAGCATGAATCCGCCGGCGAGCACGAGCGCGGCCGGCAGCACGATGCCGTGCGCCGGACGGCGCTGGATGACCAGCGGCACGATGATCCCCGCGAGGATGACACCGAGCACCAGCACCACTCCCCACGCATTCAACAGTGCGTGGACGGCGCCTCCGAGCGAAATGAGGAAGCACACGATCGCGAGAAGCTCGAGCACCAGGGTGATGCTGTCGAATCGCGACAGCCACTCGTTGGTGATCTGCGACTCGACGCGGCGCCAGCGCGAGAGCAGCAGCAGCGTGGCCATCGCCGTCGACACGGCGGAAAACAGAAAGACGATGCCCAGCCACGATGAATCGGCCCACACCGGCCGGTTGGTGACGGCGAGCAGCACGCCCGTGTACCCCGCGAGCGCCAGCCCGAAGATGATCCCGCCGACCGCACCGATCGTCGCGAAGGGTGGCCGCGCGAGAACGCGCAGCGCGCGCAGTCGTGGATCGCCGTCCGCAGCCAGCGACTCGAGCACTGCACCGAGCGAGAACACGCCGAACAGCATCAGGATCCAGACGCCATCCGACATCGGGGACCACCACTTGAACATCAGGCGGCCGGTGTTGTTCTGGATCACCATGTGCCAGAATCGGAGCGGCGCCGAGAGATCGACGATGAGCAGTATTCCGCTGATCAGCGCACCCACGAGCGCGACGAAGCTCGCGATGCGGACGTACGGCCGATCCGCTGCCGTTCCGAACAGTCGCAGCAGCCCCGCCAGCAGCAGCGCGCCGCCCGCGATTCCGCCGATGAAGAAGTAGAGCACGATGAGCCAGCCGAACCCCGGCGGCGCAGTGAAGAACGTGTCGGGGAGATCAGTCTGCACGCGTGGCATCCTCGCGGCGCGCGTGCGCGACATCGCGCATGCGGTTGGCACGCAGCGTCAACGCGCCGACGAAAGCCATCACGATCGCCCCCACGGTCGACAGCAGCGAGCCGCGAACCAGATTGCGCGAAGGCATTTTGGGCTCGCGAGGCAGCCCGTACACCTCCGGCTCGTCCACCAGCAGAAAGAACGAATTGAGTCCGCCGAGCGGGCCCTGCGGATCCGCGCCGTAGAGGTGCGCGCGCGACTCGCCCTGCTCCCGGAGCTGCACGACTCTCGCCGCGGCGCGCTCGCGCAGCTCGGAGATCGGACCGAACTGGATCGAATCCGTCGGACACGCCTTCGAGCACGCGGGCTCGAGACCCACGCTGATGCGATCGTAGCACAGCGTGCACTTCTGGGCCGTGTTCGAGACGTGGTTGATGTCGATCACGCCGAACGGGCACGCACCGATGCAGTCCCGGCACCCGTTGCACGTATCGGACTGGATGACGACGGTGTCGAACTCCGTACGGATGATCGCACCGGTGGGACACACCTCGAGACACGGCGCCTGCACGCAGTGCTTGCACACGTCGCTCATCAT
>Ga0207657_10006035_pt1 | contig 12596 bp, 12 predicted proteins | sample KBSC33metaG_FD_184316 | JGI IMG/M metagenome (GOLD analysis project Ga0207657, IMG submission 184316) | Corn rhizosphere microbial communities from Kellogg Biological Station, Michigan, USA - KBS C3-3 metaG (SPAdes) (version 2) | ecosystem: Host-associated > Plants > Roots > Rhizosphere > Soil ...
CTCGGCGGGGACGCTGATGCCGGGGACGTTCTCGTCCATGTACCGGAGCGCGCTTGGCGAGCGGACGAGGCAGATCGACGGGATGAGCGCGCACGCGGTGGCGAGCCCCTTGTCCACGGCCTCGCTCATGAACGCAGCGAGTCGCTGCGGCTCGAAGCTCACCTGGAGCTGGAGAAAGCGCGCGCCCGCCTTGACCTTCTTCCAGGCACGCTCGACGCGATAGTCGTACGGCGGCGCGCCGGCGTTCTCGACCGCGCCGAGGAAGAGCTTCGGCGCCGGGTCGATCGCGCGGCCGGAGAGGTAGACGCCCTGCGCCATCGAAGCGCCGAGCGCCAGCAGCTGAATCGAGTCCAGATCGAAGACCCGCCGCGCCTCCGGCTCGTCGCCGGCCGTCACGTCGTCGCCGGTGAGGCAGCAGATGTTCTCGATCCCGTGCAGCGCGGCGCCGGCTATCTCCGCTTCGAGGCCGAGGCGGTTGCGGTCGCGGCACGTCAGTTGCATGACGGGCTCCATGCCGAGCTGCTTCAGCGCGATCGCGACGGCGAGCGGCGATGCGTGCGCGTGCGCGGAGGTGTTGTCGGTCGCGTTCGTCGCGTCGACGTAGTCGGCATACGGCGCGAAGCGCTCCTGCACGGCGTCGAGACCGCCCGCGTTCACGGTGAGAAGCTCGGCGGTGACGACGAATCGTCCCGCGGCAATGGCGTCCTCAAGCCGGGACACGCCAGCCTTTCGGCGTCTGCTTGTCGCGCTTCGTGAGGAAGTTGCGCCACGAGGACGTTCCCCAGAGCCGGTTGTCGACCGGCGGCCGCAGGTCGTCGATCTCGTGCGCCCAGGGCGTCTTCGGCGCGCGCTCGACCGCCTTCACCCAGACACAGCGCATCTCGGGCTTCACCTCGCACGTGCCGTCGGGGCGCACGCCGCCGCACGGCCCGTTGCGAAGCGTCTTCGGGCAGTTCATCGGGCACGTCATCCCCGTCGAGTGCAGCACGCACTGGCCGCACATCTGGCAGCCGAAAATCGGCTTCTTGACGGCGGCCTCGACGAGGGCGAGCGGGGTCATGCAGGGACTGCCGAGCGCTTCTTCTCGATCAGGTCCTTCGCGAGCCGCACCGCGGTCGACGCATCGGCCGCGTAGCCGTCGGCGCCGACCTTGTCGGCGTACTCCTGCGTGACGGGTGCGCCGCCGACCATGACGATCACGTTGTCGCGGATGCCGGCCTTCTCGAGCGCGTTGATGTTCGCCTTGAACATCGGCATCGTCGTTGTGAGAAACGCCGAGAAGCCGACGATGTCGGGCTTGTGCTCGTTGATCGCGTCGATGAAGACCTCGGGCGCGACGTTGACGCCGAGGTCGTGCACCGTGAAGCCCGCGCCCTCGAGCATGATGTTCACGAGGTTCTTGCCGATGTCGTGCACGTCGCCCTTGACGGTGCCCATGACATAGGTGCCGACCTGCTTCGCGCCCGTCTCGGCGAGGAGCGGGCGGAGGATGTCGAGCGCGCCCTGCATCGCGCGCGCAGCGATCAGCATCTCGGGCACGAAGAAGTCACCGCGCTCGAAGCGAGCGCCAACCTCCTCGAGCGACGGGATGAGCGCGTCGTACAGCATCGACTCCGGCTCGAGGTTCTCCTCGAGACCCTTGTTCGTCAGGTCCTTCACTTCGGGCGCGTTGCCGATGAGCGTGTTGTCGTAGAGGCCTTTGAGGATCTCCTCGTGCGTCATGCAGCACCTCGGGCGTGGTCGCGGTGGCCGAGCCGTCGCGCGAGCTGCGTCGCTTCGTCGATCAGAAGCGGCGCGAGCTGCACGATGCGCTCGGAGGTCAGCCGTGCAGTGGGTCCGGAAATCGAGAGTGCCGCGATCGCGTCGCCCGCTGCGCCGAGCACCGGCGCCGCCATCGCGGTGAGCCCGATCTCGAGCTCGTCGATCGAGGTCGCGTAGCCGCGCGCGCGGATCTGCGCGAACTGCGGCGACGGCGTGCTGAACGCGAGGAAGACCTTGCCGTTCGCGGCGGGCTCGAAGGGCACCTTGCGGCCGACCCAGTCGGTCACGCCGACGAAGTGCGCGGTGTCCTCCTGCGCGAGGTGCTCGACGCCGTCCACGCCGGGCACGGCGAGGTTGATCGTCTCGCCCGACGCGTCGGCGAGCCGGCGCAGGCTCGGCGCCGCGAGCTCGACGAGCGTCGAGGAGACGTCGCGGTTCGCGTACCGGAGAAGGACGGGGCCGGCAGTCAGCCGGCCGCGGTCGCCGAGGCGCTGCACGAGCCCCTGGCGCTCGAGCGCGGAGACGAGCCGCGATGTCGTCGACTTCGGCAGGCCGGCGCGGGCGGCGAGCTCGCTGATCGACGGCGGCTGCGCGGCCTCGACGACGCGCACGAGGAGCTGCGCCGCGCGGTCGATCGCCTGGGTGCCGGTCGCCTCAGCCATCTCACATCGTGGAACGAACGTTCCATGCGGATTCTGGCGACGCCGGCACCCGGCGTCAACTCCGAGCTACGAGGCGGAGAGTGCTGCGAGGTTCTGCGAGACGACCGCCATCGTCTGCCGATACGCCTCCGTCGGGCTGAACTCGACGATCTCGGTTCCCGCCGAGATCACCGGAACGTGGCCCGGCGGCGCGTAATACGCGTCTCCGGCCTCGTAGCTCTCCTCCCGATCGGCGTAGCGGAACGTGACGCGGCCCGCGATGACGTATCCCCAGTGCGGGCTCTGGCAACGGTCGTCGGGCAGGCCCGCGAAGAGCGGCGTCCCGTCCGCGTCCTCCTTGAAGTGCTCGAATCCGACGGTGTAGCCGTCGAGCTCGCCGTAGTGGCCGACCATCACACCCATGTCCTCGACCTGCGCCGCCGTCTCCTTCGAGACCTTCGGCATAACTGATCCTCCTTTCGCACTAGACACTCTGTCTGGACACTGCGTCTACCAACGCCCGGAGGTTACAAGGAAGCTGACGCTGTGTCTAGACTCTGTGTCCGATGTACACATCGCGTTATCGGCAGAAGACGTCGCAGCCCACCCGCGACCGGATCGTCGCCGCGGTGCGCGACCTTCTCGCGGAGGGCGCGTTTCACGTGTCGACAGTCGAAGAGGTCGCGGTGCGCGCAGGGGTCTCCCGCGCAACGCTCTACCAGCACTTCGGCTCGCGCCTCGGCCTGGTCGACGCGATGTGCGAGGCCTTCGACGCCAACCCCGCGCTCGTGGCGCTGAGGGCAACCGAGAGCGTCGAGGAGTTCGTCGCACGCGTCGTCGACTTCTGGGCGACCGAGGAGAAGGTACTCGCCGAGCTCTACGGAGCCGCCGCCGTCGATCCGGCAGCTGCGGCACTCGTCGAGCGGCAGCGCAACGACCGCAACCACGAGCTCCGCCGTCTCCTCCGGAGCATCGGCACTCCCGATCGCGGCGCCTTCGCCGCCCTGACGGTGCTGACGAGCTTCGAGACGTATCGCGAGCTCCGCAGAAATGCCGGCCTCTCGCGCCGCGATGTCACGGCAACGCTTCAGGACTCCGCGCGACGCCTGCTGGCGTAACGCCGTTCAGCCCTGGCTGAGTGCGGGCGCGACGAGCAGGCCGTCGCGGATCGCGACGCGGCGCGGGGCCCGGCTCGCGAGGTCGGCGTCATGGGTCGCGACGATCACGGTCGCCCCGTGCTCGGCCGCGAGGCCGGCGAGGAGGTCGATGATGTCGGCGCCCGTGGCGGTGTCGAGGTTGCCCGTCGGCTCGTCGGCGAGGACGACGCGGGGCTCGACGACGAGGGCGCGTGCGATCGCGACGCGCTGCTGCTCGCCACCCGACATGTGCGCGGGCAGATGCGTCGCGCGCTCGGCCAGCCCCACTTCGCCGAGGAGCGCGAGCGCGCGGGCGCGCACTTCCGCGTCGCTCACCCCCGTCGGTGCGAGCTTCGCCTCGACGTTCTCGACGGCCGTCAGCGTCGGGATCAGGTTGAACTGCTGGAAGACGAAGCCGAACGACCGCAGCCGCAGCTCCGCGAGCCCGTTGTCGGGCATCGCCGCGAGATCGGCGTCCTCGAAGAGCACACGGCCGGAGCTCGGCCGGTCGAGAGCCCCGAGGAGCTGCAGCAGCGTCGTCTTGCCGCTACCGCTCGGCCCTTCGAGCGCGACGAACTCACCCGGCTCGATCTCCATGTCGACGCCGTCGAGCGCGCGCACGGTCGTGGGGCCGCGCTGGAAGAACTTCGAGACGCCTTCGAGTGTGTAGAGGGCCATCGCTCGCTTACTCCATCTGCCTGAGGGCGTCGGCCGGGCGAAGCCGCGCTGCGCGGAGCGCTCCTGCGGCACCGGCGATGAGGCCACCGAGCAGCGCGAGGCCGAACCCGATGGCGATGACCGTGATGCCGACGGGCGCGCTGAGCGACACGCTGCTCGTCGCCGTGCGCGTCGCCGAGACGAGGCCCGGCAGTGAGATGCCGCCGCCCGTCGTTGCGCTTGCGTCGAGCTGCGGGCCGAATGCGTCGACGATGAGCGCGATGCCGATGCCGAGCGCGATGCCGAAGACGCCGCCGAGGACGCCCTGCACGAGCGACTCGCCGGCGACCTGACGCACGACCATCCGCTGCGTCCAGCCGAGCGCCTTCAGCGTGCCGAGCTCACGCACGCGCTTCCCGACTGACGAGACGGCGAGCAGCGCAGCGAGCAGGAACGCCGCAGCCGCAGCGACGATCGAGAGCACGAGCCCGAGGTCGTGCGAGAGCTTCGACGCGTCGACGAGCGAGCCGCTGATCTTCGCTGCGACCTGCTTCGAGCTCGCGACCTGCGCCTGCGGCAGCGCGCGCTTGATCGCAGCCTCGACGGCGCCGACCTTCGAGCTGTCGCTCGCGCGCACGAGCAGCACGTTCGCGAGCCCGGTCTGCTTCGCGAGCGTCTGCAGCTGCTTCAGCGGCAGGTACACGTCGGCGCTCTGGCCGCCGAGCGGCGGGTTGACGAGCCCGACGACGGTGAACGTCGTGCCGTTGAGATCGAGCTTCGATCCGAGCTTGAGCTTCTGCTTCGCCGCGTAGGTCGTCGAGACGAGGGCTTCCTTGCCGCCGGCGGCCGCGAGGAACCTGCCCTTCGTCACCTGCGCCTGCGTGACGACGCCCATCGACGGCTGCGTCTGGTCGACGCCGCCGATCGTGTACGCGGTCGTCGTGATGTTCGTCTGCGGCGGATCGAGCACCTGCTTGAGCGTCTGCGTCGGCGTCGTGAACTGGGTGCGGAGCTTCCGCAGGCTCGCGGGCAGGCACTTCGCGAAGGCACTGCGGCCGGCGCCGCCACCCGGCCCGCCGAAGCCGCCGCCGCCGCGTCCACCGCCGCCGCCACCCGGGGTGACGCCGAGCTTCGCGAGGCACTTCTGCATTGCCTGGAACTGCGCCGTCGTCGGGCGCGGGATGTTCCGGTCGAAGCGGAACGTCTGGCCGCCGGTCTTCAGCTTCGCGACGATCTTCGGCACGACGCCCTCCTGGTGCTCTGCGAGAAGCGTGAGCCCCGCCGTCACCTGTGCGACGTTGGCGAGGCTCGAGACCTGCGCGGCCGAGCTTTGCTGGAACGTGAGCTGCGAGCCCGGCAGGAAGAAGTCGTGCACGAAGTGGTCGCCGGGCTTGCCGAGCTTCGACAGGTCGGTGAGCACCGACTGGTTCGCCTGGATCAGGTCGCGGTTGCCGCCGCCGCCGCCGCCAAAGCTGAACCCCGCCTGCTGCTGTTGCGGCGAGAGCGTGACGGTGAGATCCGTCCCGATCCCGCCGAGCGGGTCGAGCGTCTGCTTCTGCGCGCGGTCGAGACCCTTCGAGAGGCTGGCGAGGGCGATCACGAGTGCGACACCGACGCCGAGACCGACGAGCGTGACCACGGTGCGCCCGCGCCGCCGAACGAGCTCGTTCCGCAGGTAGCGCAAGAAGAACACCTGAAGAGAGAACCACGGCAGCGTGAGGCGCGGTTAAGAAACGTCAGTCGAGCGACTCGGCGAGCAGCGTCGAGACGTCGGCGACACGCATCGTCGCACCGGTCTCGCGCACGCCGTCGTCGAGCATGACCGTGCAGAACGGGCAGGCAACCGCAAGTGTCTCCGCCCCGGTCTCCGTCGCCTCGCGCGCGCGCTCGACGTTGATCTGCGTGCCACGCTCCTCCATCCACATGTGCGCGCCCCCGGCGCCGCAGCAGAACGTCTGCTTGCCGCTTCGCTTCATCTCGACCGGCTGCCCGATCACGTTCAGGAGCTTCCGCGGCTCCATGCGGACGTCGTTGTGGCGGGCGAGGTAGCACGAGTCGTGGTACGTGATCGACTGCGTGCCGGCCGCCGGCTGCAATCGCCCGTCCTCCACGAGCTGCGCAAGCAACTCGGTGTGGTGCAGCACCTCGTAGTTGCCGCCGAAATCGCCGTACTCGTTCGCGAGCGTGTTGAAGCAGTGCGGACAGCTCGCGACGATCTTCTGCACGTTGTTCTCCTTCAGCGTCGCGACGTTCTGCTCGGCGTGCGCCTGGAAGACGTATTCGTTCCCCATCCGGCGCGCGGGATCTCCGGTGCACGACTCGCGGGGCCCGAGGATCGCGAAGTCGACTCCCGCCTTCTGCAGCAGCTTCGCAGTCGACTCGGCGCTCTTCTTCGCGCGCTCGTCGAACGACGCGGCGCAGCCAACCCAGTAGAGGTACTCGGGCGCCGGATCGCCGGGCTCGAGCACCCTCACGCCGAGCGCCTCCGCCCACGCTGCGCGCTCGGTCTGGGGCTTGCCCCACGGGTTGCCGGTCCGCTCGACGTCGCGCAGCATCGGCTCCGCCTCGGCAGGGAACGCGGAGTCGACCATGACGCGGCTCCGCCGCAGGTCGACGATGTGGTCGATGTGCTCGATCGACACCGGGCACGCCTCGACGCACGCGCCGCATGTCACGCAATCCCAGATCATCTCCTCGGGCACGCCGTTGCCGACGATCGGCTCCGTGCTCTGCGCGAACACCTGGTCGCGGATGCCCATGATCAGGAGCTTCGGCGAGAGGATCTTGCCGGTCGCGTAGGCCGGGCAGGCATCCTGGCAGCGGCCGCATTCCGTGCAGGAGAACCCGTCCATGACCTCCTTCTTCGTGAGGTCGAAGATCGTCGCGGCGCCGAAGCGCAGCTCGGCGTCCGGCACGTCGAAGCGGAGCGGCTCGAGGCGGCCGGGCCTGCTCGTGCGCGCCAGCCACACGTTGATACCCGCCGTGGCGATGTGCAGATGCTTCGAGTGCGGCAGGTAGCGGAGGAAGCCCAGCACGACCGCGAGGTGCGCCCACACGAAGACGCGTTCCGCGTGCCCGTGGCTCGGGAACGCCTTCGCGAGGAGCGCCGAGAGCGGCCCGACGTGATCGTTGAGGCCCGCCGCGTGCGCGGCTGCGTGCCAGCAGAGCAGCGTCACGACGACACCCGCGATGAGGAGGAGGATCACGTCCGCCTCGCCGCGGTGCGAGCCGTCGAACCGCGCCGGCCGCACCACCTTGCGAATGAAGACTGCGGTGACGATGCCGACGAGCACGAGCACGATGAAGAGGTCGACCATCCACCCGAACCACGTCTGGTGCCCGAGCCACGGCAGCTCTGCGTGCTTGTCGACTGCGGCGATCATCGCCATGACGATCGTCGGGAAGAGCACGAGGAAGCCCCAGAAGATGAACGCGTGCATCAGCCCGGGCACGAGCCGTTGCAGGAGCTTCCTCTGCCCGAGGACGATCTCGACCTCGTTCTGCACCCGGCGGCCGACGTCGACCGGCCGGTCGTTCGGCTTCGCGCGACGCACCTGCTGCGCGAGGAACGTCGCTCTCCGCCACGCGCTGCTGCCGGCGACGGCGACGAGCAGCCCGAGAACGACGGCGCCTATGAGCCGCGAACCCTTCTCAGCTCGGCGCTGATCGCCGGGACGACCTCGTGCAGGTCGCCGATGACGGCGTAGTCCGCGCTCGCGAAGATCGGCGCCTCGGGATCGGTGTTGATCGCGAGGATCTTCTTCGCGCCCTTCGCTCCCGCGATGTGCTGCGTCGCGCCGCTGATGCCGCACGCGACGTAGAGATCCGCCGAGATCTTCGTGCCGGTCTGGCCGACCTGGTCGGCATGCGGGCGCCAGCCGGCGGACGTGACGACGCGCGAGCAGCCGACCGCGCCGCCGAGCAGGCCTGCGAGCTCCTCGATGATCGCGAACGCCTCCGCGGAGCCGACACCGCGGCCGCCGCTGACGACGACCTTCGCGTCGCGAAGCGAGATGCCGCCGGTCGACTCCGACACCGTCTCGAGGACGCGCACTGCACCCTCCGTGTCGACCGTCAACTGCTCGGCTGTGACGGCCTCCGCCGCCGGCTGCGTGTGCGGCGCGACCGAGAGGATCCGCGGAGTTCCGTGTAGCCGCGCCTCCTCGAGCAGCGACCCGCCCCAGCGGACGCGCGTGACCAGGTCGCCGTCGATCGCGGTGACGTTGGCCGCGAACGGCTGGTCGAGCCGCGCGGCGACGTGCGCCAGCAGCTCGTTGCCTCGGTCGGAGCCGGCCGCGACGATCGCGTCGGCACCCTCGGCTGCAGCGGCGATCGCTTCCGCCCACGCGGCGGGCGCGTAGACACCGTCGACCGAGACCGCTCGCACGTCACCGAGCCGATGCGCGAGCGAGAGCGCCTGGAGCGACAGCTCGTCGCCCGGCTCGACGAAGAGGAGGACGCCGCTCACGGCGCGAGCTCCTCGTGCTCGCCCTTCTCGATGCCACGGATGACTTCGCCGAGCCCCCTGCGCGCCCACGCGAGCGGAACGCTCCAGGTGTCGATCCCGGCAAAGAGCGCCAGGGCACGGACACGCACGAGCGGCGCGCCGGGCCGGAGGGTCCCCGGGTCGCCGTGCGTCCCCTTGTGGCCGAAGAGGGCAAGGCCGGTCAGCTCGACCTCGACACCCTGCGGCACGTACACGTCGCCGGCGCCGAAGATCGCGATCGTCGTGACGGTGACGGCGTCGCCTTCCAGCATCGCGCCGCGAAGGTCGAGGTCGACGTTCCCGAAGAGGGCGAAACAGAGGACGTGGCCGCTGACGCGCAGCATTCCGCTTCGCTTTGTCGAGCCGAAGATCGCGACGAGCGATTGCAGTGGCCGTCGCCGCGTCGTGGAGCCCGCGATCTCGCCCGGGGGGAGATCGCGCTCGAGCTCGGCGAGCTCCCTCGACGTCGTCGCTGCGTACGCATCGGTCATGCGCTGCGTGAACTCGGCGAGCGACAGCCGTCCCTGGGCGAGATGCTCGCGGAGCGATGCGACCGCTCGGTCGCGGTCCGCGTCGGAGGCGCGGACGAGCTCGCTCACGCGACACCGAGCTGCTGCATGACCTCAACGACTCTCGGGGCCGCCTCGGCTCCCGTACCGAGAGTCTCCGCCTGTTTCCCCTGGCCCTCTGGCACGACCAGGCGGAGCTTCTCGAGCTTCTGCTCCGGGCGCACAGGCTCCACCATCGCGACCGGCTTCGACTTCGCACGCAGGCGGCCGGGCACGGACGGGTAGCGCGGCAGGTTCAGCCCCTCGAGCGTCGCCAGCACAGCCGGGAGCGCCACCTCGTACACGTCGCGCGCACCGCCGACGTCGCGCTCGCACCGGACGCGGTCGCCCTGCACGTCGATCTTCTTCAGCCCTGTCACGACCGGCAGGCCGAGCGCGTACGCGATGCGGATCCCGACCTGGTAGTTGCCCGCATCAGCCGACTCGTTGCCGAAGAGCACGAGATCGAACGCGTCCTCGGCGCGTATCGCGTCGACGATCGCGGCGGCCGTCGCCTGCGGGTCCCACTCCTCGCTCGTCTTCAACAGGATGCCGCGGTCTGCGCCGATCGCGAGACAGTCGCGCAGCTGCTCCTCCGCCTCGGCAGGCCCGAGCGTCAGTACGACGACCTCACCGCCGCCCGCCTCGACGATCCGCACGGCCTCTTCGACCGCGCATTCCTCGTGCGGGCTGATCGTGAAGCCGAGGTGCTTCGTCTCGAGCGCCTGCGCGTCCGCAGTCAGGACCATGCGCCCGCCCGTGATCGGCACGCGTTTCACGCAGACGAGGATCCTCACGAGCGGATTCTCTCGTTCTCCGGGTCGAAGATCGGCGTCGAGCCGACGATCTCGACCGTCGCCGGATAGAGCTCCGTCATGTACTCGACCGCGAGCTGTTCGCCTTCGGTCGCGTGCTCCGGCGGGAGATACGACATGACGATGTGCTTGCCCACCGACGGGCCTGCACCCGTGGACGTCGCGTACGAGCGGCGCCCATGCGCATCGGTCAGCGGCGTCCCGTCGCGCAGCGTCACCGGCTCCCGCCCGAGCGGATAGCGCTTCATGCCGCCGCGCGAGGTGTGGTCATCGATCGTCAGCGTGCAGAGCTTCGCGACCGGCTCGGCCTCGCGATGCGCGAGATGCGCCTCCTTGCCCACGAAGTCCTCGCTCTTCACCTTCCACCACGCCATGTCGGCCTCGACGACCGTGTAGTCGGCGTCGAGCTCGAACCCGAACGCGCGGTACGCCTTCTCGAGCCGGCCGGTCGTGCCGTACACGCCGATCCCGGCCGGCACGACGCCGTGCGGCTGCCCGGCCTCCCACACCGCATCCCAGAGCGTCGCGCCGTGCTCCATGGGGACGTAGAGCTCCCAGCCGAGGTCGCCGACGTAGGAGATGCGCGACGCGAGCACCTCGAGGCCGTCGACCGACACGTTCCGCCAGGTGCTGAACGGGAACCCCTCGTTCGAGACGTCGTCGCTCGTGATCCCGGCGAGGATGTCGCGGGCGCGCGGGCCCCAGAGCCCGACCGTGCACCACGTCGAGGTGAGATCCTCGATGCGCGCACTACCGGTGAGGTTGTCCGCGAACCACTTCTTGTCGGCCATGCCGTGCGCGCCGCCGGTGACGACGCGGAAGCGCTCGTCGTCCATCTTCATGATCGTCAGGTCGGACTTGAAGCCGCCGCTCGGCGTCAGCACAGGCGTGTAGATCACGCGGCCGCTCGGAACGTTCATCTGGCGCGCGGCGACCTTCTGAACGGACTCGAGGGCGTCGGCCCCGACGACGTCGAAGATGCAGAAGGCCGTCAGGTCGAACATCGCGGCGCGGTCGCGCATCGCGAGATGCTCGGCGTTGATGATCGGCGACCACCAGCGTGCATCCCACTCGTGCTCGCGCGCCTGGACGCCGTACTCCTCGACGAGCGGTGCGTTCGACGCGTACCAGTGCGGCCGCTCCCACGCCGCCGCCTCGTAGAAGACGGCGCCTAGCTTCTGCTCCTGCTCGTAGAACGGGGACGTGCGCACCCGGCGGTTCGACTCCCACTGCTCGCCCGGATGCACGATCCCGTACGTCTTGTTGAACCCCTCCGATGCGCGGCCCTTCACGTTCTCAGGCGTGCGCTGCTCGTCGTAGAAGCGCGCGACGTCGGACGACTGCAGGTCGATCTCGGACTCGCCCTTCACCATCCACTCGGCGACGGCGCGGCCGACGCCCGGGCCTTCCTTCACCCATACGGCGGCGGCCGACCAGAGGCCCCTGACCTCCGGCGTCTCGCCGAGGAGCGGCAGCCCATCCGGCGTCAGGGAGAGCAGGCCGTTGATCGCGTACTTGATCCCGACCGACTCGTCGCCGAGCACCTCCGGCACGAGCTGAAGCGCGTGCTCGAGCTGGAGCTCGAAGTCGTCCTGGGTGAACGGGAGCTCGGTCGGCGTGAGCGACGACTCCTCGATCGACGGGATCTCGTCGGGCTCGTGGAGGATCGGGCGGTGCGCATAGGAGCCGACCTCGAGGCCCTGCCCGTCCTGGCGCTCGTACATGTTCGTGTCCATGTCGCGGACGATCGGGAAGTCGACCGCCGTCTTCGACGTCAGGAACCGCGGCACCGGGCCGACGTCGATCATCTGGTGCACCGCGGGCGTCAGCGGGATCGACGCACCGGCCATGCGCGCGATGCGCGGCGACCAGACACCGCATGCGACCACGACCACCTCCGCCTCGACGTCGCCGCGCGACGTGCGCACGCGCTTCACGTGGCCGTCCTCGACGTCGATGCCGAGCACTTCGGTGTTTGCGAAGACCTGTGCGCCCTTCGCCTGCGCTTCCTCGCGCATGAGCGTCCCGAACCGGAGCGAGTCGACGACCGCGACCGACGGCGAGTAGAAGCCGCCGAGCAGGATCGACTCGTCGACGTACGGCACGAGCTCCTTGATCTCCGCGGGCGTCACGAGCCGGCAGCCCTCGACGCCCCACGACTTCGCGGACGCCATGCGGCGGCGCAGCTCCTCCATGCGCTCCTCGGTGCGCGCGACCTCGATGCCGCCGCACTCGTGCAGCGTCCCGCGCTCGCGGTACTGCTTCATCGAGTCGAGCGTGAGCTGCGTCATCTCCTTCGAGTGGTCGACCGGGAAGATGAAGTTCGACGCGTGCCCGGTCGACCCGCCGGGGTTCGGGAACGGCCCCTTGTCGAGCTGGACGAGATCCGTCCAGCCGAGCTCGGCGAGCCAGCCGAGCAGGCTGTTGCCGACGATGCCGCCGCCGATCACGACGGCCTTCGCGCTACCCAAAAGCTCAGCCATGCACCCTCACACGCTCAGGAGCACGCGATGCATCGCCTGCTCGAAGTTCTCGACGTGGGCGCGCATCGT
>Ga0207657_10006036_pt1 | contig 12596 bp, 11 predicted proteins | sample KBSC33metaG_FD_184316 | JGI IMG/M metagenome (GOLD analysis project Ga0207657, IMG submission 184316) | Corn rhizosphere microbial communities from Kellogg Biological Station, Michigan, USA - KBS C3-3 metaG (SPAdes) (version 2) | ecosystem: Host-associated > Plants > Roots > Rhizosphere > Soil ...
CTCGACCCCGTCGCGGGCGACGAGCTCGTCTGGCTCCTGCGCCGCCTCAACGAGGAGTGGGGGACCACCGTGGTCCTGGTCGAGCACCGCCTCGAGCGCTGCCTGGCCGCCGCCGACCGCGTGCTCGCCTTCGACCACGGCGCGATCGCCTTCGACGGCGCTCCCGGCCCGTTCCTCGACTGGGCGCTGGCCGCGGCGCCGCCGCTCGCGACGCCAGGCGCGCGCCTCTTCTCGCTCGCGGGCCTTGCGCCCTCGCCTTTGGGCGTCAAGGCGGCCCGCGCCGCCCTCCCGCCGACATCGCTTGACGAGTTGAGCACCCATGTGGTGCACACGTCGTCAACCGACGATCCGGTGGTGCGGCTGGAGGGCGTCTGGCACGAGCTCAGGGGCGGTCGCACGATCCTGCGCGGGGTCGACCTGAGCGTCGGCGCGGGCGAGCGGGTCGCGCTGATGGGCCGCAACGGGGCGGGGAAGTCGACGCTGTTGCGCCATCTCAAGGGCCTGATGGAGCCGACGCGCGGGCGCGTGCGCGCGAGCGGGCGCGTCGCGCTGCTGCTCCAGCATCCCGGCGACCTGCTGTTCTCCGACCGCGTCGGCGACGAGGGAGTCGCGGGCTTCGAGGACCTCGCCGACCGCCACCCGCGCGACCTCAGCGGCGGCGAGCGCCAGCGGCTCGCGCTGGCCGTTGCGCTGGCGGGCGACGAGCCGCCGGCGGTCGTGTGCCTCGACGAGCCGACGCGGGGGATGGACCGCGCGCGCAAGGGCGAGCTCGCCGACGAGATCGAGCGGCTCGCGGCCCGCGGCGCGGCCGTGCTCGTCGCCACCCACGATCCGGAGTTCGCCGCCGCGTTCGCCGACCGCGTGATCCTGGTCGGCGACGGAGAGATCCTGGCCGACGGGTCGCCCGCGGCGATCCTCAGCGGCGGCTGGTACTTCGCCACCGAGACCGCCCGCATCCTGCGCGGGGCCGGCGGGGCGCTGACGCCGGAGCAGGGCGCCCAGGTGCTGCTGAGCAGGGACGAGGTCCCGGCGTGAGCTGGGCGCTGGCGAGCTTCCTGCTGCTCGGCGCGGCGCTCGCGGTCGGCTTCGCCTGGTACGAGCGGACGCGACCGAGCGCGCGACTGCTCTCGGTTGTCGGCACGCTCGCGGCGCTGGCGATCGTCGGGCGGATCGCGTTCGCCGCGATCCCCAACGTCAAGCCCACGACCGACATCGTGATCATCGCCGGCTTCGCGCTCGGCGGCGCGCCCGGCTTCGCGGTCGGCGCGGTCGCCGCGCTCGGCTCGAACCTGTTCTTCGGCGAGGGCCCGTGGACGCCGTGGCAGATGGCGGCGTGGGGGCTGTGCGGGATCATCGGCGCGGGCCTGGCGCGGGCCGGCGGCGAGCGCCTCGGCCGGATCCCCCTCGCGCTCGCCTGCGGCGCGTGCGGCTTCCTGTTCGGCGCGATCCTGGACTTCTCGACCTGGATCACCGGCTCGGGCGCGCACGACTGGCACGAGTACTGGGTGATCTCGGGCGTCTCGTTCCCGTTCAACGTCGCTCACGCGGTCGGCAACGTCGTCTTCTTCCTCGCCTTCGGGCCGGCGCTGCTGAAGGCCGTGCAGCGGACCCGGCTGCGCTTCGACATCACCTGGCAGCCGATCGCCGTGCTCGTCGCCCTGGCCGCAGTGAGCATGCCGGCGCGCGCGCAGGCCAGCCCGGCGACGAAGGCGACTGCGTACCTCCTCAAGGCCCGCAACGCCGACGGCGGCTGGGGCGGCGCTCCCGGGGAGGCGTCCAACGGCCTGCACACGGCCTGGGCCGACTACGCGCTCACCGCCGCCGGCAAGCCCCAGGACTCGAGCGCGGTGCTCGTCCACCGGCTCGGCACGTCGCAGGACATCGGCGACATCGAGCGGACGATCCTCGCGCTCCGCGCCTGCGGCGCCGACCCGCACGACGCCGGCGGCCGCGACCTCATCGCCGAGCTGCTCGCCAGGCGCCGCTCCGACGGCGACTTCGGCGGCTACACGAGCTTCACCAGCTACGCGATCCTCGCCCTGGAGGCGAGCGGCGAGACGAGCACGGTGCCCGCCGCCGCCCGCTGGGTCGAGCGCCAGCAGGACGCCGACGGCGGCTTCAACCTCTACCGCCGCGGCGGCCCGTCGGACGCGGACGACACCGGCTACGCGCTCGAGGCGCTGGCCGCCGCAGGGCGCGGGCACACGAAGGCGACCACGCGTGCGGTCGCATTCCTGCGCCGCATCCAGCACAAGGACGGCGGCTGGGCGCTCAGCACGGGCGCCGACAGCAACGCCCAGTCGACCTCGTTCGTGATTGTCGGCCTGCGCGCCGTGGGGGCCAAGAACTCGCGCGGCCTCGCCTATCTGCGCGGGCTCCAGAGCCCCAACGGCAGCGTCCGCTACTCGAAGACGAGCCGCCAGACCCCGGTGTGGGTGACCTCGCAGGCGCTGCTGGCGTTCCTCGGCAAGCCGCTCCCGGTCGTCGCGCCCCAGGCGCGCCGCGCCGCGCCCCACAGCTGGCTCGCCCTGCTGCTCGCGATGCTGCTCCCAATCTGAACGCACTAGGCTCCCCGCCCTTCTCATGACCGTCGGAGTCCCGAAGGAGACCGCGCAGGGAGAGCGCCGCGTCGCGCTCGTCCCCGAGGTCGTAAAGAAGCTGGTGGGCAAGGGCCTCGAGGTGCGGGTGGAACCCGGCGCCGGCGAGGGCGCCCTGATCCCCGACTCCCACTTCGAGGAGGCCGGCGCCACGCTGACCCCCGACGTGTGGTCGGCCGACGTCGTCGTCAAGGTCAACCCGCCCACCCCGGAGGAGATCGGCAAGGTCCGCCGCGACGGCGTGCTGGTCGGCTTCCTCGCGCCGCGCACCCAGCCCGAGACGATCGAGCAGCTGAAGTCGGCGGGCGTCACGGCGTTCGCGATGGAGGCGATCCCGCGCATCAGCCGCGCCCAGGCGATGGACGCGCTGAGCTCGCAGGCCAACGTCGGCGGCTACAAGGCCGTCCTGCTCGGCGCCGAGCACTCCACGCGCTTCTTCCCGATGCTGATGACCGCCGCGGGAACGATCCCGCCGGCCAAGGTCCTCGTGCTCGGGGTCGGCGTCGCCGGCCTGCAGGCGCTGGCCACCGCCAAGCGCCTCGGCGCCCAGACCACCGGCTACGACGTCCGCCCCGAGGTCGCCGAGCAGGTGCAGTCACTCGGCGCCAAGTGGCTCGACCTCGGCATCGAGGCGGCCGGCGAGGGCGGCTACGCCCGCGAGCTGACCGACGAGGAGAAGGCCCAGCAGCAGCAGGCGCTGACCGATGCGATCAAGGGCTTCGACGTCGTCATCACCACCGCGCTCGTCCCCGGGCGCCCGGCGCCGAAGCTCGTCACCGCCGAGGCGGTCGAGGGCATGAAGGCCGGCAGCGTGATCGTCGACCTCGCCGGCGAGGCCGGCGGCAACTGCGAGCTGACCGAGCCCGGCCAGGTCGCCGTCAAGCACGACGTGACGATCGTCAGCCCGCTGAACCTGCCGGCGACGATGCCCGAGCACTCCAGCGCGCTGTACGCCCGCAACGTGCAGGCGCTGCTCGAGCTGATGCTCGACGAGGAAGGCAACCTCAACCTGAACTGGGAGGACGAGGTGATCGCCGGAGCGTGCGTCACCCGAGACTCATGATCGCCAGCACCCTCACCACGAACCTCTCGATCCTCGTGCTGGCCGGCTTCGTCGGCTACGCGGTGATCTCGAAGGTGCCCAACACGCTGCACACGCCGCTGATGTCGGGCACCAATGCGATCCACGGCATCGTGCTGCTCGGCGGCATGCTCGTCCTCGGCCTGTCCGGCGACGGCACGCTCAACAAGATCCTGCTGGTCATCGCGGTGGCCTTCGGCACGATCAACGTGGTCGGCGGCTTCCTGGTCACCGACCGCATGCTCGAGATGTTCAAGGGTCGCAAGCCCCGCCGCGATGCCGAGGGGGACCCGAAGTGATCCTCGGTTCGTTCCTGCAGTCCGAGAACTTCGTCTACGTCCTCTACATCGTCGCGTTCGGGCTGTTCATCTACGGCCTGAGCGGCCTGACCGGCCCGGGGACCGCGGTGCGCGGCAACCGCATCGCCGCGGTCGGCATGGCGATCGCGATCCTCGCCACGTGCCTGAAGCACGGCATGGGCCACTGGGCGCTGATCGTCGTCGGCATCGCGATCGGCACGGCGGTGGGCGTCCCCGCCGCGCGCCAGGTGAAGATGACCGCGATGCCGCAGATGGTCGCGCTGTTCAACGGCGTCGGCGGCGGCGCGGTGTTCCTCATCGCCTGGGTCGAGTTCCGCGAGTCGCACGGCTTCGACGGCGTCGCGACCTACATCACGATCTTCAGCCTGTTCGCCGCGATCGTCGGCAGCGTCTCGTTCTGGGGGTCGAACATCGCGTTCGGCAAGCTCCAGGAGATCCTGCCCGGCCGGCCGATCACACTCGGCCGGGCCCAGCAGTTCGTGAACCTCCTGCTGCTGCTCGGCGCGCTGGCCTGCGGCGTGGCGATCGCCGCCGGCTCGCACCAGGAGATCCTGATGATCGGCCTGCTGGTCTTCGCGGCCGTCCTCGGCAACCTGATGGTGCTGCCGATCGGCGGCGCCGACATGCCGGTCGTGATCTCGCTGCTCAACGCGTTCACCGGCCTGTCCGCCGCGGCGACCGGCATCGCGCTCAACAACCCGGCGCTGATCGTCGCGGGCATGATCGTCGGCGCGTCCGGCACGATCCTGACGAACCTGATGGCCACGGCCATGAACCGCTCGATCCCGGCGATCGTCGCCGGCGGCTTCGGCGGCGTCGTGACCACCGGCGGCGGCGCGGACGACGACGGCGTCGAGCGCACGGTCAAGTCGACCAGCGCCGCCGACGCCGCCATCCAGATGACCTACGCGAACCGCGTGGTCGTCGTGCCCGGCTACGGCATGGCGGTCGCCCAGGCCCAGCACGCGGTGCGCGAGATGACCAAGCTCCTGGAGGAGAAGGGCATCGAGGTCGCGTTCGCCATCCACCCGGTCGCGGGCCGGATGCCCGGCCACATGAACGTGCTGCTCGCCGAGGCCGACGTGCCCTACGAGCAGCTCAAGGAGATGGAGGACGCCAACGCCGAGTTCGGGCGCACCGACGTCTCGCTGGTCATCGGCGCCAACGACGTCACCAACCCGGACGCGCGCACGAAGGCCGACTCGCCGATCTACGGCATGCCGATCCTCAACGTCGACGAGTCCGGCAGCGTCATCGTGCTCAAGCGCTCGATGAACTCGGGCTTCGCTGGCATCGACAACCCGCTCTTCTACAACGACAAGACCTCGATGCTCTTCGGCGACGCCAAGGCATCGGTGGGCGAGATCGTGGAAGAGCTCAAGGCGCTGTAGTTCTGCACCTCTGAAGTTGCGCATTCTCGCCACCTAGGGCGAGAAATCACACGTTTTCGCCGTAGATAGCCCTCGATGAGCGGGGCTGAGCAAGAACGACGCGGCCGTGACCGGCGATCCGTCTTCGGCGAGATCCTCGTCGCCGCGTTCGCCACCGCCCGGCGCCCGCTGGGCTTTCACGACCTCGTGCACATCCTCGAGGGCCGGGGGGCGATGCTCTCCGACGTCGCCGACTGGCTGGCGACCGCCCGGGCCAGCGGCCTGATCGTCGACGAGGGCTTCGAGGTCGCTCCGGACGGCAGCCCGACGGGCCCGCGCCTGTTCATCCTGGCGCCCGCGATGCGTGCGGCCATCCGCGTCGATCGGCGCAGGGCCGACCGACGTGTCAGCGCTTGACGCCGGGGGGAAGATGGATGCATGACCGCGCTGCCGCCGGTCGGAGAGGTGGCACTTGCCGCCCTGCTGGCTCTGTGGCTGCTGCGTGCCTTCTTCGGCCCGCCGCCGCATCAGACCGACCGCGTCGCGGCGGCCGGCTGGATGGCCGCCGGCCTCCTGCTCCTGGGGACCGTCCTGCTCGCCGGCGATGCGGCGCGCCCGCGCGACCTGCTCTGCGCGATGGCGGTCGTGGCGGTCTCGACCGCCGGCTGGTGGCTGCGCGGCCGCACCGAGGAGGGCGAGGGTGGCGCCGGGAAGACCGACGAGGGCGACCCGCCGCCCGACTGGGGCGAGTTCGACCGGCTGCGCGCCGGGTGGTCGCGTCCGAAGGTTCCTAGCGCTTGAGCGTGCGCTTGACGTTGCGGCGCGTCTGGTTGCGCGCGGCGTCCGTGGCCCAGGACTGAAGCGCGACCCGCGCGTCGGTCGTGTGGGCGAGGGTCTTCTTCGCGGACTTCGGGAGCTTGAGCACGACGGTGAGGCTGCCCGCGCGCTTGAAGGCCAGCACGAGCGCCTTGATGCGGATCAGCCTGCGGTTGACCTTCTGCGGGCGGCCGTGGATGCGCGCGGCGCGACCCGGGCGGATCATCGTCGTGAACGCGACGACCGCCGCCTCGCTGGCGTGGACGCGCAGGCGCAGCTTGCCGGTCTTCGCGGCCGTGCGCAGCTTCGAGAGCAGCGTGTACTTGATCGAGGGCGGGGTGTGGTCGGCGCCGTCGTTGGCGTTGTAGCCGGGGCCGGAGACGACGCCGCCGACGGACCCCCCGCTCGTGCCGGAGCCGCCGCTCGTCGTGGAGCCGCCGCTCGTCGTCGAGCCGCCGCTGGTCGTCGAGCCGCCGCTCGTCGTGCCGCCGGTGGTCGTCCCGCCGGTGGTCGATCCGCCGAGCAGCGAGTCGATCAGGTCGGTGACGGTGCCGGTGTCGAGCGCGCCGCCGGTCGAGCCCGGCGCAGCGCCGAGCACGCCGTCGATCGCGCCGCCGACGGTGCCGGTGATGGTGCCGGTCGTCGAGTCGACGACGCCGCCGGTTCCCGTCGATCCCGTGACCGTTCCGACCACGCCGCCGACGGTCCCGGTGACCGTGCCGACCTGGTCGGTGACGGTTCCCGTCGAGGGCGGCGTCGGCAGCAGCGAGGCGCCGGCGGTCCCGGCGAAGAGGCTGCAGGCCGCGGCAACGCAGATGAACAGATATCCAGGGCGGCACGACACACGAGCGTTATCGGCACCATCCCCAGAACGCTTTACCCCAAAGTGGGGATGCGCCACGTCGTGCGAGACTCCCCGATTCCATGCAGTCCCGCAGCAGTGCGATCGAGGCCCTGGCGGCCGAGAAGTTCGACGTCGTCGTGGTCGGTGGAGGCATCACCGGCGCCGGCGTGGCGCTCGACGCCGCCACCCGCGGCTACAGCGTCGCGCTCGTCGAGAAGAGCGATTTCGCCGCCGGCACCTCGAGCCGCTCGAGCAAGCTCGTCCACGGCGGCCTGCGCTATCTGCAGAACTTCGACCTCGGACTGGTCCGCGAGGCGCTGCTCGAGCGCCAGCTGCTGACGTCGCTCGCGCCGCACCTGGTCAAGCCGCTGCCGCTCGTCGTCGCCGCCTTCGACGGGGCGCGGCCCGACCGGCTCGTCGGCGTCGGCCTGAACCTCTACGACGTCATGGCGGTCGACCGCCGCCGCTCCTGGCGCGGGCGCCGCGGCGGCGAGGGCGACGAGAGCTGGAGCCCCGACCGCCACCGGATCATCCCCGGCGAGGAGGTCGTCGAGCTGATTCCCGCGCTCGCCGAGCGCGGCCCGTCGTCGGGCTACCTGTTCTACGACTGCCAGACCGACGACTCGCGGCTGGTGCTGACCGTGCTCGGGGAGGCCGAGCGCTTCGGCGCCGTCATGGCCAACCGTCTCGAGGTCACCGAGCTCGTGCTCGAGGACGGACTGGCGCGCGGCGTCCGCGTCCGCGACGGGGTCGGCGGCGAGGAGCTGGTCGTGCGTGCCGACAACGTGGTCAACGCGACCGGCGTGTGGGCCGATCGCATCAGGCCCGAGGAGCTGCACGACGAGGCCGAGGTCCCGCGGATCCGCCCGAGCCGCGGGACGCACATCACGCTCGCGCGCGAGACGATCCCGATGCTCGGCGCCGGGGCGATCGTCCCCGCGGGCGGCGGGCGCTCGATCTTCGCGCTGCCGTGGCTGGGCCGCACGCTGATCGGCACGACCGACAACGACTACGACAGCGACGCGCCGCTCGAGCACATCCCGCCGTCCGAGGACGACATCACCTACCTGCTCGACGCGACCAACGAGTACTTCGCCACCTCGCTGACCCCGGCCGACCTGACCGGCGCGTACGCCGGCGTGCGCCCGCTGATCTCGACCGGCGACCCGAAGAAGTCGGTCGACATCTCGCGCAAGGCCGAGCTCTACGAGACCTCCAGCGGGATGATCACGATCACGGGCGGCAAGCTGACGACGTTCCGGCGGATGGCGAAGATGACCGTCGACCGTCTCGTCGAGCGCGACGCGCGCGACGCGCCGTGCCGCACGCACGAGATCCCGCTCGGCCAGCCGATCGATGCCGACGCGCTGCCGCGGGTCGAGGGCGTCAACGACGACGCCTACGAGATGCTCGCCGGCCGCTACGGCCACGCCGCCCACGACGTGCTCGCGGCGGCCTCGGAGCGGGGCGAGCTCGCCCAGCCGATCGTCGAAGGCCTGCCGGACCTGCTGGCCGAGGCGGTCTTCGCCGCCCGCCGCGAGCAGGCCCTCACGCTCGGCGACATCCTGCTTCGCCGCACCCGACTCGGGCTGCTCGCCGGCCGGGAGCTCCAGGACGAGGGCCGGGTCGAACGCGTGGCCGCGGCCGCCGGTCCCGACCTCGGCTGGGACGCCGCGCGCACCGCGCAGGAGGTCGAGGCGTTCCGCCAGGAGGCGGCCGCCGAAGGCATCGCGACGGGTTCGTAGTCTTTCCCGCCTTGCCCCGGTCCTCGCTCGCCCTGCTCCTCGTCCTGCTGTCCGCGTTCGCCGCCGCGCCCGCGCGCGCGGGGTTCTTCCCGGCCGACGTCATCGACGGTCCGAGCCCCGACATCCTCAGCGTCGGCGGCGTCGACATGGCCCGCGACGGCACGGGCGCGGTCGTCTACGTCAAGCGCGACGGGGGCGTGGCGCACATCTTCGCCTCGCGCATCCAGGACGGCGCGTTCCAGACGCCCGAGCGGCTCGACCCGGGCCTGCTCACGCCCTCGGGCGAGCCGGTCGTGGCCGCGGCCGACGGCGGGCGCCTCGTCGTGGCCTTCACCAACGCGGGGACGCTCTACACGGTCTTCCGCGCCGCCGGGGCGGCCACCTGGGACGCCCCGGTCGGCGTCTCCTCGCCGGCGGCCACCCCGGTGATCGACATGTCGACCAACGGCGCCGCCTACGTCGCCTGGTACGCCAACGGCGACGTGGACGCCGCCCGCATGGACCGCCTCGACACCACGTTCACGCCGCTCGCGTCGCCGCTGGACATCGTCGCCTCGGACGACGCCGGGGCCGGAACCGGCCGGCCGGCGATCGCGGTCCCGGCCGACGGCACGGCGATCGTGGCGTGGGGGGAGGCCGGCCACGTGTACGTGCGCCGCCTGATCGGCCTGACGCAGTCGGCGTTTCCGCAGGACGCGTCGGTGACCCCCGACCAGATGTACGCCGGCCACACCGGCGGGACCGCCGACCTGCCGAGCATCGACTCCGGCGACGACTCGAGCTTCGCGTGGCTCGTCTTCCGCCAGCAGTTCGACAACGGCACGACCGCGCGCGCGCTCGGCCGGCGCTTCGCCGGCTCGACGTTCGACCCGCCGTTCGACGTCGGCGGCGGGGGCTTCGGCGCCGAGGGCAGCGACACCCCGGCGGTCGACTCGAGCGGCGCCAACGACGTCGCGTTCGCGTCGGACACGAGCTCGAGCCACACGCCGTTCGGCGAGCTCTACTACGCCGAGAAGCTCGGGTCGGTCTTCCAGCTCGGAACCGGCGGCGCCGTCCCCAGCCAGCCGAAGGTGGCGATCGGGGAGAGCTCGAGCACCGTCATGGCGTGGCTGCACGCCGACGCGGTCGGCGGCCCGGTCTCGGTGCAGGCACGGAACTTCAAGCGCGGCGTGCCGGTCGACACCCAGCCGTCGACGGTGAGCGTTCCGGCGTTCGGCGGCGTCGACACCAGCGCGGGGTTCTTCGCGGCCGCCGACAAGGCCGGCGACACGGCGATCCCTTACATCGAGACCGACGGCACCAACCGGCGGCTGGTCGCGTCGACCTGGGACCGCCCGCCCGCGAACCTGGTCGTGGCCACGTCGATCCACTGGCACAACTGGCCGCTGATCAAGTGGCTGCCGGCCTCCGAGTACTGGGGCGCCGTCAGCTACGAGGTGCAGATCGACGGCAGGGTGGTCGCCACCGTCGCCAAGCCGCACTTCTCGCCGCGCGGCCTGATCGCCGACGGCGTCCATCGCTTCGTCGTGATCGCGGTCGACCGCCGCGGGCAGACGGAGGCGAGCCCGCCGCGCAGCCTGCGGCTCGACACGCGCCCGCCGGTGATCTCGCTGAAGATCGCCGGCAAGAAGCACGGCGGCGTGCCACTGACGATCGACACGCGCGCACACGATCCCGGCAGCCGCGCGACCGCGTCGCAGCTCGACTACGTGACGATCGACTTCGGCGACGGGACGCCGCCGGTGCGGGCGCGCAAGGCGCGCCACAGCTACGCGCGCGGGACGTACACGATCAAGGCCACCGCGCGCGACAGCGCGGGCAACGTCACAACCGTCACCCGGTCCGTCACGATCCGCTGATGCCCAGCATCGCGGAGGAGGTCATCGCGCAGCTCGCGCTGGGCGACGACCCGCCCGCGGGGCGGCCGCGCGTGATCGCCGCGATGATCGCGTCGGCCGACGGGCGCGCCGCGGTAGCTGGCCGCTCGGTCGGCCTCGGGCACCCGGCCGACCGCGAGCTGCTGCGCGGGCTGCGCAGCGCCGCCGATGCCGTGCTCGTCGGGGCGGCCACGGTTCGCGCCGAGCGCTACGCGGCGCTGTTCGACGGGCCGGAGCGCAAGCCGATCGGGATCGTCACCCGCTCGGGCGACGTGCCGTGGGACGTCGGGCTCTTCGCCGAGGGCGACTCGCCGGTGGTCGTCTACAGCGGCGTCGGCCTCACGCCGCCCGGCGAGGTGGCGGCGCCGGTGCGCGTCGCGCCCGCGCCCGACCTGGCGGCGGCGCTCGCCGACCTGGGCGAGCACGAGGGCGCGCGCGTCGTGCTGTGCGAGGGAGGGCCGCGGGTGCTGCGCGCGCTCGTCGCCGACGGCCTGATCGACGACCTGCTGCTGACCGTCGCGCCGCTGCTGGCCGCCGGCGACGCGCCGACGTCCTTGGCCGGCCCCGCGCTCGACCCGCCCGCGCAGCTGTCGCTGCGCGGGACGTGGCGCGCCGACGACCACCTCTTCCTGCACTACCGCGCATGAGCCGCCGTCCGCAGCTCATGGGGATCGTCAACGCGAACCCCGACTCGTTCTCCGACGGCCGCCGGCTCGCGACGCTCGACGAGCAGGTCGCCGCGGCACTCGCGCTCGTGGCCGACGGCGCGGACGTCATCGACGTCGGCGGCGAGTCGGGCGTCACGTACACCGGGCTCACGGATCCACAGGTCGAGATCGAGCGGGTCGTGCCGCTCGTCGAGCGGCTGGTCGCCGAGGGCGTGCGCGTCTCGGTCGACACGTTCAAGGCGCCGGTCGCGCGCGCGGCGCTCGAGGCGGGCGCGGCGATCGTCAACGACGTCAGCGGGCTTGCCGACATCGCGCTGGCCGAGCTGTGCGCGCAGCACGGCGCAGCGCTCGTCGTGATGCACACGCGCGCGGCGCCCAAGGAGGTCAACTTCCCCGCGTATGACGACGTCGTCGCCGACGTCGTCGAGTTCCTGCGCGACGCGGTCGCCCGGGCGCGGGCGGCGGGCGTCGAGCAGGTGATCGTCGATCCCGGCCCGGACTTCGCCAAGTCGCCGGCCGAGACGGTCACGGTGCTGCGGGCGTTCGAGCAGCTCGTGGGACTGGGCGAGCCGGTGCTCGCCGCGATCTCGCGCAAGTACTTCCTGGGGGCGATCACCGGGCGCGCGCCCGACCGGCGGCTGGGCGCGTCGGTCGCCGCGGCGCTGTGGGCGGCGGACGCCGGCGCGGCGATCCTGCGCGTCCACGACGTGGCCGAGGTGGCCGACGCCCTGGCCGTCCGCGACGTGCTGCGCGGCGACGCCGAGGTGCCCGCGGTCGACCGCGACGACGACGCCCTGAAGTGGATCCGGCCGGACGAGTAGCGTCCGCAACATGAGGCTCTTCATCGACACCGGAAGCGTCGCCGAGGTCGAGGAGCTCGCCGCTTGGGGCGTGCTCTCCGGCGCCACCACGAACCCCTCCTTGCTGGCCAAGGAAGACGGGGACCCGGGCGACATCATCCGCCGGATCTGCGATCTGGTCGACGGGCCGACGTCGGCCGAGGTCGTCTCGGCGGACCCCAAGGGCATGGTCGCCGAGGGCCGTGCGCTGCGCACGCTGCACGAGCACATCGTCGTCAAGGTGCCGTTCTCCGCGGCCGGGCTGGCGGCCACGAAGGAGCTCTCGGCCGACGGCCATCCGGTCAACATGACGCTGGTCTTCACCGCCAACCAGGCGCTGCTCAGCGCCGAGGCGGGCGCGACGTACATCTCGTGCTTCATGGGCCGGCTCGACGACATCTCGGTCGACAGCGCCGAGGTCGTGCGCGAGATCGTCGAG
>Ga0207657_10006037_pt1 | contig 12593 bp, 9 predicted proteins | sample KBSC33metaG_FD_184316 | JGI IMG/M metagenome (GOLD analysis project Ga0207657, IMG submission 184316) | Corn rhizosphere microbial communities from Kellogg Biological Station, Michigan, USA - KBS C3-3 metaG (SPAdes) (version 2) | ecosystem: Host-associated > Plants > Roots > Rhizosphere > Soil ...
CATAGATGCCGGTATCGCGGCTGAACCGGACCAGAGCCGAGACGTCGCCGCGCGATCGCGCACGCTGCTCACGCGAGCCGGTGTCGGCGCGCATCATGTCCCAGGGCGGATTGCCGAGCACGGCGTCGAAGCCGGCGTCCGGCCGGCGGTCGCCGCGCGCGTCGAAGAACACCTCTGGATATTCGAGCTCCCAATGAAAGAATCGCCGCTGCACCGCGATTTCCCGCGCGGCGGCCAGATAAGCATCGGCCGTTCGGCGCGGCAGCGTGTCCTTGGCGCCGAGCACCGCATCGGACAGCGAAACAAACGCGGTCCGCGGCACGTCGCCGTCCGCGGCAAACCACATCGCGCACCACAGATCGGCGATCCGCTTCCAGCGCGCGAGCGGTGTCTCCGACGCGGTCATCGCGGCGAGCGAGCGCTCCTTGGCGCGCACCTGCTCGAGCGTGTCGTTCGGCACGGTTTCCAGCGCGAATCGTGCCGGCAGCACGCCGGCGATCACCGCGCCGACGGTCGCATCATCGAACAGCGGCAGGCTCGCGGCCTGCCGTCGTCCACGCTTCGGCCGGGAGGGCGACTGCCGCAGAGTTCGCAGCCATGCGCCGGTGAGGCTGTCGCCGGTTTGCAGACGATGATCGAGAAAGGTCAGCGGTCGATCGGCGGACAACGTGGCAAGCCACAACGACAGCCGCGCGAGCTGCACCGCCATCGGGTTCAGATCGACGCCGTACAGGCAGCGCTCGGCGATCGTGCGCCGGATCGCCGTGCGCTCGGGCTCGCCGATGTCTTCGGCCAGACATCCTCCGCTTTCGACCAGCGCCGACTCATACGCCGCCGCGAGATATCGGCACGCCGCCACCAGAAAGGCACCACTGCCCATGGCGGGATCGACGATGCGGAGCTGCAGGATGCGATCGGGCGATGCGTGCCGCACCAGCGGCGCGAGCGTGCGCCGGACGAGATATTCCGCCAGCGGCTGCGGCGTGTAGAAGGTGCCGGTTTCCTTGCGGACGCCGGATCCGCGCTCGAGCGTCACTGCCGGCGGCCGTCGAGGGCGGCGCTCGACGCGCGGCTGGTAGTCGAGCAGGGTTTCGTAAACCGCGCCGAGCTGTTCCACGCCGAGATCGCGATATGCGATGCGCTCGCGTCCGGCGCCGTCGGCGGATGGCCGCGTCGACAACGCCAGCACCGATCGCCGCGCGGCCTCATCGTCGAGACCGCGTCGATCCGCCAGCGGCGTGCGCGCAGGGGCGAACAGGCGGCCGTTGAACGGCGTCACGCGCAGATCGCCCGCTCGGCAGCCCGCGTGCGCGAGACGTCCGATCGCGCGAAGCGCATCCCACAGACCGGCAGGCCGTGTGCGTTCGGCCGCATCGCGGAGCGCCTCGATGCTGTAGCTCTCGCGGTAAACCGGGTGCCACAGCGGCACGAGTCCGCGAGCCTCCGCGAACAGCAGGAACAGCATCCGATAGACCAGCGTCAGCGCCTGCTCGAACGCCTCGCCGGCGTTCGTGGCACGATGCGGATCTGTTCGTGCCACGAGGGCGCGCAGCACATCGGCGGACGCCGACAGCACGCCGTCGCGCAGCCATCGACAGACACCAGCCGCATGACGATCCGATGCGGCGACGATCGCGTGCAGCGGCGTGACGTGTGAACTACCGTCACTTGCGAGCTGTGCCGCGCGCAGCAGCATCCACAGCGCCGCGCTCGATCGCGCATCGTCGGCGCAGACCTCGAGATCGAATTCGATAAATCGGCGTGCGTAGAGTCTGCCGGCATCGACGACGCGCAGCGTCATGCCGTTGAACAGCAGGGACCAGACCGCACCGCGCCGGGCCGCCTCGGTGACCGCGATACGCCAGACGGGATCGAGCGGGACTGCCCACGGGGTCACGACGAGGGCGATTGGCTGCGTGCCGGCGTGAAGCGTCGCGGCGAGTGCGTCCTTCACCGCTATCAGCGCGGTGGGCCGAGTGAATCCGAGTACTGCGGCCAATGGCGCGGCGCCGACCTCGAGCATGGCCCGCAGGCTGGATGTCGGACCCAGCCCTCGGCAGCTCCGCTGCCAGTCCGCGAGCAGACGCTGGGGAGCGTCCGGCCGCGTGGCGACGGCGCTCGATGATGCATCCGCGATCCCGGTGCGTTCGAGAAAATCCTCCGAGACGAGATGACCGCCGAACCCAGGCAGCATCGGTCAGGGGACAATCGCGAGAAGGACTTGCGGCGTGCGCGCGCACACAATCGCCGCGCGCTCGATCGCTTGGAGGCGCGCGTGCTGTTCGTCGTCGCGTGTCTGGCGCCGCAGCGCAGCGGCCGCGGCGGCCGCCTCGACGCGCCGATCGAACAGGCCGGGTTGCTTCGCTTCACGCCGGATGCCGTCTGCAGTGAGCGTGATGGATCGTTCGCGACGCATACGCTCGGACGTGAAGGCGCTCGCCACATGCACGGCGTGCTCCCGCCACGCAGCCAGCGTCGTCGCGATTTTCGGCGAGAGCGCGTCCTCGATGGCGGTGAGCGTGTCCGCATCGCGAAGGGCACGGCGTGACAGCGCGGTCGATGCGATCGCCGTCGGGATCAACGTGGATTCAACGACGCGCCCGTCGGCGTCTTCGACGATGTCGCGGAGGATCAACAAGACGCGGCCGCAGAGACGCGCGCGGGTGAACCGGTGACGCGCTCGCATGAGCCACAGCACATCGTCGGGCGGCGCATCGTCGACCACGCCAAGTGTTCGCGCGAACCTCAGCCGCTTCACCTCGCTGGCGGCCTCGTGCGCCAGCGACGGAAACACGCATGCGCGAGGCACCCGCGGTTCGGCCTCAGGGCGCGGCCGGACAATCTCGCTGTGTCCCGCGACGATTGCCGCGGCGATCGCGCGTTCCTCGTCGGCGCCGACCGGATCCGGCACGCCGATGTCCGCTCGGGCGCGCACCATCCGTGCCTTGAGGCGATCGAGAATGCGCGATTCGCCGGCATCGTGCGCGATCAGGTGCACGGCATGAACCGTTCGCCGCTGTCCAATACGGTCCACGCGTCCGATGCGCTGCTCCAGCCGCATCGGATTCCACGGCAGCTCGAGGTTGATCACCAACCGGCACTGCTGATGCAGATTCAGCCCCTCGCCCGCGGCGTCGGTCGCCAAAAGAACCGCGCATCGCCCATCGGCGAAATCCGCGAGGGCGACGGCGCGCTCATGACGGGTCAAGCCGCCGTGCAGCAGCGCAGCGGGAACGCCAAGCGCGTCGCGAAGATGGAGCAGTGTGTCGCGATATTCCGTGAAGACCACGGCAGGTTCGCGTATGCGGCGCAGCAGCCGGCGCAGCGCGCGTATCTTGCTCTCGTCGGCGCTCGCCTCGCGAGCGGCATTGCTCAGTGCGGCGAGCATTCGCCGTTCGCGTCCCGAGTCAGAGAGCGAGAGATCCGATCCCCATGCGGGCACGTCGTCCGCCGCAGTGAGCTCGCCGTTCGAGTCGTCGAGTGGAAGAACCAATTGACTGGCGCCGCCATCGGCGATCGTGGCGAGCGAGATGAGACGGCGCTCCACCGAACGTTCGAGCGATCGTGCGCTTGAGAGTGCACGCTTGTGGAGCACACCAAGTGCGAGGATGGCGCCGTCGCCGCGCTCGGCACGCACAGCCTGCGTAAATCGCGCGAGCAGTGCGTGCATCCGCCGCTCTCGCAGCGACGAGCGGATCTGAAGCCGACGCACCCGCCGGACGACGCCGACGCGCACGTCGTGGCGCGTGCGCCGGAAGATCATCAGCGGGTCGGCATCATCGCGGGCGCCGATGCGGCACAGTGCCGTGAACGTCCGCCGATCCCCGCTGTGCGGCGTGGCGGTCAGCAGCAGCACATACGAGGTACACGAACCGAGAGCGTCGACCGCTCGAAACCGTTCGCTGTCTCCGGCGACATGGTGCGCCTCGTCGACGACGATGACGTCCCATCGACAGGAGGCGACCGCAGGCAGCACTTCCGGGCGCTTGATGTAGTCCACCGACGCAATCGCGAGCGGCACGGCCGCCCACGGATTCACGCCGACCGGCAGCGTCGCCACGAGCCGCCGCACGCCGACTGCATCGACGATGGCCGCTTCGATGCCGAACCGCTGCGAGAGTTCCGCCGACCACTGATCGCGCACGCCGGCGGGCGTCAGGATCAACACGCGGTCAGCCAGGCCGCGCGCCCGAAGCTCCGAGATGACCACGCCGGCCTGCAGCGTCTTCCCCAGGCCGACATCGTCTGCAAGCAGTGCGCGGGAAGCGACGCCGCGCAGAATCGCGAGCGCCGGCTCGAGCTGGTGAGGCAGCAGGTCCATCTGGCTGTGATGCGCCGTTCGCAATCCGCCGGGTGGCGTATTCGCGGCGAGCAGACTGCGGCAGGCGCGCCGCCAGCGGCGCGGACCCACGATCCGTGTCCGTCGCGTGGTGACGAGGCGATCGACGACGTCGAACGGCGTGATGACGCGGCGATTGACGGCGCCTCCTGCACGATCGAAGGCGCCGAGCGTGACCAGCTGACACGCGTCGTACGGACGGACGTCCACGACGCGCCAGCGGGCGTGTCGAACACGAACGAGGTCGCCGGGCTTCAAGTTCTGCATCACGCCTTGGCCGCTCGCGTGCAGAAACTGCCGCGCGTTAGGCGCGGATCATCGAAATGTCAGGCGATTCTGCAAAATGGAGCGGCCGACACTCGACAACGGCGCAATCGGAATGCCAGCACGTTGCGGGAACAGACGGAGATCAGGTGGTCGTTCCCAGGGATTGGACCGGACGACCGGTCACGCGAGGCGTGAGGCTGGCTCTTCGTTCGCGTCCGTGATCTCGTCGAGCTTCGCCAGCAGCGCCGCAAACCCGCACTGCTGCGGATCGAAGAAGCCCCACTCGTCCTGCACCGGCTTCGCCGGCTTGCGGCGCGGCACGACGCGCGTGATCGGCGTCGGCTCGACGTTCTCCCGCCGCCGCTCCATGTCCTGGCGCAGCGACGCGATCAGCTCGGTCCACTCCGGATGTTCCGACTTCGGCGCCGGCGGCGGCGCGGCAACCGCCGCAAACGGATCGACGAACTCCGACGCGACGCCTTCGATGACAGGCCAAAGATGCGCGGCGCCGACCGACAGCGGCATCCACAGTTCGAGATCCGAACCGGCGGCCGGATCGCTGAATTCGGTGTGAAGATCCGCGTCGTCGAGGTCGACCTGGGTCGCCGCCTCGTCGACGTTCCCGCCGGTGAAGAACGTCGAGGCCGCGGCGATCGGTTCCGCGAGTTCGGCATCGAGCCGCGGCGACATATCACCGCGTGGCAGCGCCTCGATCGCGAACACCTCGTCGCCTTCATCGAGGTTCAGCTCGAACACGGATTCTTCGTCGATCGCTTCCCCACGTGTTTCGTCGGACAAATCGATCTCGACGATGTCCGCGGTGAACTCGGAGACGTCGAAGCTGGTGTCGTCGAACGCTCGAAGCGGCGTTGCGTCCTCGATCGGCGCATCCTCCATCGCAACGTGCGCGACGGTGTCGGCGATCGGTTCCACCATTCGTTCGGACGCGGGATGAAACGCGAGGATCGTGGCTTCCGGCGCGGCTTCTGCCTCGACGTCGGCCGCGGCGAGCTCGACCAGCGGCTCTTCGATTGCGATTTCCTCCTCCGCAATCGCGACTTCCTGCTCCTCGATCGCGACTTCCTGCCCCTCGATCGCGACTTCTTGCTCGATCGCGGTTTCCTCTTCGACGGCCGCGTACTCGCGGAGCTCCTCCCGCGCGACAGGCGGCGCGATCGATTCCACGAGTGCATCCGCCGCCGGGTACTCGATCAGCAGCACGTCCGGCGTGACGAAGATGGAGGCGTCCGCGATCGGCGCCATCTCCGCTGCGGCGGTTTCCAACGGCGCTGACTCGAACGCTGCCGCTGTGAGCGGCTCGTCGAACGCGTGCGGAGCCGAATCGAGCGTTGCCGCGGCACTGGGAATGACGATGGTGGAGAGGGGCACCGACACGATCGCCGGCGCATCGGGCGCGATAATCGGCGGCGTCACCGCCGCGACGATCACGGACGGCGCAGGTGGTTCGTAGGCCGGCACCGGTTCGAAGAACACCTCATCGCCGAACGCCGCCGGGTCGGCTGCGTGCGACAGCGCGGCTTCCGGCTGCGCGGCTGCGCGCTCCGCGATGGCTTCAGCGAGGTACGTGGAAATCTGCTCGGCAAACACGGCGGGATCGCAGCCGTCCGGTTGAGACTCGCGCGATTTGCGCCAGCGTCCGAGGACGCCGCCTCGGGCGGCGCGCGGCGGAGCGGAGGCGAACACCGGAATCGTCAGCGTGCGCACGTTGGCCGCCGCCGCGATCACGCGCAAGGCGGCCGCGAGCGCCGCGTCGTCCTGCGGCGACAGCAGCGCCGGGATGAGCACGAGGTCGGGCACACGATCGCCGATCGCGTCGAGCGCGCGCTCGGTGGTGTCCGCGAGGAGCAACTCGGCGTTCAGGCGGTGCCTGACGATGCCGGTGAGCTGCGCGGCCTGCCGCGCGTCCGGTTCGATTGCGAGTATCAGCGCCATCTACGTTCGCAGCATGAACAGCACGAGGACGACCGCGGCGACCGTGAAGATCGTCAGCGGTGCGTGCTCGAGCGTCTGATCACGCGCGGCCATCCAGAGCACCGCCGTGAAATCGCGGACGCCAGTGCTGGTTGCGGCGAGCGTCGCCGACGGAGGCGCCGCCAGTCGCAGCGAGATCTGCTCGCGCACATTTGCGTCGATCATGACCAATCCGGCGATCAGCGCCACCGCGCTGCCCGCCGTGATCATCGCTTCGCTCATTACGCGCCGCATACCGCTTCACCTCGCTGATGCTGTCACGTCATATCGCAAGGGACGTTCCACTCTCTCCTGCTGATCGCCTGGGGCGCCAAGCCGCACTATCCATAGCGCTTCCGCGCGATCACGAAACCGCAATCCGGCGGCGTGCGGTGCCCGTGCGCGGCGGCTCACACGAAAATCGCGGCGCCGCTTACGAATGTGCCGAGCGAAAGCCGCCGGTGCCGGCGGCGCGGACGTGGTTTCCCACACCGCCGACAGGCGGCCTAAACGTCCGCGCGAATGCCAGTTGCGTGCGATCGCGTGCGTCGGAATGCATCGCGTGGCACAGCGGTTGCGATATCGGTCTGCGCCGCCGCGATCACGCGATTAGGCGTGGTCGCATTTCGCACACACAAGCATGGCGCTTCGTGCGCCGGGAGGATCGTCATGAGTCTCACCAGCTATCTTCGGACGCTCGTGCACCAGGAAGAAGGACAGGACCTGTTGGAGTACGCGCTGTTGATCGCGTTGATCGCGGTCGCGGCGGCCGGCGCCATCGCTGTGGCCGGCACCAACGTGTCGACCGTGTTCAACAACATCGCGACGGCGATTCTGCCGGCGGCGTAGTCGCGCAGCACGTCGAGTGAAGACGGATGGGGCGGGACGGTCCCGCCCCGCCTTTTTTGGGGGAGAAGCCGTGATGAATCGTCTGCGCTCCGTCGTCATGCGGCTCACCCGCGACCAGGATGCCCAGGACCTTATCGAGTACGCGCTGCTCGGCAGCTTGATCGCCGTTGCCACCATTGCCGCCGTGTCGCAGCTCGGAAACATCGTGAACAACGTCTTCTGGCAGACCATTGCTCAAACCGTTTGACGGATTACTCGTGGCCGCGGTGGCCCTCGGTGGAGGCGCGAGTGCCTTCGTCGATCTGCGCTGCCGGCGTGTGCCGAACGCGCTGTCGGGCGCGATCGCCGCGACGGGCGTGCTCTTCGCGGCGCTGCACGCAACAGGCGTCAGCGTCGCCGCGGCGTTGGCCGGACTGGGCGTCGGCCTGCTGCTGATGCTGCCTGGTCATCTGATCGGCGGCACCGGCGCCGGAGACGTCAAGTTGTTCGCGGCGATCGGCTCGCTGCTCGGCCCGGTGGGCATCGTCGTCGCGTTTCTCTACACGGCGATCGCCGGCGGATTGCTGGCCGTGTACGTGGCGATGACGCGCCGGCGGCTGCGCGTCACCGTCGGGCAGACTGCCGCGCTGCTGACGGCGCCAGGCGCTGCCGCCATCGCGATCGAAGCGCCGTCGAACGACAACCGTTTCGCGTATGCCCCGGCGATCGCCATCGGCGCGCTGCTGGCGGCGCTCACTCGCTGAAAAAGGGGCCGTACCCCTTTTCGCGTGATCTCGAAAAAGGGGTACGGCCCCTTTTCATAGGACATCAGTTATGGCCAGAGTTCGAATCTTCATTGTCTTCGTGCTGGCGATTACCGCCGGCGGCACGCTCGCGCTGGGCACGTACAACTACATCCAGCACGCGCCGGCCGCCCGAACCGTGTCGATTCCGACCCGGCCGGTCGCTGTCGCGGCCGCCGACCTCGAGATCGGCGCCGAGCTCTCGCGCCAGGACATCCGGATCATCGATTGGCCCGCCAACGCGGTGCCGGCCAACGCGATCTCCGATCCGAAGGACGTGATCGGCCGCGGCCTGATCATGCCGATGATTCAGAACGAGCCGTTCCTGCCGATGAAGCTCGCGTCCAAGGAAGCGGGCGCGGGGCTGCCGCCGGCGATTCCTCCCGGCTTGCGCGCCGTCTCGGTGAAGGTGAACGAAGTGATCGGCGTCGCCGGCTACGTGCTGCCCGGCACGAAAGTCGACGTGCTCGCCACCGTGAGCCCCACGCTGAACCAGATGGACATGACGTCGAAAGTGATTCTGACGGACGTGCAGGTGCTCGCCGCCGGCACGAAAATCGATCGCGACACCGACAAGAACAAGCCGATGCCGGTGAGCGTCGTGACGCTGCTGGTCGATCCCGATCAGGCCGAGCGGCTCACGCTGGCCAGCACCCAGGGAAAGATTCAACTGGCGCTGCGCAATCCGCTCGACAAGACGACGCCGGCGACGCGCGGGATCAAGCCGGCGCTGCTGCTCGGCATGTCTGCCGCGACGCCCAAGCCGGTGAAGCTCTCGGCCGCCGCGAAGGCGCCGGCGCCCGCCGCAGTGCCCGAGGCGTCGACCGTCGAAGTGATCCGGGGTGACAAACGCGCCCACGAAGTGGTGCATCAGGAGCAGCAGTAGCCATGCGGACCAGCCGAGTCCTCATTTTCATCATTGCGTGCGCCGGCTTCGGGCCCGTGCTGCACGCGCAGGCGCCGCTGTTGAAAGCGACGGCGACGACGGTCGGCGCCGCAGAGGGGGAGACCAGCGCCGTCCGCCTCATGGTGGGCCGCTCCACCGTCGTGGACGTCGCGTCGCCGATCGCGCGCGTGTCGCTGACCAGCGCCGACATCGCCGACGCGTTGGTGACCTCGTCGAACCAGCTGCTCATCAACGGCAAAGTCCCGGGCACGATCTCGATGTTCGTCTGGGATCGCGCGGGCGGCATCCGCCGGTACGAAGTGATCGTGCAGCGCGATCTGGCGCGGCTGACCGAGCAGATCCGGCAGCTCTTCCCGAACGAGGCGATCGACGCGCAGAGCAACGGACGCAACATCGTCCTGTCCGGCACCGTGTCGAGCAAGGACGTCACCGAGCGGGCCGTCAATCTCGCTTCCGGCTACGTCGAGAACAAGGATCAGATCACGACGCTGCTCCAGATTCGCGAGAGCGACGCGAGCAATCAGGTGCTGCTGCGCGTGCGGTTCGCCGAGGTGAGCCGCAGCGCGATGACCGATCTCGGCGTCTCGCTCTTCACCGGTCCGGGCGGCTACAAGAATTTCCTCGGCCGCACGACGACGCAGCAGCAGCCGGCGCCGGTGTTCGACAACTCGGATCCAACGCACGAGAAGCTCACTTTCAGCGACTTCCTGAACCTGTTCCTCTTCGATACGAAGAATCAGCTCGGAGCGGTGGTGAAGGCGCTGCAGACGAAGGGCTTGTTCCAGAGCCTGGCCGAGCCGAACCTGGTCGCCGAAAGTGGCAAGGAAGCGAGCTTCCTCGCCGGCGGTGAGATTCCCGTTCCTGTCGCGCAGGGCAGCGGCGCCAATCTCGCCATCAGCGTGCAGTACAAAGAATTCGGCGTCCGCCTGAATTTCACGCCGCTCGTCACGGGCAATCGCGTTCATCTGAAAGTCCGGCCGGAAGTCAGCACGCTCGACTTCACGAACGCCGTCGTCCTGAACGGCTTCCGGATTCCGGCGCTGACCACGCGTCGCGCCGAGACCGAGATCGAGCTGCAGGACGGGCAGACGTTCGCGATCGCCGGCCTGCTGAACAACACCGTGAACTCGACGATGCAGAAGATTCCCGGCATCGGAGACATCCCGATTCTCGGCGCGCTGTTCAAGAGCAAGTCGGCGCAGAAGGATCTGACCGAGCTCGTCGTGATGATCACGCCGGAGATTCTCCCGAAGAATTCCTTCGGCGTGACGAACACGCTGCCGCGATTGCCGGAATCGTACCTGCCGCCGCTGCCGACGAAGAAGACCGTCGAGCCGCCGCCGCCGGCGTTCACCAAGGTCGGCGACTTCGAGGGCAACGCCGCGCCGGCTGCTGCCCCCGTCGCCGGGCCGACGCCCGCGACGCCGGCGCCGAGTCCCCGGGATGCCGCCGCTGCCGTCTCCGCGCTGACGCCCATCGCGCGTCCCGTCGTCAACGCCGACGCCGCCGCGCCGTCCGCCGCCGCACAGACGCCGATTCCCGCGCGTCCCCTGACGTCCGGCGACAAGAAAGCGCTCGAACGTTCCCACAAGGACGAGGAGCGTCTGAAGGCGGAAGCGGCGAAGGAGGCGATGAAGCAGGCGGAGATCGAACGCCAGGCGAAAAAGGCGACCGACGAACGCGAAGCCAAACAGGCGCGCGAAGACGCGAAGAAAGCGCAGGAGCAGGCGAAGCGCGACGCTGCCGCGGCGAAAGTCGCCGCGAAGCAGGCGGCCGAGCAGGCCAAGCGGCAGGCCGAGATCGACAAGAAGCAGCAGAAGGCTGTCGCCGAGGCGGAAGCGAAGCTGAAGGCCGCCGAGAAGGAGTATCAGGCGGAGCTGGCGAAGTCGCCGAAGCGGCAGTAACACACGGGCCGGGCGCGCACGGCAGGCGGGGCGGGCAGGGCCGGTAGGCAGGAGTTCCGATCACATGGCGCAATTGCAGGGACTCGTCGTCAGCGACGATGAGGGATTCAGAAAACAGATCGAGCGGCTGCTGCGATCCGCGCCGGTGCCGATCAGCGTCAACGCCGAGCGAACGCAGCGCGACAGCGTGCCGCCCGACATCGTCATCGCCGACATCCGCGGCGACGCCGCGTCAGCGATGGCCGGGATCGAGCGGCTGCGGGCGGCGTCGGCCGGCGCCGGCATCTTCGCCGTCGCGTTGACCTCCGATCCGGACCTGATCCTCCAGGCGATGCGTGCCGGCGCCAACGAATTTTTCACCTGGCCGCTCGACGAGCAGACGTTCCAGGGTGCGATTCGCCGCACCGCCGCGCGCCGCGAAACCGCGCAGGGCGCGAAGCCGGCGGCGTCGACGCTCGCGTTCTTCGGCGCCAAGGGCGGCGCCGGCACGACCACGGTCGCCGTGAACTGCGCGGTGGAGCTGGCGCGTTTGAGCGGCCGCCCGACCGTGATCGTCGATCTCAAATCGGGCCTCGGCGAAGTCGCGCTGTTTCTCGGCGTGCGGCCGCGGTACACGCTGCTCGACGCGATCGACAACCTGCACCGCCTCGATCGCGAGTTCCTGCGCGAGCTCGTCGTCAAGCACAAATCCGGCCTGGAGATTCTCTCCGGATCGGATCAGTTCGATCGCCCGGGCGCTGCCGACGGCAGCGCCGTCGAGGAGCTGCTGCGCCTGCTGGCGCGCCAGTACGAGTACATCGTGGTCGACGCCGGCAGCCAGATCAATTCGTGTACGGTCGCGGCGCTGTACGCGGCCGACATGATGTATCTGGTCGCGAACCCGGACGTGCCGTCGGTTCGCAACGCGCAGCGGCTGCTCGATCGCGTGCGCCAGCTCGGCGCGTGCGGCGAGCGCGTGCGCATTCTCCTGAATCGCGCCGCCGAGCCGTTCCCGATTCCGCCCAAGCAGATCGAGCACGCGCTCGGCCATCCGATTCATCACACGTTTCCGAGCGACTACAAGACCGTGTCGACCGCGCTGAACTCCGGCGTGCCGCTCGCGTTGACCGGCAACTCCGATATCGCGACGCACTTCGATCGGTTCACGCGGTTGATTCTCGATCCCGCCGACGCCGCCGCGCCGGCGCAGACGGCCAAGCGCCACCTGCTGGGCCTGCAGAAGCTCGCGTCGATCTGGTGATCACCATGAGCCCCTTTACATCGATAGCCACTCCGCCGCCGCCCGTGACCCCGCCGCCCGCGCCGCCGGCCGCGGCGGCCGCGCCGCGCGCGCCGGTGCTCCAGCCGCGCGCACAATACGTCGAGCTCAAGGCGAACGTGCATCGCAAGATGCTCAACCGCCTGAACCTCGAGGCGCTCGCGCAATCGGATCGCCAGCGCGCCGAAAGCGAGATCCGCACGCTCGTCGGCGAACTGTTGTCCGAGGAAGGAACGCCGATCAGCCTCGCCGAACGCGACGCGATGCTGAGCGACCTGCTCGATGAGGTGTTCGGCCTGGGGCCGCTCGAGCCGCT
>Ga0207657_10006038_pt1 | contig 12593 bp, 8 predicted proteins | sample KBSC33metaG_FD_184316 | JGI IMG/M metagenome (GOLD analysis project Ga0207657, IMG submission 184316) | Corn rhizosphere microbial communities from Kellogg Biological Station, Michigan, USA - KBS C3-3 metaG (SPAdes) (version 2) | ecosystem: Host-associated > Plants > Roots > Rhizosphere > Soil ...
CTTCGAATCCGCCGAGCACAAGCAGCTCAAAGGCAATATCTATCTCGCCAAGGTCACCAGGGTAGAACCGTCGCTCCAGGCGGCGTTCATCGATTACGGGGGCAATCGCCACGGCTTTCTCGCCTTCAGCGAAATTCACCCCGATTACTACCAGATCCCCAAGGCCGACCGCGACGCGCTGCTGCGCGAGGAGGCCGAGCATGCCGCCGAGGAAGAACGGCTGCGCGCGGCCGAGCTCGACAATGGCGATGACGGCCATGACGACGGGTTCGTCGACGACCATGCCGACGACCTCGACGCCGAGGAAGGCGAGTCCGGCACCGAGGAAGCGGGTACCGGCTCGAACCGCTCGCCGGTCGATGAGTCGGCCGCCGACGAGCTTCGTCAGAAGCGCCAGAATCTGCGCCGCCGGTACAAGATCCAGGACGTCATCCAGCGCCGCCAGGTGCTGCTGGTCCAGGTCGTCAAGGAAGAGCGCGGCAACAAGGGCGCGGCGCTGACGACCTATCTGTCGCTAGCGGGCCGTTATTGCGTGCTGATGCCCAACACCACCCACGGCGGTGGCATTTCGCGAAAGATTTCCAACGGCGCCGACCGCAAGCGGTTGAAGTCGATCATGTCCGACCTCAACCTGCCCAAGACGATGGGGCTGATCGTCCGCACCGCCGGGCTGTCGCGCACCAAGACCGAGATCAAGCGCGACTTCGACTATCTCGCGCGCCTGTGGGACGAGATTCGGGAGCGCACGCTGTCGAGCTCGGCACCGGCGCTGATTTACCGGGACAGCGACCTCGTCAAGCGCGCAATCCGCGACCTCTATCACCGCGAGATCGAGGAAGTGATCGTCGAAGGCGACGAGGGCTACAAGGCCGCCCGCGGCTTCATGAAGCTGCTGATGCCGAGCCATGTGCGACGCGTGATGCTGCACAGCGAGACGACGCCGCTGTTCCAGCGCCACGGCGTCGAGGACCAGCTCAGCGCCATGTATCAGCCGATCGTCCAGCTCAAATCGGGCGGCTATCTGGTCATCAATCCGACCGAGGCGTTGGTCTCGATCGACATCAACTCGGGCCGCTCGACGCGCGAGCACAATATCGAGCAGACCGCGACGAACACCAACCTCGAGGCGGCGCAGGAAATCGCGCGCCAGCTGCGCTTGCGCGACATGGCCGGCCTGATTGTCATCGACTTCATCGACATGGAACAGAACAGCCATGTCCGGAAAGTCGAGAAGGCGATGAAGGAGGCGCTGAAGAACGACCGCGCGCGGATCCAGGTCGGCCGCATCTCGAGCTTTGGGCTGATGGAAATGAGCCGCCAGCGCTTGCGTACCGGCGTGCTCGAAGCCTCGACCAGGCCGTGCGCGCATTGCGAGGGCACCGGCCTGATGCGCACCGCCGCCTCGGCCGGCTTGTCGGCACTCCGCATCCTCGAGGACGAAGCCGCGCGCGGTCGCGGTGAACGCATCTGCCTGCGCGCCGGCCGCGAAGCTGCGGTCTACGTGCTCAACAAGAAGCGGGCCGAGCTCGCCGATATCGAGCAGCGCTACGGCGTCATGATCGAAGTGCTGATCGACGAAAGCTTCGAAGGTGCGAGGATGACCGTCGAAAGCTCGGGTCCGCGTCCGGTCGCGGTACCGCGGCAGCCGGCGCCAGTCATCGACCACGACGACGACTCCGATCTCGAAGAGCTTGAAGCGGACGACGAAGCCGAGGGCGAGGAAGACGAAGAAGAAGCCGAGCCGCGCGAGGCCGAATCGGAGGGCGAGCGCCAGGGCCGCAAGCGTCGTCGCCGCAGGCGCGGGGGTCGCGGACGTGGACGCCGTGAGGGTGGCGATCACCCCGAGGCCGACGGAACCGACGCGAGCGAAGCGCTTGCGCTCGAAGCCGCGGAAGAGCCAGTCGCTGGAGAACAGGAACAAGCCGCCGCCGAGGAACCGCGTGAAGGCGGACGCCGTCGCCGTCGCCGCCGTGGCCGCGGCGGTGCGGCTGGCGAAGGTGCCGAGGCCGTCGTCGAGCCGGACAGCTCGCCGATGGTCGAGCGTCCGATCGACGAAGAGCCGCCGATTGCTGACAGTGTTCCCGTTGCCGAACCTGAGCCTGCTGCGCCGAAGCGCGGCCGGCGCAAGAAGGCCGTTGCCGACACCGAAACGGAGCTCGCAGTCGCCGAGCCGGCACCCGCCGAAGCGCCGCCGGCAGAAACCGCCGAACAGGCTGCTCCGACCGAGAAGCCGGCGCGCAAGCGGCGCTCGAAAAAGGCTGACGCGGCGGCGGCTGAACCGGAAGCCGCTCCCGTTGCCGAGCCGATCCCCGTTCCCGCCGCGAACAATGACACGGCAGACGAGTCTGGCGAACCGCGGCGCTCGGGCTGGTGGCAGCGCACATTCGGGTGATTTAATCGCGGGTTCAGGGCCACAAATGGTAAGCGGGCGAGCGATGAACGCGCCGTTCGCCCGCTTGACGCGCCTGCTGATGCTGGCGCTGATGTTCAGCACGCTCGCTGTCCGCCCTGCCTTCGCGCAGGCGGACAGTGGCCCGTCGGTGCTTCGCGACACCGAGACCGAACTGCTGTTCAAGCAGATGTCGACGCCTTTGATCGTCGCCGCCGGCCTCGACCCGCGCAGCGTCAACGTGGTTCTGCTCAACGACCCGGAGATCAACGCCTTCGTCGCGACCGGCCAGACGGTCTACGTCCAGTCGGGCCTGCTTGAGGCGACCGACAATGTGAACCAGCTCCAGGGCGTGGTTGCCCACGAGCTTGGCCATGTGATCGCTGGCGATGCCATCCGCAGCGGCCAAGGGCAGCGCGAGGCCACCGGCATCAGCATTCTGTCGCTCGTCCTTGCTGCGGCGGCAATGGCCGCGGGCGCGGGCGACGCGGCGATGGGTGTGCTGATGGCGGGCCAGCAGGCGGCGCTCGGCGGCTTCCTTGCGTTCACGCGCGCCCAGGAGGCCACCGCAGATGCGACCGGAGCGCGACTGCTGTCGAAGGCGGGCATCAGCGGCAAGGGCATCATCGACTTCTTCGGTAAGCTGCAGAACCAGGAATATCGCCTCGCGATCTATTCCAAGGATAGCTTCGACCGCGACCACCCATTGTCCTCGGAGCGAATTGAAGCGCTCGACCAGAAGCTGAGCGCCGATCCTGCGTGGAACAAGCAAACCGACCCGGCACTCGAGGCGCGGTTCCAGCGCGTGAAGGCCAAGCTGCTGGGCTACATCGATCCCAAGCAGGCGGTGATCAAATATCCCGAAAGCGATCAAAGCGTGCCGGCGCACCTCGCGCGCGCCTACGCTTACCACCTCGGCGGCTATCCGCAGAAGGCCGAGGGTGAAGCCGACGCCTTGCTTGCCAAGGACCCGCGCGATCCGTTCTTCCTCGAATTGAAGGGCCAAATCCTGCTTGAGGGCGGCAAGCCCAAGGAAGCGCTCGCGCCCCTCAGGGAAGCGACGCAGCGCTCGGGCGATGCGCCGATGATCGCGGCAATGCTCGGTCACGCGCTGGTTGCAACCGATGATCCGAAGAACTTTGCGGAGGCCAAGCAAATCCTGAAGGTCGCCGTGAACCGCGACAACCAGGACCCGTTTGCCTGGTACCAGCTCGGCATCATCTACGAGCATGAAGGCGATGACGCGCGCGCCGCGCTCGCCACCGCCGAGCGAAGCAATCTCGAGGATCAGCCGAAGATGGCGCTCGCGAGCGCTGAAATGGCGATGAAGGGCATCCCGACGGGCACACCCGATTATCTGCGCGCGCAGGACATCGCGATGGTGTCCCGCGCCGAACTCGCTAAAAAAGACAAGAAGTACAGAGACAAGAAAGAGCTTCGCCAGTGAACGAGACACAAGTGGCGCCGGCCCGTCACAGCGGATTCGGCGCGGCTCTGGCGGGGGGCGTCATCGGCTCGGCGCTGACCGCCGCTTTGTTGTTCTTCGCCGCTCCCGCAATGCTCACCAGCAAGATCGTTCGGCAAGGATTGTTGTCCGATCCGCAAATCCTGACCGACACCGTCCAGGCATTGCGCGACGCCCAATATCAGCCGGTGCTGGCGGCCAACCGCGCGGCGATCGAAACGCCGTTCGCAAGCAGCTGGAAAGGCGCGGCCAAGCCCGAAGTCACCCTGGTCGAATTCTTCGATTATGCCTGCCCCTATTGCAAGGCGAGCAACCCCGCCGTCGACCGCCTGCTGCAGGAGGACAAGGGCCTGCGCGTGGTCTATCGTGAATTGCCCATTCTCGGGCCCGACAGCGTGACCGCTGCGCGGCTTTCGCTCGAAGCGAGCAAGCTCGGCCGCTTCGCCCGGTTCCACGATGCCTTGTGGGCGGCAGGCCGACCGGCGCCGCAGACGATCGCCGCCGCTGCGCAGAGCGCGGGCATAGCGCCCTCACCTACGCAGGACACGGCGATCGAGACCGAGCTGGCGCAGAACCGCAGCCTTGCCGGGGAGCTCGGCGCGACCGGCACGCCAGTGTTCGTGGTTGGCGACCGGGTGCTCAACGGCGCCGTCGGCTACGATATGCTAAAGGACGCAATCGCCACCGCACGCGCAAAAAGCTGATCCTCGGGCGAGCGCGGCTGACGGTTCGTCGAACATCCCGGCCGGCTAATTGACTCTCTCCCCATTCGCCGCTGAGTTGCCGGCACGAGGGAGGGATTGGATGCGTAAGACGTTGGTGATTGCGATGATTGCGGCCGCGGCCGCGGGGCTTGGTGGAGTGAAGGCCGCGACGTCGGACGATCCGTATCTGTGGCTCGAGGACGTCTCCTCGCCCAAGGCGCTGCAATGGGTCGAGGCGCACAATGCGAAATCGACCGCGGTCCTGGAGGCCGACCCGCGCTACCAGCGTTACTATTCGCAAGCCCTCGACATCGCCCAGGCCAAGGACCGCATCCCGGTCGGCAGCTTCATCGGCGGGCAGGTCTATAACTTCTGGCAGGACGCCGACCACGTCCGCGGCATCTGGCGGCGCGCGACGCCGGAAAGCTACGCGACCGGCAATCCGCAGTGGGAAACCGTGCTCGACCTCGATGCGCTCGCCGCTTCCGAGAAAGCCAATTGGGTCTGGAAAGGCGCGCAATGCGCTCGCCCGGCCGAGCGGCGCTGCCTGATCAACCTGTCCGACGGCGGCGAGGATGCGGTTACCATCCGCGAGTTCGACCTGCCGTCCAAGAGCTTCGTCAAGGGCGGCTTCGTGCTCCCCAAGGGCAAGCAGCGGGTCGACTGGGAAAGCGAAAACACGCTGCTGGTCGCGCGCGAATGGAAGCCCGGAGACCTTGGCCGCACCGGCTATCCATTCATCGCCAAGCGGCTCCAGCGCGGCAAGCCGCTATCCAGCGCGGTCGAAGTCTATCGCGGCAGTCCCAAGGACGGCGGCTACGGCGTCACGCCCTACGTCCTGCGCGATTCGCAGAACCGCACATTGTCGCTGATCGACCGGCCGCTCGACACCTTCCGGTCGGAAACCTACGTGCTCGGTGCCAAGGGGGCGCGGCGGCTGGCCGTGCCCGCCAAGGCGCAGCCGGTCGACATGCTCGACGGGCGGGTGATCATCCGCTCGCAGGAGGCCTGGACGCCCGGCGGCGGCAAGCATTTCGATGCCGGCACTTTGCTGTCGGTCGACCTCGCGCAATTGAAGGCCGATCCCGCCCACCTCAAGCCGACCCTGATCTACAAGCCGGGTCCGCGCGAGGCGCTGCAGGGCGCGGCCGCTGCCAAGGACATGCTGCTCGTCTCGATGCTCGACAACGTCCGCGGCCGCACCCTCGTCTACCGGCCCGGGCCGAACGGAAGCTGGACGCGCTCGGCCCTCGACCTGCCCGACAATTCGTCGGTAGGGATCGCCGACACCAGCCACACCGACGACCGGGCGCTGCTGACGGTCACCAGCTTCCTCGTGCCGCCGTCACTATGGCTCGCCGACGCGAGCAAGGGCACCGCGCATGAGATCATGCGCCAGCCGGCCAAGTTCGACGCGTCGAACCTCATCGCCGAACAGCGCGAGGCGACGTCGACCGATGGCACCAAAATCCCCTACTTCCTGGTCCATCGAAAGGACATCAAGCTCGACGGCAACAACCCCACCCTGCTCTACGCTTATGGCGGGTTCGAGGTCAGCCAGACGCCGAGCTATTCGGCGACCACCGGCAAGCTGTGGCTGGAGAATGGCGGCGTCTATGCGCTCGCCAATATCCGCGGGGGCGGCGAGTTCGGTCCGGCGTGGCATGAGGCCGGCCTCTCGACCAAGCGCCAGATCGTCTATGACGATTTCGCTGCCGTCGCGAAGGACCTGATCGCCAGTAAGGTGACCAGCCCGCGCCGGCTCGGCATCCGCGGCGGCTCCAACGGCGGGTTGCTGATGGGCGTCGAGTTCACCCAGCATCCGGACCTCTGGAATGCAGTCGTGATCGACGTCCCGCTGCTCGACATGATGCGCATTTCCAAGATCGCCGCCGGCGCTTCGTGGGAAGGCGAATATGGCAGCGTCGACGATCCTGCCGTGCGCGCCTTCTGGGAGAAGACGTCGCCCTACCAGAACCTCAAAACCGGCGTGAATTACCCGACGCCGTTCATCTTCACCACCACCAAGGACGACCGCGTCGGACCGCAACATGCCCGCAAGTTCGCAGCGCGGATGGAGGAGATGGGCCTGCCATTCTATTATTACGAGAATACCGAGGGCGGGCACGCGGCAGGCGCGAACCTTAAGCAGAGCGCGCACACCAATGCGCTCGAAATGGTCTATCTGACCCGCAAGCTGATGGATCCGAACGAGCCGAAATAGCGCTCAAAATAACGATACGAAGAACAACAGGGTCGCGGCGGCCATGATCGCCGTCGCGGCCCAGCCGAGCACCGCCCCGCGGCGCCCAACCGTCAAATGGCCCATCGCGCGGGGGTTGGTGACGATCAGCATCATCAGCGCCATCAGCGGCGCCGCGAGCACGCCGTTGATTACCGCGCTCCAGTAAAGCGCGCGCACGGGGTTCACGCCGACCGACTGAAGCAAGGCCCCGGCAAGCGTCGTCGCCGCGATCGTTCCGTAGAACAGTCGCGCCTTGAGCGGCCGTGAGTCGAGGCTCGCCGGATGTCCGGCCATTTCGGCTACGGCATAGGCGGCCGAGCCCGCGAGCACGGGAATGGCGAGCAGGCCGGTCCCGACGATGCCCAGCGCGAAAAGCAGGAAGGCGAAGTGTCCGGCGACGGGCCGCAGCGCCTCTGCGGCCTGCGCAGCGCTCTCGATGGTCGTCACGCCATGCGCGTTCAGCGTCGCGGCGGCAGCCCAGACGATGAAAATGGCGACGATGTTGCTGAAGACCATGCCCACCAGCGTGTCCTGGCGGATGCGCGCCATCTCCGGCCCCGCTTTCCCCGGCGTCACGTAAAGCGGCTTTGAGTGGGTGCGCTTTTCCTCCTCGATCTCCTGCGCTGCCTGCCAGAAGAATAGGTACGGGCTGATCGTCGTGCCGAGGATGGCGACAAAGCCCGTCGCGAACGCCGTCGTCCATTCGATGTGCGGGACCAACACGCCGCGAAGCGCCTCGCCCCACGGCAAATGCACGCTGAGCACGACCGCGACGTAGGCGAACAGGCTGAGCGTCGTGAACTTCAGGACAGCGGCATACTGGCGGTAGTTGAGGAAGATCTCGAGCAGCACGCAAAGCAGGCCGAAGCCGAGCGTGTAGGCGACAATTTCGCCGCCCAGGAGCATCTGCATGACGGCGCCCATCGCGCTCAGGTCGGCGCCGAGATTGACGACGTTGGCGAAGAGCAGGAGCGAGACCGCCGCCCACAGGAGCGGCTTGGCGTAGTGCCGCCGGAGGTTGGCGGCGATACCTCTTCCTGTGACGGAACCGATCTGCGCGGCGACGTCCTGGATGACGGTCATGAACGGCAGGCTGAACAGCAAGCTCCACGACAGGCCGTAGCCGAACTGAGCACCGACCTGGCTGTAGGTGCCGATGCCGCTCGGATCGTCGTCGGCCGCTCCGGTGATAAGCCCCGGGCCCAGCCTCGCGAGGAACGATTTCTTCTCAGCCAAATGCCCGCTCCCGCTGTTACGGGAACATAACTATCCTAATCGCCGCGTCCCTTGAATCCCTGTGCGACGACATACCATTCGCTCGAATCCTTGCGGCTCGCGGGCGGCTTGGCGTGCTTCACCGTGGCGAAATTTCGCTTGAGCGCTGCGACAAGTTCGTTGTCCGCCCCGCCGGCAAGCACTTTGGCGACAAAGGCGCCGCCCGGCGCCAGGATCTCACGGGCGAACTCCAGGCCCGCTTCAACCAGCGCCATGGTTCGCAAATGGTCGGTCTGCTGGTGACCGACCGTATTTGCCGCCATGTCGGACAGGACGAGATCGGCGGGGCCGCCAAGCGCCTGCTTGAGACGTTCGGGCGCGGCTTCGTCCATGAAATCCATCTGGAGGATGGTCACGCCCTCGATCGGGTCGGTCGGCAGCAGGTCGATGCCGGCGATGCTTGCCTGCGGGGTTTTGCGGCGCACGACCTGGCTCCATCCGCCCGGCGCGATGCCGAGGTCGACGACGGCATGCACGCCCTTGAGCAGACCGAAGCGCTCGTCGAGCTCGAGCAGCTTGTAGGCGGCACGGCTGCGGTAATTCTCAGCCTTCGCGCGCCTGACGTAGGGATCGTTGAGCTGCCGCTCCAACCAGCGCGTCGATGAGACTTTCCGACCCTTTGCAGTCTTCAGCCGCTTCACAATTGCCAGCCGTCGCGCGCCATCAGCGAGCGCAGAATGCCCTCGCGGATGCCGCGATCGGCGATTCCGAGGTTCTTGGCCGGCCAGATCTCGATGATCGCTTCGAGGATTGCGCATCCGGCGACGACGAGGTCGGCGCGCTCGTTGCCGATGCACGGGAGCGCCGAGCGCTCGTCGTAATCCATCCCGGCGATCATGCCGCTGATTTTCTGCATCGCCTCGATCGGCACGTGCAGGCCGTCGACCGCGCGGCGGTCGTAGGACGGCAGGGCGAGGTGGACGCTGGCGAGCGTCGTCACCGTGCCGCTCGTGCCCAGCAGCCGGATGCCATCGCGATTCTCGGGGAGCATGTCGGCGAAGCGCGCAAAGGCCCGGCGCGCGCGTTCGCGCATCCGTTCATACGCCTGCACGCGGTCAGGGCCTTCGACCGCTTCCTTGCCCTCGCTTTCGGTCAGCGAAACCACTCCCCAGGGTGCGCTCCACCAGGCGCGGATGCGCGGCGTGCCCTCCTCCTGATCGATCAGCACCAGCTCCGTCGAGCCGCCGCCAATGTCGAAAATCAGCGCCGGGCCGTCCCCAGGCTCAAGCAGCTTGTGACAGCCAAGGACGGCAAGCCGCGCTTCCTCGCCCGGTGCGATGATATCCAGGAGGATTCCGGTTTCAGCCCGCACCCGTTCTGCGAAGGCGTCGCCGTTTCTGGCGCGGCGACAGGCTTCGGTAGCCACCGAACGCGACAAGGACACGTTGCGGCGCCGCAGCTTGTCCGAGCAGACGGAGAGCGCCCCCACGGCGCGGTCCATCGCTTCCTGCGACAGCTCGCCGGTCCGCGACAGCCCTTCGCCAAGCCGGACAATGCGCGAGAATGCATCGATGACCGTGAACCCGCTCTCGTTGGGGCGCGCGATCAACAGCCGGCAATTGTTCGTGCCAAGGTCGATCGCACCATAAGTGTGACGATGCGGCTCCCGCCGCTGCGGCAAGCCCTGCTCCGACGGCCCGCCCTGCGTATTCGTCGTGTGCCGCAGGGCCGGCGCACTGGCGACACCCTGCGCCATTGTTACGCCCGTTTCTGTCCTTCACCGCCTGAGATTAGACGGCTGACTTGGCGCTGCTTTAATCACAATTTGCCCTCTTTGGGCAAGTTCAGGCCCCGCGGCGGCGGCGTTGACAGGGTTCAGTCCGCTTTCTAAGCCGCCCGCTCCCAAGCTGCCCCGTCGTCTAATGGTAAGACTACGGACTCTGACTCCGTCAATTGAGGTTCGAATCCTCACGGGGCATCCATCCGCTGCAATGCGCATTGAACGACTGCATGGCTGACCCTGCAAGCAGCGCCGGCACAGACCCCTTCGCGGTCGATGCGCGCGCGGATGGCGAGGGCTTCCGCATCGAGGTAATGCGCGCAGGTCAGTTAGCTTCCTATGCAGTTCCGACAGCGACGCAGCAGGATTTCTCAGGCTTCTACCAGCAGCTTGCGCAGGACTTCGGCACGCGCAGGCCGCATGTCTTCGCGGACAGTGTCGAACATCCCGAACCGCGTCTAAAATGGCGGCCGCTCCTCACCGAGAACGTCCATCCGCAAATCCTCGTCGGCTATGGCGATCCGGCCGTGTTCAAGGACGGGAGCGGCTATTGGCTTGTCGCGACATCGAACGACGCGCCCGACGCATTTCCAATTCTCCATTCTGCCGACCTGAAGCATTGGGAGCCGCGCGGCTTCGTCTTCCCGGCCGGTCAGGAGCCCGCGTGGGCGGCGACGGGCCGCAACACGGCGGACTTCTGGGCACCCGAAATGGCCAGGGTCGGCGACGAATATTGGATCGCCTTCACTGCGCGGCAGGCGACCAATGCTCTCGCCATCGGACTGGCCCGAGCGCCCTCTCCTGCCGGGCCGTGGAGCGACAATGGCGCACCGCTGGTCACTGGAAAGCCCGTCAACACCACGGGCCTCGGCTACGATGCGGGCCTGCCGCAGCTGAGCGGCGGAGTGATCGACTCCCACCTCTTCATCGATGACGGCGGCGAGTGCTTCTTGTTCTGGAAGGACGACACGAACAGCATCTGGCCACGGCCGCTGGCAATGCTGCTGCGCCAGCACCCGGATCTGATCGAAAAGCTGTTCGCCAGCGAGACCGACCGCCGAACCGCAGCCTTCGCCGCCGCCATCGTGCCGTGGGCCAATATCCAACGGCCGATGGTGCGCTTCTTCCTGATGCAGCCGCTGATCGAGGCTGCGCTCGCCAATTGGACGCAGGTCCGCTCGGCCCTGGTCGAGTTCGGCCTTGCGGGCGCGATCCTCGAGGCGATGACGACTCCGATCCGCGCGCAGCGCATCGCCTCCGACGGACGCTCGCTGGTCGGTGAAGACCGGATCGTGCTGTGCAACGACCTCGACTGGGAGGGGCACCTCATCGAAGGGCCGTTCGTCACTCGGCAACAGGGCAGATACTGGCTGTTCTACGCCGGCAACGACTTCTCGACTCCATCGTACGGCATCGGGGTCGCCGTCGCCGACCATCCGCTCGGCCCCTACACCAAGCAGGGCGAGCCGCTGCTTCGATCCACCCGCGAATGGCTCGCGCCCGGGCACGCATCGGTCGCCCCGGGTCTCGACGGCGAGCCGCAGCTATTCTTCCATGCTTTCCACCCGGGCACCGGCGGCTACAACGCCTTTCGAGCCCTGCTGACCGTCGGCCTTAAGTTCAGCACGGACGCGGCGCAGGTCGTCGAGCTGCCGCCGGCTTAATTCACCCGGCTGACGTCGCCGCCGCCGCGCACCGCCATCGAGACCTGCGGATTGCCGAGATAGTGGATGTCGCCGCCGCCGTTCACTGCGGCCGAAAGGGTCGAGCGCGGACGGACGAAAATGTCGCCACCGCCATTCACCGCGGCCGCGACGTTCACGCCGTCGACGGCGCGAAGGTCGATCGTCCCGCCGCCGTTGATCGCGGCCGCGAGCTGGCGCTCGGGCGCGAATCCGCCCGCGGCTCGGATTGTGCCGCCACCGTGGATTGCGACGGCCGGCACGCGCGGGCTCTCGATGCGGATGCGCAGATCGTAATTGTGCGGGCAACGCTCGTTGCAGGCATCGATCTCGAGCCGGCCGTCGCGATCGACTCGAAAGCTGGTGTAGGCACTGCTCCCGGCAAGGATCGTTACACGCTGTGCCGGCCCGGGAACGAGCGTCACTTCGCCGCCGCCGCGCAGCTCGATCGAGCGGAAGGCAGGGACCGGGATCAGCTCGGTAGCAAGCACGGGGGCGGAAATTCCGAGAGCGAGAGCGAACAGCGGAATGATCGAACGCATGGCAAATATCCCTTCGAGCGGTTGCGCTACATATGTAGCGCTACAATTGCAGCGTGTCTAGCGCCAGCTTGCCGCGGGGCGTCGTCAGCGCCATTGCGGCGCGATGACTCAGCCGCTCACGATCATCGGCAGCTACGTCAGCCCCTATGTCCGCAAGGTGCTGGCGTGCATGAACCTCATAGGGCTGCCCTTCGAGGTCGACCCGATCACGCCTTTCTACGGCAATGAAGAATTCCGCCGCCTCAGCCCGCTCTGCCGCATCCCGGTGCTGATCGAGGGCGATTTCTCGTGCAGCGATTCGTCGGTGATCTGCGCCTATCTCGACGAGGCATACCCGGGCCACGCGCTGTTCCCCGCCAACCCGAAGGACCGCGCCCGCGCCCGCTGGCTCGAGGAGTTCGCCGACACGCGGCTCGGCGATGTGTTCATCTGGGGGCTGTTCTACCAGAAGGTCGTCCACCCCCTGGTGTGGGGCGAACCGGGCGATGCGGCCAGGATCGAAAAGTCGCTCGATCAGGACATCCCCGCGGCGCTCGACTACCTCGAACGCGAACTCCCAGGCGAAGGCTTC
>Ga0207657_10006039_pt1 | contig 12592 bp, 12 predicted proteins | sample KBSC33metaG_FD_184316 | JGI IMG/M metagenome (GOLD analysis project Ga0207657, IMG submission 184316) | Corn rhizosphere microbial communities from Kellogg Biological Station, Michigan, USA - KBS C3-3 metaG (SPAdes) (version 2) | ecosystem: Host-associated > Plants > Roots > Rhizosphere > Soil ...
ACCATGCTCGACGTGCTGCAGCTGGGCCTGTTGCTGGGCATCCTGGCCCGCCGCCGCCTGCTGCTCCGGTGCCTGCTCCGCCGGCGCCGGTTGCGTCGACGCAGCCTGCTCCTGCTTCTGCTGACCCGGCGCGCTCTCGTTGCCGTGACCGTTGCCGGCCACGGCCGCCCCGCTGAACGCCGCGGCCGCGAGCGCACATCCGCACGCGACTGCGACGCGCGTCGTGAAACGCCTCATCTCGTCACCTCGTTCTCGTTCGATTTGCCGAACCCGGAGGGGTCGGCTTCAAGAACGGGTTACGCGTTCAAAAAGATACGGGCGCTACGGAGAAACCGTGACAGCACGGCGTTGAAGCGGGTGCTTCACGCTTCCGAACGAGTATCGGCCCGCCCTCAGGCTCACCTTCCAGCTGACCGTGCCCCGGAACGCTGCGCCGGTCGAGCGCACGAGGCCCGGCCCCGAGAGGCGGAAGCCGTCGCTCGCCGAGCGGTCGCGCACGGTGATCACGGCCTTTCCCGCGGCGAGTCGGCCGGCCGGCCGGAGCGAGAACGCCGTACCGGGGCCGATCGACGCGGCAAGCCGCGCGGGCGCGGGCGAAGGTGCAGGAGCCGGCGGGGTGACGACCGTGCCGACCGTGAAGGTTCCCTTCATCTGCGAGGAGTGCGGGTCGCAGTTGAAGAAGTACGTCCCGTCGGTGAATGTGACCGTGAAGGACTTGTCGCCGATGAAGTCGACCTCGGTCGAGGCGTCGACACCCGGCCCGCTCAGGTGGAAGTTGTGGAAGCTGGAGTGGTCGTGCAGCGTCAGCGTGTACGTGCCGGGATCGAGGTGCGTCACCTTGTTCCCCGCGCCGTTGTCCAGCGTGATCGTGTACGCGTCGTTCAGCCCGACGTTGCCGACGAGGCCGGGAGTATCCGCGCGTGCGCTCCCCGCCGCGCCGAGGAGCGCCACGACGGCCGCCGCCAACATGAGCCTGACCCCCACGCCGCGGATACGGAAGCCCCGGGGGATCGGATTCCTCAAGTCCGCAGCACCGCCCCGAAGGCGTTCGCGAGGGCTTCGACGATCCGCTTGCGTACCGCGGTCGCCTCCTCGTCGGTCAGCGTGCGCTCGAGCGAGCCGAAGGCGAGACGGAACGCGAGCGACTTCTTGCCGTCGCCCACCTGCTCGCCGCGGTACTCGTCGAAGACGGCAGCCGACCGGAGCTCCTCGCCCGCGGCGGCCCGCAGCGCCGCGAGAAGCTCGCCGGCCGGCAGCGCCGCGTCGACGACGAACGCGAGGTCCTGGCGCACCTCGGGGTACGGGCTCACCGCCTCGAAGCCCACGGCCTCGGGCGTCCGCGCGGCGAGCGAGTCGAGATCGAGCTCGAAGGCTCCCCAGACGCCCTCCAGCAGCGTCGGGTGCAGCTCGCCGAACCATCCTTCCGCCGTGCGGGCGCTCTTGCCGGGATGGAGCAGCTGCTGCTCGCCACGCTCGACCGCCGGCTCGACGTGGAGCGCCGCGTAGAGCTGCTCGACTGCCCACTTCGCGTCGGCGACGCCGCCGTCGACGACGCCGGCGACGTGCCAGCGCTCGTCCGGCAGCGCGTCGCCCCCGCCACGATGAGTGCCGGCCCGATACGTGCGCGCGATCTCGAAGAGCGCGACCTCGGCAGCCCCGACGGCGAGGTTGCCCCGGACCGCGTCGACGAGGCTCGGCACGAGCATCGTGCGGAGCGCCGCAGCCTCGTGTGAGATCGGCTCGGGGAGGCGCACCTCGCCCTCGGCGGCGAAGCTCGAGGTGTACGCCTCGGAGTAGCCGCAGCCGGCGAGCACCTCCTCGACCCGGCGGCGGACGCGCTGCCACGACGTCAGCCGTCCGAACGTGACGTCGTGCTCGGGCAGCGTGAACGGGATCTCGTCCAGCACGAAGCGTGCGACCTCCTCCACGAGGTCGATCTCGCGCGTGACGTCGCGCGCACGCCACGTCGGCACCCGGTAGCCCGACCCCGTCTGCTCGAAGCCGACCTTGGCGAGGATCTCCGCCTGCCGCTCGGCAGGCACGTCGAGGCCGAGCACCCGGTTCGTCCGCTCGGGCCGAAGCGTCAGCGCCGCCGGGGCGGGCAGCTCCGCGCGAACGTCGGCTCCACCCGTCCAGCGCGCGCCCGCAAGCTCCACGATGAGCCGGGACGCGAGCGCCGCGGCCGGCCCCGCGAGGTAGGGGTCGACGCCCTTCTCCCAGCGGTTCGAGCCCTCGGTGCGGAGCGCGAGCCGCTCCGACGTGCGCAGGAGCGCGAGCGGCTCGAAGTTCGCAGCCTCGAGCAGCACGGACGTCGTGCGCTCGGACACCTCCGTCTCCTCGCCGCCCATGATCCCGGCGAGCGCGATCGCGCGGTCGGCGTCGGCGATCACGAGATCCGAGGGGTCGAGGGCACGCTCCGTCCCGTCGAGCGTGCGCAGCCGCTCTCCGCCGGCCGCGCGCCGGACGACGACCGCGCCGCCGTGCAGCGTCTCGTGGTCGAACGCGTGGAGGGGGTTGCCGAGCGCGAGCATGACGTAGTTCGTGACGTCGACGACGTTCGAGATCGAGCGGACACCGGCGGCGCGCAACCGCGCCTTCAGCCAGACGGGCGACGGGCCGATCGCGACCTCGCGGAAGAGCCGGCCGATGTAGCGCGGGCAGCCGCCGGGATCGTCGACACGGATCTCCACCGCCTCCTCCGCGCTGCGTGGAGGATCGCTCTCGTCGAGCGGCACGAGCTCGGCGTCGAAGAGCGCCGCGACCTCGCGCGCGATGCCGTAGATCGAGAGCAGGTCGACCCGGTTGCCCGTCGCCTCGATCTCGAGGACGTCGTCGGCGAGCGGCAGCACGTCGGCGAGCGGCGTGCCGGCCGCGAGCGCGTCGTCCAGCACCATGATCCCGTCGTGATCCGAGCCCAGGTCGACCTCGTCCTCGGCCAGGATCATTCCCTCCGAGACCTCGCCGCGGAGCTTGCGCCGGTCGAGGGTCAACCCGTTCGGCAGCGTCGCACCCGGGAGCGCGACGGCGACCTTCGCGCCCGCGCCGAAGTTCCACGCGCCGCAGACGATCTGGTACGGCCGGTCCTCGCCGACGTCGACCTTCGTGAGCTGCAGCCGGTCGGCGTTCGGGTGCTTGCCCGCCTCGAGCACGTGGCCGACGCGGAAGCGCGCCAGGTCGCCTCCATTCGCGGCCACAGAGACGCCGCGACACTCGATGCCGTTCACCTCGGCCGTCGAGATCGAGAGGCGCGCCGCGATCTGCTCCGCCGTCGCGTCCGTCCGCACGTACTCGCGGAGCCATGACATCGGAACCCGCACGTCAGAACTGCCTCAAGAACCTGAGGTCGTTGTCCCAGAAGGGGCGGATGCCGGGGATGCCGTGACGGAGCTGCGCCGTGCGCTCGATGCCCATCCCGAACGCGAAGCCGGTGTACTCCTCGGGCCCCCAGCCGACGAACTCGTAGAGATAGGGATCGACCATGCCCGAGCCGCCCATCTCGATCCAGCCGGAGTGCTTGCAGATCGAGCAGCCCGCGCCGCCGCAGTTGAAGCAGGAGACGTCGGGCTCCATCGACGGCTCGGTGAATGGGAAGTAGTGCGTGCGAAAGCGCACCTCGCGGTCGGGGCCGTAGAGCTCGCGCATGACGTAGCGCAGCGTCCCCTTGAGGTCGGCCATCGTGATCCCGTCGTCGATGACGAGGCCCTCGAACTGGTGGAAGATCGGAAAGTGCGTCGCGTCGATCGTGTCGCGCCGGTACACCCGCCCGATCGAGAGCATGTAGATCGGCGGGCGCTGTGCCTCCATCTTGTGGATCTGCGCCGGCGAGGTCTCGGTGCGCAGCAGCGTGTCGCCGGTGACGTAGAGCGACTGGCGCGGCGAGCGCGTCGGATGCGCAGCCGGGAAGCCGAGCGCGTCGAAGTTGTAGCGCACCGTCTCGACCTCGCGGCCGTCGACGATCTCGTAGCCGAGGCCGACGAAGATGTCCTCCACGTCGCGCCGCACCTGCGTCGACGGATGGAGCGACCCGCGCCGTCGCGGTCGCACCGAACCGAGGAGCTCCGCCGGAAGCGTCACGTCGACGACCTCCTCCGTCAGCTTCCGGTGCAGCTCCTCCGCCCGCACCTCCGCGAGCCGGTCCGCGATCGCCGTCTCGACGGCCTCGCGGATCGCGTTCAGCTTCATGCCGGTCTCGCGGTCGCGCACCTCCCGCAGCGCGAGCTTCAGCGGGCTGCTCCGCCCGAGGAAGGAAACGGAGACGGCCTCGACCTCGTCGGAGGTCGAGGCCCCGGTCAACGCCTCTCGAACGCTTTGCTCGTAGTTATCGGGCTCCCACTGCAACCCGGCGACTGTATCTCCCGTCGGCGCCGCGCGACGGGCCGCGCGCGAGCAGTATGTCGGCATGTCCGACTACGACTGCTTCGCCCGGGACTACGACGCCTGGTCGGCGCCGATGACCGAGGACGTCGGCTGGTACGTCGAGCTCGCGCGCGAGGCCGCCGAGCCGGTCGTCGAGCTCGCCGTCGGCAGCGGCCGCGTCGCGATCCCGATCGCACGCGAGACGGGCAAGCGGGTGATCGGCATCGACCGCTCGCCGGCGATGCTGGCGGTTGCGCGGGAGCGGGCGGCCGGCCTGCCTGTCGAGCTGCGCGAGGGCGACATGCGCGACTTCGAGCTCGACGAGCCGGTCGAGCTCGTCATCTGCCCCTTCCGCTCGCTCCTCCATCTGCCGACGTGGGCCGACAAGCGCCGTGTGTTCGAGCACGTCGCCGCGGCGCTCCGCCCGGGCGGCCGCTTCGCCTGGAATGCATTCGCGTTCAGCCCCTTGATCGCGGCGCGGCTCCACGACCGCCGCATCGAGGCCGCCGACGGGCTCTGGGAGGTGACGCATTACGTGCCGGCGGACAGCCGGCTCGAGCTGACCCGCGGGCGCGGCGACGAGGTCGTCGGCGTCCTGCGCGCCTGGTGGGTGACGAAGTCCGAGTGGGAAGGGCTCGTCGACGTCGCCGGCCTCGAAGTCGAAGCCCTCTACGGCGGCTTCGAGCGCGAGCCGTTCGACGACGAGTCGCTCGAGCAGGTCTGGGTCGCGCGGAAGCCGTGAGCTCCTACGACCCGATCGCCCGCCTCTACGACCCGTGGAGCACGGGCGTGATCGAGGACATCTCGTTCTACGTCGAGGAGGCGCTCGCCTCCGGGTCGCCCGTCGTCGAGCTCGGCGTCGGCACGGGCCGGATCGCAATTCCGACGGCGGCCGCCGGGATCGACGTGATCGGCGTCGACTCGTCGGCCGGCATGCTCGCCGTCTGCGCGGAGCGCGGCCGCGACGCCGGCCTCGCCGCGCGGCTCGACCTCCGGCTCGGCGACCTGCGGCGGCCGCCCGTCGACGAGCGGGTCGAGCTCGTGACCTGCCCGTTCCGGGCGTACCTCCATCTGGCGAGCGACGAGGAGCGCCTCGAGGCCCTCGCCGCCGCGCGGGGGCTGCTCCGGCCCGGCGGACGGTTGATCTTCGACGTCTTCCGGCCCTCGCAGGAGGACGTCGACGAGACGAACGGCCGCTGGATCGAGCGCGAGCCCGGCATCGACGAGCGCGCCGACTGGGACCTCGACCGGCAGACCCTCACGCTCTCGGTGCGCCGAGCGGACGAGCAGTCGACGATGACGCTCTGGTGGCTCGAGCCGGAGCGGTGGAACGCGCTCCTTGCCGAGGCCGGCTTCGAGGTCGACGCGTGCTACGGCTGGTTCGACCGCACGCCGTATGCCGGCGGCGAGGACACCGTCTGGATCGCGCACCGATGAGTTGCCGCAAATTGCGAAAATTTTTTTCGCAACTGCTCTTGCGCGGAGGCGGCCGAGTCAATAGCTTCCCCTTTGCAGCGAGCACGGAGCGCGACTAGGTCGAAACTTTGACCAAGCGGTTCTACGAAGAAGGGGCAACCCTGAGGCGGAAGGCCGGTTGGACGGAGTGGACGAAAGCGCCACCGGCTCGCTGAATTTTTTTTGAGCGACCCCGTACGGGGTCGCTCTCTTTTTCTCGCACCACTCCGCTTCACTGCGCTTTCCTGCTCGAAAAGAGGCGCGTGCTGCGCGCGCGGGGCTAGCGGCGGACGTTGATGTGCTGCGCCCGCGCAGGTCGGGCGCAGCGACGGCAACCTTGCCTCAGGCAGTCGTCCTTCGGCTCAGCTCGTACAGCGCGACCGTTCCGGCCATCGCGACGTTCAGCGACTCGGCGCCGCCGGTCAGCGGGATCGATGCGCGCACGTCGCAACGCTCCAGCACCTCGGGCGGCAGGCCCTCGCGCTCGGCGCCGAGCACGAAGACGACGTCGCCGTCGAGCTCGAGCTCCGGCAGCGGCGTGCCGCCGTGCGCGACGAGCGCGACGCGGCGCCCGGCCGGCTCGTCGAACGGAGCGAGCGGGACGCGGAAGACGGCGCCCATCGACGCCCGCATCGCCTTCGGGCCGGTCGGGTCGGCGCACCCCGCCGAGAGCGCGACGCCGGCGCCGAACGCGTCCGCCGAACGCACGAGCGTGCCCACGTTCCCGGGGTCGGCGACCTGCCAGAGGGCGAGCGTCACCGGCCGCACGCCGCGCGGCAGGTCGGCGCGGCGGTACACCGCCACGACGCGCGGCGGGTGCGCGAGTGACGAGACCTCGCCGAGGAGGGCCGGCTCGACGTCCTTGCCCGCGACGAGCAGGTCGACCGGCTCGAGCGCAGCGGCGGCCTCGACGAGGTCCTCGCCTTCCGCGACGAGCAGCTCGAGCTTGTCGCGCCAGCGCCGGTCACGGAGCCTCCAGACAGTACGAGCGATGCATTGCCCCGAGCGGCAGGGCCTGCCGAGTCGCCCGCAGCGACCGTCGGCTAGCAAGCAGCGCGCCATGGACTCCGACGCTACCTGGGCGGGGCGCAAGGACGCTCGCGCGCGCATCGCCCGCGACGTGTGGGTCGCGGTCACATCCGCAGGTGGCGTTTAGGGTGGCGGCGGAGGCCACCATCGGATCGTCAAACGGAGGGTTCGTGACCGACGCACCTGCTTTCGACCCCGCTGCGTACAAGGCGACGACGCGCGAGCAGTGGCAGCGCGCGGCGGAGGCCTGGCACCGGTGGGGCCCGACGCTCGAGGAGTGGCTGGGCGAGGCGACAACGGCGATGCTCGACGCAACCCGCGTCGCGGCCGGGTCGCGCGTGCTCGACGTCGCCGCGGGCGCGGGCGGCCAGACGATCGCCGCCGCGCACCGCGCCGGCCCGTCCGGTGCCGTGGTCGCGACCGACATCTCCCCGAACATCCTCGAGTTTGCAGCTGCCGCGGCCGCGGCGGCGGGGCTCTCGAACGTCGAGACGCGCGTCGCCGACGGCGAGCAGCCGGGCGCCGAGCCGGGCGCCTACGACGCCGTCATCTCCCGGGTGGGCCTCATCTACTTCCCCGACCGCCAGGCGGCACTCGCCGCGATGCGCGACGCCCTGCGGCCGGGCGGAAGGATAGGGGCGATCGTCTACTCGACCCCGGATCGCAACGAGTTCTTCTCCGTTCCCGTCTCGATCATCCGGCGCCGCGCCCAGCTGCCGCCGCCCCCGCCCGGCGCTCCCGGGCCGTTCAGCCTCGGCGCCCCGGGCGCGATCGAGAAGGAGCTCGAGCGGGCCGGCTTCCGCGACGTCGTGGCGACCCGCATCGAGGCGCCGCTGCGGCTTCCGGCAGTCGCAGACTACGTCCGCTTCGCACGGGAGTCCTTCGGCGCCCTTCACCAGATGCTCGCCGGGCTCCCGCCTGACGAGCAGGACGACGTGTGGCAGGAGATCGCCCGGGAGCTCTCGCGCTTCGACGGGCCCTCCGGGTTCGTCGGGCCCTGCGAGCTGGTCGTCGCGGCCGGCACTCGCTAGGCCGGCAGGGCGGGCCGAGCCGGGATCCTCGGCAGCCGCCCTCGTTCAGGCGCGTGCGCTCAGACGGGCGCTGAGAGCGCTGTCTTGGCCTGCTCGGCGATCGCCGTGAAGGCGGCCGGATCGTTCACCGCGAGATCCGCCAGGATCTTGCGATCGAGCTCGATCCCGGCCTTGCCGCAGCCGTTGATGAACTGGTTGTACGAGAGCCCGTTCGCGCGGGCGGCCGCGTTGATCCGCGTGATCCAGAGCTGCCGGAACGTGCGCTTCTTGACCTTCCGGTCGCGGTAGGCGTAGACGAGCGAGCGCTCGACCTGCTCCTTCGCGTACCGGTAGTGGCTGTGCTTCCAGCCCCAGTAGCCCTTCGCCTGCTCGAGGACGGCCCGGCGCTTCTTCTGCGCGTGGACGGAACGCTTGACCCTCGGCATTACTTGATCCTCAACATCTGCTTCAGGGCCTTGTAGTCCGACCTGGCCAGCTCGATCGACCTACCGAACTTCCGCTTCTTCTTCGACGACTTGTGCTCCAGGTTGTGGCTGCGCATCGTCGGGCGGCGCATGATCTTGCCCGTCCCCGTCACCTGGAAGCGCTTCTTCGCCGCGCTCCGTGTTTTCGTCTTCGGCATCTCGTCTCACTCCTGCGTTTTTCGTCGGGCCCAGCAACATCACCATGTTCCGGCCGTCGAGGAGGGGCTGCGACTCGATCTGCCCGATCTCCTTCACGTCCTCGGCGAGGCGGAGGAGCAGATCGCGGCCCCGCTCCGGATGGGTCGTCTCGCGACCCCGGAACATGATCGTGACCTTCACCTTCGCACGCTGGTTCAGGAACCTAACTACGTGACCCTTCTTGGTGTTGTAGTCGTGCACGCCGATCTTCGGGCGGAGCTTGATCTCCTTGACCTGGATCTGACTCTGGTGCTTGCGAGCCTGCTTCCGCTTTTGCTCTTCTTCGTACTTGTACTTGCCGTAGTCCATGACCTTCGCGACCGGCGGGTCGGCCTGGGCTGCAACCTCGACGAGGTCGAGATTCTTGCCGTAGGCGTACTCGCGGGCTTCGTCGGTGGACTTGATTCCTAGCTGGGCCCCGTCGTCGTCGATCAGGCGGACGTTCGGGACGCGGATCGCGTCGTTGATGCGCGTCGTGTCCCGGTTGACGGGGCGGGAATGCTCGATCGGCCGGCGTCTGGGCCTCAAAGGCAAATCACCAAGTTGGGCTTACTCCTCCTCGAAGTCGGGTGTGGAACACAGAAAAGCCGCTGCACGCAGCGGCCCGCTCCAACGGAATCTCTCGACTCGGTTGAACCCCGCACAGCTCGCGCCGAGGAGGTGAGGAACGGGTCCGCTCCTGCTTTTCAGGAATCAAGCGTAGCAAGCTTTGCGAGGAAATCGGCCAGCGATTCCTCGCTCTGGCCGCCGCCCCGCTCGCGGATCGCGAGGCTCTCCTCGCTCTCACGGTCGCCGAAGACGATCGTGAACGGGATCTTCTCGAGCTCCGCGGCCCGGATCCGCTTGCCGATCGTCTCCTGCGGCTCGCCGACGTCGACGCGGTAGCCGGCCGCGCGCAGCCGCTCGACGATCGCGGTTCCCGCCTCGAGGTGTGCCTCCCCCACCGGCAGCAGCCGGATCTGTACGGGGGCGAGCCAGAACGGGAAGGCGCCGCCGTAGTGCTCGATCAGGATCCCGATGAAGCGCTCGAAGGAGCCGAAGAGCGCTCGGTGGATGACGAAGACCGGGTGCTCGGTGTTGTCGGCGCCCATATAGGTGAGGCCGAAGCGCTGCGGCATCTGCCGGTCGAGCTGGATCGTCCCGAGCTGCCACGACCGGCCGAGGACGTCGGTGATGTGGAGATCGATCTTCGGGCCGTAGAAAGAGCCTTCCCCCGCGCCGAGCACGTAGTCGATTCCGTTCCGCTTCAGCGCGGACTCGAGCTCGCCTTCGGAGGAGTCCCACTCCTCGTCGCTACCGAGCTTGTCGTCGGGGCGCGTCGAGAACTCGGCCCGAGGCTCGAGGCCGAAGCGGCCCATGAGGTAGCGGAGGAAGTCGATGCAGCCGTCGAGCTCGCCCGGGATCTGCTCGCGCGTGCAGAAGATGTGCGCGTCGTCCTGCGTCACGTGGCGGACCCGGGTCAGCCCGTGCAGTGCTCCCGCGAGCTCGTTTCGGTGCAGCGGAGCCGCCTCGGCGTAGCGCAGCGGCAGCTCGCGATAGCTGCGGAGCGTCTCGCCGAAGAGCAGCATGTGGCCCGGGCAGTTCATCGGCTTGATCCCGTAGACCTGACCGTCTTCGAGCGGGATCAGGAACATGTTCTCCCGGAACTTCTCCCAGTGGCCCGACGTCACCCAGAGCGCCTTGTCGTAGATGAGCGGAGTCTTCACCTCGAGATAGCCGCGCCGCGCGTTCTCGCGGCGACGCAATGCCTCGAGCTCGCTCCAGATCACCATCCCCTTCGGATGCCAGAACGGCGACCCCGGGGAATGCTCGTCGAAGTGGAAGAGATCGAGCTGCGCGCCGAGCCGCCGGTGGTCGCGCTTGCGCGCTTCCTCGAGCCGCTCGAGGTACGCGTCGAGATCCTCCTGCCGGTAGAACGCGGTCCCGTAGATGCGCGTGAGCTGGGGCTTCGTCGAGTCGCCGCGCCAGTACGCGCCCGCGAGCCCGGTCAGCTTGAACGCCCTGATCGGCTTCGAGTTCTGGAGGTGCGGCCCGCGACACAGGTCGGTGAAGTCGCCCTGCGTGTACAGGGTGATGTCGCCGTCCGCGGTGTCGACGAGCTCGACCTTGTATTGCTCGCCCTCGGCGAGGAAGCGTGCCTTCGCGTCGTCGCGGGAGATCTCCCCGCGGGTCCATTCGCGCCCTTCCTTCAGCTCCCGCGCGACCTCCGCCTCGATCTTCTCGAGGTCCTCCTCGCGCAGCGGCTCGGGGAAGTCGAAGTCGTAGTAGAAGCCGTTCTCGATCGGCGGGCCGATCGCGATCTTCACGCCCGGGTAGAGGCGCCGCACCGCTTCAGCGAGCAGGTGCGCCGACGAGTGGCGGAGCACGGCAAGGGCGTCGGGGTCCGCGACGTCGCGCGTCGTCAGGAGCTGGATCGGCCGGCCGTCCTCGAGCGGCAACCGCAGATCCTGCACCGACCCGTTCACGCGCACGAGGACGGCCTGCTCCGCGAGCTTCGGTCCGATCGCACGCGCCGCGTCGAGGCCGGTGGCGCCGTCGGGAAGTTCAAGCTCGGTGCTGTCGGGCAGGACGACCTTCATGCCGGAACAGAATACGGAACACCCGCGCGAGGACGACCGCAACGAAGAGGTCGACGAGTCGCCGGTGCCGGATCCGGAGGAGTCGGATTCCGACGCCGAGGACGTTCCGACCGCGGACTAGCGAAGTTCCATGAGGACCCACGGTGCCGTGTGCTCGTCGTCGGCACCGTGGTGCGACACGGCGACGAAGCCGGCCTTGCTCCACGCGTGCACCGCCCGCTCGTTCCAGACGTACGGGTCGACCGTGACTCTCGCCCAGCCGTGCTCGTCGAGGAGGTGCCGCGCCATCGCACGCGCGGCGTCGGGCCCGAGCCCGCGTCCGCGCGCGGACGGAACTAGGAACAGGTCGAGCCCCGTCGAGTGCACCTGGAGGTAGCCCACCGGCTCGCCGCCGGCGAGCACGACGAAGGGCGCGGCGTCGTCGCGCGCGAGCCGCGCGAGCATCTCGTCCCGGGTGAAGGTCTCGTCGTCCCAGTACCGCGCAACCTCCGGGTCGGCGTGCCAGGCGACGAGGAGGTCCGCGTCGGCGGCGCCGGCCGGACGGAGCGTCGTGCGCTCGCCGTGGACGGCGTTTTCGAAGCTCTCACGGTGGAACGCTGCGCTCAACCGCTTCCCATGGAGGTATCGATGCCTGGCAAGAGGCCCAGCGTCAAGAACGAGAAGCAGTACGAGGCCCTGAAGGACAAGGGCATGTCGAAGGAGCGCGCCGCGAAGATCTCCAACTCGCCCGGCGCGTCGAGTCGTGGAGGCAAGAAGTCCGGCTCGTCGAGCTCGTCTCGCAGCAACGCGTCGCAGGGTGGAACGACGGCGCAGAAGAAGGCCGCCGGCCGCAAGGGCGGCAAGGCGACCGCGCGCAAGAGCTGACCCGCATCGTCATGGAACGGAGGCGTGCGCTGCGCGTCTCCGTTCCGCGGCGTCGCGCACCGCGCGAAGCGCAAGCAGAGTGCAATCCGCAAACGACACGCACCATGTTTGTCGTTTGCATTACGCGAATGCGGGAAGTTAGCCAAGCTGAGAACACAACGCAGTCATTGACATCGACTCTTCGCGACATCACGATGTCGCGAACAGGAAGTCGTAGAGTGGATCTTCGAGTAGGAAAGACGCAGTACAGGATGAATGTCATCCGAGGCAACGCGCATACTGCGCATGTCGTTGCCAGAAACGCTCTCACCTAGGAGGAGCACGAATGGCAAGAGCACGCAGAAAGGCCTCGAGCACGCGCTCGAGTGGCGGCACCACACGCCGCAAGACCGCGTCGCGCTCGACTGGCACGCGCCGTACGACCACCCGTTCGACCGCTGCGCGCAAGAAGACGGCGTCGCGCTCGACGGGCCGGAAGAAGACGGCGTCGCGCTCGACCGGTCGGAAGAAGACCGCGTCGCGCTCGACGGGCCGCAAGAAGACAGCGTCCCGCTCGACCGGTCGGAAGAAGACCGCGTCGCGCTCGACGGGCCGCAAGAAGACAGCGTCCCGCTCG
>Ga0207657_10006040_pt1 | contig 12592 bp, 14 predicted proteins | sample KBSC33metaG_FD_184316 | JGI IMG/M metagenome (GOLD analysis project Ga0207657, IMG submission 184316) | Corn rhizosphere microbial communities from Kellogg Biological Station, Michigan, USA - KBS C3-3 metaG (SPAdes) (version 2) | ecosystem: Host-associated > Plants > Roots > Rhizosphere > Soil ...
CGCAGCACGCCGACGCGGCCGCCGAGGCTGACGCGCTCGCCCACCCGAAGCTCGCGCGCAGGACTGCTCTTCACAGACTCGTTCATCTCGTATGTCTCCCCCCTTATCTGGGTAGAGGCATACGGCCGGCCGATCCTTTCGCCGGCGCTACGGGATCGGCACGGTGACTGTCACGATCGGCGTCGTCACCGTCGCTGTCGTGACCGTGGGAATGGTCACCGTTACGGTCGCGACCGGGGTGCTGACGGTGACCGCCGGGGGTGTCGTCGGGATCGGCAGCCCCGGCACGGGGACGGCGGTCGTCACCCGTACGGTCGAGGGTGACGGTGACGGCGACGACGTTGCAGCGGTCGTCGGCGAGGGGACGGACGCCGGCGTGGCGGCTTCGCCAGACTCTGGCGTCGAGGCAGGAGCCGCGGTCACTCTCGAGCGATCGGCCGCCCTGTGGTGGTGACGAGCGGAGTGAACCGCGAGAGTGTTGGCGGGCGCATGCGCCTGCGCCACCGGCGCGGCCGCGGCCGCCGCTTCGGTCGCGACCGGAGGGGCGACTGCCCGCGCGGCGACGATCCCGGTCGTCGCGAGCCCGGCCGCGACGAGGACCGTCGCTGCGCTCTTCGCAACCGCCACCTGCGGCATGCCGAGCCGCCTCACCCAACGCCACAGCCCGAAACCGGCTGCTGTGAGACCGAGCGTCTGACGGAGCCGCCGTCGGCCGCGGTGCAGGAGCATCGTCACCGCGTTGATCGACGTGCCCATCTGCTCCGCGGTCTCGCCGTACGAGAGGCCGAGCATGTCCCGGTACACCACCGCCGTGCGTTGCTCTCTCGGCAGGCTCTCGAGTGCCGCATTGATCTCGGGTACACCCGACGCCTCTTGCACGGCGTACTCCTCGAGCGGTTCGGCATTCAGGCGCCGTCGCCGGAGGCGGCGGCCGGCGTTGAGCGCGATTGCGGCGAGCCACGCGCGCGGGTTGCGGGGGATCGTGCCGCGCTCGAGGGCGCACTGCGCATCGAGAAAGGCCGTCTGCACCGCGTCCTCGGCATCGTGACGGTCGTGGAGCTCGCGCTCCACGAGTCGCACGAGGCCGGCGCGGTGGTCTCGATACAGCCGCTCGATCTCGGGCGCCACGCCCCGGTAGTTCCCGGAGGGCGCGCGAAACGAACCCCTTGAGAACTTTGCGCGAAGCGCCTATGGTCAGAGCACGGTCGTCACCAAGTGTCGGAGGGTCGGATGAGGATCGTCGGCTTGGTGGCCGGGCTGGCCGCGGCGGCGGCGATCGGCTACGTCGTCGGGAGGGAGACCGGCGGCTCCGCCGCGTCGTCGCCGGCGACAACCGCAGCCGGCCCGCGGCTGGAGGCGCCGCGTTCGACCGGGGCCGCCGCCGGCGCCGAGTACGGCTTCACGGGCGGCTGCGGCGTCGAGCGGCACGATGTCAAGGACCTGCTCGACGGCTTCGTCCCCGGCACGCCCAAGGACTCCTCGGTGGCCGAGCTGAGGGCGCTACCGGTGCCGCCGGACGCGGAGAAGGGCCGCACGCCGGCGGAGCGCGTCGTCTACCGGGTCCAGGCGCTCGCGCTGGCCGACAAGATCGAGGCGGACTCCGACGTGCACCTCGCGCTCGCCGATCCCGCCGACCCGAAGGCGACGATGATCGCCGAGTTCCCGGCGGCGTCCTGTCTCGCCCAGTCGACGGAGGCACCGGAGCTCGAGGCGGCGCGCGCGGACCTGGTGGCGGCGTTCGGAGGCCCACCCACGAGCTCGAGGTACCACGACCTGAGCCCGCCGCCCTGTGTCACGCTGACCGGCGTCGCGTTCTTCGACCGGATCCACCGCCAGCGCGGCGTCGCCCCGAACGGGATCGAGCTGCATCCCGTGCTGGCCTTCCAGGCGGGCTGCGATGTGCCGTCACCGCCGCCGACGACGACGAGCACGCGGCCCGGGACGACGCCCGAGCCTCCCGACACGACGCCCGTCACGACCGTCCCTCTGACGGTCAGCGGCGGCAGCGGCTGCGACCGCTACCCGGGCCGCCACTGGTACCGGCACAGCTTCCACCAGGAGTGCCGGAGCTACTACTTCACGACCCCGTAGCGGGTCTTGAACCTGTCCGCGGGTTCCCTTAGCCTCTCGACGGGGTCTATCGAACTGGAGGGAAGCCTTGAACACGTACCACTACGTCCTCTACGTCCATCTGCTCGCGCTCTTCGTCGGCATCGGCGCGGGGTCGGTGCTGCTCGCCTGCCTCCTGCAACTGCGGACAGCTCGCACGGTCGAGCAGGCGGCGCCGTGGGGAATCATGGCCGGCAAGGTCGGGAAGCTGTTTCCCGTCGCGATCCTCGGCCTCTTCGGCACCGGCCTCTATCTGGCCACCGAGGACACGTTCCCGTGGTCGATGAGCACGGGCTGGGTCGATGTCGGGATCGCCGCGCTCGTCGTGCTCACGGTGCAGGGCGCGGGCATCGCCGAGCGCACCGGGCACAAGCTCGGGGCGGCGCTGATGGCGAACGGCCCCGGCCCTCTCGGCCCGGAGGCGCGGCGCATGACCCTCCATCCCGGTCTCTGGGTGGTCGAGTTCTCGAACCTCGGGATCGTCTTCGGCGTCGTCTGGAACATGACCCAGAAGCCGGGCCTGGGGGAGTCGATCGCCGCGGTGGTCATCGGCTACGCCGTCGGCGCGGTGCTCGCGCTCCTGATCACGCGCTCCGCGCAGGAGGAGCTGGGCGCGGCGACCGAGACCGCCGGCTAACAGATTCCTTAGAGAACTAGGCGCAATCGCGTCAGTCACGTCCACCCCTCCCGCGCGCAACCTGGAGGGGTGGACGAGCTTGACATCCAGTTCAGCGAGATCGTGCTCTTCGAGCTGCCGAGCTTCGAGGCGGCACAGGCCTTCCGCGTCCGCCTGCGGCCGCGCTGGCCCGGCTGGTCGCACGACGACGAGGGGCTCTGGCTCTTCGCAGCCGAGCTCGGTGACGAGCCGGACGGCCTCCCGCTGATGCTGCGCGAGGCCCAGGAGCTGATCGCCGATCTCGACCTTCTGGCGATCGTCTTCGTGCTCGACGGCCGCTCGTACGTGCTCCCCGCGGCGGAGCCCGTGTACGAGCGCGCCGAGAAGCAAGCTGCCTGACGCCTAGAGCCAGCGCCGGCGTCGGCTGAGCCTGCGGCCGAGCTCGAGCAGCCACGAGTCGGCGGGAACGAGGAGGCCGCGGCCGGCGAAGCCGACCATCCGGTCGAGCGCGAGGAGGTACTCGCCGGCGAGCGACGGCTCGTCCCCGAGCGCCCAGAGCGCCTGGGCGTTCGTCCACGCTGCGTCGCGCGCGCGGTCGACGTCCCACATGGCGACCACGTCGTCGATGCGCCGGAACCGGTGGACGAGCCGGTCGACCCAGGCGAGCCAGCCGGTCAGGTACGAGCTCTTGACCCGCCGCTCGACCTGGGCGAGCAGGGCGTCCACCCGCTCGAAGTCCGCGTGCTCCGGCGAGCCCTCTCCGAGGTCGAGCCCGAGCTCGCGGCAGGTCGCGACCAGTGCCACGGGCAGGTCACGGTTGATGTGGGCATTCATCCCGGCGAGCGCGAACTGGAGCGGCGCTATGCCCCGGTGCGAGCGCGAGGCGAACAGGGGCACCCACGCCGACGGCGCCCGGGCGGGATCCTCGCCGTACGACTCGAGCGCCGAGAAGAAGAGATCCGCGAAGCGGACGTCGAGCGTCTGGACGAAACGAGGGTCGGCCATGCCCTCACCGGCCAGCTCGGCGGCGACACCCTCGGTCACCTCGCGGTAGAGGCGGGCGAAGCAGGCCACGCCGTCGGAGCCAGGTGCCGAGGCCTCGATCGTCCTCAGGCGATCGATCACGGCGGCGAGGTGCGGCGGCGGCTCCGAAGCCTTGACGGCGCTCACGGGCGGCGTCACCATAACGGCAAGGACGTCCCGTCCTCTGCGGCAGTACGGGCCGATCGTGAGTCGCAAGCAGAGGAGGGGGGATGCTCGGAAACCTCTACAGCTCGGTGACGGAGTGGGTCGACCGCCGGATCGGCTGGGACAAGCTGCCCTGGCCGCTGGGCATGCTCGTCGTGCTCGGGCTGCGCTTCCGGTTGCGGGCGAAGAATCTCTACGACTCCGGCCGCGGGGTGCTGGACGTGCCGCCCTCCGGCGACGAGTGGCACGTCGACCATCTGACTGCGCGCACGATCGACGGGACGTACAACGATCTCGAGGATCCCTTGATGGGGAGCCTCGGTAGCCGCTTCGGCCGGAACGTCCCGCTCGACCACGCCTATCCGGAGGCCGACGACCGCCTGCTCGAGCCCAACCCGCGCCGCGTCAGCCTCGAGCTCCTGACCCGCAAGGAGTTCATCCCGGCGACGACGCTCAACCTGCTCGCCGGCGCCTGGATCCAGTTCGAGGTGCACGACTGGTTCAGCCACGGCCAGAACGAGACCGAGAGCCCGTGGCGGATCGAGCTCGCGGCAGACGACCCATGGCCGCAGCACCCGATGGAGATCCAGCGGACGCGCCGGGACCCGAGCGCGAATCCGTCCGGCCCGCCGACCTTCGTCACGGCGGACACGCACTGGTGGGACGGCTCGCAGATCTACGGCAGCGATCCCGCCTTCGCGCGCGCGATCCGCAGCGGCGAGGGGGGCCGGTTGCGCATCACGCCACAGGGTCTGCTGCCCGAGGACGTCGAAGCCCACGTCGATCTGCGCGGCGTCGCGGGCAACTTCTGGGTCGGCCTCGCGCTGCTGCACGCCCTCTTCATGCTCGAGCACAACGCGATCTGCGAGCGCCTGCAGGCCGAGTACCCGGAGCTCGACGACCAGGCGCTCTACGAGAAGGCGCGCCTCGTCAACGCCGCGCTGATGGCGAAGATCCACACGATCGACTGGACGCCGGCGATCATCGCCCACCCGACCACCGTGCGCGCCCTGCGCGCGAACTGGTTCGGCATCCTCGGCGAGCGCTTCGACAGGACCTTCGGCCGGCGCACGCGCAACGAGTTCTTCCACGGCATCCCCGGGTCGAAGAAGCATCTCTTCGGCGTCCCGTACGCGCTGACCGAGGAGTTCGTCGGGGTCTACCGGATGCACCCGCTGATCCCGGACGACTACACGTTCTACTCGCTCGCCGACGACCGTGTGCTCCAGGAGCGGACCTTCGACGAGGTGAACGCCCTGCACGTCCGCGAGTGCCTCGAACAGGTCTCGCTCGCCGACGCCCTGTACTCCTTCGGCGTCGCGCATCCGGGAGCGATCAGCCTCCACAACTACCCGCGCTCCCTGCAGCGCTTCAACCGGCCCGACGGCGAGCTGCTCGACCTGGCGTCGATCGACATCGTCCGCACGCGGGAGCGAGGCGTGCCGCGCTACAACGAGTTCCGGCGCCTGTTCCACCTCGAGGCGCCGAAGACGTTCGAGCAGATGACCGGCGGCGACACCGCACTGGCGGCGGAGCTGCAGCGCGTCTACGGCGACGTGGAGCGGGTCGATCTGATGGTCGGGCTCTTCGCGGAGCCGAAGCCGGAGGGATTCGGCTTCAGCGACACGGCCTTCCGCGTCTTCATCCTGATGGCCTCGCGCCGTCTCGAGGCGGATCGGTTCTTCACCGACGACTACCGGCCGGAGGTCTACACGCAGGCCGGCATCGACTGGGTCGAGTCGAACAGCATGCGCGACGTGCTCCTTCGCCACTGCCCCGAGCTCGCGCCGTCGCTCGAAGGGGTCGCGAACCCGTTCGCGCCCTGGAAGCGCGTATCGGTGTCCGCCCCGGCACCGAGCCCGGCCGCGACCGTCACCGCATGAAGGAGCTTGCACCCGGCGTCTACAGCCTCGGCCACGGCAAAGGCGGCCATGTCCACGCGTTCCTGCTCGGGACGGGCGGCGAGCTCTCGCTCGTCGACACGCTTTTCGAGGGGGACGCACGCCTCGTCCTCGAGGCGCTGCACCGCCTGGGACGCTCTCCCTGCGACCTCAAGCGGATCGCGCTCACGCACGCCCATCGCTCGCATCTCGGCGGCCTCGCGGAGCTCAAGCGCGCCTCGGGCGCGACCGTCTACGCCCATCGCTGGGAGGCCGACATCGTCGCCGGCGAGCGCCGCGCGCAGGCCGTGTCGATCGTCCCGCACCAGTCGATCAGGCTGCTCCCGTTCCAGCTCGGCCTCTGGCTCAACCGTCCCAGGCACACGCCGTGCCCGGTCGACGAGCTGCTCGACGAGGGGGACGCGTTCGGGCCGCTGCAGGTCATGTACTCGCCGGGGCACTCCCCCGGCCACCTGGCGTTCTGGTGGCCCGAGCGCCGCTTCCTCATCGCCGGCGACGGGATCGCGACCTGGCCCAACCTCTGCGCGGGGTGGAAGGTCTTCAACCTCAACCACGTGCAGCACAAGGCGTCCCTCGCGCGGCTGGCGACCCTCGATCCACTGACGGTCGGCGTCGGGCACGGCGAGCCCATCACCGAGAGCGCCGCCGATCGCGTCCAGCAGCTCGCCGAGGGCTACTGAAGCGTCGTGGAGCGCAGCGTGTCGGCGATCACGCGCGCGTAGATCGTGCACCCGTACGGCCACGGGTGGGTGCCGTCCTGGAGCATCTTGCTCGTCGAGTGGCCGTACCAGTCGGCGAGGTGCGCAGCCCGCCAGCCCTGGAGCCAGGTGACGAGCGCGTGATTGGACTCGTCCTGCCAGCTCGTGTCGTTACGGACGTTGACGACGACGATGCGCGGGATCCCGTGCAGCGCGTGCCGTAGCCGCAGGAGGTCGTGGTACCAGAGCGGGCCGTTGTTCCCGACCTGGATCACGACGATCTTCGTCAGCTTGTGGTGCCGGCGCAACCGCTGGAGGTCGTCGACCGTGTCCTCGATCTGGCGGCCGACGGTCGCGTCGACCTTGACGCGGTGCCGGAGCGCCGTCCGTAGCTGGGAGGAACAGCCGAGCATCACCGAGTCCCCGAGCGCGAGGATCCGGCCCTTGGGGAGGGAGGCGAGCTTCGTCTGCTTGTGGACGGCGGGCCGCACGACAGGTTGCGTGCTCGTGTCGGGCCGGTGCGTGCCGGCGTTCGCCCGCGGTGCGTTCACATAGGGGCCGACCGGGTTCAGGGCGGAGGGAGTGAAGAAGAGGATCGCGAACGCCGCGACCAGGACGAGCGCGCCGGCGCCGACGACCTCGAGCCGGAAGCGGCGGGAGTACTGCGCCAGCCAACGCTGCAGGTGACCTCTCCGGATCGGCTCCTCGACGAAACGGAACGAGAGCGCCGCGGCCGCGACGACGAGGGCTGCCTCCCCGAGCACCACGCCCGGGCTCGGCCGCGCGTTCACGCCCGCGACGAGCACGACGATCGGCCAGTGCCAGAGATAGATCCCGTAGCTGCGTTCGCCCACCCAGCGCAGCGGCGCGATCCCGAGCGCCTCGCCGAGCCCCGTTCCGGGATGCGCAACGGCGGCGATCAGGACGACGAAACAGAACGCGGCGGCGAGATCGCCGCCCTGCCAGAGCGTCGGGTCGTACTCGTGTATCTGCAGGAAGAGCAGGACGCTCCCGACGAGCGCTGCGACGCCGAACAGCTCGAGCAGCGGCACCGCGCTCCGCATCCGCTCGACATAGGGCCAGACCAGCGCGAGCAGGATCCCGATCAGCAGCAGGAACGCGCGCGTGTCGGTCCCGTTCCAGACGCGCGTGGGATCGTTCGGGTTGTAGAGGATCCACATCAGCGCGGCGGAGGCGGCGATGCCCGCGATCACGAGCATCGGCAGCCGCTTGCGGCCGACGAGCACCAGCCCGGGCACGAGCAGCAGCGGCCAGACGATGTAGAACTGCTCCTCGATCGCGAGCGACCACGTGTGCTTCAGCAGCGACGGATTGCCCACCCGGTTGAAGTACGAGTGGTTCGCGATGATCTCGTGCCAGTTGGTGTAGTAGAGGAGGGAGCTGACCGCGTCGCTACGCGTGTGGGCAAGGTCCTGGCGGGCGAAGATCGAGGCGAGGATCAGCGCTCCGAGGACAACGACGACGAGGGCCGGGAGGAGGCGCCGTGCACGGCGCAGCCAGAAGCGGCGCAGGTCGATGCGATTCCGCGCCTCCCACTCGACGAGCAGCAGCGACGTGATGAGGTAACCGCTGAGGACGAAGAAGAGGTCGACGCCGAGGAACCCACCGGGCAGCCAGTCGATCCGCGCGTGGTAGAGGAAGACGGCCGCGACCGCGAGCGCGCGCAGGCCGTCAAGGCCCGGGCGGTAGGCGATGTGCGGTGCATTGGCGACTGGCTTCGGCATTACCGGCAGGCAGCTTAGGGTCCGTTTCGGCGGGTCGCCAGGGCGGATTCGACGAGTTCCGTCAGGCATTCCGCCGGCTCGGACAGCGCTCGCTCGGGACCGTAGCTCGCCACGAGCGAAAGCGCGTAGATCGGGCTCTCCGGCGTCACGTCTCCCGCGACCACGAGCGCCTCGATTCCTGCGGCCTGAGCGCGCTGGAGGACGCGGCCGACGACCTTGCCGGTGGTCGAGGTCGCGTCGACCAGGCCCTCGCCGGTCACGACGAGATCCGCCGCCGCGAGCTGCTCCCGGAGCCCGACCCGCTCGGCGACGAGGTCGAAGCCGGGGACGAGGCGCGCGCCGATCGCCGCGAGACCCCCCGCGAGCCCTCCGGCCGCGCCCGAGCCGGGCAGGTCGGGGACGACGAGCTGCGCCAGCCGCTCGCGCAGGATCCGCACCTGTTCCGGCGTCGCTCCCTTCTGCGGCGCGAACACATCGGCGGCTTCGAGGAAGCGCGCGTCCACGTCGCACGCGACCTCGAGCGGGACGAGGAGCGGGTGCGGCACGGCCTCGGTGGCGCCCGCCCCGCCGTCGGTCGAAGCGACACCGCCGACGGCCACGACGATCCGCTCGGCACCGTCGGCGACCGCCGCCGCGATGAGCTCCCCGACCCCGCGGCTCGTCGCGCGCAACGGGTCGTTGCCTTCCCGCCCGCCGGCGAGCGTGAGCCCGCACGCCTGCGCGGCCTCGATCAGCGCCGTGCCGTCCTCCTCGAGCCGCCACGCCGCTTCGACCGGCTCGCCCAGAGGGCCGCTCACGAGCGTCCGCCGGTTCCCGCCGCCGAGCACGTCGAGCGTTCCCTCGCCGCCGTCCGCGAGCGGCAGCTCGACCGCCGTCCAGCCCGCGCGCTCGGCGCCCGCGGCGATCGCAGCCGCGGCTTCCCGGGCCGAAAGCGTGCCGCGGAACTTGTCGGGGGCGGCAAGAAGCTGCATCAGGCAGTGATTCTCCGCTACCGTGCGCCAAGCACTAGCACTAGAGCGAGTACCGGTCGCGCGTCGTTCGCGCCTCCTGTCCGTTCAGAACTCCGCGGAGGGAGGTGTTTCATATGGCAACAGGAACCGTGAAATGGTTCAACGACGCGAAGGGGTACGGCTTCATCACCCCGGACGAGGGCGGCAAGGACGTGTTCGTCCACTTCAGCGCGATCGAGTCCGAGGGCTTCAAGTCGCTCGCCGAGGGTTCGCGGGTTGAGTTCGAGCCGGCCGAGGGGCAGAAGGGCCCCGAGGCGCGGAATGTCGTTCCCGTCGGCTAGATCGAGTGGCAAGGGCGCCTCTCCGGAGGCGCCCCTGCTCTCCCCGCGCTACGAGCTCTTGCGCGCAGTCGCGCGGCCGCCCTTGCGGCCCGCGGCCTTCTTCTGAGCGGTCGTCCCGCCCTGGCGCGAGTTGCTCCGGGAGGACGACGACGAGCCGGACTTCTTGCCGCCGCGGCTCGAGGCGCCGGGCGAGTTCGAGATCTTCGCCGCGCGCTCCTTCGACATCCCCTTTTCCTTCAGCTTCTCGTACTGCTTCTCGTTCTTGACGCTGGGTCGCTTGCCGGGCATGCGATCCTCCTTGCGGTGGACGATGGTCCCGCTTACCCAACGGGCCTCCCGGGAATCGCGATTCGCCTGCTTGCACCGGGAGACGAAGCGGTCGTGCGCGAGCTCGCGACGTACGACGGCCCCGGCGACCCCGCCGGGTTGCTTGCCGATCCGAGGACTCTGCTGCTCGTCGCGTTCGACGGCGAGCGGCCGGTGGGATTCGTGCTCGCGCACGAGCTGCCGCGGCGGCACGGCGACCGGGCGAACCTGTTCGTCTACGAGGTGGACGTGGCCGAGTCGCATCGGCGGCGCGGGATCGCCTCGGCGCTGCTCGCGCGGCTGGGCGCGCTTGCGCGCGAGCGCGGCATCCGGGCCGGATTCGTTTTGACCGAGCCCGACAACGGCCCGGCGAATGCGCTCTACCGCGACGCCGGGGGAGCGACCGAGGCGGTGAACGTCCTCTGGACATTCACGTACGCGGACGACTGACGACGCTGCGGCCGGCCGGCGCCGGCGACGTCGAGCGCCTCGTCGCCTGGCACGCGGACCCCGAGGTCTCGCGCTACTGGGACGACGAGACCTTCACCCGCGCGGAGATGGAGGACCGGCTCGCGCGCACGGACGTCGAGGCCTGGATCGTCGAGGAGTCGGGCGAGGCGATCGGCTACCTCCAGGTCCACGCGGAGGGGCTCGACATGTTCCTCGTCCCGTCCGCGCGTGGGCGTGGCCTCGGCCCGGACGCGGCGCGCGCCATGACCGAGCACCTGGTCCACGAGCGCGGTCGCGAGCGGGTGACCGTCGACCCCTACGCCTGGAACGACGGCGCCGTGCGCGCCTGGGAACGCGCCGGCTTCGTCGAGGTCTCGCGCCACGGCCCCGACGAAGACCACACGGCCGCCTGGATCCTGATGGAGTTCCGCGGTTAGTCCGCCTCGGGCACGTCCTCGGCGTTCGCCTCCCCCTCTTCGGGGTCGGGGGCGGGCGACTCGTCGATCTCCTCGTTCCGGTCGTCTTCGCGGGGGTGCATATTCTTGGCCGGTTCTGTCATGAAGGTCGTCCTTCCCGACAACTCAGAGCTCGAACTTCCCGCCGGCGCGTCCGGTCTCGACGCCGCGCGCGCGATCGGGCCGAAGCTCGCCGAGCAGGCCGTGCTCGTGCGCGTCGACGGACGCGTGCAGGACTTGCGCCAGCCGCTCGCCGACGGAGACAAGATCCAGCTGCTGACCACGCGCGACCAGGAGGATCCCGACGCGCTCGCCGTGCTCCGGCACTCCTCGGCGCACCTGCTGGCGGAGGCCGTCACCCGGCTCTATCCGGACGTGAAGCTCGCGATCGGGCCGCCGATCGAGAACGGCTTCTACTACGACTTCGACTTCCCGGAGCCGATCCGCGAGGAGGATCTCGAGCAGATCCAGGCCGAGATCGACCGCGAGCTCGCGGAAGGGCGCGAGTGGACCAGGCAGGAGATCTCTCGCGACGAGGCGAAGGAGAAGTTCTCGGCCGACCCCTACAAGCTCGAGCTCGTCGACACCGCCGAGGGCGACATCTCTCTTTACCGACAACATGGCGAGGGGGGCGAGTTCACCGACCTGTGCCGCGGCCCGCACCTGCAGAACTCGAAGCCGATCAAGGCGCTCAAGCTGACCGGCCTCGCCGGCGCGTACTGGCGCGGCGACTCGAACAACCGGCAGCTGACGCGCATCTACGGCACCGCCTTCTACTCCAAGGAGGACCTCGATGCGCATCTCGAGAAGCTCGAGCGCGCGCGGGGACGCGACCACAGGCGGATCGGCCCGCAGCTCGACCTCTTCCACATGTCGGAGTACTCGCCCGGCGCGGCCCTCTGGACGGCGAAGGGGATGGCGATCTGGAACGCCCTCGAGGACATGCGGCGGCGCGAGAACGCGAAGCGCGGCTACTCCGAGGTGAAGACGCCGCTGATGTGGGACGTCGAGCTCTGGAAGCGCTCGGGCCACTGGGAGAAGTACGGCGACAACCTCTTCCGCATCGAGCACGGCGAGTCGCTCTACGGGCTGAAGCCGATGAACTGCCCCGGCCACATGCTCCTCTTCAACACGCAGCTCCGGAGCTACCGCGACCTGCCGATCCGCTACGCCGAGGCCGCCGTGCTGCATCGGGACGAGCCGACCGGGAGCCTGCAAGGCCTGACGCGCGCGCGGCAGTTCAGCCAGGACGACGCGCACGTCTTCTGCACCGAGGATCAGATCCAGGAGGAGATCGACGCGATGTTCGACTACGTCGACTTCCTCTATGACACGTTCGGCGTGCGCGAGCTCGCGCACGCGGAGCTCGCGACGCGGCCGGACAACAAGCTCGGCACCGACGAGCAGTGGGATCACACCGAAGGCGTGCTACGGCGGGCGCTCGAGCGGATCGGCCTTCCCTACCGGGTCGCCGAGGGCGAGGGCGCGTTCTACGGGCCGAAGATCGACTTCTTCATGGACGACGCGCTCGGCCGGCCGTGGCAGATGGGGACGATCCAGCTCGACGGGCAGCAGCCCGAGCGGCTCGGCTGCACGTACATGGGCTCCGACAACCGCGAGCACACGCCGTACGTCATCCACCGCGCGCTCTTCGGCTCGCTCGAGCGCTTCATCGGGATCCTGCTCGAGCACTACGGCGGCGACCTGCCGTTCTGGCTCGCGCCGGTGCAGGTCCGGGTGCTGCCGGTGGGGGAGGGGCATCTCGATGCTGCCCGTGACCTTGCGCAGCGCCTGGCGCCGTACCGCGTCGAGGTCGCCGAGCCGACGGAGACG
>Ga0207657_10006041_pt1 | contig 12591 bp, 13 predicted proteins | sample KBSC33metaG_FD_184316 | JGI IMG/M metagenome (GOLD analysis project Ga0207657, IMG submission 184316) | Corn rhizosphere microbial communities from Kellogg Biological Station, Michigan, USA - KBS C3-3 metaG (SPAdes) (version 2) | ecosystem: Host-associated > Plants > Roots > Rhizosphere > Soil ...
CGAAATGATCGCCTCGGTGAAGAACGGCCTCTACGCCGTGAACTTCGGCGGCGGCCAGGTCGACATAACCTCGGGCAAGTATGTGTTTCAGTGCACCGAGGCTTATAAGATCGAGAACGGCAAGGTCACCGCGCCGGTAAAGGGCGCCATGCTCATCGGCAACGGCCCGACCGACCTCAATCGGATCACCATGATCGGCAACGACTTCGCGCTCGACCCCGGCATCGGCACCTGCGGCAAGAACGGCCAGGGCGTGCCCGTCGGCGTCGGCCAGCCCTCGTTGCGCATGGACAAGATCACCGTGGGAGGGACCGCCTGATGGCGAGCACGGATGAGACTGCGCCGGCCTCGCGCGTGAAGGGCTGGGCCAAGAGCATCGTCGACATCGTCGCCATCGTCGCCGTGGTGATGGCGGCGAAGACGGCGATCGCCGAGCCGTTCTACGTGCCGTCGGGCTCGATGGAGCCGACCTTGCAGATCGGCGACGAACTGCTCGCGACCAAATACCCGTATGGCTATTCGACCGCATCGCTACCCGGTTTCTTCACGCTGCCGCAGAGCGGCCGCGTGTTCGGCGATCTGCCCAAGCGCGGCGACGTCGTCGTGTTCCGCTGGCCCGGCGACCGCTCGCAGGTCTGGGTCAAGCGTGTCATCGGACTGCCGGGCGACAGAATTGCGCTGCGCGACGGCCGCGTCATCATCAACGGCACGCCGGTCGGGCTGAAGGCGGACGGCAGTGGCCAGTCGGAAAACGAAGACGGCGGGCGCACGTCGGCCGCGCGCTACATCGAGACGCTGCCGGGCGGCAAGCAGCACGTCATCTTCAAGCTGACGCCGTCGGAGCCGCTCGACACCATGGCCGAGGTCACGGTGCCGCCTGGCCGCCTGTTCGTCATGGGCGACAACCGCGACAACTCCGCCGACAGCCGCGTGCCGTTGCGTGACGGCGGCGTCGGGCTGCTGCCGGTCAGCGACCTGGTCGGCCGCGTCGATGCGGTCGTCGGCTCGTGGGACCTCGGCATGAAGCACCAGCCGATCTGGACCTGGCCCTCGGGCTTAAGGCTGTCGCGCTTTTTCACCGCGGTGAATTGAGACGAACCGCTGCCGTCGACCCCGTCCGCTCGCAGAAATGAGTTGAATTTGTATTCCAGCCGCCGCGCGCGATTTTAAATTTGTGCGGCTTCCCGCCTTGCCCGTCGAGGTCTTAGGGGGTATTGGAATACGGGGCCACCTGGGTTGGGGGGGTATCGTCATGCGTTACCCAAGGATCGCGCTGCTTGCAGCGGCGCTGATTGCAGGCGCGTGCGGAAACTCGCGCGCCGACACATTCGATTTTTCTTTTTCGGGACCGAGCATCAGCGCGTCGGGCACGCTGACCGCCACTTTGCAAAGCAGCAACGAATATCTCGTCACCGCCATCAGCGGCACCTACAACGGGCTTGCGATCGGGCAGGTTCTTGGCGCTAGCGGGAATTTCAACGGCCACGCCCTCAACGACGACTTGTTATATTATCCGGCCGGCGGCTCCAACCCGGCAGGGACTGCCTTGCTCGACAATGGCGGCCTTTATTTTTATTCAAATGATTCCAGCAAGGAGATCGGCGTCTATTATTTCAACGGAAATTATCAGATGCAGGATGTCTTCGCTTCGAGGACCACGACGCTTACCTCTTTCGATGCAACCATACAGTCCAACCCCGGACCGCTGCCCGGCGCCGGTATCTTGTCGTACATCGTTGCGATGATCGGCGGCGCTTGGTGGGTGCACAGGACCGTGCCGCGCGGACCAAATTGAATTGGCGCCGGCTCGCATTGTCGTCGCTATCCGTCAAATTCAGAGTCCTGCCATTCAAGTTCGTGCGTAGACACTCTCTTTGCGAGCCTGTCTGACGCGGCGCGACCCGGAAATCGACTACGGCTTCAACAATATCTTTCCGAAGTGCTTGTTGGCGCCCATGTAATCCTGCGCGGCCTTGGCCTCCGCGAGCGGGAAGATCCTGTCGATCGGCAGGCTCAGCTTCTTCTGCTTCACCGCGCCGGCGAGATCGGCCCACATTGCGCGCGTCTCCTCGCGCAGCTCGTCGACCGAGCGCGTGCGGTGCGTCACGCCGATATAGGCGATGCGGCGGTTGGCGTGCAGGTCGAAGTCGAACTCCGCCTTGCCGCCGCCGAGCCGGCCGACATTGACGATGCGGCCGAGGACCGCCGTCGCGCGCATGCTGGCGTTCATCAGCGCGCCCGAGACCTGATCGATCATCAGGTTCACGCCGGCGCCTCCGGTCGCCTCCAGCACGAGGTCAGGCCATTTCGGATCGGCCGTGTCGATGGCGAGATCGGCGCCGAACTCCTTCAGGCGCGCGCGGCGTCCGGCGTTCGTCGACGTGCCGATCACCAGTTTCGCACCGAGCAGCTTGGCGATCTGCAGCGCCATCAAGCCGACGCCCGAGCTCGCGCCCTGGATCAGCACGCTCTCACCACGCTTGAGCCGGCCATTGGTGACGAGCGCGTCGTGCATCGTACCGAGCGCGACCGGTAAGGTCGCCGCATCCTCGAAGCTCATGCCGTCGGGCATGGGGACGACCCGGCCCCAGTCGCACACGGCATATTCGGCGTAGCCGCCGCTGCCGGCGCACATCACGCGGTCACCCGGCTTGAAGCCGCCCTTCGTATCGGAGCCGACCTCGACAACTTCGCCGGACCAGTCGATGCCGACAGTGCCACCGACCGCACCATGTCCGCCGCTCCCTCGCGATGCGGCAAGATCGGCGCGATTCAGGCCCGCCGCCTTCACCTGGACCAAAATCTGGAACGGTTGCGGCTTGGGCTGCGCAATGTCGCGAAGCTCCAGCCCGTTTTCCGTAGCGACGCCGGCTTTCATGAATTGTCTCCTGTGAGCGCTACCGCACCACGCCCGAGATGCAGCACGGCTTGTGCCGCGGCCGCGTTATTTTTGCTTTAAGGTAGCAGCGCGGCGCCACGCTGATATAGCCCGGCCGCACATAGGTCCAGGCGCGGCACTTGTTGTCGGCATCGCAGGCGGCGCGGCAAGCCGAGCCGTCGGCATCCGGCTCCTTCAGGTCGAAAAAGCGCAGGTCGCCGCCGGTGCGGTCGATCGAATATTCGATAGGCCCGTGCGCCGGCTCGATGATGCCGGCGCCGCGAACGCCCGATACGCAGCATGTGGCCTCGACCCGCGGCGTCACCTTGTTCTTCAGCCAGCAGACGGCGGCCGCGTTCTCGGTTCGAGGATATGAAAAACTCCACGCCCTGCAGCGCGCGTCGCGCTCGCACCGCGCAGCGCAGGCCGCCGGATCGCCCGTCTTGATCTCGAATTTCAGATAATCGCCGCCGCGGCGGTCGTAGCCGCTCTGCGCCTGGGCGGCCAGCGACGGCAACAACAGCCCGAGCGCGACGACCAGTCCGATGAGACACCGCATCCGCGCCGCCATTCCCCAGCCGCCCCTTCGCGCATGCTAACGCATCCGGCGCTGTTTTGCAGGTGCAGCATGACACAAACGCGCGAGCAGGCCACAATCCTGCGCAACGACAAAAGGGGGAACGCCGGGGCGTCCTGTCGTCCGTGCCGATGGCCGCAAGGCCAGGCACAGGCGCACCGCCTGTCATTCGCGAGAGATGCGACAGAGCGAGACCAACTTGAAGCTGGGAGCGCGCCTGCGTGCGCGCATTGCGGCGGCGTCGCCCTACGACATCGCCGGGGCCGCGCTCATCGTCGTGCTCGTCGGCCTCGTCCTGCTCACATACGGCTCCTACGCCGTCTCGAATGACGAGCCGGTACAGCAGCGCTACGGCGAACTGATCATAAATTATTTCCGCAGCGGCTTCGCCGACACCTCGCTCTTCCACTATGTCAATCTCTACCTCTATGGCGGGCTGTTCGACGTCGTCGCGACCGTGATCGAGCGGCTGCTGCCGTTCGTCGACGTCTACGACCTTCGGCACATCCTGTGCGGGCTGACCGGCATCGCCGGCATCGGCGCCGCTTTCGCCCTCGCCCGCCACATAGCCGGACCACGGGCCGGCGCCATTGCAGCCTTCGCGCTCACCGCGTGCGGGCCGTGGTATGGCGCTATGTTCAACCACACCAAGGATATCCCCTTCGCCGCGGCGATGACGGGCGCGGCCTATTTCCTCGTTTGCGCAATGCACGACCTGCCGCGTCCGCGGCCACGGCACGTTATCGCCTTCGGCCTCCTGCTCGGCGCCGCGCTCGGCATCCGCGTGCTCGGCCTGCTCATGGTCGGCTATGCCGGGCTGGCGATGGTCATTGCGGTCCGGCGCATGCACACCGAAGCCCCGCGCGACCGCCTGGCCTTTTTCGCGCAATCGGCCGTCGCGCTGACGCCCGCCTTCATGATCGCCTATGCGCTGATGATCGCCGCGTGGCCGTGGTCGGCGCTGGCGCCGCTCAATCCGCTGCGCGGACTGGTCGACTTCGGCCAATTCCACTACCGCATCGACACGCTGCTCGCCGGCCATATCTACACCATGGACCAGGTGCCGCGCTGGTACGTCCCGCTCTATCTCCTCATCAGGATGCCGCTGATGATGCTCGCGGGCGCTGCGCTATCGCTCCTGTACCTCGCGCGGCGCGACAAGGCGCGCGCCTGGCGCCGCGCGGACATCGCGCTGATCCTGTTCATGGCGCTGTTTCCGGTCCTGTGCGAGGTGGTCGACCGCGGTCCCGCCTTCACCGGCATGCGCCACTTCACCTTCGTTGTGCCGCTGTTCGCCGTGCTCGCGGGCGTCGGCTTCGACTGGCTGATGCGGCCGCGCGCAGCGCGCCGTCGCTTCGTCGCGGCCGGCGCGGCGGTGGCCGTCGTCATCGCGCTGGCATCGAATGCGGTGCTGCTCGTGCGCCTGCACCCGTATCAGTATCTCTTCTACAATCCGCTGGTCGGCGGGCTCGAAGGCGCGTCGCGGCAGTTCGCCACCGATTACTGGGTAAACATGATGCCAGAGGCGGTCGAGCATCTCGAAGGCTATGTGGACAAGCTCGACGGTTCCCGGCACGCGCATCGCTACACGGTGGCGGTCTGCGGCGAGCGCGCCTCGTTCGAGAACGAGGTCCGGGATCATCCGGAGTTGCAATGGACCGACGACTGGAAGACGGCCGACTTCTTCATCGCGCCGACGCACATGAATTGCGACCGCGCCGATGACGGCACGGTGATCGCGAAGATCTCGCGGGTCGGCGTGCTGATCGGCGTGGTCAAGGATCGCCGCGCGCTGGCGCAGCAGGCGGCTCACCATGATGAACACTAGCGCGCAAAATTAAAGCGCCCGCCGGAGGGGCCGGCGGGCGCTGGATCCGGACGCGAGAGGGGATGTTCGCATGTGTCCCGGATCGGAACGGCCGATGAGAGGGGTCGGCCGTTTTGGTGAAATCAGATCGTCTGCTGCGACGGCCGGTTGGTCGCCGGTCGACTGAAGCCCTTCGCCGCCTCCTCGCGCATCAGCGCACGACCCCAGCGGCGTTCCAGCGCACGTTCACGAAGCAATGCCGTGGGATCTTCCCAGAACGGCTCCGAGAAGGCGTCGCTGACGTCAGACCGGGTGATGCCGATATCGGCGAGCATGCGGCGGTCGAGACCGGCGAGAGCATTCGCTTCCCTGCGATGGCGACGGGCGCGCGCGATCGCTTTGAGCCAGTAGGACACCATCGCCACCAGGGAGGCGAAGGCCCGGACCAGGGTCGCACCGGCGACTGGGATGACTGGATATTGCGCGCTCATCGTCGTTCTCCTTGCGGTGATTGGCGTCCTTGCCGCCCTATCTGTTCGAGCCCGGGGTCCGCAGCCACCCGAAAGCCCCACCCGATTCCGACCGGGTGCGGACGCCGATATGCGCCTCCCCTATTGATTAGTGAAACGAATGTTTTTAATCTGATCGATAAGAGCCGATGATGTGGCGTCGGCCGCTGGAAAGCCCCGGCAGATCAGGACTTTGACCATGACCGCCCTTCTCGACGTCGACCAGCTCCGTACGTTCATCGCCATTGCCGAGACCGGCAGCTTCACCCGCGCAGCGGAGGTCGTGCACAAGACGCAGTCCGCGGTGTCGATGCAGATGAAGCGGCTCGAAGAGCGCATCGAGCGGCCGATCTTCGCCCGCGACGGCCGCGCCTCGAAGCTCACCGAAGACGGGCAGCGCCTGCTCGACTACGCGCGCCGCATCGTCAACCTCAACATGGAGACGATCGCCGCTTTCTCCGACGCGGCGCTGTCAGGGCGCGTGCGACTCGGCGTGCCGGACGATTACGCCGATCGCTATCTGCCGGAGATCATGGCGCGCTTCTCGCGCGGTTATCCGGCGGTCGAGCTCACCGTCATCTGCGAGCCGTCGGTCGACCTGCTCGAGCGCATCGACGCGAACGAGATCGACCTCGCCATCGTCACCAATTGCGAATCGAAGCGCGCGGCCGAGACCTTCCGCCGCGAGCGGCTCCTGTGGGTAACGTCGAATCGCCACGCCATCCACACCGAGGAGCGCGTGCCGCTGGCGCTCGGACGGCCGACCTGCTCGTGGCGGCGCAGCGCCATCGAGCGGATGGAGTCGGTCGGCAGGCCGTTCCGCGTCCTGTACTCCAGTTCGAACGCCGGCGCGGTCGCCGCCGCGGTGCTCGCCGGACTTGCGGTGTCGGTCTTGCCGGAATCGGGATTGCGTCCCGGAATGCGCGTGCTCACCGCAGGCGACGGCTTCCCCGAATTGCCCGGCTGCCGCATCGGTCTCGTGCGCAATTCGCACGAATCGTCCGCGCTCGCCGATGCGCTGGCCGAGCACATCGTCTCGTCCCTGGATAACCTGTCGGAAGCGCAGGCGGCGGAGTAGTCAGCGTTTCGGCGCGCGCAGCACGAGCAGGTTGCCGGCGAGCACGGCGGCAAGCCCGAGCACGGCGAGCACGCTCCAGCGATAGTTCTCGGCGAAGGTCGAGGCGACGAGCGCGATCACCGGATACATGACCGTGGAATATCCGGCGCGGGCCGCACCGATGCGGCCGAGCAGCGTGAAATAGACGCCGAAGGCAAGGACCGAGCCCAGCACCGAGAGATAGATGAGCCCGCCGAGATAGGTCGCGCTCCACTCGACGGCGAAGCGCTCGCCGCGCAGGAGCGCGACCAGCGCCATCACCACGACGCCGTAGACCATGCCCCAGCCGATGGTGGCGAAGATCGGCAAGCCTTTGCGCTGCGCCGCGAGCGACAGCATGTTGCCGAGGCAGAAGCACAATGTGCCGCCGAGCGACAGCGCGAGGCCGCCGAGCACGCCGCCTTCGAGGCGCAGGCCGCCGATCTCCGGATAGAACATGAGCGCCACGCCGGCGACGCCGCAGGCCGCGCCGACCAGCACGCGGCCCTCGATGCGCGTGCCGAAGATCAGGCTGCCGAGCGCGACATTGCCGATCGCCGCCAGCGAGAAAACGATCGACAAGAGCCCCGACGCGATGGTGACGCCGGCGTAGTAGAACAGCGCGTAATTGGTCGAGAAGATCGCCGCGCCGAGGGCGGCAAAATGGACGTGGTCCGCGAGATCGAAAGCGAGGCGTTCGCCGCGCCACGCGGCAAAGGCCAGCATCAGCGGCGCGGAGATGGCGAAGCGCCAGACGATCGACACTTCCGGCGCAACTTCGCCGACCTGGTAGTGCAGCGCGATCCAGGACAGGCCCCAGACGAGAACCGCGATGGCGTAGAGCGCATAGTCGAGCGGCGCGAAGCCGCGCGGCCGGCCGGAGGGTTTCGAGGCAACGGACATCGGCGCGGCTTAACACAGATCCGCAGACGTCGCGCCCAGCACCCGAACCAGGTCGGCCGGCGCCAGTTCCACCTGCAGGCCGCGGCGGCCGCCATTGCAGACGATCTTCGGGAAGGCAAGCGCCGACTGCTCGACGAAGACGCGCACGCGCTTCTTCTGCCCGAACGGGGAGATGCCGCCGACATGATAGCCGGTGATGCGCTCTGCTTCGGCCGCCGCCATCATCGCCGCGCTCTTGGCGCCCGCGGCGCTCGCGAGCTTCTTCAAATTCACGTCGCGGTCGGACGGCGCCAGCACGCAGACGGTCTCGTCGCCGGCTTTCGCCATCAAGGTCTTCAGGAGACGCGCCGGCTCGATACCCAGCGCTTCCGCCGCCTGCATGCCGATGCGCTCGGCATTCGGGTCGTACTCGTATTCGTGCAGGTCGAAGGGGACGCCGGCCTTCTGCAACGCCAGCGTCGCGGGCGTGCTCCTGGCCATCTCAGTAGGAGTATTCGGTGAACAGCGGATCGACCGAGCCGTTCCACTCGTTGAAGTACTTCTCGAGCAATTCCTCGGCCGGCGTGATGCCGCGGGCGATCGACTCTTCGAGCGGTCGCAGATAGCGCGTCTCGTCGCGGCCGTTGCGGTCGAGGCGCTGGCGCTTCTGCAATCCGCGCCGGGCAAGGCGCAGCGTCTCCTGCGCGAGCGTCAGCACGTTGGTCTTGCGGATCTCGGCGCGGAAGCCGCGCTGCGGCACGTCATCGCGCAGCTTCTGCCGCTCCTCCGCGGTCCAGTCCTTGACCATGTTCCAGCAGGCGTCGAGCGCCTCCTCGTCGTAGAGCAGACCGACCCAATAGGCCGATAGTGACGGCAGACGCCGCCAGGGACCTGCGTCCTCGCCGCGCATTTCGAGATAACGCTTGAGCCGCACTTCCGGGAAGATCGTCGAGAGGTGATTGGCCCAGTCGGAGATGGTCGGCCGCTCGCCCGGCATGGTGTCGAGCTTGCCGGCGAAGAAGTCGCGGAACGACTTGCCCGATACGTCGATGTAGGTGTCGCCGCGCTTGACAAAATACATCGGCACGTCGAGCGCATAATCGACGTAGCGCTCGAAGCCCATGCCGTCCTCGAACGCCCAGGGCAGCATGCCGGAGCGCTGATTGTCGGTGTCGGTCCAGATCTTGGAGCGCATCGACAAGTAGCCGTTCGGCTTGCCTTCGGTGAAGGGCGAATTGGCGAACAGCGCGGTCGCGACCGGCTGCAAGGCCAGCGATACCCGCAGCTTCCTGACCATGTCGGCTTCGGAGGAGAAGTCGAGGTTCGCCTGCACGGTGCAGGTCCGGTACATCATGTCGAGGCCGTAGGTGCCGACCTTCGGCATGTAGTTCGTCATGATCTTGTAGCGGCCCTTCGGCATCTTCGGCATGTCGGCGCGCGACCAGTTCGGCGTCATGCCGAGGCCGAGGAAGCCGATGCCCAAAGGCTTCGCCACCTCCCGCACCTGCGCGAGGTGCGCGAACAATTCCGAGGCCGTCTGGTGCACGCTGTCGACCGGCGCGCCCGACAGTTCGAACTGGCCGCCCGGCTCGAGCGAGATTGCGCCGCCGCCGGTGACGTCGAACATGCCGATGATGTTCTCGCCTTCCATGATCGGGTCCCAGCCGAGCAGGCCGTGCATGCCCTCGAGCAGCGCGCGGATCGAGCGGCGTCCGGAATAAGGCACCGGCCGGTGGTCTTCGACCAGAAAGGCGAACTTCTCGTGCTCGGTGCCGACGCGGAATTGCGATTTCGGCTTGCAGCCCTTTTCGAACCACGCGACGAGCTCGTCGCGGGTCGCGATGGGTGTCATGTCGATCTGGTCGCGCGCCATTGAGGGGTCTCGGGAAAAAGGGTCGAGACCTTAAACATGGGAAGGCTGAAAGGGCAATGCGGGAGGCACGTAGGCGACGGCCGCAATTCCGCAAGGCCGGAAACCGGTGCGGCGCCCAACTTTTTCAGCCCATGAGATCAGGCGCGCTTGGCAGCGTCGGTCAGCATTGCGCGGCGCTCATACCAGACCCGGCTGCGATTGACGATCGTGACCACCGACAGCATCACGGGCACTTCGATCAGCACGCCCACGACCGTCGCCAGCGCGGCGCCCGATTCGAATCCGAACAGGCTGATGGCCGCGGCGACCGCCAGCTCGAAGAAATTGCTGGCGCCGATCAGCGCCGACGGTCCGGCGACGCAGTGCTGCTCGCCGGCGAGCCGGTTGAGCAAGTAGGCCAGGCCGGCATTGAAATAGACCTGGATCAGGATGGGCACGGCGAGAAGCGCGATCACCAACGGCTGCGTCAGGATCTGTTGTCCCTGGAAACCGAACAGCAGGACCAGCGTCGCCAGCAGCGCGACGAGCGACAGCGGCTGGAGCGTCTTCAGTAACCGGTCGAGCGCGGGTCCGCCGCCGGCCGCGAGCACGCGCCAGCGCCAGACTTGCGCCGCCAGCACCGGCACGACGATGTAGAGCACGACCGACAGCACCAGCGTGTCCCACGGCACCGTGATCGCCGACAGGCCGAGCAGCAGGCCGACGATCGGCGCGAAGGCGAACACCATGATGGTGTCATTGAGCGCGACCTGCGACAACGTGAAGTGCGGCTCGCCCCTGGTCAGATTGCTCCAGACGAACACCATCGCCGTGCATGGTGCGGCGGCAAGCAGGATGAGCCCCGCAATGTAGGAGTTGATCTGGTCGGCCGGCAGATACGGCCGGAACAGATAGCCGACGAACAGCCAGCCGAGCGCGGCCATCGAGAATGGTTTCACCGCCCAATTGATGAACAAGGTGACGCCGATGCCGCGCCAATGCTCCTTCACCCGGCCGAGTGCGGCGAAGTCGATCTTGATCAGCATCGGGACGATCATCAGCCAGATCAGCGCCGCGACCGGCAGATTGACCCGCGCGATCTCGGCGACGCCGATCGCGTGGAAGGCGCCGGGCAAGAGATGTCCGAGCGCGATGCCGGCGACGATGCACAGCACGACCCAGAGCGTGAGGTAGCGTTCAAATGTCGACATGACCTGCCGCCAATTCCGTCGCGCCTTCGCTGGCGCCGATGTCCTTCAGGCGTTTGCTCAGCACCATCCTGTCGAGCTTGTCGATCGGCAGCGCGAGGAAAAGATGGATGCGCCGCTCGAGCATGCGATAGGCGTCGCTGAAAGCGACGGCGATCTCGGCGTCGCTGCCTTCGGCCGCCGCGGGATCGGGAATGCCCCAATGCGCCGTCATCGGCTGGCCCGGCCAGAACGGACAGGTTTCGCCCGCGGCGTTGTCGCAGACGGTGAAGACGAAATCGAGCGGCGGCGCGTCGGCAACGGCGAACTCGTGCCACGATTTCGAGCGCAGCGCCGACGTGTCGTAGCCGAGGTGGCGCAAAAGATTGAGCGTGTGCGGATTGACCTGCGTCTTCGGCTGACTGCCGGCGCTGAAACCGCGGAAGCGGCCTTTGCCGGCGCGATTGAGGATCGCCTCGGCGAGGATCGAGCGCGCCGAATTTCCGGTGCAGAGGAAGAGCACGTTGTAGACGCGGTCAGGCATGGGTCCGCTCCCTGATCGGCGCGCAGCACGCGGCGTTGAAGTCCGCGATCACCGGCGCGCAGATGTCGGCGTTGCCGCCGCAGCAGTCGCGCATCAGGAAGCCGACCAAGCCGCGCAATCCATCGAGATCGGCGCGGTAGCTCATCACGCGGCCATTGCGCTCGAAGCTGACGAGGCCGGCGCGCGTCAGCGCCGCGAGATGCGTCGACATCGTATTGTGCGGCACCTTGCAGGCGGCCGCGATCTCGCCGGCCGGCAATCCTTCCGGATGCGCGGCGACGAGCTTGCGGAAGGCCTTGAGCCTTGTTGGCTGCGCCAAAGCGGCGAAGGCGGATTGCGCTTTCTTTGCGTCCATATGTCGAGACATATCGACATGATGTGACAGCGGAGTGACGGGCGCAACGGGCGTTTCTTATCCTCCCCTGAAAGGGGAGCGACAAGAAAGCAAAGCTTCGCCGGCCCTGTTCTTTGGTCGGCGCGGGCACGCCGATGTCCCCTTTTCCTCCGCTCCGAAGAGCGAATGGAGCGCCGGGAGGCGCCAGGGGGCTTGCGAGACCCCCTCGTGGGTAGACCGGAACCTCGTGACCGGTCGACCCTGCACGCCGTTCGGGAGGGAGTGGTTAGTCCCCGTCCCGGGCGCGCCACCCCCTTGCGATCGGGGGTGCTGCGCCTCCCGGCGCTCCACACCGTGCTTCACGCGAATCGCGTAAAGCCCGGACGGCGCCATTGTCGGGCGCCGGTCCCTCGCAAACCGCCCGACGCGTCATGACGGCGCCGGACGGCCTCGCAAGGCACATGTGGGATAAATCATGCTACAGGACTATTGTCAATAGACGCGGCAGGGTTCCCAATTTGTTCTTTTGACCACGATGTTCTAAGACGATCCCCCGCAAGGACCGGTAATGCCCCAGTTCACCCCGCATCAAGACGACGCGCTCAAAGCGGTCGCCGACTGGCTCAAGGCCAAGCCCGGCGGCGGCTCGACGCCGCCCATCTTTCGCCTGTTCGGCTATGCCGGCACCGGCAAGACCACCCTCGCCCGCCACATCGCCGACGGCGTCGATGGCGAGGTGAAATATGCCGCCTTCACCGGCAAGGCGGCTTCGGTCATGCGCGGCAAAGGCTGCCACGGCGCCTCCACCATCCACTCGCTGATCTACCGCACGCGCGAGAGCGGCGACGAGATCCCGAATTTCGACCTGTGGGACGAGGCGCCGGCGTCGAAGGCGGAGCTGATCATCATCGACGAGTGCTCGATG